>Ga0209344_10003948_pt1 | contig 14122 bp, 12 predicted proteins | sample Cruoilmetagenom6_FD_187293 | JGI IMG/M metagenome (GOLD analysis project Ga0209344, IMG submission 187293) | Oil polluted marine microbial communities from Coal Oil Point, Santa Barbara, California, USA - Santa Barbara Oil Seep Sample 6 (SPAdes)... | ecosystem: Environmental > Aquatic > Marine...
CGAAGCTCAGCGATACGCTGAGCTTCGAAGGTGAGGAGTACGACATCAGCTCGCTCACCGACGGCGACAGTAAGGACGATTTCGGTGGCGTTACGCCGCTGGGCGGGGGTTCCTCAAGTGACGACAGCAGCTCTGACGGTGACACCTCGTATCAAGACGATAGCAGCGATGGCTATTCGAGCAGCGACAGCGGTTCCGACGACTGGAACCCAGATGACAACTGCTAAGCGGTTCGAAACAGCACCATAAGCAAGTATGGCGGTCCATGTGGCCGCCATATTTGTGTTACAATATAGAGCTGGGCTGTGTTCGTCGTCACAGACAAAGGCATGAAGGGCGAGTGTAATGGAAGGGGTGAGTAAGGAGTAGGCTATGCTGACTTTCGAAGTCGTTGTCCACAATGAAAAAGTTCGAGAGCTTCTCCGTGATGGAGAGCACCACAAACGCTTCAGCGACGATTGGGGCGATAGTCATTATATTGAAATCAAGGCCGACGACGAAAACAGTGCGCTGGCCAAGGTTCAGATGCGCTATCCCGAACGGGACGGCTTTGTGGTTGAAAACATCTCAATCGTTTAAGTTTCTCCATAAGGGCGTGTCTCGCGCCCTTATGCGTCCTCGTCAGGCGTCGCTTCAGGGCGTTCACGATAGTGCGCCCACTTTTCTTTGCCGTCGCGATTTTCCAAGAAATTGATCAAAGCTGAAACCGGTTTGCGGTCAAACTTGCTTCCGGTATCTGACAGCAAGATGTCAGATACTTTTTCGAACGTCATCGCATCGCGGTAGGCGCGCGCGCTAGCCATGCCGACGAAGGCGTTGGCGACCGCCAGAATACGCGCTGATTGAAGGATGTTTTCGCCACCTTTGCCTAAGGGGCCAGCGCCATCCCAGGTTTCGCCCATATCGCGAATGGTATCGACGACGGGTCCTTCGAAGGTGACGTCTTTAAGCAGATCGACACTAACCAGATAGCTCGACATCAAGGTTTGACGTTCTTGCGGCGTTAAATCGCCCGTTTTGGTCAGCAGTTCCGGCGGAATAAAGATTTTGCCCAAATTCATCAAGCTGCCTGCGATGTCCACGGTTTTGGCGGCCAGCTCGTCTTCACCCATTTCCAAAGCAATGGCTTTCGCCACTTCTGCGACATGCTGGGAATGGTTAGCGGAGAAGGGGTCGCGGCGATCCACAACGCTGACCAGCGTATCGATCAGTTGGCGAAGCATTTTTTCGCTGCGCCGACGTTCGCGGGTCAGTTCCGTGATGTCTTCTAAGATCATCAACACGCCAGAGGGATGGTCGCGGTCGCCACGCATGGGGATGTGATCTGACTTGATCACCTGCAGGTCCTCGGCTTCATCATCGTCGTCATCGCCGAAGGTGCTGATGTGCATCTCACGACAGCCGTCGCGGTCATCGGTTTCGCTGAAGTTTCTGAGTATTTTTTCGTTAATCTCTGCGTAGGTCTGGGCCTTGATCGGACCGACCACGGCGGCCATGGTTTTGCCGATCATGTCTGTGACCGCGATGCCGGCTTCGTTGGCAGCGGGCTCATTGGCGTAGGTGTAAACCGTGTCTCCGCCCACGGCGACGATGCCTGCCGGGTGAGAATTGGAAATCAAATTCATGAACTTCGAAAGGTTTTCGAACCGTTCGGATGAAACTTTGAAGTTTTGCGCCGCCTGGGTGGCGCGCAATGATGAGCCATGACGCCACACCGCGAATACCGAAATCGTCACGCCAACAATGATCAAGATGAACACGGTCAAAAGCGTGGTCAGGCGGGTTTCCGTTTCGGCCAGGGCTTCGGCGCGGTTGACTTTGCGCACCAAAACCCAAGGCGCGCCGGAAATGGGGCGAGAGCTCATCAAAACGTCTTCGCCCAGATAATCGCGTTTGAGTGCGAAACCGCCGGGCGCTTCGATGGCGAAGGCGGCGGCCAGTTCCGGGGTGTCCATGGTCAGGGCGCGTTTGAGGGCGTGCGTACCGTCTTTGAGCGGTGATAGATATTCCGCCGTGATGCCGTTCTTTCGCACCAAATAAGTTTCAGAGCTTTCCGACGTCTCTCCCGGCTGCACCAGCTTGGCGTAGAGGTCTTCGTCGACGATCTTGACGCCGATCACCGCACCGATGCCCTTGGCACCTCTACCGTCGTCCTGGATGCCGTACACGGGCAAGGCGAAGCCGATGGTTGGTTGGTTTGACGGGCCCATATAAATGTCGATAATCGTCGGCTCACCTTGAAGGGCCGCCATCGCGGCATCTTTGAGCTTGCCGATCATCGGCGGCATGCCGGGCGACGAGGCCACGGGCAGGCCTTCGGCATCGACAAGGCCAAGGCCAGCGACGCCCGCACGTTCGATGTTGGCCGAAACCGCGGCGGCCTCCACGGGCGGCTTAAAACCGGTGCGTTCCGCCGTTGCGGTGAGGATGTTACGCAGGTAAGTCGTTTCTGCCGCACCGTCGGAGGTGGCGAAAGGATCGTCGTCCAAGCCCGGTTCGGTAGGGGCTTTGGCGGAAGCGATTTCGCTCATGTAGAGCTGCAAGGAGGCGTTTTCCGCCAGCTCGCGCATGGTTTTGAAATTGCCTTCCAGCCATTCGTTGATGGCGGCGGAGCGGGAATCGCCGACGATTCCAAGCCGGATTTGCCATTCTTGAAGGGCGCGAGCGCGCTCATCTTCAACGAAATTGAAAGCGCCGAAAATGGATGCGCCAACGGCGCAAAGCATCACAAAGACGCCAATGAAAACGAATTTATTGACCGGACGTTTGGCGTCCTTAAGTTGCTCGGCACCGCGTTGAGCGTCCTGTCGAGCGTCGTCGTCGGTGCTGGTTTGCTGTTTTTGTTGCGACGCGTTGTCCGACACCGGCCTCTCCCCAAGGAAAACATATTAAACATCAACGATTACGGGACTCTACCGGCAATTTTTGAGCCTGGCAAAGGGGAATATAGCTTTGCGTCGATCTGTGAGGCGTATATATACTGTTGGTATTGTAATCGATTGCACTGGAATACGTTGCATGCCGCTCTGTGTGCCAGAAAGACGGTATACGACGCGACACAGGACCTCATGGCTGCATTTGATGCGCTGGGTGTTCTTGGTGGCGTTTGTTGGCGCGTCTGCGCTCATATTTGCGCCACCGTCGTGGGCGGCGGCGGGCAAGGCCAGTTTTTTCGACACCACCGAGCAAATGTCCAAAAAGATGGGTGCCTTTAAAAAATGGAATGAAGCGATCGCGCGCTATTCCAAGGAAAAGGCTGCGGCCAAAAAGGGCAGATGCGGGGACAAAGAGCTCAACAAGTGCAATTTCGACAAGTGGATCAAATTTCTCAAGGGTCTCAAAGAAAAAGACCCCGTAAGTCAGATCCGCGCCATCAACGACTACATGAACCGCGCGCCTTACATCACCGATCCGGTTAACTGGGGCAAAAAAGATTTTTGGGCCACCCCTGGCGAATTCATGTCGAAGTTCGGCGATTGCGAAGATTACGCCATCGCCAAATACATATCATTGCGCTTGTTGGGTTATAAAGAAGATGAACTGCGGGTCGTGGCGGTCAAGGATTTGAACCTTAAAATCGGCCACGCCATCTTGGTGGTCTATTACAAAGGTAAACCGTATGTGCTCGACAACCAGATCAAACAGGTGGTGCCTGCGACCAAGATCAAGCACTACCTACCGGTTTTTTCCATCAATCAGAGTGCGTGGTGGAAGCATCTTCCGGCCGGAAGCTGATCTCGGCGGATCTTATTCCAGACTGAAGGTTTAGGCGGGCCAGGGGTCATTGCGGCGGTCACGTCCTGAACGGCGTTCGAACTCACGTCGGTCGGATGCGGCGCGGCGGTCGTCGGCGTTGCGGCGTTCGATCACCACGGGGGTGTTGGCTTGGCGGCGGTCATCGCTTTTGGCGCGGCGTTCCGATTTGGTGCGCAATTCGATGTCGTCTCGGCGCGTGGAGGCACGATCTTTTTCCGGGTTTGCCATGCTTTGTGTTTCCATAGTGTGGTCCTCGTGTCGTCTTCAGTTTGGCCGGATCAGATTGGAAACAGGCCTTTAATCATACTAATACCATGATTCTATTGTTATTATTGCGCTGATGCGGCCATAGAGCAATCCGCCATATGGACGAGTCTGAAAGGGGGTGAAGCGCCTTTTTCATTGGCCTTTTTCGTCGAATTGCCTATGTTCGCCTCACCTCAATCCTTAATCTCGAGACCTCATGTCCCATCTCGTCAATTACATCGAAAACCGGCGCACCTTCGCCATCATCGCGCACCCCGATGCGGGTAAGACGACGCTGACGGAAAAGCTACTGTTGTTTGGCGGCGCCATTCAGTTGGCGGGCGCGGTCAAAGCGCGCGGCGATGCCCGACGCGCACGTTCGGATTGGATGAAGGTTGAGCAAGAGCGCGGTATTTCGGTAGCAAGCTCGGTGATGACGTTCGATTACGGCGAACAGACCTTCAATCTGCTCGACACGCCCGGTCACGAAGATTTTTCCGAAGACACCTACCGTACACTTACCGCCGTCGATAGCGCGGTGATGGTGCTTGATGGCGCCAAGGGCGTGGAAAGTCAGACCAAAAAACTGTTCGAAGTGTGCCGTCTGCGCGATGTGCCGATCGCCACCTTCGTCAACAAAATGGACCGCGAAAGCCGCGATACGTTTGAAATTCTCGACGAGATTGAACAGAGCCTGGCGCTTGATGTGACGCCCGCGACCTTGCCCATCGGCATGGGCCGCGAATTCTTGGGCTGTTACGACCTGATCAACGATCAAGTGATTTTGATGGAACGCACCAAGGGCAGCCAGATCGGCGAAGGGGTCAAGGTCTCCGGCCTCGACGATCCTTTGTTGGATGAACTGCTGCCCGAACACGCGGCGGCAAAGCTGCGCGATGACGTCGAAATGGCGCGCGGCTTGTGCCCCGCATTCGATCATCAAGCCTATTTGGAAGGCACCATGACGCCGGTGTTTTTTGGCTCTGCGGTGAACAATTTTGGCGTGCGCGAGCTGCTCGACGGGCTGGCCAAATATGCGCCGTCGCCGCGTCCACAAGTCGCCGATAAGCGCACCGTCGATCCGTTCGAGACCAAGGTCACCGGGATCGTTTTCAAAATCCAAGCCAACATGGACCCCAAACACCGCGACCGCATCGCGTTCATGCGGCTCAACTCCGGTCATTTCAAACGCGGCATGAAGCTCAAGCACCTGCGTTTGGGCAAGATGATCAACCTGCACAATCCCGTGCTGTTTTTGGCGCAAGACCGTGAAGTCGCCGAAGAAGCCGTGGCCGGCGACATCATCGGCATTCCCAACCACGGCAACTTGCGCATCGGCGATACCTTATCGGAAACGGAAGATCTGCGGTTTACCGGGGTCCCGACGTTCGCGCCGGAATACCTGCAAAAGGCCCGTCCCGCAGATCCGTTGAAAGCCAAGCACCTGGGCAAGGCGCTACAGCAAATCGCCGAAGAGGGCGGGGCATGCGTGTTTAAACCCACCATCGGATCCGATTGGGTGGTCGGCGTGGTCGGTCCGCTGCAATTTGAAGTGCTGGCAGATCGCATCCGCACGGAATACGAAATCCCGGTGCACTTTGAACAGACGGAGCTTTACACCGCGCGCTGGATCGAAGCCGATGACGATAAGCAGCTCAAGGCGTTCATGGACGCCAATCGCGGCGCAACCGGCCTGGACCACGACGGCGCACCGGTCTACATGGCGCGCAACGCCTGGCACCTGAGCAAAGCTCACGACGATTTCCCCAATATTAGATTGCAAAAAACCAAGGAGCAGTCGTTGGTGTGATGGTGCGCAAGGTGGTATTCAGCCCTTGACGAGCATGAGTTTCATCTTTGCCCTGGAATAGCCCTGGGCCGCAGCTTTTTTGTACCATGCCATAGCCTGTTTGCTATCGGGACGGATGCCTTTCCCGGTTTCGTACATGCGTCCCAGTTCGTATTGGGCGCTGGCGATGCCTTGATCGGCGGCTTTACGAAACCAATGAGCGGCGGCTTTGTTGTCCTTCTGCGTGCCCAGGCCCAAACGGTATAAGCGCGCCAAATTCGATTGCGCGGCGCCGAGACCTTGTTGCGCAGCCTTGTGGAACAATTTGAAGGCGTGCTTTTCGTCTTTTTTGACGCCACGCCCGTTGAGCAAGTGGTTCGCCAAATCGTTTTGCGCGCCGGGCACGCCTTGCTGGGCGGCTTGCCACCACCATTTAACGGCGATAGACGGAGCTTCCTTTACGCCCAGGCCCTGGTCGTACAGCTCGCCTAATGCGTATTGGCTCCACGCGTTGCCCAGGCGTGCGGCTTTGAGCAACAGCTCATGGGCCTTTTTATGGTTTTGTGCGAACCCCAGTCCATCGCGGTGCAAAACGCCGAACGTTGCGTAGGGGCGGGTGTCGAACCCAGAACCGGCTTTGGCGAAGAACGCCCTGGCTTTGCGGGCGTCCTGTTCGACGCCATTGCCTGTATCAAAAAGCACGCCAAGGGCGTAAAGGGCGTGGATGTTATTTTGCTTGGCGGCCTTAACGTAGAGTTTGATGGCCAAAGGCAGGTTCTTTTCAACGCCCGTGCCATTTTCCAACAAGGTCGCGAGCTCGACTTGCGCGTTGGCATGGCCTTGTATAGCGGCTTTGCGAAACCACGTGGCGGCTGTTTTGGGGGCGGGGTCTTGGCCAATGTTCATCATGTACATCATGCCGATGTCATAGAGCTCGTCTGGGGTGCCGGTGCGCGCAACTTTTTGAATAGCTTCTTCACGCATCCGTTCCGTTGCCGCTTGGGCGCTGGCGATCATGCCCTTGCTGCGCTGTTCAACGATGTAGCCGTCGAACACCGTCAGCAGTTTGATGACGTCAGGGTTTTGCACGTCCCAAAGCACGGCTTGCTCGGGCGTGCGTTTGCGCATGTAACGGATGAAGTCGTCGCAATGAATGCCTTCCAATTGCTGTCGGAAGTCGACCATGTCTTTGGACTGCTTATCGAGCTTTAAGTCTTGGTGAGCGAGTTCTTGATACAGCCAAGCTTCGCATTCGACATCGAGCGTGCGCATGGTGTCAATGCGGTCTTCAAGGTGCTGTTTGCCGTGGCCCATCAGTTCGTGAACCAACACGGCGGCCAGCTCTTTCAGCGGCCACTTGATGCCGTCGCGACCGACGATGACGGTGAATTGCTTGCCGGTGTTGTTTTTGTCGAAGCTGTCGATGAAGGTCGGCAAGAACAATGCAATTTGCGTGGTCGTTAGATGCACGCCGGGTGGCGGGTAGCTGGGATCGTAGATAACGATCACCGGCCCGGCCTGTTTCAACTGCTCGATCACGGCGAAACTTTGTGGCGACTGTGCGTATAGGACTTCCAAAGCTTGGATGATTTTTTCCGCACCTTGCTGGGTGGGGACGATGGACACATCCGATTTTGCCGGGCAGGGGAAACCAAGGACGACGATGTTGCGATGCACGTAGGTTTTTGTGTCGCATTGCAGGGCCAAGGCTTGAGCCGCATTTTGAGCATCAGCCACAGCCGGGGTCAAAAGCGCAACAGCCACCACCGCCCACGTCCAACACATTTTGAGCAGTCCACGTCTCATTGCGATGTGTCTCCACTTAAGGGAGCTTATTTTAGTCACGCAACCATGGGGAGGTAAAGGATTCTGTTGTGGTCGTTTCGCCAGTCCCCCCCTAGCTGCGGCTGAAAGTTAAGGCTTACCAGTCCGTAAATTCCAGCGCTTCGTGATTGTAAAGTGCTACCAGCAGCTCAAGTGTCGCTGGGTGGTTGAGTATGCGCTGATGATCCGCCGCGCCCACATGGCCTTCTTGGGCAAGGACGTCAAGCACGTCCAGGACGTCTGCATCCACCACAAAGCAGTGACCGTCAAAGCCGAGCAAGATTTCGCCGGTTGAAGACGTCGTCAGCGCGAACTTAACGTATTTGGGCTTGATCAAACGTGCGCCTTGGCTGAGTCTTTGGCGTAATGCATCGGCGGACAAAAGCTCATCGCGTTCGGCGTAGACGCCAAAATCTTCGTGTGACGAGCCTGTGAAAAACTCCACCAACCACACCTCGAACGATTTGGCGTTCAGGTGTTGGGTGAGCTCTTCTTGCAAGCCCTTCACAGCATCCGGGCTGAGGGTGAAGCCCGCGCTGTTCACGTCTAAACCGTCGCCGACGTAACGTTGGTCGGTCTCTTCGAATTCGGCCAAGTATTGACCGTAGCCGGTGAACAGTTCCGACAATTTGGGGCCGAGCAAGCCGACCGAATACGTCAGCGCATCTTCAATCGTTGTACCTTCATGGCCGAACTTCGGTGGAACATACAAAACGTCGCCGCAGGTGACCTCGATCTCATCGCCGTCGAAACCGTTTTTCAGCACCTTGAAATCCATGCCGTCAAGATAGTCGGTGTCGTCGATTTCAGCGTGGCTGATTTTCCAACGGCGCTTGCCGGGACCTTGCACCAAGAACACGTGGTAGGTGTCAAAGTGCGGGCCGACGGTGCCGCCGGGGGCGGAAAAGCCAACCATGATGTCGTCCATCAACCAACGTGGGGCAAAGTCGAAATGGCTCAGCAGCTCCGCCGTGTTGGGGTGAAACTGTTCGACGTTTTGCACCAGCAAGCTCCACTGGGTTTCGCCCGCCGCAGTGAAATCGTCTTCGTCAAAGGGGCCGTAGGCGCAGGTCCAGTCTTGCGCCTCGCCAGTGGTTTTCAGCAATCGCGAACGCGGCGCCTCTTCCATCGCCAACCCCGCCAACTCGTCGGCTGAGATTAAGCGCGCCATGTCGGCTGGGGCAATGGCACCGGGCGCGACGAAGGGCCGCTTGTTCCAATAGTGGGCGTAGAAGTCGCCGGCGGACGGCATGGCGTCTAAGCGGATCAGTGATGTGGGCATGTCCAGGTCAGCTTTTCGGTTTGATCTTCACGCGGTTGGTGACCTTGGTGACGTTCTCAATCCCTTTGACCACATTTACGGCCTTGTTCAACTCATCCTTGGTGAAGGCGCGACCGAACAAGAACACGTGGCCGCCGATGGAGCGCCAGCGGAAATTGGTGACGTTGACGGCTTTGGCGTCGAGCAGCTGGGCGTTGATTTTTGTTTCGATCACGGTGTCGTCGACGAAGCCTTCGACCATGCCTTTTTCTTGTTTGACCTTGGGGATCACCAGCACTTCGTTGTACAGCCGTTTGACCCCTTCGATGCTTTTGACGATCTGTCCAGCCTGAGTCTTCAATTTTCCGTTTTCGACCACGCCGGTGATCATCACCTCTTGCTCATAAACGTCGGTGTTGAACGCAATCATGTCAGAGCCCATCTGGTCGGTGATGGTGGCGATGATTTTGGCCTTGATTTCGGTGTCCTTGGCGATGTCGCCGGAGGAGCGATCTTCGATCACCGCTTCGACCGCGCCTTTGACGTAAGAAAATGGGTTGAGGTCAATTGCGTGCGCGGGGTGGGCGGTTGCGACCAAACCGGCGAGGGCGGCAATGGTGATGCTGTGACGAGAGACAGTGCGCATGGACGTTTCCTCTATTGATGAACTTTGGCTCTTTTAACACAAAAGCCCCCATCATATCGACAGGGGCTTTCATGCATTGGGGATGAAGCGAATTAGATCACGCTGAGCATCTCCGCCACCAGCGGGTGGCGCACCACGTCTTTGTCTTCCAAGCGAACCACGCCAACGGTGTCGAGCGCTTCAAGGCGATGCGAAATATCCGCCAGCCCCGACATGCCGGGAAGCAGATCGGTCTGATCGGGGTCCCCCGTGACCACCATGGTCGAATGCCAGCCCATGCGGGTCAGCAGCATCTTGATCTGAGTATATGTGCAGTTTTGCGCTTCATCGATCACCACGAAGGCGTTGTTGAGCGTGCGTCCGCGCATGAAGCCCACCGGCGCAATTTCGATCTCGCCGTTTTTCATCATGGTTTTGAGGCTGCGCCCGCCCATGCGATCTGTCAGGCTGTCAAACAGGGGCCGCAGGTAAGGGGCGATTTTTTCTTCCATCTCGCCGGGCAGGTAGCCGAGGCTTTCACCTGCTTCGACCGCCGGGCGGGTCAGCACGATGCGGCCAACCTCGCCTTTCTCAAACGCCTCAACGGCTTTGGAAATCGCCAAGTAGGTCTTGCCGGTGCCCGCCGGTCCTAACGCCATAACCAGGTTGTGCTCGTCGATGGCTTGCATCAATCGCTTTTGGCCCTCGCTCCGTGGCGATACGTTTTTCACGTAACGCTGATCTCTGAGGGCTTCTTCACCGCTGGGACCATCCAGCAGAGGATGCCATTTCCCATTTCCATCATCTGGACGCAGGTGGTGAACGTCGGCGGTGTTGGCGGCTTGGTGACGGCGGTACTTCTTACCCATGATGCTCTCCGATGGTTGAGGTTGTGCACAAATGGAAAACGCCCCAAAAGCGGAGGCGCTGAAGATGTTTTAGATTGTGAGAGTCGAGCAATGTTGCGGAGGATTCGAAAGAGAGCAATGCCAAAGCGCCCTGAACGCATATTGGCGGTGCGCTTGTCACAAGTGGCGGACTTGTTTCATGTCCGGGTGCAGGACCATTTGGCATCGAAATGTCTCTCCTTGCGAATCGACCGATGAGACTATTTTAGCAAAACAGATGTTAAAGAAATTGTTCAAAGCGTCTTTTTTGTTTTTTGACGTCTCAGCTCGCGCGCCGGAATTAGCACCAACGCATTGGTCAGCAAGGCCAATCCTGCGCCGCCGTACGCGATGGCGGAAATGGCAAATCCCGCATCCAAAAGCCAACCGACCAGCACGGGAGCCAGCGCGGTGGACACCACCGCCATCGATGAGGTCAGCGAGCGGATCGCGCCCAAGTGGCGCACGCCGAAGGTGTCTGCCCACGCCGTGCTGATCAATACGCCACTGGCCCCCACGGTCAACCCGCCGAGGCTGAAATACAGTGGTGCCGACCAGGTCTGATCCAAGGTGGCGACCACGATCAAGGCCAGCGTCAAAGGGATGGCGAACACCGGCAGCGCCACGCCGGGACCAAAGCGATCCACCACCCACCCGGTGATCAAGCTGGCGGTGACGGTGGCGGCGGCGAAGGCGGGGAAGCTGGCGGCGAGCAAGGCGATGTCCCAGCCTTTGGCGTCGGCGATGGCGATTTGGTGGAAAAACAAACCGGTCATTAAAAACGGCCCCATAAGCGATGCAGGCACGATCATTTGAAAGCGCCAGTCGCTCATCAAGCGGCGCTGGGTGAGTTCGTCTTCGGGGTCATCTTCAGCCTTGAGGCGCTCTTGCAGCTCGGCATGACGCACGCCGTGACCTTTGAGCAGCCATAGCGCCAACGGCAGGTGCAGGGCGACGATATACAAGGCAAAGCCGCCCCAGGCTTCACGCCAGCTTAACACGCTGAGGATCAAGACCAATGCGGCGGGGAAGACCGCTTCGGCGATGGGATAGCCCAGCCCCACGACGCTCATGGCGCGCCCGCGCGCGCTGTCGAAATAGCGCGCCATGCTGATTACGGCGGTGTGGCGCAGCAAGCCTTGGCCGAATAGCCTAAGACCGACAAACGCCAGTCCTAACAGCCACGGTGAAGTGGAGGCGGCCATCAGCGCGCTGGATATGGCAAGTCCGCCAAAGATAACACCCGCATAAAGGCGCAAATCCACCCGGTCGATTTGTCGTCCAGCCCACAAGATCACCACTGCGCTGGCCAGCGTTGCGACGCCGTAAATGCCGCCGAAGTCGCTGTGGCTAAGGCCAAAATCTGAGCGGATGTGATCGCCGAACAGGGCGATGAAAAAGGTTTGGCCGAAATTGCTCGCCAACGTGCAGGCCAAGCCAAAGCCAAGAAAACGGCGGTTTTCGATCAGAAAAACGAAAGAGTTCATAAGACGGCGTGCACCATCAGTCGGATTTATGGGCGCAGTCCACGCACACCGGTGTGGCGAGGTCCATGTCCAAGCGCTTGGGCGAGATTTCTTCGCCGCACGATACGCAGTAGCCGTATTCGTCGCTGTCCAAACGCGCCAGCGCCGCGTCGATGCGTTGGAGCTCGATCTCGCGGCGGCGCTCGGTTTCGACCTGCATAGCTTGGTTTTGCAGCGCGTCCATGCGCGATAAACGACCGACGCTGGTCTGGTCAAGCTCCACCACGCCGCGTTCTCCTGCGGTAACTTCGGCGTCGTGCAGCAGAGATTCTCGCTCATTAACGAGTTGATTTCGCACGTTCGTTAGATTTGTTTTTGTCATGACGTGGCTTCGCAGTTTTGTTGACGTTGAGACAGTATCGGCGCCGAATATTTCATATTTTATGAAGGATCACGAAAAAGGGGCATGAGCTAAAAAATCTTGGAAATTGTCCTCAATGCCACCATATGTAGGAGAATGTTGGTGTGGGGGTTCCTGTTTTACGCGTAAGCGGAGGAACGACCAATGTTTGTTAAAACCATCTTGGCCGAAAAAGGCCCGGAACTGATTAGAATTTCGCAGAATGCTTCCATTCGCGAGGCGGCTCAGCTGTTTAAGGCCGAACGGATCGGCTGCGCGCTTGTCGAAGATGGCGTCCAAGCCCCGATCGGCATGGTTTCGGAACGCGACATCATCCAGGCGCTGGCTGTGCATGCAGATTTCGACAACTTGAAAGTCGCCGATGTTATGACTCACAATCTGGTCAGCATTAGCCCTGAAGAGCCGTTGGAAACGGTGCGCGAAATCATGACTGAAAAACGTACCCGCCATGTCTTGGTTAAGGACGCGGGCAATCTGGTCGGCATTGTCAGCATCGGCGATTTGATCAAACACAGCCTTGCTGAATGTCAGATCGACACCGTGCAGATGCGCGATTACATCAACGGCCAAGGTTATCAATAAGCACAGTCGGTAAGCGCCCACTGGACAGGTCGTGCGAACATGACCATCTTGAACGCGGGTTTTCCAACCGCGTGAGGGGCCGTGTCTTTTTTTCACACCATCATATTGGCGATGAGCATCGCGCGCCGTGATTTGCGCGGCGGCCTAAGTGGACGTGCGCGCACGTTGGGGCTGTTGGTCGCGGGTGTGTTGGTTGGCGTCGCGGCCGTGGCATTGGTTGGGGCCAGTTCGCAAAGCCTGCGCGATGGCGCCCGGCAAGGTGGGCTGGAAGCCGTCGGCGGGGATTTGTCTTTGCGTCTGTTCCATCGCGCCCCGACAGCGGATGAGTTGAGCGCGATTGCGGCTGAGGGCAAGGCCAGCGTCACCGCCGAGCTGCGCCCTATGGTTCAAGTCGGGGCCAAGAGCCTGCTGATCGAACTGAAGGGCGTCGACCCGGCTTACCCGCTTTTTGGTCAGGTCGTCACCGAACCCGCCAACACCTTGACGGACCTATTGCAAGATCGCGGCGCGGTGGCGGATGCAGCCGTGTTCGACGACTTAGGCCTCAGTCTCGGTGATGAAATCGTGATCGGCGCAAACAGCTATACCCTGCGCGCCAAACTGCTGGCTGAGCCTGACCGTGCGTTTCGCGCGTTCTCATTGGGTCCACGGGTGATGGTGGCTTTGGACAGCTTGCCAAGCACCGGATTGGTGACGCCGGGGGCGGAGGTTTATTATTACACCCGCGTCAAACTGGCCGCGCAAGCGGACGCGGGCAAAGCCCTGGGGCGCATCGATGAACGCTTTCCCCAGTCGGGCTGGCGCATGGTCAACGCACATGAGGGCGTGCCGGGGATTGAACGCACCTTGGCGATGGTGCATGTGCTTTTGTTGTTTTTAGGCCTTGGCGTGATGTTGGTCGGCGGCGCGGGCATCAGCGGTGCGGTGCGTGCGCACATCACCGCCAAGATGGACATCATCGCAATTTTGAAAAGTATCGGAGCCTCGCCCAACGTGATCGCTTTGGCGTTGGGCTTTGAGGTTATGGTCGGCGCGGGATTGGGCGCGGCTTTGGGCGTTGCTGTGGGGGCATTGGGGCCTGTGGTTGCTGCTGGCGCCTTAGCCGATCAATTGCCGTTTGCTTTGAGCCCATGGCCATCTGTGAAAGCGCTGGTCGGTGCGGCGGGATTCGGCGTGTTGGTGGCGCTGTTGTTTGCGTGGTGGCCATTGATGGCGGTGCGCAGAGTGACGACACGTCAATTGCTGCGGGAACGCTTCGACCACAC
>Ga0209344_10003950_pt1 | contig 14120 bp, 8 predicted proteins | sample Cruoilmetagenom6_FD_187293 | JGI IMG/M metagenome (GOLD analysis project Ga0209344, IMG submission 187293) | Oil polluted marine microbial communities from Coal Oil Point, Santa Barbara, California, USA - Santa Barbara Oil Seep Sample 6 (SPAdes)... | ecosystem: Environmental > Aquatic > Marine >...
CAACTTTAGCACAAAAATTTGGAGACGATCGTGTGTTTAATACACCAATTCAAGAGGCTTTTATTGTCGGTTCTACCGTTGGTATGAGTGCCGTTGGATTAAAGCCCATTGTTGAGGTTCAGTTTGCTGATTATATTTGGCCTGGCTTAAATCAATTATTTACAGAAGTTAGTAGAAGTTGTTATTTATCTAATGGAAAATGGCCAGTTTCTATGATTCTTAGAGTGCCAATTGGTGCTTATGGAAGTGGCGGACCTTACCATTCATCTTCAGTTGAATCTGTTATTACAAATATTCGTGGTCTCAAAATAGCCTATCCAAGTAATGGATCCGATTTAAAAGGTTTAATGAAAGCAGCTTACTACGATCCTAATCCAGTTGTCATTTTAGAACACAAAGGGTTGTATTGGTCTAAAGTGCCAGGAACGCAAGGTGCGACATCTGTTGAGCCAAGCGAAGATTATGTATTGCCTTTTGGTAAAGCATGGGTGTTACAAGAAATCTGGAAACAAGACAATGTAGAAACCTTAACTATTGTGACTTACGGAATGGGAGTACATTGGGCAATGAATGCATCGGAAGCATTAGGGATGCAAGACCAAATAGAAGTGATCGATTTACGTACGTTGTTTCCTTTAGATGAAGACACGATTATGACATCGGTTAAGAAAACAGGAAAGTGTCTTGTTGTAACAGAAGAGCCTTCAAACAATAGTTTTGCACGCGCATTATCTGGAAAAATTCAGGAAGAGTGCTTTAAATATTTAGACGCACCAGTGATGACTATTGGTAGTGAGAATATGCCAGCAATTCCTTTAAATTCGACTTTAGAGCAAACGATGATTCCTTCAACAGATAAAGTGAAAGCTAAAATTGAAGACTTGTTGAATTATTGATTTATTCCAACTTTAAAATTCTACTTTTATTTGATAGTGTATTAATACACAACAGTTGATTGTTTAAGGTATTATTTTCATTACAAATAATTTTATAGCATTCTATTACTTGATAGTTCGCAATGGTTTGAACTACAAAAGGGAGTACACCGGAGGCTTCACAGTTTTCAACTTTTAATAATGAATTAATATTTGGGAATATATGATGAAAGGGTTTACTGTTTTTATAATTAAAAACACCGACTTGACCTTCGAATCCTTGGACTCCACCAAAAATCATCGGTTTACTAATAGATTCACAAGTTTTACTAATAGCGTAACGCGCCATATAATTGTCTGTGCAATCAACAATAATATCAGCACTCTTTAATATGTTAATTCCGTTTTGAGTTGTTATATAATCTTGAATGCATGTAATGTTGAGATCATCAAATATCTCTACTAAAGCATCTTTAGCTGTTTGGACTTTAGATGCTCCAATATGAGACTTCGTAAATAGAATTTGTCGCGCAACATTAGACCGTTCTATATGGTCATTATCAGCTAGTACTAAATTATGGATTCCTAATCGGGTTAATCCCATAGCAACAGAACAACCTAATCCACCAAGTCCTACAATAGCAATTCTAGAATTTTTTAGCTGATGCATTTTTTCTTTTCCTATACATTTTTCATGTACTTCAAAAAATGAGGTCATTAGCTTCAATTAATTTGGCTTAAAATCGTCGTGTCCGTAATTTTAGTGTCTTCAGCTAGAAGAAAAGCCTTGCTTAAAACAATGGATAAACCTTTATCACCTTCAAAAGGAATAAATAATTTGTCAGTTGATTTATTAGGTGATCTAGAAGGCACAATACATAAATATTGATCGTTAGGCTCCATCAAGATATTTCCACTACCAATATGTATTTTGTAGGTTCTTATAGTTCCTTGAACAATTAAAAACTTGCCATCAATAGTAGCTTTGTCTTTAATTTTACTTAGCCTAGGAAGTAATCTTTCAAGAATAGATTTTCGGGTTTTTGCAATTTCTGTTAAATCCCCAAATGAATAGGATGTCCAATAATCTCTATGCGTTTGTCTATCTCCATTATTATCTTGCCATTCTGGGTCATTTCCGACACTACATACTCCAACAAACAAATCGACATCACGCATGATTTCCGAAAAAACAATTTTTGGAACATCAATTAGATTCATGACATGGCCATCAGCATTTTTAAACTTTACTTGATCTGTGGCAACATATAGCCAAATTCCAGCATCGTTATAAGCATCGTGGTCATTGAGTTCATCAATCCAATATTCCGCAGTTATTTGGTGTTCAGGTAAATATTTTGAACACAATTCGTCATCACGCCCATCATCATAAGCTCCCATTAATGAGTATTTCCAACCACGAAGTCCCGCAAGGGCATTAAATTGGTGTTGTTTTAAAATATGAGCCGCCATTCTGTTAGAATAGGTTTGCGTATTAATTTCTGCGTCTGTTAAAATATAAAGCTCCCGAAATGCTTGTTTAATAGGTTGTTTTAATTCTAAGTCTATAATTCTATCTCTCCAATCAACTATTTCTTTTTCAGTAGCAAAAACAGGATGCCAGAGTTGTACGGTGCAATTGTCATCAATCCAACTTATTATTTCACCATTAGCATTTTGCCATGTATTATCTATCCATAAAACAGAAGTAGATTGGGTTTCATTTTTAATTGTCCAAATAAGTTTTGTTGCAATAGGATTGACTAAACCATGATTTAAATAATACTTTTTAAAAGAAGGAAAATCCCAACTTCTATTGAGAATAAATTGATTATCAATTCTTTGTTTTTGAGTTGAATATACCTTTTGGATTTCTTTGATTTCCTTACGTAATTCTTTAAGTTGATTGCTTAGCTTTGTAGAGTTTTTAACAGTTGATGGTACCGATTTCATACTCTTACCATCGGGTTTTATCCATTGTTGGTTGACCTTGCTATCTGTGATAGAAATATTGAGACTATAGTCTTCAAATGAAACAGATTTAATTCCGTTTTCTAATTGAAAGTCAGGAACAGCCATTTCCTTAAGTTCTTCAACCGAAACGTTATATTTTTTTGCTCCTTCCACAAGATATTTGTCTATGCTCTTCTTAACGTTATTTTGTTTTAGCTTTAATTTTATTCGCGATAGAGCACCCAATCCATCTTTACCTCTCATGTTACCCATTACGTAAATGCATGCGTTACCTATAGCTGCTGCTGCTGGACCAACTCCTGGCATTTTGGTGTAAGATTTTTCAAGAAGTTTACTTAATATATGTAATGTTTCTTTATCTGAAAAAGGGGACATTGTCCAGATAATGCCTTTAATGAATTGTTTGCTCGGATCGCACAAATATGAATATTGCGTGTACTCTCTTACTTCATTTGAATATGTATAAGTCTCTGTTTTCTCTGAAATAGGATGACTTACTGCTACAGAAAGAATCTCTTGAGCAATTTTTCGATACTTGTTTTTTCCAATAGTGTTAATTAATTTTTCTGTTTCTTTTTGAAATTTTTTAGAAGGTTTGGAGCTCGTAGCATCATAGGTTAAGAATAGTAATTGATGAAGTTCGTTTACATTGTCACCACTAAGATTGACAATTGTGTTTACTTCGTTTCCAATATCATTTGTTTTTAAAATAAACGGGACAAATTCTCCGTCGATTTGTACTATCTTACTCAATTTTGAAACTGATTTCTTAAGATCACTTCCCCAATAACTAGTGGAGGTATCGGTAAGACTATTCCATTCCAACATGCTTTTAATAAAGTTAGATAATTCATCCGATAGTCCTTCTTTTTTAATAGTGCGCTCAATTTGTTGAATAGCGTAGTTTGTTGGAAAATCACTTAGAGAAAAACCATAGGCGTTTCTATTTAAAGCTATAATTTTTTCATTGACTAATTCAAATAGACTTATCCATTCTTTCTCGGTATAATCAAGATTTCTGCGCATTAATCCATTTAATATTGCAAATGCAGTCAAGCGATACCTATAGATATCATTGTCTCTTTTTTTTACTGATTTTTGTTGATTTTCAAATTCTCTGTTGAGGATTTCTTCAATGTAATTGACACTATCTATAATATATTGTTTTTGGTAGGCCTTAGATTCTTTTTTTAAATTCTCATATTCGGAATTTCCCGAAAGATCATTAGAACTGTATACATAACTTACTGAAGAATTAACTTTTGTAATAATGTCATCAATATATTTAAATTTTGATGGAGTTGTTTTTTTCTTGAAAATATTAAGCATTTCTAGGATGATTTATCCACCAACTAATGGTGTTAATTTAATGAATGATACTGTTGTTGACTTATCGACAAGTACTTTTTGATGGATGTTTTCCACTTGTTGATCATCAACAAGTAAAATAAAGCCATTAGTTTTAAAAGCGTCTAAAGCGATGTATAATTGCTTTTCTACATCTATAGATTTGCTTTTTTTGTTATTGAGTTTAGACTCTAATTGACCTGGTGTAACTAAGCCTTTTTTATAAGTTTCTACGTTGTCATTATACCGCGAAATCTCCAATTCTATTCGAGCCTTGATAAGCTCAGAAACTGTAATATATTCTTCATTAAATTTCAGTGTTATTTCATTTAATATATCACCTGCAGCACTTTCATCTTGAATTGTTATTGTGTTCATAAAACAGAAGTTTATTTAAGAAGTTAAGTTATTGAAATTATAATGGAGGTCTGTCTTTTTTAGGTTAAATTTTAAAATATAGGTTATTGTACGTCATACGAAGCTTTTATATTAACACTAGTCCTTCATGGAAATCATATGCTAATTAGGAGCAGGTACTTCAGACATTAAGTATAAAAAAAGCCTATCTAAAAAGATAGGCTTTACTCTTAAAAAGATTGTACGATATATACTTATATAACTTTTACATTAACTGCGTTTAATCCTTTTTTTCCTTCTGCTAAATCGAATTCTACATTATCACCTTCTCTAATCGCATCAACTAAACCTGAAATATGTTCAAGAATTTAATGAGTTGGAAGCCATAAAAACTAATCAAGAAGATTACTTTAAATATACCGGTAATGATTATTGAAAGCGAGAATATGCCACACAATTCCTCTAAATTCAACTTTAGAACAAACCATGATTCCTTCAACTGAAAAAGTGAAAGCTAAAATAGAAATGATCCTAAAATACTAAATACCTATTATTGAACAATTAACTTTTTAGCTCGTTTCGTACTAGTTCCTGATTCTATTAATTCAATAATATACATACCAGCAGATAATTCTGCGATGTCAATAAATTGATTGGTTTGAGTACTATCTAAAGCATTTGAAAGAATGATTCTTCCATTTACATCGTATAGCTTAAAACTTGTTTGATTTTGTAATTGACCAATCACTTCAATAGTTTTGTTCATATTATTCGCATAAACTATTAATTTTTCTAGAGGTTGTTCTGAAATATTAAGTTGGTTAGATTCTAATCTTAAATAAAAACGACCTGTCCCAGAAATTTGCTCTGATGGATTAATTATATAATCTGAATTATTAAGTAATGTTATTTCGTTAGTTAGGGTGTCTTCTAAGTATAAACTAACCGTATTTGGAAGCGTTGATTCTAGAATACTAAACGTTAAAGATTCATTTGCATTTGCTTGAACGCCTAATGGAATTACTAAATCAGCGACATCATTTGAATTAAATGTTTGTAAAGCAATTGGTCTTCCGGTATTATCTTGTAACAAATTAGAATACAAAGAAAACTCAGCAGGTGTTTCACCCCAAATCTCAGCATCATATCCTGGATCTAAACCGAGACTAGCATTATCATTGAAATAAAAATCGGTATGATACTCCTTATCTAAAGTGTTAATTTTTAATCTCAGGTAGGTGATTAGGTTTTCGTTTCGTCCTAAAATAAAATCATCATCATTAGCGACTCTCCTCATACTTGGTGTAAAAGCGATATCGCCTGATGCTTCAGCCTTTACAAAAAAGCCTTGTCCTGGGGCAATAACAGTATTAGAAGTCGTTGTGGCTAAATTTAAAATAGTCCAACCATCAGATGCAGATCCATCATATCCATAAATACCGATTGCACTTTCGTTAATTAAACCAGAGTTTATTATATTATTTAAAAAATCTTGAGCATTTAGATAACTAGGATATGGATTACCTATAAGATTCCAATCGTTAGCTCCTCCTGACACAATAGAAGCATTAATAGAACTTGTTTCTACATTCCCTATAAATGTAAAATCAGACGCATCGGTTGATCCAGACACGTAACCAATTCCTTCTGATAAAACATTACCATCTTCGTTTGGTGTATAGTAGACATAATTTCCAGCTACTGGATTATAAGTCCCGAATAAGAAGGCTGGATTACCATTAATAGTTCCGGAAGGTAAATTTGAATTTTCAACTCTAAAATCTCCGAAAGTTTGTCCAGTTACAGGTGCACTTATTAAGTCATTATTTGAAGTTGATGAATTTGTCCCTGCTGCGTTGTTTACGTGACGCTTGTAAGACACACTTCCTGTGCTTACACCTTCTACGATTAAGCTAGAATATTTAGTAGATATAGATTCGAGCGTAACATTACCATTGTTCACCAAATTACCATTTACGGTTATACTTCCTCCTTCTTTAATTATTATGGATCCATTAATTGACACATTGAGATCGTTAACTACTACATTTTCATCTTCATTTATAGTATATGTTCCTTTACCTACATACACATCTACAGTGCCTGTCGTTAAAGAAGGAACATTGTTATCTTTCCATGCATCACTGCAATACAAATAAGATCCTACTGGAAGACTAGAAATACAATCAGCATTTGGAATACCCTCACCTAAAACCTTATTAAACAACAGGTTATGACCTGAATCATTTAAATGAGCTCCATCTCCATAATCTAAATTACTTAAAATTGTACCATCAGTATCTGCAACATCTGTCCAAAAATCAATTGAATAAGTTCCATAAGTGGAAATTATACCATCTCTGACATCAATTTGATCTTGTGTCTGCGTTGGAGAGGCAAAATATCGTGGTTGGGTTGTAGTAATCCAAATAGGAACAGCGTTAATATAGGCTTCATTATATATGGTAGCAAAATTACTTAATTGATCTGCTACCGGATATCCATTAGCGGTATCATTTGAAGGTAAATTTACAATAATACCAATTGGATGGTCTGAAATAGCCTTTGTAATATTTCTTTCAGTATCTATAGTAACTCCTACACCACTAGGAATTGAAGTGCCTGTTGGTAGCAAATGATACGTTGTATACCCACCTTTTCCATAATTAATAACATTTATTCTAGTGTCTTTTTGAAAAAGTGCTTTGGCGTATAGGTTTACCCATGCAAATTCGGGTGAAGACGCTCCAATACCTTCAGCCGTTGAAGATCCTATAATTACAATATTTCTACTTGTGTTATCACTAGATATCTCAAAAACAGTATCACTTGTATCACTAATTAAACCAGATGTTGCTCTTACCAAGCAGTTTTCTGATGGCGTGTTTGGTATCGTCCAACTATAACTATTTGTTGCATATGGAACCGTTGCAATAGCACTCCATGACGCTCCATTATCAATAGAATACTCTAAATCGATGTCTGAACTAAGACTTGTAGAATCCCACATTATTTCAGGTGTTTTTCCTACTTGCCAAAATTCATCTCCATTTGGGCTAGTTAATGTTAATGACGTTTGTGGTGTATAATCTAAAACCATGGCACCTAAATAGAAAAACCCAGAAGCATTAGTGTTGTTTGGACCTGGAGATGCTGTTATTTTTAATGTACCATCTGCCTTAGGACTTACATTAGTTGAGACTGTATTGTTTTGGTTATTAGCAACATCTAAGAATACCGTTTCTGTTGTTAAACCCTCAATTACGTACTGTGTTTCTCTGTTATCTGTAACTTCATAATCTAATCGCGATGCGTAAATTGTGATGTTAAACACATCATTTGGATTTAGATCACTAAACTCTATAGCACCAGTTGGTTCTGTTTTTTCTATAAATTCGGTTGTGTTTCCAAAAAAGCTATCTGCTGTTGCTGTGCTCGGCAAACCTAAACTAGTGCCAGATGCTGTTGTTCCGTCTTCATTAAAATAATTAAAACTGTCGGTAACAGAAACATCTATTGTAGTTGTAGTTCCTCCTTTATTTATTAGGTTATTTACGTTTCCTGTAATAAATGGATCGGTTAAATTATTCCATGGAGTGCTACTTTGATTAGCACTAGATCCAAAATCTATAAGTAAAGCGTTATCAGAATATACAGGTACATCAACGCTATATTCAAGTTCTATTGCTCCTAGATAGAAAAAACCAGAAGTATTATCGTTATTTGGTCCTGTTGAAACATTTATGATAATTGTTCCATCAGCTTTAGGGTAGAAAGAAGCTGTAGCAACATTACTTGTATTTTGAGAAGCATCTAAATTAATTGTTTGTGTAGATTGCGCTTCAATTGTATATGCCGTCTCTCTATTATCAGACACTCCTATACGCGATGCAAATACTGAAATAGTGTATTGTTTACCTACTATTAGATTATTAAAAGTTAAAGAGCCACCATCGGAAGACGTCCCGTAAAAACTATCGCTTGTTGCAGATCCTATAAAATTTAAACTAGGATCCGGAGACGTAGTACCGCTTGAGTTAATCCCAACAAAAGCGTCTACAATTGAAAAACCTATTCCTGTTTGTACTGTGTTAGAATTTATAAGATTACTAATATTACCAGAAACATCGTTGGTGACATTATTCCAAGGTGAAGCACTTTCGTTTGCACCAAGACTTCCAAAATCAATATAAATAGTTTCGGTTTGAGCAGAAATAGAATACACGGAGAAGCATAAAAGTAAAAATACAAGGATTCTAACTTTTATAGGAAAAGTTATTTTCATAATAAGTAGGGTTTAAATAAGAAAACTAGATTTTGGGGCTCTAATTTTGTTCAAAAGTACTGTTTAATTTTAAACGAAGCATGTTTTTATTTTATAATTATCTTATTTCAAAAAAGTTAGAGTATGAATTTTGATGAATAATTAATACCCTTAATATCATTTTAGAAAATTGTAAGTATCCAAGTTGAAGAATGTAAATAAAATATTATTTTAAATTCTTAGATGCTCAAGTTTGACTTATACAAGCTTATTGATGAGGCCAAAATACCTTAACCAAAAATGCCATCGTTTTGTAACTATAGGTAAAAAAAACCTTAATCTTATTTCAGACCAAGGCTTTTAACACTCAAAAATTGATTGATTGATTGATTGATTGATTTATTTAATCCATATCGAATCGTAATCCGACAGATATGTTATTTTGGTCTACCACTTGATTTTTAAACAATGGATTCAGATCGTATTTAACATATAAAGCGACATCACCTAAAGCTACATATCCGCTTAGTCCGTAGATAAATTCGCTTACTTCAAATTGATCACGTTGTTTCTCTTTTTCGCGTTCACCATCTTCTTTATACTTTATCTTTTGCATATTCCCCAAGTTTAAACCGGCATAACCTCCTAACCCTATTTTTAGTTTTTTGTGTGTTGAATATCTAAAATAATCTTCTTTTTCAATCTTTTTAGAAGGGCCAAATTCTATATGCATCGGGAACACCAAGTTTGTTGTTCTAAATTTGATTTTATCGGCATCTATGGGATATTCTTGTAAAGAAATGTCGCCATCGGTATTAACTAAGTAGTTATTATCTTTAATCTTTAACTTATTCCATTGTAAAGAAAAACCATATTTCAATCTCCAGAAGTTGGTATTATCAAAGATTCGCGTTTTCCATGCGTAACCTAATTCTATAAACCTAGATCCACCTAATTTGTATGGTGAATCTTCCAAATCTTGACCGTCGATTAAAGCATTATTAAATCCAAAGGCAAAGACAATATCTGTAGATGTACGTCTATCGTATTTTCTAGGTTTATCTTTTGATGGATTTCCAAAATAAATAAAACTATCACTAGAGTTATCATCGGCACCGATTCTAAATGTAAAACCATCACCACTAGCATCTTCCACCTTATCATTTCGTTCTAATAAAGCAATTTTATTGTCAATAATCGCTAATCTATTTTCAATATTTAAAGCTCTTTTTTTTGCAGCTTCTTTCTTTAAATCTTCTGCCTCTGCTGCTGTTATTTTTCCATCGTCTAAGCGTTTATTAATTGATGTTATTTCTATTTTCAGAAATTCGCGTTCCTCACTTTCTATTTTTGATTTGAGGCTTGTAAGTGTTTTAATTTTTAATTCGTTTGCCGACTTTTGTATGCTGTCCTTTTTTGTTTCCTGCCCTTGAACTGTAACAAATGTAAGAGATAACACTAAGTACACTACCAATCTTGTAATTGTTTTCATAATTGTTCGTTTTTTGATTTATTGATGATTTATTGATTTGATTCTTCTGATGAGAGTCCTTATTTCCTCTTCTATTTCTTATTTTATATTTATGAATATGTGATTCTTTTATTTCAAATAAATATTAGTTATTACGATCTGCAACTGCAGTTTTTACAGATTCGTAACTATCTTTTAAAGCTTCAAAAACTTTAGTTCTAAAAGATTGCCCCATTTCGTCTTCAACACTTTCTAATAGCTGAGTAGCATCAACTGTTTTTGATGTTTCTTTTTGTAGTTTTTCTCTAAACAATTCTTTACTTGCGAGTTTTAATAACGAATCGATTTCTTGTTCTGTAACCGAATTGTTTTCAGACTTTAAGGTTTCCATGGCTTCTGCTATAGCATTTTTGATAATAGTCTTATCAATTTCTGTTTGCAACTCCTGATTTACCTTTTTATTTGTAGTTAATGCAATTGGATCTTCTAACACTTCACGATTCTCCGCCAATTGAGTTTTAGATTCTGAATTTAGTTTACCTGCTTTTTTATAATCTATTATTTTAGACGCTTTAACGCTTGGCAACGCTTCTTGACTCTTATCTTCTACTCCATGTACTTCATTTGCTAATTCAATAGATTCTTTTTGCTCTGGTTGTATCGTTTCTTTTTGGATATGCTCTTTAATTGCTTCCTCTTCGACCATTCGAGGCTGAATCACTTCTGAATCATTGTTGTTAAAAAACGGTATTGATATAGCCATCAAAATCAATAATCCCGCTGCAATACTTAACCACCAATACATTGGTTTTTTAGATTTCTTTTCGTCTTCATCTAACCGATCTGATAATTTAGACCAACTCTCTGACGTTGGAGATAAGGTTCGTTTTTCGAGCTTATCTTTTATATTTTCTTCAAATTTAATTGGAGCCATAACTGTTGTTATTTAATTCTTTAATTTTTTTCTGAAGCATTTGTCTTGCTTTAAATAATTGCGACTTTGATGTGCCTTCAGAAATTTTTAATAGTTCGGCAATTTCCTGATGCTTATACCCTTCTATAGCATACATTACAAAAACCATTCGGTAACCTTCAGGTAAACTATCTATAAGTAATTGTATTTCTGCTACTTCAATATTTGAATTGATATTGTTTGAGGAATCGTATTCTAAATAATCATCCTCTACAGCAAATTCAATATGCTTTTGTTGTCTTATATAAGAAATAGCCTCTCGCACCATTATTCGTCTTACCCAACCTTCAAAACTACCTTCATTTTTAAATGATTTTAAGTACTTAAATACTTTAAAGAAACCATTTAACATTACTTCTTCTGCCTGATGTACATCTTTTACATAGTACCTGCAAACACTAAGCATTTTTGGAGCATGTAACTCGTACAATACATGTTGCGCTTCACGATTTTGCTTCGCAGCACGCTCTATGAGTTTTGTTTCGTTTTTATGAAGTTGAATAACTTTCATGTTTAATTTTAAGTTCTAAATACGCTTCAGGTTGCTTTCTATTTATAAAGACGCAATTTTGTAGCCAAGGGTTGCCTGGAGAGTGAAAATAATTCAAACAAACACACAAATACCTCAAAAAGAGCCGGTTGTGATTTATTTTTTTCTATCAATAACATAATCCACCATAAGCTTTAGAGATGCTTTGTATGGTGATTCTGGATAAGTTGCTAAAATATTTAGAGCTTCTTCTTGAAATGCTTTCATTTTAGACACGGCGTAATCTAAACCACCATTATCCTTTACAAAAGCAATAACATCTTTAACACGTTGTTTATCTTTGTTATGATTTTTAACCGAATTAATAAGCCAAGATTTTTCTTTTTTGGTACAGTTATTTAAAACATATATTAAAGGTAAGGTCATTTTTTGCTCCTTAATATCTATACCTGTTGGTTTACCTATGGCTTCTTGTCCATAATCAAATAAATCATCTTTAATTTGAAATGCCATACCAATCAACTCACCAAACTTTCGCATGGTTTCCACTTCTGGCGAATTGGGTTTTACTGAAGCGGCTCCAAGACTACAACATGCGGCAATTAAAGTCGCTGTTTTTTGTCTTATGATTTCATAATAAATAGTTTCAGTAATATCGAGTTGTCTTGCCTTTTCAATTTGAAGTAGCTCTCCTTCGCTCATTTCCCGAACAGCAACTGAAATAATTTTAAGCAAATCAAAATCATTATTATCTATTGAAAGCAAGAGGCCTTTAGACAATAAGAAATCTCCTATGAGAACAGCTATTTTATTTTTCCAAAGCGCATTAATTGAGAAAAAACCTCGTCTTCTATTACTGTCATCAACAACATCATCATGAACTAAAGTCGCAGTATGAATTAGTTCAATAACCGAAGCACCTCTATAAGTGCGTTCACTCACCTCGCCATTGTTCATCATTTTAGCAACCAAGAACACAAACATAGGTCGCATTTGTTTCCCTTTTCGGTTTACAATATAATGTGTAATACGATTAAGAAGCGCTACTTTACTTGCCATTGAGAGTTGGAACTTTTGTTCAAAAAGGTCCATCTCATAAGTAATAGGTTGTTTTATTTGTTCGGTTATTTTCATTAAAGACTTTAACTCTGTAAAATTACAAATTCTATTAGCTTTTCATTCAAAAAAAAAGGAATTATAGCATTTTAACTTTTAGTCCTCAAAAATATTTGTAACTTTATGGAATTAATCTAAAAAATCATAAAACACATGAAAAAAACTACTTTATTATTGGCATTATTTTTTGCTTCAAACCTTATGTTTGCTCAAGAGGTATTGTCTGAAGATTTTGAAGCTGGACTTACAGTACCGACAGGTTGGACAATTGAAGATTTAACAACAAGTGGCGAAATATGGACAATTGAAACTGGCGGTGAAGCTGGAGGATTTACGGCACCTAACACTTTACTTTATGAGAGTGGTTTAGAAGGTAACTACGCTACTATGGATAGTGATGGTTATGGTTCTGAAGGAGGTGCAGAGAACACCACCCTAACAAGCCCTGTCTTTGACGCTTCTTCTTTAACTTCAGCGACACTTACTTTTGACACTGTTTACAACGGAAATTTCGGAGGACTTGGTGAGATAGAAGTGTACAATGGTAGTGCATGGGTAAATGTTCAAACTTATGCTACTGCAGTTGGAAGTACACCTAATACCACTTTAACTGGTTCTCAACTATTTGATATATCAGAAATAGCAGGTGTAACTAATGCACAAATAAGATTTGTATGGACAGGTAACTGGTCTATATCTTGGTCTATTGACAATATATCTGTTTTTCAGTGTACAGAAACAGCAGCTCCTGCTGTAGCAACAACTCCTCTGCCTGCTGATGCTGCAACAGCTATTGGTATTACTGCTGATGGCGGTTTAAATTTTAGCTGGAACGACGCAGGTAACGCTGGTGATAACTACACATTAAATATTGGTACTACCAATCCACCTTCACAAGCAATTGAAGGCATTGAAAATGGAGTATTAATTACAGGTTTAGGTCTTAGTACAACTTATTTTTGGAGTATTGACATTACCAATTGCTTTGGAACCACAACAAGTTCTGTTTGGAGTTTCACAACTGATGATCAATTCTTAAGTATTGGAGAAGAAGTTTCATTAGAAACTCTTAACGTATATCCTAATCCTACTTCTGATGTTTTAAATATTAAATCATCACAAGATATTGATAATGTAACTGTATTTAACTTACTTGGTCAAAATGTAGCAAATTTCACTAAAAATGAAATAAACAATTCATCTATTGACTTATCAGAATTATCTAAAGGTCTTTACTTAGTTAAGATTTCTTC
>Ga0209344_10003951_pt1 | contig 14115 bp, 13 predicted proteins | sample Cruoilmetagenom6_FD_187293 | JGI IMG/M metagenome (GOLD analysis project Ga0209344, IMG submission 187293) | Oil polluted marine microbial communities from Coal Oil Point, Santa Barbara, California, USA - Santa Barbara Oil Seep Sample 6 (SPAdes)... | ecosystem: Environmental > Aquatic > Marine...
GATATTGAAAAAATTAAACCAGCAATTGAATCTGTAAAAAATCTATCTCCTGAGGATTTTTGGAACTTATTATTTCCTTACTTTAAAGAAAATATGTTTGCATTATGTGCTTTAGATTTAGCTTACAATGATTTATATGCGCGTAAAAAAGGAGTGCAATTATATGAATATTGGGGTTTTGATTCAGAAAGGAACCCTAAAACAAACTATACCATTGGGATAGATTCTATTGACGGGATGATTGCCAAACTAAAACAAAAACCCTGGCCTATTTATAAAATTAAATTAGGAACGAAAGAGGATATAAAAATTATTACAGAATTAAGAAAACATACGGACGCTGTTTTCAGGGTTGACGCGAATTGTGGATGGACTATTGAAGAAACTATTTCAAATGCAAAAGGACTCAAGGAACTTGGCGTAGAATTCATTGAACAGCCATTAATAGCAGATAATTGGGAAGGACATCGAGAGGTTTTTTTGCAGTCCGTTTTACCGATCATTGCAGATGAAAGTTGCCAAGTGGAGTCAGATGTAATAAAATGTTACAATCACTTTCACGGAGTCAATGTAAAGTTGGTTAAGTGTGGAGGATTGACTTCCGCGAAGCGAATGTTACTGCAGGCAAAAGAATTAGAAATGAAAACCATGGTCGGTTGTATGACAGAATCGACTGTGGGAATTTCCGCCATAGCGCATTTATTACCTTTATTAGACTATGTTGATATGGACGGTGCCTTATTATTAGCTCGAGATATTGCAAAAGGAGTCACTATTAAAGATGGTGTTATAAGCTATAGCGATTTAAATGGAACAGGAGTAACTTTATTATAAATTATATGTTAGTTGATAGTTTTCCGGATAGAGTAATTACAGTTGATAATATCGATTATTTATATTTTGGAGGAACTTCCTATCTCGGAATGGCGGCACTTCCAGAGTTCCAAAATATATTAGCTCAAAACATTAAAAAATGGGGTACTTTTTATGGAAGTTCGCGAAGTGCAAATATTAAGCTATCAGTATATGAAGAAGCAGAGAAATTATTTGCAGAACAGTTGAAAGCTGAAGCTTCTCTAACGGTTTCATCAGGGACTTTGGCAGGAAGATTGGTAGTTAATTTTTTAGCTAGGAAGAGCACAATTTTTTTTCATCATCCTAAAGCGCATCCTGCAATTTTAGGGCCTAAGAGTTTACCATTATTTATTGATGGTGAATTACATTCAAGCTTGAAAAATGAATTACAACAGGATATTGTGATAACGGTTGATGCTATTTCGGGTTTGGAAGTTGCACCAGTTAATTTTGATTTTTTAAAGATGATTTCCAAGCAAAAGAATATTACAATCATTGTTGATGAATCGCATAGTTTGGGAGTTATGGGAGAACAAGGAGAAGGAATCTATCATTCAATTCCAACAGATAGACTGCATCGTAAAATTATGGTTGCTTCTTTAGGAAAAGCCTTAGGTTTGTCTGGCGGAATTATAGCTTCGGACGCTGAATTTATTGATGATATAAAGAGTGAACCTGTTTTTGTTTCTGCTTCGGGGGCAAATCCGGCCTATTTAGGAACTTATTTGCAAACACAGAATTTGTATGAAAGGCAACGCAAACAACTCAAAGAAAATATGGCTTTTTTGTTCAAGAGATTGACTCTTAACAATCAATTCATTATTGATGACAATTATCATGTTATTTATAGTAATAATGATACTATTTTTACGACTCTATTACAAAACAATATTGTGATAACAAGCTTTAAGTACCCTACTTATGATAAACCGATGAATAGGATAGTAATAACAGCCAATCACACAAAACAAGATTTAGAAAAATTAATACAGATATTAAATAATCATGATAAATAAAGTACAAACGACTTGGAAAGGCGGAATGCTTTTTGAATCTACAAACCCAGGAGGTAATTTACAAATTAGTGACGGAGAAGACCCGAACCAGGAAGCATATAAACCAAAAGCATTAATGTTGGCTTCATTGGCTGGATGTTCTGGTTTAGATGTAGCTTCATTATTAAAAAAAATGAGAGCTGAGGTAGATGAATTTACAATTGATGTTGAAGCTAATTTAACTGATGAGCATCCAAAATTTTATGATAAAGTAAAGGTTATTTATAATTTTTATGCTTCAGATTTTAAAAAAGATAAAATTGAAAAGTCAGTAAAATTATCTGTAGACAGATATTGTGGTGTTATGGAGATGTTTAGGCAATTTGCTGAGATTTCTACTGAAATCAAATACCACAAGAAATAAAAAAAAACTATTTCGTCAAACTCCTGAATAAACTTTCTAAATCTTCATTTTTTTGTTGAGATTGTAAAAGTTTAAGCCCGTTATCATGCGCAAAATCGAAAATCGCGGGGCGCATATCTTTGGTTGAATCAAAGCTTAATTGCCAAGTATTATCATGTAAATTGAAAGCATTACTTAACTTAGGTATTTGCTTTAATAGTTCCTGTTCAACGCGCAAATCGAATTCAACTTCTATAAGCTGTTCCTGATTACTTTTGAGCTCCATTAATTTTTTATCGGTTACTAATTGTCCGTTATTGATAATGATTACCCGATCACACACTGCCTCTACTTCCTGCATAATATGTGTTGAAAAAAGGACCGTTTTTGTTTTGCCAACTTCTTTGATCAAACCTCTAATTTCAACTAACTGATTTGGGTCTAAACCTGTAGTTGGTTCATCTAAGATCAAAACCTCAGGATCATGTAATAAAGCCACTGCTAAACCGACTCTTTGTCGATATCCTTTAGAAAGTTGTCCTATCTTTTTATGAGATTCAGGCGCTAGGCCAACTTGTTCTATAACTTCAGCAACTCGGTTTTTAGAAATAGCATGTATCTGAGCACTAAAATTAATATATTCTTTTACATACATATCTAAATATAACGGGTTGTGTTCCGGCAAATAGCCTACAGATTGCTTTACAGACATTGGATCAGTTGCAACATTATATCCATTTACACTAACATCACCATCTGTCTGAGAGATGTAGGTTGTTATAATTTTCATCATAGTAGATTTTCCGGCACCATTAGGGCCTAAAAAACCAACTATTTCGCCAGAATCAATAGTAAAGCTTATATTATTTAAGGCAATTTGTTCACCATATAGCTTCGAAACGTTTACAACAGAAATTGACATACTTTTATTTTATACACAAAGAAATAAATCTTTAGCTAATTTAGCTACATTTGAGATAATAATTTGTTTTTGATAAAGGAATAAAACAGATATATGAGTATATACCTAATAAGATTACTGAGATTTTTACCTATTTATATACTACTTATGATAATTAATACCGCCTGTGTTTCTTTTAGGGAAAGTGATAGAAAAGTACTTAGAGAATTTAAAAAGACTACAATAAAACCGGAAATATATCGTGAAAATTATCAAGGTAAAATGATGAGATATATTAGTACAAAACCCATTAATAATAGCTTACCAACTTTACTTTTTATTCATGGTGCTCCTGGTTCTGCAGGCAACTATTTTAGGTATTTAAAAGATAAAGACTTGAGTCAAAAAGCAAACTTAATTACGCTAGATAGGTTGGGTTATGGGTATTCTGATTTTGGAAACGTAGAAACATCTTTAGAAAAGCAAGCTGAAAGTATATACGCTATTGCGGAAAAACATAAACTCAATAATTTAGTATTAGTTGGATGGTCTTATGGAGTGCCTATTGCTGCAAAAATGGCTTATAAATACTCTGCAGTAAAGCACAGTGTTTTAGTAGCTGGTGCTATATCTCCTGAAGATGAAAAGTTCTTCGGGATTGCAAAAATGGCACAATGGAAACTCACTAAATGGATGGTACCTAAATCATTGCGAATTGCTGATAAAGAAAAAATGACTCATGTTGAAGAGTTGACAAATATGTTATCTGACTGGAATAAAATTAAAACACCAATAACTTACTATCACGGCACTAAAGATAAATTGGTACCCTATAAAAATATGGCTTTTATTACTTCTAAAGTAAATGATAGTTTATTAAAAGCAGTAACTTTAAACGAGGCGAACCATTTTATTTTATTTAAAAATTATGATATTGTAAAAAAAGAATTATTAGAAGTTCTGAATTCATTTGATGACTAAATCGTTTTTTTGTTTTGTAAGGATCTATTCTTAAAAATACTTGGGTTCTCTTTAGTTATATTTTTAAAGGTTCTATTAAAATACGAAAGACTTTCAAATCCACATTCATAACAGGTTTCACTTACATTCATACCAATCAATAAAAGCCTTTTGGCTTGGCTTATTCTGTACTCATTTAAAAAATTAATAAAGGTACTCCCAGTTGATTTTTTAAAATATCTACAAAATGCTGGTTTACTTAAATTGCAAAGAGCTGCAACTTGATCAATTGTGATTTTTCTTTGGTAATGTTCATCAATAAATGCATAAATTTCTCTAAGTCGCTTTTGCGCTTTTTTACTATATTTATTTATAAATGGTTTATCATGTAAAAGTTTATATTCTTTACTGTTTGATAGAATTTCAAAAATATGTAATACTTCAATAAATTGATCGAACGGTGCTAATTGATATAATTTTTTTAGCCGAATTCCAATTTCTATTTTGGTTTCTCCTTCAAATGCAATTCCATACTGAGACCTTTCAAATAGTTCGAATATTTTATAAAATTCAATAGTTTCTCCAAGAAAGTTGGCTTTAAATGAAGGTTTAATGTGCAGTACCTCTTTTTTATAATCAGTCTTAACTCCGTAATCAAAATTTAGGTGTGGAATATTTGAACCTATAAAAACCAGATCGATACCTTCATAATTTGAAATATGATCACCGACATGTCGAGTGGCACTCGCTCCTTCAATATAAACTAATTCATACTCAGGATGAAAATGCCAGTAAAAGAGATCATTTAATCTCGGATTATGCATTAATCGAAACGAACTCTTTTGGATTGGATCAATTGTTTCTAATTGAATTTTCATATTTAAATTTAACTAAATTATGCTAAAATTCTTCTTTATTGATCAAAAATATCAATATACTTCAAATAATAGTTAATATCAAGGTTGAAGCTTATACGTTCGTACCTTTATATTTGTACTATTAATTATTCAAAAACTTGAAATTATGGAGAATAAAGAACACTCAATGGCACCTACTAAAATGGCTAATACTGCTCATGAGGATATTCCCGGAAACCCTTCAACTGCAACAAGTAGTAAACTAAAATTGAATGATCGTTCAACCAAGAAATTTTTAAAAGTTTTGAGTGAAGAGGATTGGATCTTTTGGAAACATAATGGTTATATAGTAATTAAAAATGCGGTTCCTAAAAAGCAAGTTCAAGAAACGGCAGACTTTTTATGGGAATTTGAAGAAAAGGACCCAAAAAATCCTGACAGCTGGTACACTCCACCTCGTGCTGAGATGAAAATGAAGGAATTAACCGGAACGGGTATGGTTGAAGTATATAATGATCAACATCTCTGGAATAATAGACAAATGCAAAAAGTATATGATGCTTTTACTGATGTTTGGGGAACTGAAAAGTTATGGGTTACTATAGATCGTGCAAATTTAAATTTCCCGATGCGTCCCGGTCATGAATATAAAGGTTTTATTCATTGGGATTATGACCCCGAAACCAAACCCCAAAACGTACAAGGGGTACTGGCTCTGGCGGATCAAATAGATGAGAATATGGGTGGATTTCAATGTATCCCTTGGTTATTTAGAAATTATGATACCTGGAAACTTACGCAACCCCAAGATCGAAATCAGTTTCAACCAGATGTAACTGGCTTAGAAGATAAAATTGTAAAAGTTAAATTAGAAGCTGGTGATTTATTGATCTTTAACAGTCTCGAACCACATGGTATTCGTCCTAATCGGTCAAAAGACAAAGTGCGTATAGCACAATATATTTCAATGATGCCAGCTGAAGAAGATAATCATGAATTGAGAGACTGGCGTATAAATTCTTGGAAAAATAAAATTTCTCCAGAAGGTTATGCCTTTCCCGGAGACCCACGTAAATGGGAACAGACCAAATATAAAACGGCAGAATTGTCCAAACTTGGAGAAAAGTTACTAGGTCTAAAAAACTGGTAATGAATAAATTATTTATTGTATTTTTAATGGATTAAACTGTTAAAATATATGCTCGAAAATCTTAGTATCTGGGATATTGCTATAATTATTATTTATTTTGGAATTATTTTATGGATTGCCCGTTGGGCTTCTAAAAGCAAATCAGATTCAGGCAGTGCAGTAGATTATTTTTTAGCTGGAAGAAATCAAGGGTGGCTCGTTGTTGGGGCCTCATTATTTGCATCTAATATTGGTTCGGAAATAATATTAGGAGTTTCAGGAGCGGGCGCAAGAGGCAATATGCCTATGGCCAATTTTGAAATTATAGCATCTTTAGTTTTAATATTGCTCGGCTGGGTATTTGTACCTTTTTATTTGCGAACAGGCGTATATACAATGCCCGAATTTTTAGAAAAACGTTATTCGAAAGCCTGTAGAACTTATCTTTCCGTCGTTTCCATTTTAGCATATGTTATTACAAAAATATCGTTGATAATATTTGCAGGTGCCCTGGTTTTTGAAACGATTGGTGTTCCGTTTTGGACCGGTGCTATCGTAACAGTTATTGCTACGGGATTTTATACGGTCCTAGGCGGATTAAAAGCAGTAATCTACACTGATATGGTGCAAGCATTTATTCTACTATTGGGTACAATTGCGGTTACCGTTTTTGGACTTTATGCCTTGGGAGGATGGGATGAAATGATTCATGTTATTGACGTGGCTTCTTTGAATAGTCAAAACCCACCTTCTGAAGGTTTTTTTAATCTCTGGCGCCCTATGGAAGATACAGAATATCCATGGACTGGTATGTTGTTTGGAGCTCCTATTTTAGGAGTTTGGTATTGGTGTACTGATCAATATATAGTGCAGCGAACACTGTCTGCTAAAGACGTTAATAATGCCAGGAAAGGAGCAATTTTTGCCGGATATTTAAAATTATTACCTGTATTTATCTTTTTTATTCCCGGTGTTATAGCTTATGCCTTATTACAAAAAGGAGAAATTAGTTTTTCTATGGAAAATGCTGATCAAGCATTGCCCGCCATGATTAATAGCTTTCTTCCAATAGGCTTAAAAGGTTTGGCGATTGCTGGGCTATTGGCCGCTTTAATGAGTTCTTTATCTTCTGCATTTAATTCCAGTTCAACTTTATTGACTATTGATTTTTATCAACAATATAAGCCAAAAGCGACACAAAAAGATTTAGTACGTTTCGGGCAAATAGCAACTGTTATTTTAGTAATTGTAAGTCTTGGTTGGATTCCTTTTATGAGATCATTAATGGGAGGCGGGATATTTCATTATCTTCAAAGTGTACAAGCATATATTTCTCCGCCAATTGCTGCTGTTTTTCTTTTTGGTCTTTTTTATAAGTGGATTAACGCTCGCGGAGCGATTGTTGCCTTATGGGTTGGTTTCGCGGTTGGCCTCTTTAGATTGGTTAGCGAATTCCTTAACAATGAGGGCAGCATCATTGTGCAAGAAAATTCTGTACTAGGTAGGTTTTTAGGAATTAACTTTCTACATTTTGCCTTATTTTTATTTGTATTGTGCGCTGCTATTCTTATGTTGGTCAGTAGATCAGGACACCCACAATCTGAGGAGAGTTTAGAATTGGTAACTTTTCAAAAAGGAGAATTTCGATCTAAATTTAGGTGGTCAAATGACGGAGGCTTAACAATTATATTGATTGTATTAGTGCTCATTCTATGGTGGTTATTTAGCCCTTTAGGAATAGCATGATAATGTTTTCACTAAATAAATAGTATTCAGAATGAATTTACAACTAAAAGGTAAAACAGCATTTATTTCAGGTTCAACAAGCGGAATAGGTTTTGCTACGGCAAAAACACTGATAAAAGAGGGTGTGAATGTTGTCATAAACGGTAGAACTTTGGAGGGAGTAAATGATGCTATTCAAAAACTAAAAAACGAATTTGTAGAGGCCTCAGTGAAAGGAATTCCTGCTGATTTTAGTAGGCAGGAAGAAATAGAATCGCTCATCAAGAAATTACCAGATCTAGATATCCTCATCAATAATGTTGGCATTTATAAATCGGGTTCTTTTTTTGAAACTTCTGATGAAGATTGGTATGATCAATTTGAAATTAATGTGATGAGTGGAGTTAGACTGTCGAGATATTGTTTACCAAAAATGTTAGATAATAATTGGGGACGTATTCTTTTTATATCAAGTGAATGTGCAACCTTAGTTCCTGAAGACCTTATTCCATATAGCATGACAAAAACAGCTATGCTCTCTATTTCAAAAGGGTTGGCAAACCTTACTAAAGGGACCAATGTTACGGTAAATTCTGTATTACCGGGATCAACACTTTCTGAAGGAGCTGAAATTTTTTTAAAGGATGCCGCTCTAAAAGAGAAAAAGACAATACAGGAGGTTGAAGAAGAATTTTTTTCTGATATCCGAACATCATCTTTAATACAACGATTTGCAAACGTTGACGAAGTTGCAAACACAATAGCATATTTTGCAAGCCCTCTTTCATCTGCAACCAATGGGGCGGCTATAAAAGTAGACGGTGGTAGTATGGGAGGTTTACTCTAAAATTAGTCATAATTTAATTCTTTTTCATTGTAACATTTATTTCATACAGTTGTAATATGTTTTTCATATATTTGCGACTGATTTACGCTAAACATTATTTTGTCACTTTTTTAATATGAAGATAGCCATACAAGGTATACAAGGGTCTTTCCACCATTTAGTTGCCTCTAACTATTTCCCGAACGACTGTATTTTTATACAATGTATGACCTTTGGTGAAATTCCTAAATTATTAAGAAACAACACGGTTGACGCGGCTATTATGGCCATCGAAAATTCCAATACGGGATCAATTTTGTCAAATTATAGTTTAATAGATAAGAATGATCTAAATATTCAAGGAGAGGTCTACATGCCAATGTTCCATAATTTAATGGCACTTAAAGGTCAAGGAATGAGTGATATTAAAGAAGTATGGTCTCATCCAATTGCAATACAACATTGTGAGCGCTTCTTTAGACATCATCCACATATTAAAATCATTGAAGCAAATGATACGGCTTTTGTAGCGAAGCAGATAAAGGAAAAACAATTAAAAGGTATTGCGGCTATTGCTAGTGCAAAGGCAGCCGAAATATATGATTTAGAAATTCTTGAGGAACAAATACAAACGGATAGTTTTAATATGACACGTTATTTTGTTCTTACTAAAAAAAGAGATTTTAATGTTGATGTGCACTTGCATAATAAGGCTTCGTTAAAATTTACAACAAGTGACGAACATGGAAGCCTTGCTGAAATTTTGAAAACATGTGCAGAGCATGGTTTAAATTTATCAAAAATTCAATCTATGCCGATAGCTAATGAACCCTGGAATTATGCCTTTTTCATTGACTTTACCTACAATGATTATCTTAAATATTGTAACGCACTCTTAATGTTAGAAAGTAAAGTTGATAACCTTAAAATATTAGGAGAATATTCAGAAAATAAACCTTCGCTTAAAAAACAAACAGCGTAATTTTTTTGTTTTTCCAACTTTTTCACAAGTTTTCTAATTTAACAATAGTTACAGTAATCTTTCGAACAATACTATTTATCGATAGATATGAGTATTCTATCGAATAAGTATAACATCAATTCAAACACTTCATAACTTTGTCAAGTTAAATTATTAATCTTTTTTAATTTAAAATAAAACTATGAACGTTGCTATCCAAGGAATGAAAGGTTCGTTCCATCACTTAGTGGCAAATGAATTTTTCGGTAATGGTATAGAGCTTACCGAATGTATGACATTTGCCGAAATGCCTGAACTTTTAAGAAATAATACTGTTGACGCTGTTATTATGGCTATCGAGAACACCGATACAGGCACAATTTTATCTAATTATGTGCTAATAGATAAATATGATCTAAATATACAAGGTGAAATTTATTTGCCAATGCAACATAATTTAATAGCGCTTAAAGGTCAAGAAATAAGCGATATTGAAGAGGTTTGGTCTCACCCAATCGCTATTAAAAACTGTGAACTTTTTTTTGAAGATTATCCACATATAAAAATTGTAGAAGAAAAAGATACTGCCTTTGTTGCAAAACAAATAAAAGAGATGGATATTAAAGGTGTCGCAGCCATAGCAAGCACAAATGCCGCTGAAATTTATAATCTGGATATTATACAAGAATCCATACAGGCAGATAAATATAATATGACACGTTTCTTTATTTTAACAAAAAATAGAGATTTTAGCATTGATGTAAACCTACATAATAAATCTTCTTTAAAATTTATTACAAATCACCAACTTGGTAGTTTGGCAGACATTTTAAATATATGCTCAAAACATAGTTTAAGTTTATCGAAAATTCAATCAATGCCATTAGAAAAAGAACCATGGAATTATGCTTTTTTTATGGATCATGATTTTGATGATTATTTAGCTTATTGTAATGCCTTATTAGAGATAGAACAAAAAGTAAGTGTCTTAAAAATATTAGGCGAATACACTAAAGGTAAACAGGTTCTTTTAAACGAAATATCTTGACAATCATTTCTTTTTTTAATTTTCATTAGTGACTATATAATTAAAGGTATTCAATATTATTAAATTAATAAAAATACAGCTAAACCTTAAAAAAATTTGTTTTTAAAGGTTTATTGTATAGATTTGCTACATAATAACAGTCTAATGAGATTATTAAACACTTGGCAAGCTTTTTTTTACTTTTTTTATTTTTATAAGATAAGGCGAGGCTTTGTAAGTGTTATATAGATATACGAATCAATAATACAAATATAGAAGTCTCGAGAAATCGAGACTTTTTTTTGTTCATTTTATGAATTTAAAAAAGAAAATAGCAATTCAAGGAATCAGAGGATCATTTCATCATCAAGTGGCCAATCAATATTTTGGTGAAGCCATTGAGTTGAAAGAATGTTTGTCTTTTGTGGAAATTCCAGAGCTTATCAATAATAATAATGTCGATGGAGCGGTAATGGCTATTGAAAATTCTTTGGCAGGATCTATTTTACCAAATTATGCCCTAATAGATGAATTTAATTTAAAAATACAAGGTGAAGTACATTTGCCCATTCATCATCATTTAATGAGTTTAGATGGGCAATCTTTATCAGATATTAAAGAAGTTTGGTCACATCCAATGGCTTTGTTGCAATGCCGTAAATTTTTTAGAAAATATCCACAGATCAAATTAGTTGAAGAATCTGATACAGCCGAAGTTGCACAAAGAATCCAGAAACAAAAATTAAAAGGGATTGCTGCTATTGCCAGCAAAAGGGCCGCGGATATTTATAAATTAAACATTATTGAAAATGAAATACAAACGCGTAAGCAAAATTTAACACGCTTTTTTATCTTAAAAAAGAAAAATGGAAAGCAAGAAACGGTAAATAAGGCATCCTTAAAATTTATTACCAAGCATCAAACGGGTAATTTGACAGATGTGTTGAATGTTTTTGCTGGTTTAGGTATGAATTTATCAAAAATTCAATCCTTACCAATCATCGATAAACCTTGGAATTATGCCTTTTTTGCTGATGTAATTTTTGAAGATTATCAATTATTTCAAAAAGCGATAAGTATAGTAAAAGATAAAACGAGTAGTTTAAAGATATTAGGCGAATATCACCAAAGCAAACGTAAGTATGATATCTAAAGCAAATAGACTAAATAATGTTAAAGAATATTACTTTTCTACAAAATTAAGAGAGGTAAATCTGTTGAAGGCTGATGGTAAACCTATTATAAATATAGGTATTGGTAGTCCTGATTTGCAACCTCCTAAAGAAGTTCTTAATGCGATGCGAAAATCGTTAGAGACATCAAGTATTCACGGTTATCAAAGTTATCAAGGTTTGCCAGAGTTTAGGTTCGCTGTCGCGGAATTTTATCAGCGAAACTATAATGTCAGCGTAAACCCATCGAATGAAATATTGCCCCTGATGGGCTCGAAAGAAGGAATTATGCATATTTCTATGGCATTTTTAAATTCTGGAGATGAAGTTTTGATTCCAAACCCCGGATATCCAACATATGCTTCGGTGACCAATTTAATGGAGGCAACACCTGTTTATTATGATTTAACCCAAAAAACAAATTGGTTTCCCGATTTAGAGGCCCTATCAGAAAAAAATCTATCTAGAGTAAAAATAATGTGGGTCAATTACCCACATATGCCAACAGGAGCTAAAGCAACCAAAGAGCAGTTTGAAAAATTAATTGATTTTGCAAAAAGGCATGAAATTCTATTGGTAAATGATAATCCATATAGTTTTATTTTAAATGAAAATCCACAAAGTATTTTATCAATTGACGGCGCAAAAGATGTTGCTTTAGAATTAAATTCCTTAAGTAAATCATTTAATATGGCAGGTTGGCGTGTTGGGATGGTAATAGGTTCTGCTAAGAATATTAAAACCGTATTACAAGTTAAAAGTAATATGGACTCAGGTATGTTTTACGGAATTCAACAGGGAGCTATTGCTGCTATGAATATTGATGGAAGCTGGTTCGATAAAATGAATACCGTGTACGAAAAACGAAGAATTATTGCATGGCAAATTTTTGATGCACTAAATTGTATTTATGATAAAAATAGTGCGGGTTTATTTGTATGGGCAAAAATTCCAATAGGAAAATTGTCAGAAGAAATAACAGATGAATTACTATACAAACAAGATGTTTTTCTAACCCCGGGAACTGTTTTTGGTTCAAATGGAGAAGGATATATCAGACTGTCATTGTGTATAGCTGAAGATAGATTAAAAGAAGTGTTAACCAGAGTTTCAAAAGAAATGTAAGATGGAAAAAATTGCAGTTATTGGTTTAGGTCTTATTGGAGGTTCATTAGCTTTAGAGCTAAAAAAACTTTCTTGGGCAACAATTTATGGTATTGATAATAATGACAAACACCTGCAAAAGGCACTAGATTTAGGTATCATATATGAAAAAGCAACCCTAGACATTGTAAAAGATGTAGACGTTGTAATTATTGCTGTTCCCGTAAATGCCATTCCATCTGTTGCAAAGCAAGTATTGGATTTAATTGATGATAAAACTTTAGTTTTTGATGTAGGATCAACTAAAAAAGCTATTTGTGAAACCTTAAAAAAGCATCCGAAAAGGAAAAATTTTGTTGCGTTACATCCAATCTCCGGAACTGAATTTTCTGGACCAGATGGGGCGATTTATAATTTATTTACTGATAAAGTAAATATTATTTGTGAACAAAATTTGAGTAGTAAAAAAATGATTGATCGTACAATTTCATTATTCAATAAAATAAAAATGAGAACTGTATTTATGGATTCAGCAGAGCAACATGACAAGCATATTGCCTACGTATCCCATTTATCACATATCAGCTCATTCATGTTAGGAAAAACAGTTTTAGAAATAGAAAAAGATGAGAAAAGCATTTTTGATATGGCAGGTAGCGGATTTGAATCAACAGTTAGGTTAGCAAAAAGTAATCCACAAACATGGACCCCCATTTTTTTACAAAACAAAGAGAATATATTAAAATCATTAAACGAGTATATAAAGAATTTAGAAACATTTAAACAATTAATTGAAACCGAAGCTAGCGAGGAAGTGTTTACCGTGATGGAAGAGACAAATCGTATTAAAAACATTTTAGCAGGGATAAAAAAGTAAAATATATTATGGAATCAACAAATTTTTCAACTTGGTTAGAAAAAATGGAATTATCACACCCGTTGGTAATTGCCGGGCCATGTAGTGCAGAAACGGAAGAACAAGTATTAGAAATTGCTCACGAGCTTAAAAGAACAGATGCAACAGTATATAGAGCAGGTATTTGGAAACCAAGAACCAGACCTGGTAATTTTGAAGGAAACGGGGCAAAAGCATTACCCTGGATAGCAAAAGTAAAAGAAGAAACGGGGATGCTTACGACCGTTGAAGTTGCAAATGCTCAACATGCTAAATTGGCCGTAGAATTTGATATAGATATTATT
>Ga0209344_10003952_pt1 | contig 14113 bp, 6 predicted proteins | sample Cruoilmetagenom6_FD_187293 | JGI IMG/M metagenome (GOLD analysis project Ga0209344, IMG submission 187293) | Oil polluted marine microbial communities from Coal Oil Point, Santa Barbara, California, USA - Santa Barbara Oil Seep Sample 6 (SPAdes)... | ecosystem: Environmental > Aquatic > Marine >...
AGGTGAAAAATGCCCAGTAATAATGCTTTATCCGATTACCACGCAACGACTTGGCAGCGACTTCAAGCGGAATGCCGCGCGGCGGAAATCTGAAGGTCAGAGTCTGGTCGCTGACCGGCGTGTAATGCGATAAGGGTTTTCCCAGAACCCCGGCAATATCACCGGTGATGTCCGACGTGCTTTCGCCTGTTTGCTTGACAATCAGCGTCAGCATTTCACCTTTCATACTCGCCAGTGGTTCCCAGCGGCAGGAAAGACCCTCCAGATTGGGCTCTGTCTCGTCAAGAGGCGTTAACTTGAACTGTTCATGGATGGCATCATCGGATTTCAACCATGAATCTGCCAATTCTGTGCCGCTACCAGCAAACATCGCCAGATTATTGTGATCATTCAAACGAAATTTACGCACCAGAACATCACCACCCGCCTGTCGAAGCGCATCGATGCTGATTGCGGCAGAGCGAAGATCAAGCCCGAACATTGTTCTGCAACCGGCCTGCAACCTTTGCAGTTCAATACAGGCCTCATGCACAACCACCGGCGGCACAATAATCAATCCACCATCGCCACCAAAAGAAAATGGCACCTCTATTTGCTTGCAAATATTCAAAACACAGATGATTGAAGCCGCGCCAACCATATTGACCTGCTTGTATTGGCCTTTTTCTATTGCTTTGGTTGATTGCACGACATCGCTGATCAGCAAAACCCAGTCACCGGGCACATCAACATATTGATCAAATTCCGCCACCCCTGAGAATTCATCAAATGAAGAGAGTGTTGAATAGAACTGCTCGCTGGGCACATTGCTTACTTTCATCGATAATGGATTATTTCTCCATCAAGCAGGGCAAGATCGGCCAATTTATGTCAGGAAATCACATCAGGCTGTGTTCTGCCCAGAAATTTTTCAAATTGAGCCAGTTCAAGCGTTGCCGTGCGAACCGAATCCAGGGCATCGGCGGTTGAAATACCCGCCAGATCTTCCGGCGCAACATATTGTTCCATATAGAGGCGCACGGTTGCCCCTTCGGTGCCGGTGCCCGACAGGCGCAAAACCGCACGCCCGCCACCCTCAAAATGAATGCGAATTCCCTGATTGCTGGAGATGGAACCATCAACCGGGTCATGATAGGAAAACTCATCGGCCTCACTGACAACCAGGCTTGCAAATTTCTCTGATGGCAGTTGTGAGAAACGGCTAATCACCCCATCCATCAATTGGTTTGCGGCTTCAACCGGCACCGCCTCATAATCATGTCTGGAATAATAATTACGACCAAATTCGCGCCAGTGTTGTTGCAGAATTTGAACCACAGACTGCTTGCGCTCTCCCAGTATATTCAGCCACAGCAGCACCGCCCATAACCCGTCTTTCTCACGCACATGACTGGACCCGGTACCGGCACTTTCTTCTCCACACAAAGTTACCTTGCCGGCATCGAGGAGATTGCCAAAGAACTTCCAGCCGGTGGGTGTTTCATAACTTTCAAAACCAAGTTTTTCTGCCACCCGGTCACATGCCGCACTGGTCGGCATCGATCGCGCCACACCCGCCAACCCGGCTTGATAGGCAGGCACCAGATCCGCATTGGCCGTCAAAACCGCAAGACTGTCAGAAGGCGTGACATAAATTCCCTTCCCCACAATCATATTTCGGTCACCATCACCATCTGATGCTGCACCAAAGTCAGGCGCTGAATCACTCATCATCAGATCAACCAGCGGCCTGGCCCAGACCGGATTGGGATCCGGATGACCGCCGCCAAAATCCTCAAGCGGTTGACCATTGATCACCGACCCGGGTGCAGCCCCCAGCTCTCCTTCCAAAATCGCTGTCGCATAAGGACCCGTCACCGCATGCATTGCATCAAAACGCAGGCTGAAACCGGATGCAAACAAGCCCCGGATACAATCAAAATCAAACAGCTTCTTCATCAGGGCGAGATAATCGGCAACGGGATCGACGATTTCGACAACCATATCGGCTACCCGCTGCTCACCAATTTGGCCGAGATCGACATCATCTTCTTTCACCGTCAGATACCGGTTGATTATCGACGTATTGTGATAGATTGCCTCACCCACCTTTTCCGTCGCCGGACCACCATTATCCCCATTGAATTTGACACCGAAATCCTCATCAATGCCGCCCGGATTATGGCTGGCGGACAGGATCAAACCGCCATTGGTCTGGTTGAGGCGAATGAGGTGAGAAACCGCCGGGGTCGATAAAATGCCGTTCTGGCCAACAATGACCTTGTCAGCCCCATTGGCCGCTGCCATTTTCAGAATGATCTGGATAGCCTGCTTGTTATAATATCTCCCGTCACCACCAACGACGAAAACTTTGCCTTTGGCGCCACCAATGGCATCAAAAACAGATTGAACAAAATTTTCCAGATAACCGGCTTGCATGAACACCCTGGTTTTCTTTCGAAGGCCAGACGTGCCTGGTTTTTGCCCGGCAATGGGAGATGTCTCGATTGTTTGTAATGTCATTGCAGACCACTTTCATTTTTCATTTTCTGTATTTGACCACGACCCGACTTACGCATGCATATACCGATACTTTCAAGCCAGTGTCCGGCATCAATTTCCTCCAGGCTCATTGTGCATTTTTTGCGCCAGTTGGGATATTGCGCAACTGTTCCCGGATAGTTTTGCGCCTCAGACTCACCCAGAATGTCACCCAATTGCACAGACACCATAGCCGCAGAAGAATTGGCTAGGCCCGCATGCACTTTCCCGGCAAATGCCCTGGCACCGCTTTGATCTGTACAGGCTGTTTCGTCATCGGCTTCGTGCCAATTCCTCAACGCCTTCACATCCTGTTTCCTTTGTTCCCAGGCACTCGACGCTTCTGATTCATCAATCACCGCGATAGACTGCCAAAACGCGATATCACTTCCGTTCCAGTAGCCTGTCAGGGTCGCCGTGTCATGGGTACCAAAACAGGCAAGGCTTTGTTTTCTCAGATTGCCCGGTTGGATAAATGCGCCGCTTTGATCTTTTTCAAATTGCAGCACGGAATATCCATAAACACCTTTCTCCTGTATTTTTTCCCGAAAACCTTCCGGCACCAGACCCAGATCCTCACCAATAATAACAGTATTTGAGGCCTTCGCTTCTAGGGCGGTAATCGCCAGTAATGCATCAAGCGGCTGTTTAATGTAACCGCCCGGACTGCCATCTCCAGGAATCCAGAAACTGCGAAAAAAACCCAATATGTGATCAATTCGCAAAATGCCGCAATGGTTCATGGCTTGTGCCAGAACCTGCCTGAATGCCTTGTATTGCGCATTTTTAAGTTTCTGCGGTGCATAGCCTGAAATATTCCAGTTCTGCCCGTCACTATTCATCATATCCGGCGGCGCTCCCAGTGACACCCCGCCGGCAATCGTTTCCATTTCACACCATTCTTCTGCCCCGCCATGGCGCACGCCAACGGCCAGATCCAGATACAGGCCAAAGGCCATGCCGTTGCCGATGCAATTTTGCTGCGCCTCACCAATCTGAAAATCAGCAATCCATTGTAACCAGCAATGAAATGATAACCGTTCAGCCAGCTTTTCCCGCATTTCATTAAGGGCCATTGTATCCCGGTCCTGAAGCTTTACCGGCCACAAATGCCAGTCACTGCCATAAACCTCGCTGATCGCCTCATACAGACAAAACTTCTCCAAATATTCACCGCCTGCCTGACCAAATTTGTGAAACAGTTTAATTGCTTGCTGTTCACTAGTGTTTATAAATGCCAGATACAGGGCCTCCAGATTTTGGTGGTGGATTTGCCTGTGAAGACTGTAATCCACCAGCTTTGACCGGCGCAATTGTGCCACTTGTCTGAAACTGTCAGCAAGAATTGATTTGGCTTTTTCATATCCCTGAAGACCTTGGACATGATCGACAGCGATATGTCTGATATCAAGGAAGCCACGATGGGAAGGGGAATAGGGACTGATTATTTTCCGTTCGCTGTAGCCGATAGAATGAATTGGATTAAAGCCGACAAAATCTGCCCCGCATTTTGCCGCAATATCCGACAATGCCGCTATGTCGCGGTAATCACCCAGACCCTGATTACGTTTCGACCGCAGCCCGTAAAGCGCCGTATTGAGACCCCAGATACTGCCTGCCCCACCCGATGCCGATACACCTGGCGCTTTTTCAGGAGCGCAAATAACTGTAATTGTCTGGCTATTGTCACCGGAGCGGACCGTCAGCAAACCAATGCCCATCGGCAATGGCGGCAGGATAATTTGCTCTCGTGCCAGACCCTCAGAGAAATATGATTCGCGCTCTTTTAATTGGATGTGCCATTCAGCCCCGGCTCCAAACCCTGTCTCAAATTGCTGACCGCACGGCACAATAATTTCTTCCGGGTAAAGGCGCGCTTCATCTTCAGCCTTCAGGTGATGCCACAACTCGCTGATCATCGCCGCATTATCCACGCCATAGCCATTGGCGCGTAACAGCGCTTTTTTGGTATCCTGATTTGTGTCAACGCGCTCGCCGCCAAATCCATGATAAAATTCAACTATACCCGAGCGCTGAGCGAGTGCATCTAAATGATCATCGGCATTCATTATTCCACCTCAACCCGTTGTGGGAAAAGTGCCACCACACAATCGCCTTCGACAACAATTGCATCGGTAAATGGTTTATCGATCAGATTGTGTAATTTCTTTGCCGTATCGATGCCACATCGCCAGACCTCACCCGGTATCAGTTCGGGCAATTGCACTGTTGCGCGATGCGGGTAGCGGTTGAATATGACCAGCACAGCGTCATCGTTGCTTTCATAGTCCGGCGTCTGTGCAGCCTGCCTGATCATCATACAAAACTGACCCAGATCGCGATTACCCCAATCAGGAGATTTGGCGTTAAAATCAATCCACTCCACATCCAGCTTGCCATCAACCGACCGCTGTGCCCCATGCAGAAAGAGCGATTGGCTGAGGCACCGATGCGCCTGTCTGAATGCCGAGAGGTGCGCCACGAAGTCTGCCAGACTTTTGTCGGCCTCCTGCCAGTTTATCCAACCAATTTCATTATCCTGACAATAGGCATTATTATTGCCTTTTTGAGAGTTTCCGATTTCATCGCCCGCCAGCAGCATAGGCGTGCCCTGGGCCAGGAACAGGGTCGCCAGGATATTGCGCTGCCTTTGCGCCCGCTTGTCGATGATTTCGCGATCCCTACTTTCCCCCTCCTCGCCGAAATTATCAGTGTAATTTGAACGATGTCCGTCGCGATTATTTTCGCCATTGGCCAAATTATGGCGTTTGTTGTAACGGCAGCTGTCAGCCAGGGTGAAGCCATCATGGGCGCTGACAAAATTTAACGAAGCACTCGAACGCCGCCCATCGCGGTCAAAATGGCCAGCCGAACCCAGCAGGCCGGAAGCCAACTGCTGGGCACTGTTTGCCCTGCCTTTCCAGAATTTGCGCACATTATCGCGAAACTGATCATTCCATTCGGAAAATTCCGAAGGAAATTCACCCAGTTGATAGCCTCCAGGCCCAATGTCCCAGGGTTCGGCGATCAAACGCACTTTTGACAAAACCGGATCCTGTCGCAGGGCATCAAAAAATCCGCCATTGCTGTCAAAACCATGATCTTCACGACCCAATGTCGTTGCCAGGTCAAAGCGAAATCCGTCCACCCCCATACATTCAACCCAGAAACGCAAACTGTCCAGCACCATCCGCAGGACAAAAGGATGGGAAACATTGAGGGTATTGCCACATCCGGTATCATTCACGTAGCGGTTGGGTTGCCCTTCTTCCAGACGATAATAACTTTGATTATCCAGCCCGCGATAACTTAGCGTCGGGCCACGATGATCGCCTTCTGCGGTGTGATTATACACCACGTCCAATATCACCTTGATACCATTGGCATGCAGTTTCTGCACCATTTGGCGAAAACCGGTGAGCCCTTCCGGACCAAAATATCGCGGTTCAGGTGCAAAAAAGCCAATCGTATTGTAACCCCAGTAATTGACCAGGCCACGCTCCAGCAGGAAACCGTCATCTACAAAAGAATGGACCGGCAACAATTCCAAGGTGGTCACGCCCAATGCCTGATAATGCTGTATCATTTCATCGCTGGCCAGCCCTTCATAGGTTCCTCTGACCGCATCAGGCACCCCGCTATGCTCCTGAGTCAATCCTTTGGCATGGGCCTCATAGATCAACTCGCATGCGTTGTTGTCTTCCAAACCGCCGTTGTGTTCACCGTCTTTTGTTAACGGCTCTGGGATGATCGGTTTTTCGAATAATGCAGGATCGGAAACCACTGATTTCGGTACAAATGGCGCGCTATCACTGCTGTCGAAAGAAAAATCCAGTTCCTCCGAATGTTGATCATAGCCAGTCAGGCTGTCGTTGTTGATCCAGCTACCATGTAATTCTCTGGTATAGGGGTCCATCAGCAATTTATTGCTGTTAAACCGGAAACCGTTTTCCGGGTCATAGCGACCATGGGCGCGGTACCCGTAAAGGCTACCCACAGGCAGGCCTTTCAGATAACCATGCCAGACAGACCCGCTGCGCTCGGGCAAAGCCAGGCGAACCCGTTCTTCTTTGCCATCAGCAGAAAACAGACAAAGTTCCATCCGGGTTGCATTCTCAGAGAATACTGCAAAATTTACACCATCGCCATCATGATGCGCGCCAAGGCGAAAAGGCTCGCCAGCGGAGAATTGATAATCGTTCATTTTGTCGGGCTTTTACTTTTGGTTTCTGCAGACAGTTCCTGGTAGATTTTGGCATAAAGACCCGCTGAACGATCCCAGCTGACAGGTTGTCGCATCGCACGCCGCATCATCGCCTGCCACAGTTTTTTGTCTTTGAAAAAATCACAGGCTTTGAATATCGCCCGCGTCAAAGCGTCTCTGGTAACAGGATAAAACTGGATACCCGTGGCACAATTGGCTGCCAGCGCCGCATCATTGGCGTCAATAATCGTATCGGCAAGCCCGCCGGTTCTGGCAACCACCGGCAATGTCCCATATCGAAGGCCATAAAGCTGGGTCAGGCCACACGGCTCGAAGCGTGAAGGAATGAGAATTGCATCACAGCCGGCCTGCATCAGATGCGACAACGGTTCATCATAACCAATGATCACCCCTACTGACCCCTGATACTGGCGGGCAGCTTCAACGAACCCGTCCTCAAGCCACTTTTCGCCGGAGCCAAGCAATGCCAACCTGCCGCCCTGCTCGACCAGGTCACCCACACATTCAAGCAGCAGATCCAGTCCCTTTTGCGTCGTCAAGCGGCTGACCACACAAAAAATCGGGCGATCTTTGTCCGGTTTTAGACCAAACCGGCTTTCAATTGTTGCACGGTTGATTTTTTTTCCTGCCAGCGCGCGCATGGAGTAATTGGCGTCAATATAGGGATCGGTTTCAGGGTTCCAGACCTCCAGGTCGACCCCGTTTAGAATTCCGACCAGATCTTTTTGCCGATAGGCCAGCAAACCTTCGAGGCCCATGCCAAATTCCGGTGACAGCAATTCACTGGCATAGGTCGGGCTGACCGTCGTAATCTTGTCACTGAGGGCAATTCCGGCTTTTAAGAAACTGATATCGCCAAAATACTCAATGCCCTCCTGGCTGAATAACTTTTCCTCCAGGCCCAGTTCAACACGCAATTTGCTGTCAAAACGCCCCTGAAAAGCGATATTGTGGATGGTAAAAACACAAGGTGGCACCGGTTTTTTCATCTGGCTTAAATAGGCCGGTACCAGCCCTGCCTGCCAGTCATGGGCATTGACAACGTCCGGCTGCCACCCATCAATACCTTCTGCTGCCAGTTTGGCACCCACAAAGGAAAGCGCACCAAAGCGCAAATGATTATCCGGCCAGTCCTGCCCCTTTTTATCCTGATAAATACTGCCTTCGCGATCATATAAATGGCAAGCATCCAGTAACAGAAGCTGCAAACCTTCCGCTTCGACTGAAACCACACTGGCAGGACCACCAAACAGGTCATTGATTTTCAGAACCTGTTTACCGGTTTTCAATATATCGGTCAGTTCTCGATAGGCAGGCAATAATATGCGAACTTTAATTTCATGATTTTCCAGTGCTCTGGGCAGCGCGCCAATGACGTCAGCCAGACCACCGGTTTTGACAAAGGGCGCACATTCGGAAGAAACAAATAATGCCTTCATGCGCCTACCAGTTTGTCAATCATGGGCTGGGTAATCAGGCAAACACCATTGTCGGTTCGGCGGAAGCGTTTTCCATCCAGTTCTGCATCCTCGCCAACCACCAGATCATTGGGTATCTTGACATCACGATCAACCACGACATTTTTCAATCGTACATTTCGCCCTATTTCAACATAGGGAAGTGCCACAACACATTCCAGTGTTGTGTAGGAATGCACCCGGACACCGGTAAACATCAGGCATCGTTTCAATGTTGCACCCGATATAATGCATCCCCCCGATACCATAGAGGAAACGGCAGAGCCGCGCCGCCCGTCCTCATCATGGACAAATTTCGCCGGTGGTGTCAGTTCGGAATAGGTCCAGATCGGCCAGTAATTATCGTAAAGATCCAGTTCCGGAGAAAAATCGGTCAGGCTGATATTGGCCTCCCAGAATGCATCAACCGTACCCACATCACGCCAATAAGGTTCAGATTCATTCTCCGTTTTAACCCATGATCTTGAATAGGGATGGGCATAGGCATTGCCCTTGGCGACCAGGGCCGGAATCAAATCCTGGCCAAAATCATGGCTGGACTCCGAATTTTTTGCATCTTCCTTCAACAGTTTAAACAAAAACCGGGTTTTGAAAACATAGATACCCATACTTGCCAGCGCCATCTCGGGGTTATCGGGCATTGCCGGCGGATCTTCAGGTTTCTCGACAAATTCAACAATGCGGTCATCATCATTGACGGCCATCACGCCAAAACCCTTTGCCTCTTCACGCGGAACGGCAATACAGCCAACGGTCACATCTGCACCGGTTGCCACATGCTGTTTGATCAGCAGGGAATAATCCTGTTTGTAGATATGGTCACCGGCAAGGATCAGAATATATTTCGGGCCATAGCCCTCAATGATATCAATATTCTGTGTTACCGCGTCAGCGGTTCCCTTGTACCAGTTTTCTTCATCCAGACGTTGTGATGCGGGAAGGATATCAAGCGATTCATTTCGTTCAGCGCGAAAGAAGCTCCACCCCCGTTGCAAATGTCTGATCAGGCTGTGCGCTTTATATTGTGTAGCCACCCCGATGCGGCGAATGCCCGAATTCACTGCATTGGAAAGCGCAAAATCAATGATACGGGTTTTACCACCAAAATAAACTGCTGGTTTGGCTCGTCTGTCAGTCAGTTCTTTCAATCGGCTTCCACGCCCACCGGCAAGAATAAATGCCATTGTTTGCTGTGTCAGTCTTTGCGTTCTTCTATCCATGTCAGACGCTCCCATTTAGATTATGTTTTTTGCTTTTTAGTGACTTAAAAATCCTTGTAATTTCATCATCGCGCTCACTCATTTTCCAGTTCAAAGAACAAAGTCGAAAGGGGTGGCAAGGTTAAATCAACGGAATTGGCATAGCCGCAAGCGGCAACATTCTGGCTTTTAACGGATCCCAGATTACCCCGGCCACCGCCGCCATAATCTTTCGCATCCGTGTTCAGCTTTTCAATCCAGCGTCCTTTTTTAGGCACACCCAGTCGATAATTACTGCGTTCAACCGGGGTCATATTAGCAACAACAAGAACCGGCGATTGTTGGTGTGAACCCATCCGCAACCAGGCAAAGACAGAATGGTCACTGTCGTTTTCCTCAATCCATCGGAACCCTTCTGCCCGGCAATCAAGTTGGTACAGGGAAGGCGTTGAGCGGTAGAGGAAATTGAGATCTCGGATCAGCGATTGCACGCCGCGGTTTAGATCCTGATCGAGAAGATGCCAATCGAGGCTGCCATCATGATTCCACTCTTTGGCCTGGGCCAGTTCAGCCCCCATGAACAATAGTTTCTTCCCGGGATGGCCCCACATAAATCCGAAATAGGCTCTCAAATTGGCAAATTGCTGCTCCCGGTTTCCAGGCATTTTATGCAACAGCGAGCCTTTCCCATGCACAACTTCATCATGGCTTAAGGGCAGAATGAAATTTTCCGAAAATCCGTAATGGATACCAAATGTCATTTTCTGGTGGTGATATTTGCGATTGATGGGTTCTTCGCCCATATAGGACAGGGTATCGTTCATCCAGCCCATATTCCATTTGAAACCAAACCCCAATCCGCCAGCACTGGTTGGCTTGGTTACATCAGGAAAAGAGGTGGATTCTTCAGCAGCTGTCATGATGCCGGTAACCTCGCCATAACAAACCTCATTGACGTGGCGCAGAAAATCGATTGCCTCCAGGTTCTCACGCCCGCCGTGCTTGTTGGCAATCCATTCGCCTTCCTTGCGCGAATAATCACGATACAACATCGAGGCGACGGCATCGACGCGCAATCCGTCCAGGTGATGTTCCTTCAACCAATACAGGGCATTGCTCGACAGATAATTTGCAACTTCGCGGCGCCCGAAATTATAGACAAGCGTATTCCAGTCCGGATGAAACCCCTCCTTGCGATCGGCATGCTCATAAAGGTGCGTGCCGTCAAACAACCCCAATCCATGTTCATCCTCGGGAAAATGCCCCGGTACCCAGTCAAGCAAAAGGCCAATATCAGCCGCATGACAGGCTTCGACAAAATTTCTGAACTCCCCGGGCGTGCCATAACGGATTGTCGGTGCAAATAACCCGATCGGCTGATAACCCCAGGATCCGTCAAACGGAAATTCCGAGATCGGCATCAACTCGATATGGGTAAATCCCAGTTCCTTGACATAAGGCACCAGTTCATTGGCATGTTCCAGATAGGACAGCGAGCGGCCGCCATCATCGACCTTGCGTTTCCATGATCCCAGATGCACTTCGTAAATTGACATCGGTTGATCGACAGATTGCAACGCCTGGCGCTTGTTCATCCACGCTTCATCAGACCAGTGGTAGCCCTCCAGCTGACGAACGATGGAGGCGGTTTTGGGCGGGTGTTCTGAACCAAAACCAAAGGGATCAGCCTTTTGTGGCAACAGCTTGCCTGACGGACCAATCAACTCATATTTATAAGCTGAACCTTCACCGATCCCGGGAAGAAAGATTTCCCAGACCCCGGTTTTCCCGCGCTGTCCCATTGGATGTTGCAGACCGTTCCAGTGGTTGAAGTCACCGACCACGGAAACCCGCAGCGCATTGGGTGCCCAGACAGAAAAGTGCGTGCCTGCAACACCTTCATGTCGAAGCAGTTTGGCACCCAGCTTTTGCCAAAGCTGTCTATGCGCTCCCTCACCAATCAGATGTTCGTCGAGTTCTCCCAGCACGGGTCCAAACCGATAGGGATCATCAACCGTCCAGGTTTCCCCACCCTTTTTAACCCGCAACTGATAAACCGGTTCAGCCTTGTCACATTGTCCAATGAATAATCCGGGGAATTCTTCGCTTTTCTGCAGTCTGACAATCGTCTTGCCGGTGGTTGAATCAACGACTTCAACATCATCCACATCCGGATAAAAAACCCGGTATGTTGCCTTTCCCTGCCATTCATGTAAGCCCAATATAGAAAACGGAGCACCATGTGTACCATCGTTTAGTTTTTCAGCATCTATCAGATCAATGAAGTTCAAGTGGGGCTCTTTACTTCGGTTCCGGATTACACAAGCCTATCGCGATGGCACAAATCGGGCAAGTCAGTTATCAAATGAAATGTTAAGTATCGGTCATTTGAGCTTATCAGAGTGTTTTATTCAGAATATCTGTAGGATTTCGCCCCCCAGATATCCCTGGCATAACCCAGAATGGTGCGGTCCGATGAAAACCATCCCATACCGGCGGTATTCAAGATCGCCATTTTCGTCCATTGGTATGGGTCCTGATAAACCTGATCGATTTCACGCTGCTTTTGATAATATGAATCAAAATCAACAGTCACCATGAAGTAATCATGCTCATACAGGTTGCTAACCAGCGATTGATAACGATGTGGATCATCTTGTGAGAATGTACCACCGGCAACCTGTCCAAGCAGGCGCGGCAACCATTGGCTGTTGGCGATGGCATGCCTGGCATATTCTTTTTCATTGCGGCGCTCGACCACTTCCTGGGTATCAAGGCCAAACAAGAAGAAATTGTCAGCCCCAACATGGTCACGGATTTCTACATTCGCACCATCAAGTGTACCAATGGTCAGGGCACCATTGAGAGCAAATTTCATATTGCCGGTCCCTGACGCCTCTTTACCGGCAGTTGAAATCTGTTCCGATAGATCTGCTGCAGGAATCAGCAGCTCTGCCATCGAGACGTTGTAATTCTCCGGATAGATAATCTGAAGAAAATCTCTGGTCACCGGATCATTGTTGATGGTTTTGGCGACGTCATTAATGAGATGAATAATTTCCTTGGCAACGACATAGCCCGGTGCCGCTTTACCACCAAAAATCTTAACCCGTGGCGTCCAGTTACCCTGCGGATTATCACGGATTTCATTCCACAGCGCCACGGCTTCCAGAATATTCATCAACTGGCGTTTATATTCATGAATGCGTTTGATCTGAATATCAAACATCGCTTCAGGATTAATAGCCATTTCATCGCGGCTGTTTAAAAATCCGATCAGACGCTGTTTATTGGCAAACTTTGCCGCGCGAAAAGCTGTCTGGAAAGACTCGTCCTGGCAATATTGCGCCAATTGCCCAAGTTGTTCCAAATCATCCGGCCAGTCGGAACCAATGGTATCATTGATTAGATTGCGCAGTGGTGGGTTACTCGAATAAAGCCACCGTCGCGGAGTCACACCATTGGTTTCATTGACAATGCGCTCGGGATGCAATCGGTGCAGCGTGCTGAATACAGTCTGCTTAACCAGTTCGGTATGCAGCGCAGAGACGCCATTTACCCGGTGTGCCATAATGAAAGCCAGTTCTCCCATTTTGACAAAACCATTTTCTATGATGGCAATATCGCTACCCGTTTTTGCCTGATGATCAGCCTGAATAATCTCAATAAAACGGTGGTGGCGGGGCAAAATTCTTGCAAACAAACCTTCCGGCCACCGCTCCAGTGCCTCCGGCAACAAGGTATGGTTGGTATAGGCAAGACAGGCGCGAGCAATATCAATTGCCTTTTCCATCACTAAACCATGTTCATCGCTCAGCAATCTTACCAGTTCGGGCCCTGCAATTGCCGGATGCGTGTCATTAAGCTGGATGGCAACATGATCAGCCAGCGTTTCAATTTGATGGCCTTCTGAAATAAACCGGCGAAGCAGATCCTGGATCGATGCAGAGGTAAAGAAATACTCCTGTTTCAGGCGCAATTCCTTGCCGGTCTTGGTGGTATCATCCGGGTAAAGCACACGTGAGATCGTTCGGGCAAGGGCCTCTGGTGCACTGGCCGCCATGTAGTCACCGCGGTTAAAACTTTCCAGGTCAAAAATCTTGGTCGGATTTGCCGCCCATAAGCGCAACGTATTGGCCCAGTTGCCTTTCCAGCCGATCACCGGCGTATCGTAAGCGGAAGCCACGACAGTTTCCTTCGGTTGCCAGATTATTGCAGTTTCACTTTCCTTCACATAACCGCCAAATTTGATCTGATAGGAGACTTCCGGCCTTTCAAATTCCCAAGCATGGCGCTGGGCCAGCCAACTTTCAGCCGTCTCAATCTGACGGCCATTGTTGAAATGCTGCTCAAACAGACCATGTTCGTAACGTATGCCATAGCCATAGGCGGGAATCGACAGGGTCGACAGTGAATCAAGAAAACAGGCGGCCAAACGGCCCAGACCACCATTGCCCAGCGCCGCGTCCGGTTCATCGGCAACCACTTTGCGATAATCCTGTCCCAATGCTTCCATGGCTGCTGCAGCAATCTCGTCGACGCCAAGATTCATCGCCACATCCTCGATCAACCGCCCGATCAGGAATTCCATCGACAAATAATATACCCGCTTGCCCTTCGCTTCGTAGGTTTTGCGTGTACTTTCAAACCACGGTTCAACAATCATATCACGCAAGGCCAGGGACAAAGAC
>Ga0209344_10003953_pt1 | contig 14110 bp, 12 predicted proteins | sample Cruoilmetagenom6_FD_187293 | JGI IMG/M metagenome (GOLD analysis project Ga0209344, IMG submission 187293) | Oil polluted marine microbial communities from Coal Oil Point, Santa Barbara, California, USA - Santa Barbara Oil Seep Sample 6 (SPAdes)... | ecosystem: Environmental > Aquatic > Marine...
AAGGAATGCGATATTCCGGCCGAAAAGATCGCCGTGCTGGGGTTCTGCATGGGCGGTGCGCTGGCATGGATGAGTGCGGGCGCTTTGGATATCGGGGCAGCAGTTTGCTATTATCCCCATGAGGTATTCGAGCCGTTTGGCAAGTCGGGCCCGACACCAATTGATCTGACCGGGGATATCAAGGTTCCGGTGATGGGTCATTTCGGGGTTGAGGACAAGAACCCAAGTCCGGAAGACATGGCAAAAATGGAAGAGGCGCTGAATTTCGCGGGCGTCGCGCATCAGTTTTGTACATACAAAAAAGCTGGCCACGGTTTTGTCAGCGCGTCACCGGACTATAGCCGCCCGTTTGCGGCGACCACATCCATCGACAGAACGATTGGCTGGCTCGATATCAACCTCAAGCAGGGTGGACCAGTAGTGGGTGGCTTCATGGATGGCGGCGACCGTTAGAAACTAACCACCCGACCTTCTGCAAAACCAGAAATTTGCAGAAGTCTCTGGGTGTTAAACGAACCCTTGATGCGGTTCTCTCGCATCAAGGCACCAATAATTCCGGGCAAATGCCGGGGTACAGATAATCAAAATGGGAGGAACTAAAATGTTCAAGAAAATGACGTCAACAATCCTGGCTGCGGCCACTGGGATTACACTCGCAATGGCCGGATCGGCCTTTGCGGTGGACAAGGTGAAAATCGTTATCGGCGGCGGTGCCCCTTTCTGGGATACCAACATGATTGCGCTCGCCATCAAGAATGGTCTTTTCGCCGATGCCGGCATTGAGCCAGAGCTGCTGTCTGCACGTGGCGGTGGCGACATCTTGCGGGTGCTGCTTGCTTCTGAGGCTGATCTGGCTGCCGGTGTTGGCATTCTGAGCATCCTTGCTGCAAACGAAGCTGGCGCGCCGATCAAGATCATCGGCAACGAAATGAACACACCTTACGACCTCAGATGGTATGTTAAAGGCGACAGCCCGATCAACAGCCTGAAGGATATGGCTGGCAAAACCCTTGCATATTCCAGCCCGGGTTCATCGACCAACATGGTGGGGCTTAGCCTGCGCCAAACGTTGATCGACGATGGTCTTGAGCCACTGGAACTGGTGTCAACCGGTGGGTTTTCCGACACGATGACAGCAATTCTTTCGGGTCAGGTTGATGCCGGGTTTACCGCGCTTCCTTTCCTGCATGACAAAGTGCTTAAGGGCGAGATCAAATATGCGATCGCCGGGTCCGACGCCAAAGGATTTAATGGTGTGACGACACGGGCCTATGTTGCCAATCAAAAGTTCCTTGATGAGCGTCGCGATCTTGCGGTTAAAATCATGAACATTGTTCAGACAACCATTGATTGGGCATATGCGAACCCGGAAGAAGCCAAAGCAAATCTTGCGGCTGGTCTGAAAATCGACATGGCGAATATGCCAGCGATCGAAAACGAAATTCCACCTGCAGCTTTGGACCTGTCAAACTTGGGCGGAATGGACAAATCCGTGGCGACAGCTTTGGAACATGATTTCATCTCGAAGGATCTGACCGGCGACGATTTGGCCGCGTTGATCGACATGAGCGTCGTTGCGGACGCATCTAAGTAAAGACTTCGATCTAAAAACTGCGAACCGCCCAATTATCTTGGCTGGAGAATAACAATGTCTACAACACTATCCAGATCAAGAGGGCGGTTCGCCATCATCGGCGTCGGCAACACAGAAGGCGGCGTAATGCCGCTTAGTTCGACCGGGGACGCGATGTTCGCCGAGGCAGCGATTAAGGCGATCAAGGATGCCGGCGTTGACAAGGCCGAGATCAATGGCCTTGTGACCCACGGCACCGAAGAGGAACGCGTCCACCACCAGCGCATTGGTGCGATGCTTGGCCTTGATGCAAATTTCTCGACCAGTGTTGACAATGGCGGCGCAAGTCAGGTGGTCAGTATTATCACAGCCTGTATGGCGATTGATGCGGGCCTTTGCGATGTTGTCCTTTGCGGGTATTCGGCCGACTACCGCGCGAAAATTCAGCGAGCGGGCAAGAAACAGGCCGTTCAGCTTGTGCCGGAAAGCATGCTGGCCGGACAATTCCGTTTTGAATTTGGATATTTTGGCGAAATGGCAAGCTATGCCTTTGGCGCCACCCGACACATGCATCTTTTTGGAACGACACGGGAAGATTTCGCAAATGTTGCGGTGACCCAGCGCGACTACGCGTCGCGAAATCCGAATGCACAATATCGAAAACCGATAACCGTTGAAGAGCATCTGAATGCCCGCCAAATTGTAGACCCGTTTGGCCTGCTGGATTGTTGCCCGGTGACCGACGGGGCCGGTGCGGTTATCGTGGCGCGCGCGGACCGGGCACAGAATATTGCCAAGAAAACCGCGTATATCCTGGGTTATGGGATCGCCAACAATATTGACGGTCTGTTTGCTGGCAATAACATGTTCCAGACAGCCGGCGTCGCGAGTTCAAAAACCGCCTATGAAATGGCCGGGATTACTGCCAGCGATGTCGATACCGCGCAGTTTTACGACACCACTACCGCACAAACAATCATGCAGCTTGAAGATTATGGTTTCTGCAAAAAGGGCGAGGGCGGCCCATTTGTCAGTTCCGGTGCCACTGGCCCGGGTGGGATTATACCAACGAATACTGCCGGTGGCCTTTTGTCAGAAGGACATGTTGCCGGCATGTGGCACATTCTGGAAGGCGTGCGTCAGGTTCGCCAAAGCCACCCGCCCGAGCGCCAGATACCCAATGCCGAGATTGCGGTGATCAGCGGCAATGGTGGCAACTCTGTTTGTCATGGCTCGCTTGTGCTTTCTCGAAACCCGTCGTGAAGGGGCAGCAGAAAAATGAATGAATACACCAAACCACTTCCTACCCCCACAGCAGACTCGCAACCGTTCTGGGATGCGTGTCGGGACGAAAAGCTGACATGCCAGCGTTGCGATGATTGTAATACAGCACGATTTCCACCGCATCACGTCTGTCCGAACTGTCTGAGCGTAAATTCTCATTGGGAAGAAATGAGCGGTAAGGGCTCGGTCTTCAGCTTTACCGTATTCCGGCGTGTTTATGATCCGGGGTTTGCCGACGAAGTTCCCTATGTTGTGGCCCTTATCGAGCTGGACGAGGGACCGCGGATGCTCAGCAATGTGGTGTCAATTGATCCGGATAAAGTGGTTTGTGGAATGCCGGTGAAAGTGGTGTTCGAAAAAGCGACACAAGAGATAACGCTGCCAAAATTCGAACCGACAGAAAGTTAGATGCATGTTTTGCTAGTGGCCGCCGGCAAGCTGCAATGTCCTTAATTCAAGTAGAAATGACGTAAAGAAGATCATGACCCAAAAAAAAGCAAATGCTGTCCTGTCAGTCGAGCAAGTGTCCAAGTCTTTTTATGTAGAAGACGAGCCACCGATACTTGCGCTAAGTGAAACAGATTTAGAGGTTCAGAAGGGCGAATTCGTCGCTGTCATTGGGCCAAGCGGCTGTGGCAAATCCACATTGTTCAACATCATTGGTGGCCTGATCCCATCCGACACCGGTCAAATTGTGGTCGAGGGCAAAAAAACCAACGGCCCGGACAAGCAGATCGGAATGGTTTTTCAGGAAGAATCGACTTTTGCTTGGCGTACCGTGGAAGAAAATATTGCCTTTCCGTTAGAGTTGGCGGGCGTGCCGAAACAAGACCGGATAAAGCAGGCCGCGCATTTTGCGGATCTGGTCGGTCTTTCGGGGTTTGAAAAACGTTATCCCGCCGAGCTTTCTGGCGGGATGCGACAGCGCGTGGCGCTTGCCCGCACGCTTGCACTTGAGCCACAGATTTTGCTGATGGATGAACCCTTCGCGGCACTTGATGAGCAAACCCGGATGCTTCTGGGCGAAAAGATCACGGAAATCCGCGAAGCTCTTGATCAGACAGTGTTGCTGATTACCCATAACATCACCGAGGCCGTGCAGTTAAGCGACCGGGTCGCCATCATGTCTTTCCGCCCCGGGGTGATTAAACGAATACTCGATATCGACCTGCCACGGCCCCGGGGCCCGGAAACGATTTCTTCGGACAAGTTTGGCCATTACGTGGGCGAAATTTGGGCCGATCTTCGTGAAGAAGCCGCGCGCGGGTTGCGGGAAAGTGAAAAGGCGCTGGCCGATGACCACTAAAGCACCCAACCCCGCCACTGCGCCAAGCAAAATGCTTAAATATTGGCACCGCCATATGAGCACTCTTTTGGGTCTGGGAATTTTCGCGGCCTTGCTTGCTTTGTGGGAAACATCGATCAGTCTGGGTTGGATCTCAAAGTTCGTATTGACCCCGCCGAGTGGAATTGTGAAGGCACTCATAAAACTAACCCAAAACGGTGAACTCACAGGTGCGCTGTTTACGACGTTATCGATATTGGCCGCCTCTCTCGGCCTTGCGATGGTCATCGGGATATCGATTGGGTATCTACTTTACCGGAACCAACTTTGGGGCAAGGCATTTGAACCACTGCTGGGCGCAATCTTTGCATCGCCCCTGCCGCTGATGTTCCCGATTTTTCTGGTTCTGTTTGGCCGAACCTTCTACGCGATCATTTTTCTTGCAACGATTTATGGATCAATCCCGATCATCATGAATACGCGTGAGGCGTTGTTGTCTGTCCGGCGCACCCTGATCTGGGTTGGGCGCTCATTCCGACTAAGCGAAACCCAGATTTTCTGGAAAATAATTGTGCCCGCTGCCGCGCCACTAATGTTTTCGGGGATACGGATGGGGCTGATATATGCGCTGCTCGGGGTAGTTGCGTTTGAGTTTCTTACCGATCTTGGTGGGCTTGGGCGTCTGTTGTCTGAGTTGAACTACAAATTCAAAATTCCCGAAAGCTTTGCTTTGACAGCGGCGACAGTCATGCTGAGCGGTTTGGTTCTGTTCATCACAGGTTGGATCGAGCGGAGTATTTCAAATAGTCGTTGACGCCTGGCGCCAGAGAAATTTCGGCGGGCACTTCTTGCGAGAGTATGGCCCGAACCGCCTGCGGCGGCGACTGACTGAAAAGGAAAAAAAATGCTAAACACTCCAACTCGTGTCCGGGCATTCGCACTATTCGCCATATGGCTGATTTGGGAAGTGAATGCACAGATCGCCTGGCTTGTTCCCGAAGTTTTTACCCCAACTTCGAAGATTCTTGTGGGACTGGTTGAGATATCGACCTCTAAGGTTTTCTACGAGCACCTGTTTTTCACAATCCTGTCTACCGGCGTTGGATTTTTGATTGCGGTGGTGGCCGGAACAATTATCGGGATCGCTCTGGGTGCGTTCAAAATTTTTGGACGGGCCTTGAACCCCTATATTGCAGCCTTTGCCAGTAGCCCGAAAATCATCTTTCTTCCGGTCGTGATGTCTTTTGCCGGTTGGGGGACCGAAACCAAGATTACCATGGCCTTCATTGGGGCAATCTTTCCGATTCTGCTGAGCGCCTATGCAGGAATGTTGACGATCAATCAGGTCCATATTCGGGTTGCCAAAAGTTTCAATATTAAATGGTACGACCTGGTGAGAAAGGTCTATTTGCCCTCGCTTCGCCACCCGCTTCTGGTTGGTTTCCGGCTGGGGTTTGGTGCGTCCTTGGTGTCGGTGGTGTTGACCGAAGCCAAGTTCGGCGAATCCGGTCTCGGGTTTTTGGCAATGCAGTATTACGGCTTATACGCGATCGGCAAAATGTTCTCGGTCTTGGTGATCCTGTTTGCTCTGGCGATTATCGCCAACTTCCTGCTCGATCGGTTTGCAACACGCGTACCCCACTGAAATTCGACGAAGTTTGCAGAATACATGCGCTTCGCAACAACTTGAATACGGAGAATTCTGACGATGGACGGGCCGCTGAAAAACTATAAGATCCTTGATCTTTCGATGTATCTGGCAGGCCCTCTGGCCTCTATGTATCTGGGGGATTTGGGTGCTGATGTCATTAAGGTAGAACCGCCCGTGGGCGATTTGCTGCGCAAGGCCGGACCGCCGTTTTATAAGGGCGGCGACAGTGCCTATTACATGGCAGGCGGTCGCAATAAGCGCAGCATGTGTATCGACCTGAAAACGGATGCTGGACGAGAGTTGTTTTTGAAACTTGCTGCCGACGCAGATGTGGTGCTTGAAAACTTTCGCCCCGGTGTGATGGAAAAACTGGGAATTGGCTATGAGGTGTTGCGCAAGATCAATCCTGAAATAATCTATGCCGGTTTGTCGGGTTTTGGAGAGACCGGACCACACCGTGGATTGCCAGCTTTTGACCATATCCTGCAGGCCTATTCCGGCTGGATGAGCGTCACCGGAACTGAAGAATCCGGGCCGCTACGCCCCGGCCCGTCTATTGCCGACCTGCTTGGCGGCATCCATACTGGATTTGCAATCACACTGGCGCTGCTCCAAAAAGCGAATACCGGCAAGGGTCAAAAGGTGACGGTATCGCTGCTTGATGGCATGGTGTCGACGCTGTTCCCGCAAATCCTGTCGTTTCTGGCCGATGGCGAAATACCCAAGCGGGCCGGGAATATGCATCCGATCATCGTTCCGTTCGGCTCTTTTGAAACTGCTGACGGGTTGATGAATGTGGCCGTGGGAACGGTTCCGCAATGGCGGGCGTTGTGCAATGAACTTGGCGCGCCGGAATTTGCCGATAACGAAGAGTTTCACACCAATGAGGGCCGTTCCAAGCATCGCGACGAAATTCATGGGATGATGGCCAAAGCTTTGGTCAAGAAACCCCGTGCCGAATGGCTGGCGCTGTTTGCCCAATACGACATCCCCTGCGCTCCGGTAAACGATCTGCGTGACGTCTACGAGGACCCGCAAGTTCAGCACAACAATATGTTTGTCGAGATGGATCATCCGGTTGCCGGCAAGGTCAAAGTTCTTAACAACCCGCTGCGGGTTCAGCAAATGTCACCAGAAGAATGGACGCCGCCCCCGGCGCGTGGCGAAAACACACGCGATATCTTGGGTGAATATGGGTTGTCAGGTGAAGAAATCGACGCGCTTTATGACAAAAAGATCGTCGCATAGACTGAAAAAAGGATACCAGAATGATCGCTAAAAGAGAGCATCCTTACTTTGAGGATTATGAAATCGGCCAAAAGTTCGTCTCGCAGGCGCGGACTGTTACTGAAACCGATGTTGTCAATTACTGCGCAATTTCAGGGAATTGGCATCCGCTGCATGCAGACGCAGAATATGTCAAATCGACAATGTATGGCCAGCGGATAGTGCAGGGCGCTCTGGTCTATACAATCGCTCTTGGTCTGACCCTGCCAATGCCCGAGGTCATGGGTCAGACAGTGGCCAATTATGGTACTGACAGCCTGCGGTTCCCGAAGCCGATTTTCATAAATGATACAATTCACGTTGATGTTGTTATTGAAGACAAAATAGAACATCGCCTTGGTGGCATGGTTTGCATGCGGTTTGATGTGATCAATCAGCATGGTGATCTGTGCAGTGTTTTTAAGGTTCGTGCAATTATGGCTTTGCGCGAAGGATCATCCGAATAATGCGGTTGATCACTGCGTTTTAAGACCGCAGTGCAGCCGTTTCCCAATGTGCGTACAAACAACCGGATTGGTGTTGGCGGCTAAACAAGGCCCGGATGCGCTTGCGCCAGGGAAGGGTTAAAATTGAATACCGCCCTTAATGACGAAACCGGGCTACCTAATCCGCGGCGGATTTGGGCTGTCGTTGCCGTTGTCTTGTCGATCATCCTGCTAGTGGCGAGTACCGCCGCTGTGTCACTTGGCTTGCCGGTTATTGCTGATGAATTTGAGATTGATCCGGCTACCGCTGTCTGGGTCGTCAGCGCTTTTCAGATTTCCGTAGTCGTGTCGATTTTGCCCTGTTCGGCCCTTGGCGAAATGTTGGGGCACAAGCGGGTTTACCAAGCCGGAATTCTGATCTTTACGATCGGCGCGGGGCTTTGCGCCATATCAAGCCAGTTTGGTATTCTTATTGCCGCACGAGCATTGCAGGGCATCGGCGCCGCAGCAACGGTGAGTGTTGGAAGCGCCATCCTGCGTGATATTTATCCCCGTTCAAAGGTTGGGACCGGTGTGTCTATCAATGCTTTGACGGTTGCCGTGTCGGGCGGGGTGGGGCCAATTGTCGGGTCGCTTATACTAAGCTACGCCACATGGCCGTTTCTCTTTTCTGCATGGATCCCAGTTGGGGCATTTGCCTATTATGCGTCCTCAGCACTTCCTGACAATGAGGTTGCCCGCGGGCGAATGGATGTGCGCGGCGCGATCATCAACGCCGTCGCATTCGGAGCGCTTGTGCTTGGGGTCACCCAGCTGGGAACTCGCCTGGGCATGGCGTTTTTGGCACTGGCAATCGCCTTTATCGCATTCGTTTTGCTCGCAATTCATGTGCGGCGCACACCCCACTCTATTCTGCCTGTTGATCTTCTGGGGATGACACGCCTCAGAATTGCATTGACGATATCTGGTCTTGGTTTTGCAACCGGGGCGGTGATCATGACGGTATTCCCGTTCTACCTGTTGCGCGATATTGGCATTACCAAGATCGAGGCTGGTTTCGTGATGGCGATCTGGCCAACCACTGCTGCGGTGTCGGCGGTGGCCGCCGGATGGTTGTCTGATCGTATCCGCCCCGAAATCCTGTGTCTGTTCGGAACGTCGTTGTTGGTGATTGGCATGTTGCTGATGATCTCACCGGCAATCGGATACTCGATCAGTTATATCTCGATTGTCATGGCGGGGATGGGCGTGGGGTTCGGATTTTTTCAGGCACCAAACAACAGGATACTCATCGTCTTGCCACCCCGCGAAAGGCGCATCCGCGCGTCTGGAATTCAGGCGATATCACGTGAGTTTGGCAACGCCATCGGTATGGGGCTGGTTGGGTTGGGGTTTTCCATAGCGGTGACTGGTGGGGCTTATTTCGGATTGTTGGCAGGTGGGATTCTGGCCATTTTCGCCACACTACTGGGTGTCTTCCGCCTAATCTTGCGACTCTGGTCTGACCTGTAATCAAACAGGGCGGTCTTGAAACCGCCCTGACCGTCTGCGTTGGCGATCGCCAATATCCGGCGACGGGTACTGATGTCAGATCCCGGCCATCAGCATGTATTTCAGTTCGGTGAATTCATCCATCCCGTGGTGCGAGCCTTCGCGCCCCTGACCGCTTTCCTTGATGCCACCAAAGGGTGCAACTTCGGTCGATAGAATACCGCTGTTGATCGCTACCATTCCATATTCCAACGCCTCACCGACGCGCCAGACACGGCCAATGTCGCGGGCGTAGAAATACGCCGCAAGGCCAAATTCCGTGTCATTGGCCATCGCGATCGCATCTTCTTCGGTCGAGAATGGGAACAGCGGTGCAAGTGGGCCAAAGGTTTCTTCTTTGGCGACGGCCATATCTTGGGTAACCCCGGTTAGCAGGGTTGGTTCGAAAAAGGTGGCACCAGCGGAATGGCGTTTCCCGCCGAGTTTTATTTCCGCACCCTTGGCGACCGCGTCAGCGATATGCTCTTCGACTTTGGCGACTGCATCCTGCGTGATCAGGGGGCCTTGCTCTGCACCTTCTTCCATACCGTTGCCAACCTGAAGGCTGGCGACTCTGGCGGTGAATTTTTCGGCGAATGCGTCATAGACACCTTCCTGCACATAGATCCGGTTGGCGCAAACACAAGTTTGCCCGGCATTGCGGAATTTGGACGCCATCGCGCCTTCCACGGCAGCGTCCAGATCGGCGTCATCAAATACGATGAAAGGCGCGTTGCCGCCCAGTTCCAGCCCCAGCCTTTTGACGGTATCGGCGCATTGCTTAATCAACAGTTTGCCAACCGGCGTGGACCCGGTGAAGGTCAATGCGCGGACATCGGGGTTTTCGCACATGGCTTGGCCGATCTCACTGGATTTTCCGCTTATCACGTTAAGGCAGCCCGGCGGCAGCCCCGCTTCTTCGGCCAGAGCGGCGAAAGCAAAAGCAGTCAGCGGCGTTTCAGTCGCGGGTTTCAACACGGTGGTGCAGCCCGCCGCCAGGGCAGGGGCAAGCTTGCGGGTGATCATCGCTGCCGGGAAATTCCAAGGGGTGATTGCCGCAACCACGCCGATTGGCTGACGGATCACAAGAATTCGCCCGTCCTTCGTGTGCGTGGGGATAGTCTCGCCATTCAGACGCTTGGCCTCTTCCGCATAAAATTCGATGAAACTGGCCGCATAGGCAATTTCGCCGCGCGCTTCGGTCAATGGCTTGCCTTGTTCGGCCGTTAGCAAACGCGCAAGTTCCTCGGTGTTTTCAATCACCAGATCGAACCAACGTCGCAGGATATTTGAGCGTTCTTTGGCAAGGCTGGCGGACCATGCAGGCAGAGCTTTTTTGGCGCAGGCAATGGCCTGATTTGTCTCATCGGCACCAAAAACCGGGACCCGTGTCAATTCTTCCCCAGTGGCGGGATTTGTCACAGCCTTATCGCCGTTTCCAACCCATTTTCCGCCAATCAGGCACTGCGTGTGCGTGATATTTTCAAAACCATCTTTCATCGGGGAGCCTCGCTAATTTCGACCGGTTGTCTGAATTGCTAATCTTAATACGGTTGTTGGGGCGCGGCAATGTCCCGGCGAATTCGCCGCAGGGCGCGTGCCCGGAAATTGATCGTGTGTCTTAAGTATATTGGAATGGTTTCTGGCTAACCTTTTGGCAGAAAGGATGCCCGATGAATCGTCAAACCGCAGTCGCGCCTACCCTGACCTTTACCCGATGTCGCGGCTGGGTCGCCATCGCGTTCCTGTTTAGCATTTTTACCAATATCCTGGTGTTGACCGGCCCGTTGTTCATGTTGCAGGTCTATGACAGGGTGTTGAGTTCCAGGTCAGAAGAAACGCTTGTGGCATTGTTTGGTCTCGTCGCCGGGCTTTATGTATTTTATGGTTTAATCGAATTTGCGCGCGGGCGGGTGCTTGCGCGTGTCGGGGCGCGATTTCAGACAATCCTTGGCCCCTATGCTTTTGGCGCAGCGTTAAGACGCGCGGCAATTCACCCGTCCGGCCAAACAGGTGGCCAGGCGGCGCAGGAGCTTGAAACGATCCGCGTATTTATGTCCGGCCCGGTCATGCTCGCGCTTCTCGATATCCCGTGGACACCGGTGTTTCTGGCCGCGATCTTTATCTTTCACCCATTGCTTGGGTGGTTGGCGATCGGTGGTGGCAGCGCGCTGGTTCTGGTTGCACTGGCCAATCAGTGGATGACTGCAAAAGATGTCGCAGCGGCACGACAACGCTCACACACCGCCGCCGGTTTCGCCAACCAGGCCAACTCGGCCAGCGAATTTATCTGGGCTCAGGGGATGCTGCCCGACATTGTTGCCAGATGGCAGTCGGCGATGCAGGCGGCCTTGGTTCGGTCAGTCGTTGCAAGCGACAAGACCGGTGGGTTTACAGCCTTTACCAAGGCGTTTCGATTGTTTTTACAGTCGGCGATGCTGGCCTTGGGTGCCTGGCTGGTTTTGCAAGACCAGCTGACGGCAGGGGCAATGATCGCGGGGTCGGTATTATTGGGACGGGCATTGGCGCCGGTGGAAACCGCACTTGCGCAATGGCATGTGGTGCAGAACGCTCGGGTGGCCGCCGGAACGCTGGCCAGATTGCTTGATGAGCATCAGGAAACCGCCGTCACAACCGGTCTTCCCAAACCCGCGGCAGCGCTGCGTATAAACGGGATTTCAGTTTTTGTTTCTGGCGTTGACAGGCCGGTCTTGCGCAACGTCAGTTTCGATCTGACACCCGGCCATGCTTTGGGGGTGATCGGCAATTCAGGGTCCGGCAAAACCACATTGGCGCGCGCAATTATGGGGCTGGTGCAACCGGCCACCGGCGACATCCGCCTTGATGGCGCCACAACCGTGCAATACGGCGCAAGGCAACTGGGAAGGTTGATTGGCTATCTGCCACAATCGGTTCAGTTTTTTGATGCCACCGTGGCCGAAAACATCGCCCATATGGCCCAGAACCCGAATGCTGCGATGGTCGTCGAGGCGGCAAAGAAATCCAACGTGCATGAGGTGATCCTGCAATTGGCCCAAGGTTATGACACCCGCATAGGTCCGCTGAATTCGCAGCTGTCCGGCGGACAAATCCAGCGGCTGGCGTTGGCGCGTGCTTTGTTCGCCCGCCCCCAGATCTTGATCCTTGATGAGCCGAATTCTGCCTTGGATGCCGAGGGCACGGAGGCGCTCAATTCGGCAATCAAAGACATGAAATCAGAGCAGAAATCGATTATCGTCATGAACCATCGCCCGGCAGCGATTTCCACCTGCGACGATTTACTCGTGTTGCAGCGGGGAGGCGTGGCGGCCTATGGGCCGCGCGATGAAATAATCCGTTCGATGATGAAAAACGCCGCCGAGGTTGAGCAGGTGTTACAACAATCCGTGGCGTCATGAGTGTTGTTACGACGCCCGACCGATGGACCGCGCATCGGTCGATCCTGTTGGGATTTGCAGCCATCTTCGTGATGCTGGCCGGGCTCTCCGTTTGGGGGGTCGGGGTTCGGATTGCTGGTGCGATTGTCGTTACCGGAACCGTTCGTGTGGAAACTGATCGCCAGATTGTGCAGCACCCCGACGGGGGTGTTGTCGGTCAGATCGCAGCAAACGACGGCGATGTGGTTCAACAGGGCGACGTGTTGATCCGGTTTGATGACAGTTTTGCGAAGGCAGAACTGTCGATGCTAGACCTGCAGCTTCTCGAAATTCTGGTGCGAAAAATCCGGCTGGAGGGTGAGCGTGACAATGCTGCCCGCTTGGATTTCAGCCAGACCGACACTTTCGCCCATCTCGATCCGATCTGGGTGCAAGGGCAAATTCGCGGTCAGACGGATTTGTTCGAGGCACGCATGTCATCACTTGCCACTGAACGGGAACAGCTTGGCGAACAACGTCACCAAATCGAAAAACAAATAGCAGGAATGCGGGCGCAAACCGTTGCCCTGACCGTGCAAGGTGATCTGGTCGAACTGGAACTGAATGACCAGCAAAATTTACTGAACAAAGGTCTGGTGCCGGTGGCGCGGGTGTTAGCGCTGCGCCGGGAACACGCAGCGGTTGCCGGTGAATTTGGCCGTCTGAATGCTGGCATAGCCGAGGCATCGGGCCGCATGGTCGGGCTTTCGATTGCGCTGGTTCAATTGTCGCAAAAGCGTCGCGAAGCCGCCATCGCTCGCCTGCGCGATCTGCGCTATAGCGAAATCGAGTTGGTGGGCAAACGGATACACCTGCATGAGCGGCTTGGCCGCATGGCGGTCCGCGCGCCGCTTGGCGGGACGGTGTTCGGATCGCGGGTATCTGCCTTGCAGTCAGTGGTGCGGCCAGCGGATCCGATCATGTATATCGTGCCAGTTGACCAGCCAATGCAGGTCATCGTGCGCATCGATCCGGTTCACATCGATCAGGTCTATGCGGGGCAAGTGGCGTCGCTGCGGTTTCGAGCGTTTGACATGCGCGCTACGCCGCCGGTGCCGGGGCGTGTGGTACGATTTTCACCCGACACCTTGCGCGATGATGCCACCGGGGCGCCCTACTATCAGGCGGTTGTCGTTCCCCAAGACGGTGCTTTGGCAGGCATTGGTGACAAACGGATATTGCCCGGTATGCCGGTAGAAGCATTTCTCAAGACACAGGATCGCACGCCATTCTCTTATCTAACCGAACCTCTGACGGCCTATTTTCGTCGGGCCTTTCGTGAAAGTTGACAGAGTGGGCAGTCAAGCGCCGAAGTTGATCAAGTTGCCTATGGATTAGGCACAGAACCTTTTTTTAGGCAGTATGGCCGCCGTTTTCCACCGCCGGACCTTTCGAAAGACGACCCGAATGTGAAAAAACACTCGGGAAGATTAACCTTGGGGGGCCACCATTTTGCCCGAAGATCTGGCGTTTGATGTCGCAGCGCCTGGCCAACCGCTGCAACCACGCGCGCGTGGCTCGTTACATCTGTCCTGTCACAAGGCCGACGGCGTGACCCGGATTGAAGCGTTGCGCCATTCAGGATCGCTTAAGGTTTTGTTTCCCGCATCTCGCAGCGAAATGATGTCGGCCGTGCTGCTGAATACCGCTGGCGGAATA
>Ga0209344_10003955_pt1 | contig 14108 bp, 11 predicted proteins | sample Cruoilmetagenom6_FD_187293 | JGI IMG/M metagenome (GOLD analysis project Ga0209344, IMG submission 187293) | Oil polluted marine microbial communities from Coal Oil Point, Santa Barbara, California, USA - Santa Barbara Oil Seep Sample 6 (SPAdes)... | ecosystem: Environmental > Aquatic > Marine...
CTTGGGGAGTCCGATGTCAAGGGTCGCCGTCGCGGCGACTCGTCTTGCCCTTGACATCGGATTCCCCGGCGGCTACCCGACCACTCAAGAACAACCCGGAGGTGATCATGTCGGGACAGAGCCACGGGCACGGGCACGGGTACGGGTACGGGTACGAGTACGGTCACGGGTGCGGGTGCGGGTGCGGGTGCGGATACGGATACGGGTGCGGGTGCGGGTGCGGTCACGGTCACGGTCACGGTCACGGTCACGGGAACGGCCACGGTTGCGGGTACGGTCACGGATACGGGACCGGCCACGGTCACGGGTACGGCTTCCCGGGGCACCGGCCTTCTGGTCCGCCGGGTTGGACCCGGCGGACCAGCGTCGCATCATCGGCGTGGTCGCGAGAGAGACGATTGAAGGGCTGCGACCACGCCGATGATGCGCCGACGGCCTCCTTTGCAGGTGGGAGAGGTGCACCGGGGCGTTCTGCCGCGAGGGTTGCCCCCCTAGGAGTTTTTCGGAGCGCGAGTGGACCGTGAACGCTGGGGCGTAGAAAAACATCAAGGACGGCACGCCCCGGTGAGTGGTGGTTCCGGTGGTCGTGGTACCGTCGAAATAGGTGAAAGAAAATTCCTGTCCGTCATCGGGCTCGTCATCGGATTCTGATGTCTGAAGCCGACATGGAACAGAAGGGGGATCGGCGGGAGGTCCGGCCGTCCACCGTCAAACTGCCCGAGCAGCCGCCGCCGGGTGTGCCGACGATCTTCGAGTTCTTTCTCCACCGATTCCCACGGGTTCCACGCGCGACCTGGGTTGAACGATTCGCCACCGGGAAGGTGTGGTCAGCAGAAGAGTCCATCGATGCCGAGACGCCTTACCGGCCGCTCTTCGAGGTCCACTACCGGCGTGAGGTCGGGGTGGAGCCGCCAGTACGCGAGGATTACCGGGTGGTGTGGTCGGATGCTCACCTGCTGGTGGTGGACAAGCCACCCAACCTCCCCGTCACACCCGGTGGCCGCTGGGTCCGCGGCTGCCTGCTTCATCTTCTTCTCGAGACCACCGGTAACAAGAATATCGTGCCGCTCCACCGCCTGGATCGATTGACTTCGGGTCTGATTCTACTTTCCGTCGACCCGGAAACGCGGTCGCATTTTGGCCGCCTCTTCCAACCCCGATCCATGGTCGAGAAGGTCTACACAGCGGTCTGTGAGGTTGTTGAGGCGCCCCGGTCTCGGCGCCTGAGTCTCGAGGATCACATTGCCCGCAGCCCGGAGGAGTACTGGCGCCAGGTGGTGCTCCAGGATCTGCCGGCCAACGCACGTTGTGACATCGAGGTGGTGAGCGAAGAGAGTGGTCTCGCGCTCGTGCGCGTGCGACCCTCCACCGGTCGAAAACACCAGATCCGCGTCCAGCTCGCCCACGCGGGTCTCCCGATCCTCGGCGACCCTCTCTATGGCACGGTGCGCTCGCACAACCCCGACGATATCTCGAACCGGATGTGGCTCGATGCCCACGAGTTGATTGTCCGTGACTTCCCTCGACCCGGCGATGGGGAATCGTTGACGATGTCGTGGAGATCGTCTCGACCGCCCGCGGAGCTGTTCCGCCGTGCGGTGACGAGAGGCTCGGGTTAGGTGTTGATTCCTCTGGTCTATTGACCAGGTTTCATCGATTCCTGGAACCGCCTCGGCTCGCGCGCATGACGATCGCAACAAGAATCGCCCACAGGGCTGCGGCAGATGCCATCGACAAGGCCGGCATGATGATCCCGTTGTCCGGGGTCGGCGTGAGGACGCCGACCGCGGTCGCGAGAGCCAGCAGGACACCGGCAATGGTCGCGTCCCTGACCAGAAGGGGACGGTGCCGTTGGGTTCGCCAAGCCTGGGCAACGAGAATGACGATCAACGCGGTCGCCAATACACCGATGGCAAAACGGAGCAGATACAGCCATCCGAACAGGTCCTCGGGTCGGCCCAGACCGACAACCCCGGGCCAGTTCAGACAGCGCATCAGGGCGCTGGGTCTCGAGACCAGGACGCCGCTGACCAGGACCGCGTACACCGTTGCCGCGGTCGCCATCGCGAGTCGGGCCATTCCACTCGTCAACGACGGTCGAAGCTCCCGATCGGGTGATCGGAACCGTGCCGATACTCCGGTTGAGGCCGTCACCATCAGCGCGAGAGCGATCAGCGCGGTTCCGAGATCAGCCGCAGCCCAGCCGCGAGGCAGACCCGTGAGGATGACCAGCGCACCAAAAACGACCACGACCGCCAGGCAGACGATCGCCCCGATGGTTGGGATGAAGATCCACCGCTTGGAACGATAGCGGCGGCCGGCGACCACTGCGGCCGCGATCAGAAACGGAAGCGTCACCGGGGTCAGGAGCCGGTGCGAGTACTCGATGATCGAATTGACCTGGTTGGGCGGGAACCACCGACCGTGGCAGATCGGCCAGTCGGGGCAGCCGTGCGACGAGTCGGTGATACAGACGATGCCGCCCGAAAAAACCAGCACATAGACCATGAACGCAGCCCATGTGAAGAGGGTGCGGTGCCACTTCGGAACCTCGAAATCCAGAGAATCGTCGTTCATGGATGAGCGTCCCTTCGAATACCGGTAGTTCGGGTGGACCATCATAACCGCCGATTCAAGAGAAGGGTGGAAGGTTTCTCAATAAGGGCTGATCGGCCTCGATAGTCGGGATCAACGTCCCGACCCTGAAAGTCTTCTCAGGGTCAGTGGCGACTGGCACCCGGCCACCCGGCGTGCGCACGAGCGACTTTCGCTCCTGGAGTGAGGGTGATTGAAGCTTCGAATCCAGCCGATTCTGTGTCAGTCTTGTTGGTGCGAGCGAGGGGATTGACGTCACCATGAGACGACCCGGCATGCGGATGTCCAGAAGAACGAGCCTGGCGGTGATCTGGGCGGCGTATCTGTGGACCACCGCAGTTTCGTGGGCCATCGGTTCGTTTCTTCCCGTGGACTCACCGTTGGCCAAGGCGGCCGTCATCGATGTGGCCGCCACCGTCATGGTCTTCGCCTTTTCGGTCATTTTCAACAACTCCAGCTTCTACGATCCGTTCTGGAGCATCGCCCCGATCTTCCTGGCGGGCTATTGGACGATGGTTGGTTGGAGTGCATCCGACAGCAACGTGCGAGCCGTGGTGGTGATGATGCTCGTGGTTCTGTGGGGTGTTCGTCTGACCATGAATTTTCTCACCCGATGGCGTGGGATGCGCGACGAAGACTGGCGGTATGAGGGTTTCAGAGAAAAAGCCGGTTCGGCCTACTGGGTCGTCAGTTTTTTTGGTTTTCACCTCGTACCCACGATCATCGTCTTTGCCGCCTGTGTCCCCGTCTACTTTGCGTGCACCAGTGGTCGATCTTTCGGGGTTCTCGACGTCATCGCCACCGTGTTGACTTTGATCGCGATTGTCATCGAGACCGTGGCCGACGCCCAGATGCGTTCCGCCGTTGCTCATGGCGAGATGAGCGACACGACCTTCCGCGGCGGACTGTGGAGATACTCCCGACACCCGAACTACTTCGGCGAGATGCTCTTCTGGTGGGGTCTCTACCTCTTCGCCTTGGGCGTGGATGCCGGCCTCTGGTGGACAATTTTCGGTCCGGTGGGTGTGACGGCACTGTTTCTCTTCGTCAGTCTGCCGCTCTTAGAGGACCGGATGCGACAGCGACGGCCGGACTACGAGCAGACGTGCGCGGAGATCTCCTCCATCATTCCATGGCCCCCAAAAAAGGGCTGACTACTCCAGCACGCCCACCTCAATGGCCGATGGGTGCTGCGTCGATCGATGAATCCGATGAGAAGCGCAGACAGCGATCAGCAATGGCTAGGAGCCTGTAGGGAAATAGATTGGCGGTGCCTTTCGGGCGCCGTGAAGGCCCTTTATTGTTGGATTCTCGGCCCGTACTCGAAGTACTGCTCCGAGAATCCGCCGCAAAGGGCACGTGACGGCACTCCGAAATCCATCCACCATCAATCCCCTACAGGCTCCTAGTCGGTGAGAAGTTCAGCGTCCTCGAGCAGGATCTCGTAGGTGTAGCCGGCCCCGAAGTCCTTGTCGGTGGCCAGGACTCCCTTGGCTGTGACGACGTCGCCCACCGAGGCTGTGCCGAGCGTCGTCACGGTCAGATCGTGGGTGCCGTCGGCCTCAGAACCGGAACCGTCCTGCAGGTGAATCCAGTTGGTTCCCAGGATCCCGCCGTTGAACTTGACGACCCTCCCACGCACGGTGATCTCGGTGCCGGCCAGGCCTCCGGATTCGGCCCAGACGCGGGCGACTGTCAAACCACCCGTCGCCGGCTCGACCGGATCCGTCACGGCGGCCGTTTCGTGCGCGGAGACCGTGTCGCCGGAAATGGGCGGATGACCCTGGGGCATGGCCGATCCGGTTGCATCACCTTCACGCAGGATCAGCGAGGTGAAATAGATGACCGGAAAGGTGCGGTCCAGGCTCTCACTGTGGAAGTCCTGCATCGGCATTTCGAGGGGGACGACGACGGAGTCTCCAACCGCCACTTCGAAGCGGGTGGCGGCTGCCCAGATCTCACCATCGGCTGTCTCGACGCGCACATAGGTGTAGTTGCCGGCATCCATGGTCTCGGCAACCGTACCGCTGGCTGTGGCGCCGCCGGGGGTTTGGTTCTCGGGTGACGGTCCCGCCTGGGCCTCGGCTTCGCTCGATTGGGGTTCGCTGGAACACGCGCCGACAAGGCAGAGCGAGGCGGCAAGGAAAAGGGTCATCGTGATTCGCTGGTTCATGGGTCTCTCTCCTAGGGCTTTGGTCTCGGGAATGCGGTGGCGGCATTTCATCGAATTCAGCCGGTAGCCGCCGGGAGGCGACACCATAGCACGAGGAGGCCCAGACTCGAACCTACGAGCCGGGAACCCCTTTATCATCGTCAATGACGGTGGTGAATGTTTCGGACGATACCGAGCCTCCGTCGGGGAGACGGGCGGTGACGCGCCAGAACAGCTCGTCTGCGGGGGCCGGGATCTTTCCTTGAGGCACGGTGTATTCGGGTTCGCTGAGTCCCTTTACGGTGCCGAGAATCTCCAGCTCTCCATCGGTGACGATCAGGTCGTAGCGGGTTCCGTCGGGACCGGTGCTCCATCGGAGGGTGCAGGCGGATCGAGGCAGGGACCTGGCCTCCGGGGAGGGCAGGATCTTGTAGTCGTTCCCCTGGTCGCGGAAGACCGGCGTGGACGACGGGTCGTTCTTGAGGAACAACCCGGTGCTCAAGCCCACACCGATGAGGACCGCGGCTGCCGCGGCGGGCAGCAGGACTCGCCGCCACAAACTTGGCCGTCTTCGATCCTCGATGGAAACCACCGAGGCTCCCGAGTGATGATCCTCGGGGAGGATTTCGCGACCCAACCGCCAGATCGATGAACACTCGCTGCATTGGGCCAGGTGAAGGATGACGGCTTCGTTGGCGGTCGGGTTCAACTCGCCGGAGGCGGACGCCCAGAGTTCCTCGTCACTCGGACAGCCCCCCGGAGCGCGGTCCATTTCATCGGTCGAAAAGGCCTGTTCCAGACGGGTCCCGTCGTTGTGGTCGGCGCCGCTCATGGTCTGAGTCCTTTGGCTTCGAGACAGTCTCTGAGGTTTTTCATCCCCCGATAGACTCGGTTGTCCGCGCTCTTTTCCGAACAGAGGAGCCGTTTGGAGACCTCGGGAACCGAACACCCGAGCAAGTGAAGAGTGACGGCCAGCCGACGGGAGGGAACAATTGTCTCGAGACATCTTCGAATCTCGCGACCGAGTGATCGCGCCAGGGTCTTTCGTTCCGGATCGGGTCCGGTTGACTGGTTGATGAGCATCTCTTCCTCCTTTCCCGTCTGTTCGCGGCGCCGGCTGCGGCGGCGGATCTCATCGACGGTGGCGCCGTGAGCGGCTTTTAGGAGGTACATCGACGAAAACTCGGCTTTTCCCTCAGTCTTTTTGAGTTTTCTCAGTAACTGGATGAGGACTTCCTGGGCGATGTCATCCGCCTGGGCAGCCAGGTAGGGTGGACAGCTTCGTCTGACCGCTGTGCGCACGCGGCGGGCAAGGGCTTCCATGGTCTCGGCGTCCTGCTGCGCGGTCGCCTCGAAGTGGGTTGTTTGATCTTCGAATGACATCTGTGCCATTTTACTCCGGGAATGGGCTGAGTCAGGACTATCTGCAAATCTCCCGCCCGAGCTTCGGATACTATTACCTAAGATGAGTGATTCTCGGCGGCGATCTGCACCAATCTCTTGCGCTCTGGACGTTTGCGAAAATACTCGACATACCAACGGGTATGCCTCCGTTTTTCGCAAACGTAAGAGCATCAAGATCTTGGCGCATCTCATCCACCAGAATCGCTCACCTTAGGTATGTCAACGATGCCACTCCGCCGATTCCTCCTTCCAGCTCTTGCGGCAGTTCTCTTCTTGGCCACCCCATATGCCGGTGCGCAGGCGCCGTCTCTCGAGGAGTGCAGGGCGCAAATCCAGAAGAATCCTCGGAACCCGGTGGTCTACTACTGTGTGTACCGATCGGTTTTGGCTCATGGGCATCTGGATGAGGCCGCTGCATTGCTCCGCCAGAGCTTCGACGAAAACCCCAGTGTGTTCAGGATCGAGATGTTCATCGCCTGGATCGACCAGATGAGAGGGATCAGCGATTCGGATGATCTGCTCCGCCACGCCATCGACGGGATGGAGTCAACCGAAGACTTCCACGGCGTGGTTTACGGAGGCCTCCAACTGGCCTATCGGCTTGGAGAACACGGGTTCCTCAGCGAGGCGGAAGCGCTCCTCGATCGCTGCGCCCGGGCAGCCCGGAATACCGGGGACCCTGCGATGGAAGCTCGTGTTTGGATCGGTCAGGCGGTTTCGGCCGGGCGGAACCGGGACTACTCCGAGAGGCTTCATCTCATTCTCAGAGCCCAGAAGGCCGTGTTCCCCGACGGTCCGTATGACATCCGTTCGATGGTCTTAGAGAGTTTCGGCGCGGTCTATTGGTACCTGTGTCGATATCAGGAAGCGTTTGACGCGTTTGAGTCTGCGGCGCTGATCCACGAACATGCTCACGATCTCTGGGGTCAGGCGCGTTCGGCCTTCAACATGGCCCTGTGTGCCGGGAACCTCCGGCAGGAAGGAGCCATGGGGATCGGAGAATACCGAAGGATCCTCGAGAACGGACGCGTCTTGGCGATTGAAAGCGGCAATCTCGCAGCCGAGTCTGAGATGACTGTCCTCCTGGGCTGGCTCTATCGTGGGGAAGAGGCCATGGGGTATTTCCAATCGGCCTTGAAGTCCTCTCGTGAGCGGGCCTTGATCCAAACCGAGATCAACGCGCTCCGTGCATTGGGAACCCTCTCGGCCGAAACGGAACCGCATCTCCAAGATGAATCCGACCGCTACTTCCTCGAAGCGAAGCGGAGAGCCCGCGAGACGGGACACGACTTCCTCGTCGGTGAGACCCTGGCTGCCGAGGCCCGGGTCAAACTCCAGTTTCGATCCCGAGAAGAGGGCATTGCCGCCCATCTGAAAGCCATGGATCTGATCGAGAGCATCCGTGCTCCCCAGGTCGGAGGTGCGATTCGCGCACAGGCGTTCGCTCGTTGGATGGAGGTCTATTACCGCCTGGCCGGTTTTCTTCTTGTTGAATCGGCATCGTCCGCCACATCGAAGGAGAATCGTGCTCTCGCGTTCGAGACCATCGAGCGTTTTCGCGCGAGGGAGCTGCTCGAGAGCATGGAGGCGCCACTTCGATTCCGCATGGAAAGAGCGGGGAACCAGACGTCTTCTCAACGCGAAGACGTCCTGGCTCGGATTTCAGATATCCAGCGAAAACTCTCGGAGTCAGGACTCGATCCTCAAGAGCGACAGACAGCCCTGGCGGATCTCGAAGATCTCGAAGATCTCGAAGCCGATCTCAGGGACCGGCTCCTGCGAGAGTCCCAGACATTGGCCGCCCTGCATCAGCCGGCCGTCTCCGATCTTTCCGAGGTTCAGGCCCTTCTTGCGCCGGATCAGGCGCTGCTGTCGTTTCAACTCTGGGATGGCGAATCGTCCATGCGATCACCCCTCGAGATCGGCAAGTCCTGGCTGATTCTCATCACTCGCGACGAGGTCCGCGCCATCGGCCTCCCTGGGCGAAGAGACATCCGGGGCCGGTTAGAGATCTTCGAGGGACTTCTCTCGGGGAGAAAAGCACCGGCGGCTTTCGCGGTCAAAGCTTCGGTCCGCCTTTATAAGGACCTGATGCAGGAGGCTCTGGCGACGCTTCCGGAGGGAACCCGCAGTCTGGTCATCATCCCCGACGATGCGCTCTTCCGTTGTCCATTCGGGGGTCTTCGCGCCTCTGAGGACGACCCGCCCATCGGGAGTCAATTCGAGATTTCCATCGTTCCCTCGGCCGCCGTTTGGGTCCATCTCAAAGATGCCTCCCGGGAGGCACTGGTGGGCCGGAGGGCAGCCGCCCTGATCTTCTCCGACCCCGCCATCGGTGAACGCGGGGAAGAGTCTCCGGGCTCCCGGGTCGGTGATCCGTGGGCCGAGGGCCTTCGGCTTGCTCCGCTTCGCCATGCCGAGGACGAGGCCATGTCGCTCGAGCGAGTTGCCGGTAGAGGCAGCCTGGTCCTTTCGGGCGCCGACGCCAGTGAAAGCACGCTGAAGAATACCCTGCTCAGCGCCTTCGGGATCATCGATCTGGTGACCCATGCGGTGGTCGACGAGGAGCAGCCCGAACGGTCGGCGATCCTCCTCGCGCCGGGATCTGATGACGACGACGGCTTTCTCCAGGTCCGGGAGATTCCCGATCTCGATCTGGACGGCCAACTGGTGATCCTCTCGTCCTGCAGGAGCTCCTCGGGGACGATCCTCGGCGGCGAGGGTGCGCAGAGTCTTGCCCGGGCCTTTCTGGAAGCCGGGGCGGGAGCGGTCCTGGCCAGCTTGTGGCCGCTGGAGGACGAGGAGGCATCGGTCGTTCTCGGCAGCTTCTCCGAGACCCTGGGTCAAGGACACAGCGTCGCGGGCGCCCTGAGCGTCGCCCAGCGTGACGCCATTGACGCGGGGATGCCCTCCGCCGCGTGGGCCGGGCTGGTGATCCTGGGCGATGGTGATCTCAGACCTCTGCCCTCCCAATCGCGCCGATGGTGGGCGTGGACGCTGATCGGGGTCGTCGTCGCCTCGTGCGGCGCAGTCAGGTTCGGTAGATTTCGCCGAGGATCGCGGTAGGTCCCGACTCCATCAATTTGTTTCTCCAGGAAAAAGTGCACATCGACTGAGGGAAATCCGATTTCCGGTCGATAGATCACCAGAATCACCGAATCCTGTTCTACCGGAATTCGGAAGCTCCTGGGAGGACACAATGAGTTCGACAGCCAACGCCTTCACCACGATCACGATTATCATCATTGTCGCCGCCACCGGCGGAGCGGCATGGGCTGAGCCCCCGATGGGACCGGTGACCACTACCGCTCAGAATCCCGGCGACCAGTTCACACCGGCCGTCGCCTGGGACCACGAGCACTACCAGTGGCTCACGGTCTGGGAGCAGGACGTTTCCGGTGTGCGCCAGATCGTCGGCAGGTTGGTCAACGCCGCCGGCTACCCAGTCGACTTCTCGTTCTTCATCACCGAGGCCGACCGCGACCAGACTGTTCCGGATGTCGTGTACGACCCCGGTCACGACCGATATTTGGTGGTGTGGACCAACGAATTCTCGGCATCTGACACCGACCTGACCGGCCGTTTCATCCCCTGGGATGGTCTGGACCCTGCCCAGTTGGCGTTCGGGATCGAGTTCCCGACCTCGCTCCAATTCGCGCCGGCGCTCGAGTATGCGCCGTTCCCGATCGACGAGTTTTTCATCGTGTGGGAGAACAAGGTTGGCTTCGACACCTCCACCATCAGGGCCAAGCGGCTCCACGCCGACTCCGGCAGTGAGATCGGACCGTCGTTCGAGGTCGTCGGCGACGCAACCTACGAGCGCCGAAAGCCGGCGGTTGCCTGGAACGCCGATGCCGGCCGGTATCTGGTGGTGTATGAGCGCTACCAGGGCGCCGACCAGGAGGACGTCTACTCCGCCAGCCTCAGCTACTCGGGCACCGTATTCAGCCCCGACCTCGGGATCGCCGGTTTCGCGCCCGAGGAGAACCAGATCGACGTCGCCGCCTGCGACGGCAGCTGGATGGTGGCATGGAAGGCCGCCGAAGAACCGTTTGGCACTATCTTCGTGCGGCCGGTGGCCGGTGATCTTGCCCTCGGCTCGACCGTTCAGGCGGATCTGACGGATCTCAATCGCTGGCCGGCTGTAGATTGCAACCCGCACGGTGTGGGCTTTTTTCTGGTGTGGGAGAGAACGTACTCGACCGGGCGGGCAGCGGTCGTGGGGGCGTTTCTCGCCAGCGACGGAACGATCAAGGACTCATTCAATATCACGGCTCCAACTACGGTCGAGACTCGCGACTTCACCCGTCCAGCGGCCTCGGTCGGCGACTACCTCAGCCGCGCCTTCGTCGTCTGGGAAACCGATCGCGCCGATCTCGTCCACCAGGACCTTGCCGGCCGCTGGGTCGAAATGGTGCTGTTTGCCGATGATTTCGAGACAGGCAATACCTCGCGCTGGTCGCTGACCACGCCCTAGAGTTCGCCGGATCATGGATCCGACAGTAGGAATCTGGTCGATCGGGTTGGCCGATACGCCTGAATGTGCTGTCGATCAGAGGCGGTTTCCGAACCATCGAGCGATGGTGTCTTCGGCCCAGAAGTGGGGGCTGAATGAAATCGAGCCGGAGACGAATCCCACGTGACCGCCGTGGCCGATGATCACCGGCGTGATCGACGGGTTGTCCTCCAGCGAGGTTTCCGGGATGACGTCGGCGGGAACAAACGGATCGTCGCGAGCATGGATCACGAGGGTCGGCACTGCGATCTTCGGAACGAACTGCCCGCAGGAGCTCTGCGAGTAGTAGTCGTCGGCACCGTCGAAACCGTGAAGCGGCGCGGTGGCGGCGTCGTCAAATTCCCAGAAACTGGTCGCTTGCAGTGTACGTTCGAGATCGATGTGCGGCCCGAGTTCGTCCTGTCTGGCGCGGGTCTTGGTTTTGAGCGAGCGCAGCAGGCGATTGACGTAGAACCGCGCGAATCCGTGTTCCATGAACCGTGCGCCGGCCGCGAGATCGAAGGGCACCGACCAGGCTGCGGCCGCAACCAAACCCGACGCTGACTCCCGTTCGCCGAGATATTTGAGCAGCACGTTGCCGCCGAGGGAAACACCACTAGCCGCCAACCGTCGATCCGGGCGCTCGGTCCGAAGGCGTTCGATGACCCACGCCAGATCGGTGGTCTCACCGGAGTGGTAGAGGCGGAGGCCCCGGTTGAGTTCACCGGAGCACGAGCGGAAGTTGAGCGCCACCGAGGCGATACCGCGGCCGGCGAGCCTGCGCGACGTCTCGAGGATGTAGCCCGACTTCGCCGAGCCCTCGAGACCGTGCAGCAGGATCACGAGCGCATCGTCGCGGAGACCATTGGCTTCGAAGAAGTCGAGATCGAGGAAATCCCCATCGGGCGTGTCCCACCGCTCACGCCGGGCGCTCGGTGCCTGATTCGGCCGGAGGAACCGAGCCCCGAGGGTCTGCGCGTGTGGACCACGGAGCCACCAGGCGGGCACGAAGGACGGGAGCGCGTCGTTCATGTCCGCAGTGTATCGATTCAAGAGTAGATGTCGGCGTCGAGCCTGATGCCGCTGATCGCCTGCCGGGTGATGTCGACGGGGATTTCGATATGGTGATCGAGAGCCTCGATGAGTTCGTCGAGGTCGTGGAGATCGGTGGAACTGCTCGGGCCGTCGATCTCGGCTTCGGTCAGCGTGAGGTTGTGAATCCGCACCGATCGTCCGGGGAAGAACCTCTCCGCGACGACGGTGTTCATGAAGGTGGCGTCGGGCCGGTAGGAATCGCCGATGGCTTGTGCGAACTCGCCAGGGTTTCTTGCGTTGGGTTTGGCGAGATAGGCGTGGACGAGGCGACCGTCGCGGAGCATCTCGAGCTGTGACCGACCCTCGGCGTCCTGTGGGTGGAGGATGTAGCGGCAGCGGCCGAAGTCGATGATGAAGTTCGACTCGAGGTCGCGGGGCAACGGCTCGAAGAAGGGAGCGCCGTAACCGACGTCCACCAGGAATTCGCGGTCTTCGATCTCGACCATGGAGACCGCGTGAACATCGGGTTGACTCATGTCGGCGCCGCACAGTTTCACCTTGAAGCCGAGGCTGTGGAGCAGGCTGTGGAGGTGGGTGTTGTTGGCGTAGCAGGTGCCGCCGAAGTTCATCCCTTCGATTCCATCGAGATAGTTGTCGAGGTCGGGGATCGATGTCCGGCCGTCCAGTCGAAATCGGTGGAGTTTGGAGATGTTTTCAAAAGGTGCGCGCACCAGATGCGCCGACACGATTCGTTTCAAGAAATCGAGGGTCGGTGGTGATTTGTCGACGCCGAGGACTTTCAGATACCGGGCTTCAAGATCCTCGTGTATTTTGTTGGGTTCATGCATCCTCGAAGACCTCGAGGTAGTCGATCTTGCAGCCTCAACCGTCCCACATGCGCTCATAGGCATCGAGGCGGGACTGGACAAACCGCAGGGCCGCTTCCTCCGACGCCAGCTTCCGGACATAGATCGCACCCTTGGGCGTCCGCTCCTGGACGAGAAGGCGATTGCCGAGTTTCAGCGTCCGGATCGCGCCGGCGATCGCCGTTCGATCCTCTCGGACGATCTCCGAGGCATCGAGCATGAGGTCCAGTTCACCACGGGCGAGTGAGAGAACCGAACCCTCCTCGAGTCGACGCTTCACTTCAGCTAGTTCCACCCCCCGTTTCTAACACAGTCGGTGGACTGCCGGTCTTTTCTCGTAGCCAGCTGGCATCAGGGACGAATGTAGAACACACTCCTGGCATTCCTTTGGCGGGGCCAGTACCACTGTTCGCGCAGCAGGAGGCACGAGTTCCAGAGTGTGCCCGGACAACCCTGCCGGTCGATCTCGCATTCGTTCATGAACTCTGCGCTGGCGTTGACCCTCCGTTCGAGATCTCGAAGACCGGCAACAAACGATTGATAGTCCCGCAGATTGGCGACGGCGCGACGGATCAACTGGTTCGGATCACTTCCGCGGCCGATGGCCTCGATGTCTTCCAACGTCCATCCGCTGTTCTGCACGATGGTGCACACATTCGGATAGGTGATGAACTCGGCATCGAGGTTCGGGTAGGTACTCAGGATGTGCCGGATGCGGAAGGATGTCACGGTCGAATCGCGCAAAGCACATTGGATCCAGTTCTCACGCCGCTCACACGGATTGCCGGAGGGTGCCGGCGACACTGCGACCGATGAGCCTCCCCCCTGTCCGAGCGCACGGTTGACATCCGTCGAGATCCGCGCCGATAGCTCTGTTCGACGTTGGTCGCCGCCCACCTGCGGCGGGGAGTCGGCGAGCTCCTGCAAGGTTGTGCGGAAACCCTGGTCCGACTGCACCGCTGGCAGGCTCGCGCCGTACAGTCGGAAAAAGTGGAGTGCGAGATCACGATGGCCGTCATGCAGGTGGATCTCGGCGATGTTGTACGCCGCATTGCGCAGAGACCGGTAGGTCAGCGACCGCTCGAAGAACCCCAGAGCGCTGTCCCAGTCGCCCGCGGTGACGTTCTGCAGCCCGCGCTGGAACAATGATGTTCCGAATCGGCTGACCGCTGCCCTTCTCTGGCTTTCTCCGGGGCTGTCGGTCGACCCGCCGTACGTCCGCTGCGCCGCCGGGATCGTTGTCCCCCCGCCCGCCTCCGCCGCCTCGACCGCGGAACTCAGCTGGTCTTCCAGACTCCGGGTGATCGTTGCATCGGTTGCACGCCGATACCGATCGAGGATCTCCTGGACCTCCTGGCTCGAGCCGGCGGCGGGCACGAGCTCAATGTATTTCTCGATGAACGCCAGTGCGAGTTCGCCGCGCCCGGCGATCGAGTGGCACGTTGCCACGTTCCACACCGCGTTGGGCCGGAAACCATAGGCGTTCGCTCGTTCGAAGGTCGCACATCCGGGCTCGATCCGATCCTGTTGAATCAACTGGACTGCCTGACGAGACAGACGG
>Ga0209344_10003956_pt1 | contig 14104 bp, 12 predicted proteins | sample Cruoilmetagenom6_FD_187293 | JGI IMG/M metagenome (GOLD analysis project Ga0209344, IMG submission 187293) | Oil polluted marine microbial communities from Coal Oil Point, Santa Barbara, California, USA - Santa Barbara Oil Seep Sample 6 (SPAdes)... | ecosystem: Environmental > Aquatic > Marine...
ATGTAAACCCGCTTCCATGCGAACCGGATACAGGTCAAATTATAGCTATTGGTTTAGACCCAAACGAAAACTATACGGTTGGATATACCTTTAATGGAATGCCAAGCACTCCAGAAGTTTATACAGCAAATACCAATGGAAGCATAACTCTTAGTAGCTTAGCCTCTGGCACCTATTCTAATTTCACTTTCACAGATGCTCTTTGTGAAAACGAAATCGATACCCAAATAGAGATTTTAAGTAGCTTCACTCCTTTTGATGCTACATTAAAAGTGACTTCTCCATTATTTGCTATAAACAATGCAGTAGAAATTATTGTTGTTGGAGATGGCGAATTTGAATTCCGTTTGGATGAAGGTGCATATCAATCCTCCAATATTTTTAATAATATTGGTCAAGGTCTGCATCATTTTTATATCCGAAATAATTTGGACTGCCATGAAATTTTTCTAGAGAAACTGTTTTTTAATTACCCTAGTTTCTTCACACCAAACGGAGATACCATACATGATTATTGGCATATTGAAAGTGCAGAATCACTTCAAGTTGTAAAAGTCTCTATTTATAATAGGTACGGCAAATTATTAAAACAAATTGGTACTAATAGCCATGGATGGGATGGCACTTTTAATGGCGATTTGGCTCCAACCGATGACTATTGGTTTACACTTCATTATTTGGATGATGAAAACAAAGAAAGAATATTTAATGGGCATTTTACTTTAAAACGGTGAAAATAGCCCAGCAGTTTATATTTCTAATTCATCTCCAACTTATAACCAACACCATGTACATTAATGATATGTATAGCAGGATCTTCTTTAAGTTTGTTTCGGAGTTTAGAAATATAAGTATCTAAACTTCTGCCAACAACAACGCCTTTGTCTTCCCAAACTTTTTTTGTGAGTTCTTCGCGTTTTATAACTTGATTGGGCTGTGCTGCAAAAAGCGCTAGTAATTCACATTCCTTTTTAGATAGACTAATTTCGGTAGCGTCTTTTATCAATTTATTTTGTTCTGGATAAAATTTAAATCTTCCTAAAGCGGTAAAATCAACAGCATCTGTTTTTACTTTTTGTTTCGATGTACGTCTATACGAAAACATAACAAGCAGTAACAAAAACACTAAAAACAATATATATAGAATTTTGGTTTGGGTTTTATTTTGTGCGGTGACTTTGGTAAACTGTACGGCAACCTGATAACATCCTTTTTTCAATTCTCTTCCTTGACAAGGAATAATGCCTTGCTCTGCATTTTCTTGCATGGCATAACTATAGGCAACTTCAAAATCTTCGCATTGGGTTACTTCGGTAATATAATGTTGGGGTAAATCTGCTTTTTCAAAACTACGTTTAATAATAGATACCAAACTATCTGGCTGAATGCTTAAGGTGTTTGCAAAGGTTACTTGAAATTTATTTTCATCTAAAGCAATTACCGGACTAACCACAGAAGTACTGTCTCCATTTGTGAGTAATAATTGATGTCCGACTTCACGTAAAGACACTTTTACGAGTTCCGAAAAATAATCATTGGTATCTTTTTCACAAGATAAAATGCAAATAAAAAGTGCAATAAAAAGGAACCGTTTCAATAAAAGTGACATTATATTATTCATAATTATTGGTAAATAACATACAAATTCTCGACTTTTTACAATAGTTGACACTTCTTTTACATTCTTTTGACATATTTTACGTAGTCGCGCTCTTAAATTTGTAACATCAAAACGAACAGAAATGCAATCTATTTATTAATCCTTAAATTTACAGATATGAAAAAGAGTATTCTAATTTTTGCACTAGTGTTAATCGCACTTAGTCTAACCGCTTTTAATATAATAAACGGTAAAGATGCAATATCCGAAAAATCGGAAGCTACAAAAAGCAAGGAACTAGCAGTTAATACCAATGCTGCTTACGAAGCTCCAATTGGTCCGATTTTAAAAACGGAATCCATGAAAACAAAACCAGAAGTTTTTGAAGATTTCATTTATGACGTTGGTTCGAGGTTTGCTCCAATGAAAAAAAGTACTATTGAAAAAGCCACTTCATTAGACGCCTTTTTTACGTGGGAAGAATTGCGGGCAATCGCCGAAATTAAATTTGTTGAAATTATTGTTATTGAAAACGAAAGACAAACCCAAAAGAGAGCGATTAGCTACACAAAAGATTTTACGGAAGCACAAATAAAGCTACTACAATCTTTTGATTACGCTTCTCACTTTAATCTTAGAATAGAGTATTTAGAAAAAAACTCGATAGGGCAATTAGAACATAAATTCAATTCGCCACACCTAACTATTGTTCCTGAAAAGCAAGCAGTATATATGGATGGTAAAGATGCACTAAAAAAATACTTAAAAGAAAGTAGCAGCGACGCTAGAAAAGAAGTAGATCCAGAAAAACTACAGCCTGCAAAACTACATTTTACAATAACAAAACTAGGAACCATTGAAAATGTAAAACTAGACAGAACATCCAACTATCCTTTGGTAGATAAAACCATGATCGATTTAGTTAAAAATTTACCCGGAAAATGGAAACCAGCCGAAAATGAAAAAGGAGAAAAAATAGATCAAGAACTTGTAGTCTCTTTTGGATTAATGGGTTGCTAATCACAGAAAATCTATTTTTCAAATTAAAGACTTTCAAAAAACAAACAGGAAAAATGTGGAAACGAAAGGAATTGCAGAAATGTAGTTCCTTTTTTTTTTATTATATTTAGTTAAAATTACTCCCTAAGCAACAACTAGAATTAAAACTTTTAAAAATGAAAAAGTTATCCCTTTTACTAGTGCTTTTATTTTTATTTCCAATTGCATTCCAAGCTCAAAATGTGAATACAGAAAAATCTGTTGTTGATTTTAAAATTAACAATCTGGTTTTAAGCAATGTGAAAGGCACATTTAAAGAAATGACAGGAACCTTAAATATAGATCCGGAAGATTTGAGCACGTCTAACATTAATGTCTGTATTGCTGCAAAAACGGTAGATACCGAAAACGAAAAAAGAGACACACATTTACGTTCGGAAGATTTCTTTTATGTCGCTAATAATCCAACCATTTGTTTTACATCTTCTACTATTAAAAAAACAGAAGCTGGTTATACAGCAACCGGAAAACTTAGCATGTTAGGCGTTACGCGAGATATTAGTATTCCGTTTACCTATAAAAACAAAACCTTTGTTGGAGAATTTAAAATAAATAGAACCGATTATCATCTTGGTGAAAACCAAAACCCTTTCGTTATTGGTACTATGGTAAAAATTAAAATAACCTGCGTTGCTCTTTAACGTTCGTTTTAATGAATGCCGTTGAAATTATTATCCTTTTAATTCGACTATTTGTATATAATAATTAGAAAACATGAAAAACATCGCATTTTTATTGGCCTTATTATTTATTTGTAGCACTTCTACAAGTAAAGCACAGCAAACGATAAACAAAGAAAAATCTAAAATCAACTTTCATATTACTGGAGGCGGCATCTTTAAAGTAAAAGGAACGTTTACAGGAATGCAAGGCGATTTCCATTTAAACACGACCGATTTACAATCTGCAAACTTTAATATTTGTGTAGATGCAACTACTATAAATACTAAAAATAATAAAAGAGACACTCATTTACGCACATCGGATTTCTTTGATGTTGCAAAATATCCAAATATTTGTTTTCAATCTTCCTCCATCACAAAAACATCCAGTGGATATCAAACTACAGGAAAACTAACAATTCACGGAGTTTCAAAAGATGTTGAAATTCCCTTTACTTTTTCAGAAAACACATTTACAGGTAATTTAGCAATCAATAGATTCGATTATAAAATAGGCGAAGAGTTTGGTACCATGCGAGTTGGCACAGAAGCAACCGTAACTATTACCTGCGTGCTTAACAAGTAGTAAAAATTATTATACTTTAGCATAAAATTACTATTGATGAAATCCAAATTTACAAAAACGATATTACTACTTTTTATAAGTGTAACAACCTACGCTCAAAATTACAACACCTACTACCAAAGTGTTGTAGACAATGTTTCTGCTACAAATATACTTACAGACTTAACTACCTTTGAGGGTTTTGGAGTAAAAGATGTTGGTTCTACTAATTTAACCGATGCAGAAAACTGGATTTCTTCACGCTATACTTCTCTAGGTTATACCGATATTGTTTTACAACCTTTCACCTATTCTTCTGGAACAAGCAATAATATCATTATTACTAAAACGGGAACTGTTTATCCAAATACCTTTATAATTATTGACGCGCATTATGACACTATTAATGGCCCTGGAACTAATGACAATGGTAGTGGTACTGCTTTATTACTAGAAATAGCCAGATTATTAAAAAATATAAATACCGAGTATTCTATAAAATTTATACACTTTAGTGGTGAAGAAGATGGTTTAGTTGGTAGTAATTATTATGTAGATAATACCGTAAACATAGATAATTTAGATATTCATTTGGTTTTTAATATTGATCAAGTTGGCGGTGTTAGTGGCGAAACAAACAATACAATTACTTGCGAAGAAGATAGAAGTAATCCTCCTGCAAACAATAGTGCTTCATCAGCAATGACAACAATTCTTGCTAATTGTATAGAATTCTATTCTAGCCTAGACACACAAATCTCTTATGCCTATGCATCCGATTATGTTCCTTTTGAAAATAACGGAGAAATTATAACAGGTTTATATGAAACAAACGAATCCTCACACCCGCATTCACCTACCGATGTATTAGCAAATATGGATCCTGCATTTTTAACCGAAGTTACAAAAGGTGCTTTGGGTGCTTTATTAGAATTTGCTAGTTCGAATCCATTAAGTATTAATGAAAACGAACAGGATACATTTAAAATATATCCAAATCCGAGTACTAATGGCATGGTGCATCTTAATATTTCAGATAACAACAGCATGAATAATTCCATAGCGATCTATGATGTATTAGGTAAAGAAGTATACACAAAAACAAACCTACAGACCGTAGAATCTATAAATCTAAAGCATTTACAAAAAGGAGTTTATATAGCGGTTGTTAAGACGAATGCTAAAACTACCACTAAAAAACTAATACTGAATTAAGAAAAACGGTATTCATTTCTTTTAAAAAATGCCTATAAATTGAATTTATAGGCATTTTTCATTCATTTTAACAACCATTTTACTACTTTCACAACTGCTATTTAATCTAATATCATGAAGAAAGTAATTTTTACCCTATTATTTGCATTTACATTAGTGTCTTGTTTTAATGATCTTGACGACGACTTTATCACGCAATGCACCGTACCAACCAACATTCAAATTAGTGATACAACCCATGAAAGTGCTATCATTTCTTGGGAAGACAGTAATACTTCTGCAACCTATAATTTAGAATATGGTATTTCTGGTTTTATGTTAGGCTTAGGCGAAATTGTACAAGTCACAGAAACAACCGCAACTTTAGTGAACTTAGAAGCAAACACTACATACGAAGTATATATACAATCTATTTGTAGCGATAATGTGAGTATGCAAACAGAAGTTGTAACCTTTACAACTGCAGCTCCCGTAGTTATTCCTCAACTGCTAAATAATCTTTCCGATCTTAATATCTTTTCTGGTACTCTTGAAGATTTAACACCGAGTATTTATGCTTTTGAATATGACTTAACAACTCCTTTATTTACAGATTATTCCCATAAACAACGCTTAATTGCTTTGCCTTCTGGGGAAACAATGCAATATGTTGATAATGGTTTACCAGCATTTCCAGACAATACTGTTATTGCAAAAACATTCTACTATTTTAATGATGAACGTGATGAAACATTAGGAAAGCGAATTATGGAAACTAGAGTTTTAATAAAACAAAGTGGCGCTTGGGTTACAGGAAATTATAAATGGAATGCTGCTCAAACCGAAGCAACTTTAGATACCGATGGAAGTGTAGTTGCTTATAGCTATGTCGATAATAGTGGAGACACAAAGAATTTAAATTACCAAATACCGTCTAACACAGATTGTTTTCAGTGCCATAGTAATAACGACCAGATACTTCCCTTAGGACCAAAATTACGTTCTATGCATTTTAATAACCAACTACAAGATTTTATGGATAACAATTATCTTTCTAATCTTACAGATCCTTCTATTGTATCCGTTTTACCAGATTGGACCAACAGAGACGATTATAGTTTAATGGAAAGAACTAGAGCTTATTTTGATGTTAATTGTGCGCATTGTCATCAACCAGGAGGAACTTGTGATACAGAATCTAGTTTAGATTTTAGATATGAAACCCCTTTTGAGGATACCGACATTTACACGTTTAGATACACCATATTAGCTAGAACCCAAAATTATATTAATGAGTATTCTATGCCGTATATTGGAACAACAATAATACATGATGAAGGTTATGATTTAATTGAACAATTTGTAGATTCTTTATAATTTACATTAAAATAAACACACAAAAAAGGCTTTCGTTTTCACGGAAGCCTTTTTTGTGCATTCTCTATTCTCTATTCTCTATTCTCTATTCTCTATTCTCTATTCTCTTCCTTCTGACTTCTATCTATAAGCCAAGCACCTTTTTCCCTTGTTCAAAAACAACATCTACAGGAATATTAGCAGCACTTAATCGTTCTAAATCGGCTTGTAATTCGGAAGAAATAACGCCTTTATCTGTTACCAATTTTGCTACACCATCATAATCTCCATTTCCTTGAAGCGTTAAAATAAGTTTCGATAAATCGGTCATCGCAACTTCCATTTTATCAAAGTTCACTTTAAAAGTACCATCTTCATTTCTAGTAAAAGCGCCTTTTTCCTTAAAGAAATTAAAACGAATCATATTTGCTTTTCCATGTGCTGAAGAAGCTCCGAAACGTACCGATCTAAAAATACCAGCCATAAAAGTCACCATATTATCTTTAATATCTTCTTCCAATTCGCCTTTAGCGTGTAATTGCTGAATCATATATAAACCAAGAATATCTGCTTTACCCTCTTCTAGCGCACTAGAATGTTCTTTTAAAGATTCTCTAACTGTCCCTTTTCCATCAATCGTATTTTTAATTCCTAAACCATGAGCAACTTCATGAAACATCGTATTTGCAAAAAAGGCATCAAAGGTGATGTGTTTACGCTGACTTTCATCTATTAACACTTCCGAAATTGGAACTAATATTTTATCAAACTTCGCTTGCATTGCATTTTTAAGTTGCAATCTTCTCGTTCCTTTTGCTAATTGTACTTCTTCGTCATTTGGTAAATTTATTGCGATCGTTTTTCCGCCAGAATTACAATCTCCAGCATAAAACACCACATCATACGCATTTAAATCGCTATCGGTTCCCGGCGTTTCTTTTTTATAAGCAGCATCTACAGGTAATCCTTTTTGAAGTTCTGGTAAGTATGCCGAAAATTTCTCTAAACGTTTACTCCACGCTTGATCTTTAATAAGTACATAGCCTTCATGAGACGCTTTGTTTCCAAACATTTGGTCTTCGTAGGTTTCAATTGGACCGATAACAATATCCAATGTATTTGTTTTCATATCCATCCAAGCGAAATCACTTTTTTGGTATTCGTCATTCAACATTGCTGCCGCACGTAATTCTAAATAGTTTTTTAACCCTGCATCCTCAGCAAGCTTAGAAGCTTCTAATAATAATTCGGAAACCTCTTCTACTTCATGTTTGAACTTTTCATGATACGGAATAGTAAATAATTTTCCGTTTTCATCACGACGCACAAAATTATAAATGCTAGACTTATCTACCATATCTGCAGCTTCAAACTCTTCTTTTGTCATGTCTTTCGGATAAAAGTTTGCACCTAAAGGCTTCGCTTCGATTCCTTCTACAAAAGAGATATTTCCATTTAACCTATCCCAAGGTCCATAATTAATTTTCACAAATTGCTTGGTATCTTTATCTGAAATAGTATTTAACAAAGCATCACAATCGCCATAAGATTCATACCAAAACAAATCGTTCATTTTATTTGCTGCATCGATTAAAATAGGAAGCATTTTTTGTTCGTTTTCGGTAAGAACACTTACATCTGCAGTAAGTTTCACCGACACGTATTTATTTAAATTCTGTTCCATTTCTGTTGGGGTTACTTCTACTATTTCTTCGATGTTCTTTTTATCTGTTTTACAAGAAAACACAAAAGAAGCAGTAATTAAAAGAATTATAAATTGTTTCATTTTTATATCTAGATTAGTTTATATTCAAAGTTAGCCAATAATATGCTACTTTTCAACATAAGCAGATATAGGAATATCATTTATAAATACATTCTCTAAAACCGAAGCGCCATCCTTAACAAAAACTAAAGCGTACGTATTATTTGGCAAGCTATCACGCTGTGCTTTTCTATGTGCAATTTCAGCATCTTTAGCCTTTGTTTCTTTCATATAAAAACGATCAAAAGGCAAATGAATACGCAGTACGTCTTGATATTTATCATACACATTCACTTTTGCGATAATATATTCCGTTTCCGCCTCTAAAGGTATTTTACGTACTTGGTCAATTTTTGCAAACCCTAAACTGTCTGTTTTTAGATAGACAAAAATATCTTGTTGTGGTTCCCAAATAGAATCTGTTGTTGGGTATGCATTTATATCATAACGAAGTGTTATATATTTTCCACGGAAAGGATCTGTGGGATCAATAGGCTGTGTTCTAAATTTATACGCTGTACCTTCTTCTAGCGTGTTTTCTTGATTAAAAATCATTTGAGCAGGCACAAATAATTGTATAAGTGCTACTAGGACGAATAAAATAAATAGGTGAATTGTTTTCATGTGTACCTTATTTTTTAAGTATTTGTTTTTGCTTTTTAAGCATCCAATAATTGGTTATAAAAAACCCGAAACCAACGGTTACAAACAATAATCCTCTTATAACAAAAGACATGTTTGTGTCAAAAAATCTACAAATCACTAAGCTTGTTATAATGAATAATCCATAATTTAAAACCCCAAAATGAAAGCGATCTGCTCCTATTTTTATGGTTATTAATCCTAAGACAAATAGTAAAACGTTCACTAAAATGGTTGGTATGGTTTCCGAAGAAAATCCGAAGAAAAAGAGCATACTAAAAAAGATAAACACATATTGAAACAAATGAAACTCTTTTATCCATTTCTTGTAATACGAATAGCCTAAAACAGCAAGAGTTCCTAAACACAAAGCAATAGCAATGTAAAACTCGTTCGAAAAGAAAACGACTTCGCGAATTAAATCTTCCCAAATCCATGTAAAGCTCGTCCATAACAAAATGATAATGGTTCCTACAGAACCAATAATGACATATCCATTTCGTCTTAATTGCTGGGTATAGAAAAAGGGGATTTTACCAATATTGTAAAACAATCCGAAAAGAATTATATACAATAAGAAACCAATACTATAATTTGTTTCTACAAATGCCCCAAGAACAATCGTTGCGCTTAAAGGAATAAACCAATTTAACAGCGATGTAATATTTGCCTTCGGATTTTGTTTCAACAGCATATAATAGTGCGGTAAAATCAAAGCAATCATTAGAATGTACAACCAAGGTGAGTTCCCTGAAGAGGAATAGCCATAACCACTTTCACAAGCAAAATAGGTTGCAAAAACAATATGTAATATTGCTAAAACATGTGATTTCAGTAAATAAATTACAGGTAAACAAAGTACTATCCAAGTTAATAAAAAGCTACTTAAATCTCCTGGTAGATGATAAATCTGACTCACCAAGGCGATACTAGCGCCAACGGCAAAAAAGAGAAAGGTTCCGGAAGCTTCTTTCCAGGTACGACTTTTCTTTTTCAAGATAGAATAGCCAACAACAATTTGTCCGATAACCAAAGGCAGAAAAGCGAATATCGTTTTAATAGCTCTTGAAAATTGATCCCAGTTATGGGCAAGCATTAAAATAAGACCTAGTCCTATTAATAAAGAACCAAATACGCCAAAAACTAGGAACAGTTTATTAGGTGCATTTTCTTCCTTGAATCTATAATACGATTCGATTTTTAAAGCGACTTCTTTTGAAATCACTTCATTTTTAATCAAATCTGGTAACTCTTTTATAATTTTTGAGTGCATGACTTCTTCATTTAAAATTTAAAGATAGCGATAGTTCTTTGGTTTAAAACCTCGCAAAACGAATTGCGAGGCTTTGGGTTTATAAAAACCAATCATCAAAACAAAGTTTTAAAGCTCTTCTGTTTCGTTGTTATTATCTATAAAAGCAACATCTCTTGTGTTTTTTTGCACTGCAATTGCGGCAAACAAACTCAATACAAAGGACATGGCATAAAAACCTTTTTCACTAAGTTCTAAATCGGCATTCCATAAACCTACCACTAATAATGCAATAGATACAATGGTTGTAAACCAACTAATGCTATAATACATTTCGGTAACCTGAATGTTTTCCATTTTGTCTCTAACTGCTTTTTGAACAGAAATAACCGAGAACAAACCAAAAAGTAAAACGGTGAAGTAATAGCCTTTTTCGTTTAATTCCATTCCTGCATTCCATAAACCGATGCAATAAGAAACTACGCCGACTAATAAAACAGACCAGGAAGCACCTATAAATGCGTTGGTTGGTTTTTGATCGAATGCTTTTACTTCTTTTTTAATCTTCTTCTTGTTTTTTGTTTCATTTCCTGAAACTGTTGTTTGATAATCCATATTATTTTGTTTTAAATGATTATTGGGACAAATATGTAACACTTCAGAAAGCATCCAAACACAAAATCTTAACAATACTGACGATATTTTTACATAGCAAACAAACATATTACCTATATTTAGTACTTAAAAAAGAATAATACTGACGATTAAATGACTTATTTAAACACGATCATTTCTACTTTTTCTTCCGAAGAACAGCAACGATTCCTTATATATCTTAAGAAAAAGAACAAAAGAAATGACATCAAAAATGTAGCTTTATTTAAGTTAATTGCGAAGAATACGCTTTCGTCTGATGCTATTTTCACAACCCTTTATAACACATCCAACAAAAATGCATATCACGCATTACGAAAAAGACTATACTTATCGATCATTGATTTTATTGCAAACACCAATCTAGAGGAAGAGAATTCGATAGACATGCAAATCATAAAATTCATTCTTGCTTCGCGAAACTTCTTTTTAATGAAAGAAGCCAAGGTTGCCTATCACATCTTAGACAAAGCGGAAACCCTTGCAACAGAACACCATTTATTCGCGATATTAAATGAGATTTACAGTATAAAAATTCAGTATGCTTACACAAATCCATCCGTAGATATGGAGCAACTGATTTTAAAATATAATAGCAATCAAAAAAAGCACTATTTAGAAGATCAACTCAATATTGTCTATGCAAAAATCCGACAAGCATTGAATAATATTTCCTATAAAAAAGAAATTGTAGATTTTGAAACCTTATTGAATGATACACTAAAAGAGCATCATATTAATATACACGATTCTATTTCTTTTAAATCGCTATACCAATTAATGCACATTGTAAGTATTTCGGCTTTTGTTACTAAAGATTATTTAAAAATTGAATCTTTCTTAATGAAGACCTATGCTATTATAAAGCTTCGTAAAACAAATGAGAAAGAATTATTCTATCATATTCAAGTGGTTTATATGATTGCAAATGCGTTATTCCGAAATAAAAAATTCAAACCATCGAAGGCACATCTAGAAGTCATGCATAACCTTATGCTTAGCAATAAAAGGAAGCACTACAACACCTTTATATTAAAACACGATTTACTTCTAGCTCTAAATTTAAACTACTCCAATAAACAAGAAGAAGCAATATCTTATTTAGCACCTTACTTACATGCAAAACATACAGATACAGAAACGTTATTAGATATTCGATTAAGCTTAATTATGTTTTACATTCAAAACGAGAACCTAAAGAAAGCAAAGCAAGTTTTTTCTAAATTTTATCACACCGACAACTATTACATAGAAAAAGCCGGAATAGAATGGACTATCAAAAAAAACCTTACCGAAATATTACTACAAGTAGAGCTTGGCGATATTGACATTATAGAATCCAGGCTTCAAAGTTTTAAAAGGCAATACAATGCATATTTAAAAGAAATTAATCAAGAACGTGTCACCACCTATTTAAGTTTTGTGGAAAAATTCTACAAGCAACCAGAAATTATTACAACAGAGAAATTCAAGAATTTAGTGGAAGATTCTTTTGAATGGATTCCTGCAAAACAAGAAGACATTTTTGTAATAAGCTTCTATGCTTGGCTAAAAAGCAAGATGGAAAAAAGTGCTTTACTGGAAACCACGCTGCGCTTAATTGAACAAGTACAGTTCGTTAATTAGTTGTTAAAAACATTTTCGCTATTAAACCATTTGATTTTTTCAACGTCTTAGATACAAATAACAATAAAACATAAACAAATGAAAAAATTATTAATTATAGCATTAGCCTTAGTAACTATACAAGTTAGTGCGCAGGAAAAAAGAGGAGAAAAAGGTAGAAAAGCAAATTTAGCTCCAGAAGAAATGGCACAATTACAAACCAAGCAAATGACTTTAGATTTAGATTTAACGGAAGCACAACAAAAAGAAGTTGGTGTCATTAACTTAGAAAATGCCATCGCTAAAAAAGCACAAATGGAAGCTAGAAAAAGCAAAAAAGACTCGGAAGAAAAACCAAGTAAAGAAGAAAGGCTTCAAATGAAAAATGACAGATTGGATGCTCAAATTGCAACGAAGAAAAAAATGAAAAGTGTTTTAAATGCAGAGCAATATGCGAAATGGGAATCTAAGCAAGGTAAAAGACACCACAAAAAAGGAAAAGGTAAAAAAGGAGATCGCGAGCGCGAATCTAATGAAGAGTAGTATAGTAAGTTTTTAGTTTTTTTTTCAAAAGCACCTTAAAAAAGTATTTTTTAAGGTGCTTTTTATTTTATAGAGTCTTAGCAACTGCATCCACAGCACGAATAGTTTTATCTAAATCTTCATACGTTAAAGCATCTGTTATAACCAAGTTTCAAAAGCACTTGGTGCAATGTAAACGCCTTCATTTAACATACCATGAAAGAACTTTTTAAAAGTATCATTATTTCCTTCTGCAGAAGTTTTAAAATCGAATACTTCACCTGCTGCAAAATGCACAGAAATCATAGAACCTATTCTATTGATGGTATGTGTAATATTATTTTGGATTAATACTTCAGCAATACCTTTGTGTAAATATTCGGTTTTTTCCGCTAGACGGTTATAGATTTTATCGTCGCGATTTAATTCTTGTAACATCGCCAAACCAGCGGCCATCGCTAACGGATTTCCACTTAAAGTTCCTGCTTGATATACCGGACCAAGAGGCGCTAAATAACTCATGATTTCTTTATTCGCAGCAAACGCACCTACAGGCAGACCACCACCAATTACTTTTCCAAAACAAACAATATCTGCTTTTATATTATATAGTTCTTGCGCACCACCTTTTGCAAGTCGGAAACCAGTCATAACCTCATCAAAAACCAAAAGAATATTATTAGCAGTACAAAGCTTTCGTAACTCTTGTAAAAAATTATTCTTCGGAGGAATACAACCCATATTTCCAGCAACAGGTTCTAAAATAACACAAGCTATTTCGCCTTTATTCGCTTCCACAATTTGAGCAACATTTGCTATATCATTGTAAGCTGCAAGCAAAGTATCTTTTGCTGTACCTGCAGTAACTCCTGGACTATTTGGTGCCCCAAAAGTAACGGCACCACTTCCTGCTTGTATTAAAAACGAATCGCTATGTCCGTGATAACAACCTGCAAACTTGATAATTTTGTCTTTTCCTGTAAAACCACGAGCGAGACGCACAGCACTCATGCAAGCTTCTGTTCCTGAATTTACAAAACGAATCATTTCTATATTTGGAACCATAGCAACTGCTAACTCCGCAATTTGCGTTTCGATCTCTGTTGGTGTACCAAAAGAAGTTCCTTTTTTAGTTTTCTCTACAACCGCATTAACAACAGGCTGAAAAGCATGACCAAGTATCATTGGTCCCCAAGAATTTATATAATCTATGTATTGGTTATTGTCT
>Ga0209344_10003957_pt1 | contig 14101 bp, 14 predicted proteins | sample Cruoilmetagenom6_FD_187293 | JGI IMG/M metagenome (GOLD analysis project Ga0209344, IMG submission 187293) | Oil polluted marine microbial communities from Coal Oil Point, Santa Barbara, California, USA - Santa Barbara Oil Seep Sample 6 (SPAdes)... | ecosystem: Environmental > Aquatic > Marine...
TCTTTCAATGGATCAGGTTGATGTCGTCAATCGTCAGATTTATCCGTTGATGGAGCGTATGATTGATGGACTCAAGCAGTCAATCAATCTGGACGTTCCCTTCCTTATGGATGAGCGCACAAATCGTGTTTCTGAGCTTGAGTCGATCATGGAGCGCTCCGACGTTTCCGTCGCTGAGAAATTCCGCAAAGTCATGGAGGCCTATCAAATTGAAAACGAGTTTGGCTGGACCTCTGAGTATTTTACGCAAACTCTGGAGATTGATGGCGTAACGCGATCATTCAACATGCTGAGGATCGGCCGCATCGGTCTATACTTCCAGTCTGATGATGCGCGCGTAACCGGACGATGGGATATTCAGAACCGTGCCTGGGTTCTCGATGATTCAGCTCGTAACGAGATTCGCAAGGGCCTCCGAATGGCTCGTCAATTGATTGCACCGGAACTGATCAGTACCCCGGTTCCAGCAGCGGAGGCTGAATAAATGAAACGCTTTACACTCATAATTGCCGCCGGACTGCTTAGTCTCGGAATGACATCGGTAAACGCCCAGGATGAAGACGCTCGCAGTATGGCTGAGCTTCTTCAGTTGATCGAACAAGGGCAGTCACGTGATTCACAAGAAGCACGTGCACGTGAAGCTGAGTTCGCTCAGGCACGTAACCGCCAACAATCACTGCTTAATCAGGCCCGTGCAGAACGCACACGGCAGGAAAACATCAGTGCTTCGCTCGAACAGCAGTTCGAAGATAACCAGCAACGTATTATCACTGCACGTCAGGCCCTCGATGAGCGCCTCGGTGCATTGAAAGAGCTGTTTGGTGTTCTGCAAACTGTATCGGGTGACACACAGGGTGTATTCAGTGCATCACTGACCAATATCCAGTATCCGGATCGCGGCGATTTCCTCGTTGAGCTTGGCAGTAAAATGGCAAGTGCCAGTAGTCTTCCCTCGATTGAAGACATCGAAAAGCTCTGGGGAATGTTGCAGAAGGAAGTAGCTGAGTCAGGACGTGTCGTTAGATTCAACAACGTCGTGACCAAAGCAGATGGCCAAACTGAGGAGATGGAAGTTGTCCGTGTTGGCTTGTTCAACATCATCAACGAAAATGGCTACCTGAAGTACAACGACGGTGCTCTGGCAGAGCTGGCTCGCCAACCTGAGGGGCGTTACACCAGTACGACTGGCGACATGATCGACTCCGAAGCTGGAGAAGAGGTGATGTTCGGCCTTGACGTTACTCGTGGCACGATCCTCGGACTCTTGGTTGAGTCGCCAACGATCAAAGACCGCATCGAGCAAGGCGGAATCGTTGGTTACTGCATTATCGCACTCGGTATTGTCGGTCTCCTGATCGCTATTTGGCGCTGGGTCGGATTGACGGGCGACAGCCGCAAGGTTGCTGCACAGCTGAAACGTGAAACGGCCAGCACAGATAACCCACTGGGTCGCGTTCTGGCTGCATACGAGAGCAACCGCGGGGCAGATACCGAAACCATTGAGCTCAAACTTAGTGAGGCCGCGCTCAAAGAGATGCCTGGCCTGACGAAGGGACTGCTGTTCATCAAGGTGGTTTCAGCAGTTGCGCCGCTCATGGGGCTCCTCGGAACGGTTACCGGCATGATCAAGACCTTCCAGGTCATCACACTCTACGGTGCAGGCGATCCGAAGATGATGGCTGGTGGTATTTCGCAAGCCTTGATGACGACCGTATTGGGTCTTGTCGTAGCTATCCCGATGGTGTTGTTGCATACGGTTGTCTCTGGACAAAGCCGTAAGATCGTCAACATTCTCCAGTCTCAGAGCGCTGGCCTCGTGGCTCAGCACTCGGAGCGCAAGGGCTAAGGCCGAAAGGAGTAGTCATGTATTGGCTTATTGATAGTTTCGAGGCCATACGCGATTTCATGAACCTCGGCGGTGTAGTACTTAAGAGCATCGCCGTGGTCATCTTCTTGATGTGGGTTCTCATTGTGGAGCGGATCATGTTTTTCCGCTCCTCGATGAAACAAATGTCGAAAGAGATTCATGACAACTGGGAGTCGAGACAGGAACGCCGTTCCTGGAACGCTCAACAGATTCGCGAATTGTTGATTTCAAGATTCGAGGCTGCCACCAACAAGGGCATCAATCTAATCCAGACGTTTGTCGCCTTGTGTCCGTTGCTCGGACTTCTGGGCACGGTAACCGGCATGATCAGTGTGTTTCAGGTCATGGCGGTATCGGGTTCCGGAAACGTTAGAGCGATGGCTGCCGGCGTCTCACAGGCGACTGTACCGACAATGGCTGGAATGGTTGGTGCACTTTCGGGTGTACTTCTTGTCACATTATTAACACGCCGCGCGGCGCGTGAAGTAGAGTTTCTGGAAGACTCACTCACGATGGACCATTAAGGAAATATCATGCGTAAGACTGATCTTTCGATGGGACAGGATAATGATGGTGATGAAATCAACCTGACGCCCATGCTGGACGTAGTGTTCATCATGCTTATCTTCTTCATCGTGACGGCATCGTTTGTAAAAGAAGCTGGAATCGATGTTAACCGGCCAGATGCGCCGGTAACGGAGACCAAGCCTGAGGATGCAAATATTCTGATAGTTATCGATCCTAATGATGACATCTGGATTGATCGTCGAATCATCGATCCGCGAGCTGTTCGTGCAAATATCGAACGTCTGCACGCGGAAAATCCGAAGGGGTCGGTGGTGATTCAACCCAGTAAACGTTCGACGAACAAGATGCTGGTGACGATCATGGACTCCGCGCGACTAGCGGGTGTCTACAATATATCCATTGCGGATTCGACTTGAGCGGGATCTTTAAGGACATACCTCATGCGAAATAAACAAGGTGCATTTGGACACGAAGAGGAAAGCGAGGAGATTAATCTCACGCCCATGCTCGATGTTGTGTTCATCATGCTTATTTTCTTCATCGTAACCGCGACCTTCATCAAGGAGGCCGGTATTCAGGTAGATCGCCCAGATACTTTCACTGCGGATTCCCAGGAAGACGCGGCTATCCTGATCGCTATTAGTGCGAACGATGAGGTCTGGATTGATAAGCAGGAACGCGATGCGCGTGATATACGCGGCATAATCGAACGCTTGCACGCTGAAAACCCCAAAGGATCTATTGTGATCCAGGCTGACGAGGAATCCACCAATGAAATATTGGTACAGATTCTTGAAGCGGCTAAGGGTGCAGGCGTGACTAACGTTGCAATCGCTTCCGACAACGACTAGGACAAGCGGCGCAAGCCGCTGAGGAGACAGGACCCATGATAGGTCGCTATGCAATATCAATTGTCACCGGAGTTGCTATAACGCTCAGCCTGCTGTTTGTCATGCAGTTGTTGATCGCGTCAGGTAAAACCGCTTTGACGAAACCGCGGGAACGGGCTCAGCTCGACTTCGTGCGGGTGAAACGTAATGAGAACCTGAATACACAGGATCTCACGCCTGAAAAACCGCCGAAGCCACCCGAAACTCCGCCGGAAACTCCGCCACAGGATATGGACAACATCGACCCGGATGCACCTAGCATCGACGTTGGTCGTCCAGAGGTCACGGCGAATACAGATATAGGCGGCCCGGGCGGCATGAACATCGCCGAAGGGGACTATCTCCCGATCGTTCGTGTGGCACCGGTTTATCCATCGCGGGCGTTGTCACGTGGTCTTGAGGGCTTTGTCGACATGTCATTCACGGTGACTTCTGCGGGCACCGTCAGGGATCCGATTGTGTTGCAGTCGACAAGCAGTTTGTTCGAGCGAGCAGCGACGCGAGCGGTATTGAAGTTTAAGTACAAGCCTCGCGTTGTCGACGGCGTTCCGGTTGAAGTGCCGGGTGTCAAGACGCGAATTACGTTCGAGCTTGAGGACTAACTATGAATATTGATCGTGGGATTTCACTCAAAGTTTGCATGATACTGCTGGCAGGAATACTGGCGTGTGGGAATGCAGCTGCTCAAGGTAGCGGAAAAGCGGAAAAGAACGACAAGACCAAGACCAAGCAGGCGCAAGCCGTCAGCAAGGAGGTCTATGAGCGTATTCAAAAAGCTCAGGAAATGGTCGACGCGGAGGACTTTCAAGGAGCATTGAAGACGCTCAAGAGCCTATACAATCCCGACAAGTTGACCGAATACGAGCAATCAAACGTTCTCAACTACATGGGTTTTGTGTACTACAACACAGAAGACATGCCGAATGCGATCGCGACTTATACCAAGCTGATCAACATTCCGAACCTTGAGGAGCAAATGCTCAAGCAAACGACCTATACAATGGCTCAGCTGTTGACGGTCGAAGAACGCTACCGGGAAGCACTGAATACGCTCGATAAGTGGTTCGCCCTGGAGGGCAACCCAGCTCCAGAGCCGTTTATTCTTAAGGCACAAATGCACTATCATCTGGAAGAATACCCAGCCATGGTGCCGACGATCGAAAAGGCCATGGAAGTTGCTCGTGCGAGGAATAAGCCTGTAAAGGAAGATTGGTACGGTCTTCTGAATTTCGCTTACTTTCAGCAGGAGAACTACACCAAAGTTCGGGATATCCAGAAAATCCTGCTGCAGAACTGGCCTAAGAAACGTTACTGGAAGTCACTGGCCGGTGCTTATACCGAGCTCGGCGAAGACCAGAAACTGATCTACGCTTATGATGCTGCCTACACGCAGGGCATGCTTGAGAAGGGAACCGAGTTCGTAACAATGGCGCAGCTGTTCTTGCAAGCCGAGGTGCCTTACAAGGCAGCCAAGCTTCTGCAGGAGAAAATGGATGATGGCATCGTCGAAAAGAATGAAAAGAACTATCGACTATTGTCTCAGTCATGGATGTTGGCACAGGAAGATTCGAAAGCAATTCCTGCCCTGAAACTAGCTGCAAACATGTCGCGCAATGGCGAGGTTGATGCCCGCCTTGCAAATTCCTATCTGAATATTGGCGATTACGGCGAATGCGTCACCGCGGCGCGAACAGCGATTCGCAAGGGCGGCCTTAAGAGCCCGGATAACATTCAGATCTCTCTTGGAATGTGTCTCTACAATCAGCGCAAATACGGCGAGTCAAAGACCGCATTTCGTGAAGCAGCCAAGGTGCCACGCTCACAACGAACATCCGCTCAATGGATTCGTGTGATCGATGCCGAGGTCGAACGAAATCGACAGATTCGTCTCGCTGAAGAGGCTGCACAGAAGAAGCGCAAGGAAATCGAAGAACGTCGAGCTAAGAGTGCTCGCGCTTAACGAAATAGGCGTCACTACAGCGTTTTGATCAATAAGGGCGTTGACCATAGCCGGTCAACGCCCTTATTATTGCGCGCTTTTGCACAACGGACTTTTTCAAATGCCTAAGATTATTTACCAAACACCCGACGGCACTCGACATGAAGTTGAAGTTGAGAACGGCTACTCCGTCATGGAAGGTGCCATTAACAACAATATTGAGGGAATCGTCGCTGAATGCGGTGGTGCCTGCGCCTGTGCAACATGTCACAGCTATGTTGATGAGGCCTGGACAGAAAAACTGGCCGCAATGGACGATATGGAAGACAGCATGCTTGACGCCGCTTTCGAACGTAAGGACAACAGTCGCCTGACGTGCCAAATCGAAGTATCCGATGAACTCGACGGTCTGGTAATTCATGTCGCCGACAACGAGTATTAATACACCTATTAATCAAGCAGGAGCGCTCACAATGACCATAGCAACAGGTGATAAAATGCCGGCCGGTGTCTTAGGCATCATGACCGAATCAGGACCCGGAGCAATCTCAACAGATGATCTTTTTTCCGGCAAGAAGGTAGTGCTGGTCTCCGTTCCCGGTGCGTTCACTCCGACTTGTTCAATGAACCACCTGCCGGGCTATGTCGATAATATCGACGCGCTGAAGGGCAAAGACGTCGACACGGTAGCTTGCATGGCTGTCAATGACGTGTTCGTCATGGACGCCTGGGGTAAAGACCGCGGCGTTGGTGACAATGTGACGATGCTCGCAGATGGCAATGGCGAATACTCAGCGGCGCTCGGGCTCGAGCTCGATGCATCTGGATTCGGTATGGGTACACGCGGACAGCGTTTCGCTATCATCGTTGACGATGGTGTTGCCACGCACGTCGCCATCGAAGCCCCTGGACAGTTCGAAGTCAGCAAAGCTGAATCGATACTCGAAGCCCTCTAGCTGAGGGCTTTAGTCAGCTCCGGCACAGCCGTAAACAGGTCGGCAACCAGTCCGATATCGGCGACTTCAAAAATTGGCGCTTCTTCGTCCTTATTAATCGCGACGATCGTCCCGGCGTCTTTGATGCCGGTCAAGTGCTGGATCGCTCCTGAGATACCAATCGCAATGTAGAGATCCGGGGCGATAATCTTGCCTGTCTGTCCTACCTGCATTTCATTCGGAACGTAGCCTGCATCGACTGCGGCCCGGGAGGCGCCGACACCAGCGCCTAGCTTTTCAGCCAACTCGTAAATAATTCGGAAGTTCTCTTCGCTTGCGAGCGCTCGGCCACCAGACACGACCTTCGCCGCGGTTTGCAGGTCTGGCCTGTCCGATGCTCCCGATTGAAGCTCAACGAACCTGGTGTGCGTCGGCACGTCTACAGAGACGTCAGCCGTTTGCACCGTTGCTGAATTATCCGCTCCGACTGCCGAGTAGGACGCGATGCGTACCGTTGCAACTACCACACTATCCTCGGGCGCCGTAACGGTGACCACGGCGTTTCCAGCGTAAACCGGTCTCTGGAAAGTATGGCTGCTCTCGACTTTCATAATGTCGCTGACCTGATTGACCCCGAGCAACGCGGCGACGTGCGGCATTAGGTCTTTGCCAAAGGTTGTAGATGGTCCGAAAACGTGGCTGTAGCCCTCAGCAAGTGCTGCGATTTGAGGTGCTAACACTGCGGTAACCGCATGTTCATTTTCTGCACGTTCGATCGTCAGCACACTGTTTACGCCATCGAGCTGGGCCGCCTCTGCGGCGATAGCGTCAGCTGTCGAGGCAAGAACGACGATGTCTATGAGTGCGCCATCGATGCCTGCGGCGCAAGCCACAGTCTTGGCGGCACTGGCGTTCAAACGAGAACCGTCGTGTTCCGCAACTACAAGTATCTTCGACATTATACGAGTCCTTTGTCTTTCAGTGCCGAGACCAGCGCGGCAACATCGTCCACCATAACGCCACGGCTTCGTTCTGCCGGTGGCTCAAACGTGACTTCTTTGATTATCGGGCCCTGATCGATGCCAAGGTCGGACAGGGCGATCTGTTCGAGTGGTTTCTTCTTCGCCTTCATGATGTCAGGCAACTTCACATAGCGCGGCTCATTCAACCGCAGGTCTACGCTAATTGATGCAGGCAGATTGATTTCAATAACTTCCAGTCCCGCGTCTACTTCTCGGGTTACGGTGGCAGTGTCGCCGCTAATCTCAAGTTTCGACGCAAAGGTGGCTTGTGGTCGGCCCCAGATAGCGGCGAGCATTTGTGCTGTCTGGCTATTGTCGTTATCGATAGCCTGTTTTCCGAGCAGCACCAGATCAATACTGTCGCGGTCGATAATTGACTTGAACGCGCGTGCTACACCAAGCGGTGATACAGCGGTATCGGATTCGACCAGAATTGCCCGGTCAGCGCCCATGGCGAGCCCGGTACGCAATTGTTGTTGTGCATCTGTTGCACCGATAGTCATGACAATAACCTCAGATGCCTCGCCGCGTTCTTTGATGCGAAGTGCCTCTTCAAGTGCGATTTCATCAAATGGGTTGATACTCATTTTCACGCTGTCCGTTTCGACGCCGCTGCCATCGCTCTTGACTCGAACTCGCACGTTGTAATCAACTACACGTTTCAGGCCAACCAAAATCTTATCCACCTAAATGCTCCTTGTTACCTAGTCGCAGGTATTGCGGATTGATTCCGCGGCCCGGTATTGTCCAATAGCATTTGGCTGTACACAAGGCCAATCGACGCAGCACGATACGGAGAATCCGAAATGGCCGCTACGCAGCTTGTTTCAGCTGAAGAACTCAATTTTTCATCGGCGGATGAGAATCTCCGCATTGTCGACTGTAGATTCGATTTGTCAGATGCAGATGCTGGCCGACGAAGTTACGATGAGAAGCACATTCCTGGCGCAGTATTTCTCGATTTAGACCGAGACCTCGCGTCTGCGTCGACAGCCTCGAGTGGGCGACACCCACTACCCGAACCGACGACGATTGCTGAAACCCTGTGTCAACTTGGGATTGATAGTGAGACCGCTGTTGTCGTCTATGATGGTGGCAATGGGTCGATGGCCGTTCGGGCGTGGTGGATTCTACGCTGGCTGGGGCATACCAACGTGCGGGTGCTCGATGGTGGTATTGCCGCTTGGTCTGAAGCGTTTGAACTCTCATCCGAGGCCGTGATGCCAGTTTCAAGATCATTCCTAGCGGTCGTGCGTCCCGAAATGGTGGTCACGACCGAGGAGATCAACGTAGCGATTGACGATATTGGAGCGCTCAATCTGTTGGATGCGCGGGATCCGGCACGGTTTCACGGAGAGGTCGAGCCTATCGACCGAGTCGCGGGGCATATCCCCGGCGCGAGGAACCGGCCTTTTCTCGACAATCTCAACGCGGATGGGCGTTGGAAGTCGGCGCAGCAGCTTCTTGAGCTGTGGCGAAAAGAGTTCGGTGAAGACACACGAACGCCTTGGATTGCCATGTGCGGTTCGGGCGTAACAGCTTGTCATCTAGTGCTGTCGGCCATGGAGGCTGGTTATCGGGAACCGAGGCTTTACGTCGGCTCCTGGAGCGAGTGGATCACCGATTCCAGTCGCCCGATAGCCGGACAATGAGGCAATATGGGTCCGAAAACATCGCGGAATTGGCGTAAACTTAATCTGTCACCTAGATCGATCTCCGCTGAGATTCGGGGTCGGTCATAGTGTATCTAATTCAGATGCGGTTAGAAAAGGGTCCTAATGAAAGGATATATTAAACAAATACTTATCGCTCTTTCTTTAAGTGGTTTAGCGGCATGCGCCGGCGCAAATGAAGCTTCAGAAACCGGAGCATCAGAGTCGACCGGTGATCGGTCGGATTGCATCTTCAGATCAAGTATCCGAGGATATAGCGTCCTTGATGAGACGAATCTCATCATTGATGGGTCAGGGCGCCGCAAGTATCACATGACACTCAGGCGACGAGCCATGGGACTTCGGTCATCCTGGGGCATCGACTTCGACTCGCCAGGCGGCCGAGTTTGCGCTGGCTTTAGCGAGGTGATCTTCGATGGCCATTTCGACGGCGAATCGATACGGATCGCGTCGATTCGAGAGCTCAGCCCGGAAGAACATGAGTTCTTGCTGATCGAATACGGCAAGAAAGAGCCAGAAATTGAACAAACACCTGTGCCAAAAAAAGTGCAAGGCGCAGAGGTAGAAGAGCTGGACCCAGACGCCAAGCGCGACTGAGTCACGCAATCCGCAATCTCCGTGCGGACCCGCCCGGCCAACCGTTAGAAGTTGGCCGGGTTTTTTATAGGTTTTAAAATGACAGCCCCGCTGAAAAATATACGTGTTCTTGACATGAGCAGAGTGCTGGCGGGGCCATGGGCTGGTCAACTGCTCGGCGACTATGGTGCTGATGTGGTAAAGGTCGAACGGCCTGACGTCGGTGACGACACCCGACAATGGGGGCCGCCTTGGCTTGGCGAAGGCGGGGGCGATGGAGAGGCGGGCTATTTCCTTGCGACAAATCGCAATAAGCGCTCCATAACGATCAATATTGCCGACTCCATCGGCCAGGATCTTGTGCGTTCATTGGCGGCACATGCCGATGTTCTGATTGAGAACTATCGAGCCGGGACGATGGAGCGTTACGGGCTAGGGGCGAAGTCGCTTCTGGAAGCAAACCCAAAGCTGATCTATTGCTCGATTACGGCTTTCGGACTGACTGGGTCACGCAGTGGCGAGCCTGGCTACGATGCGATGATTCAGGCGTCGGCAGGCCTGATGAGCGTCACAGGACCCCCGCCGGAGGCTCCGGGTGGGCCGCAGAAAGTCGGAGTTGCAATCAGCGACATCATGGCTGGCATGTACGCATCAACGGCAATTCTCGCTGCGCTCAATTCGCGCGTCGAGTCCGGAGTCGGGCAGCATATCGACGTTCCGCTTTATGATAGTCAGGTCGCTTGGCTGGCAAATCAAAACATGAATTTCCTTCTAAGCGGGGAATCGCCGACCAGAATGGGTACGGCGCACCCGAACTTGGTGCCGTATCAGGCCTTTCGGTCCAGTGACGGCGATTTCATGCTAGCCGTTGGCAATGACAAGCAGTTTGCAGCCGCTTGTCGCGCGGTTGGATTGCCAGAGCTTGCGGCAGATGTTCGCTTTTCGTGCATGAGCGCAAGACTTGAGAATCGCGGCGAGCTGATTCGCTTGCTCCAAGATCGTTTTGCACAGAAGACGACCGCGACGTGGTTGGCCGATCTTCGCGGGGCTGGTGTGCCTGTCGGACCCATTAACGACATCGCTGAGGTCTTGAGCAACGAATACGCCAACGAGCGGCAGCTAGTTCGGCATATTAAAAACAGCAATGGTGACTCTGCGCCGTTGGTATCAAATCCAGTCGATTTCAGTGCGACGCCCGTGAGTTATCAGAAGGCGCCACCGTTACTGGGTGAACACACAAATGAGGTACTGCGTGAATGGTTGGGTTACTCTGACGCGCAAATCAAAAGCCTTCGACAAGACGATGCCATCTAGCCCAATTCCCAGCCCCCTAAATTGCAGTGAGGTCCTCAAGGGCGTTCGATACGAGATTCGTGGTCAGCTGGCGAATCACGCTCTGGAGCTGGAAAAGCGCGGCTACGAGATTATTTCGCTAAATATCGGCAACCCCGGCCTGTTTGGTTTTCGGACGCCGGAAACGATGCGGCTGGCGATGATAGAAAACATGAGTCAGGCCGAACCGTATTGCCATCAGCAGGGCATCTTTCCCGCTCGTGAAGCAGTCGTTATGCAGCAGCAAAGCCGCGGTGTCGAGGGTGTCACGGCGGATGAGGTGTTCATTGGCAATGGAGTCAGCGAGCTCATCGACCTGTCGCTGCGAGCATTGCTCAATCCCGGTGATGAGGTGCTTGTGCCTAGCCCGGATTACCCGCTGTGGAGCGCAGCAGTAGCGCTCAATGGCGGCACGGCGGTGCATTATCGATGCGCATCAGATAATGGCTTTCTCCCGGATATTGCTCACATCGAAAGTTGTATCACTCCGCGAAGCAAAGCGATCGTCGTTATAAATCCGAACAATCCCAGTGGGGCTGTTTACGACAACGCGACTTTGCGATCGATCGTTGATCTCGCGGAGAAAAATGGCCTTGTTGTGATGTCGGATGAGATCTACGACCAAATGGTCTATGAGGACGCCGAATTCATCCCTATGGCCACGCTGGTGTCGAATACGGTTTGTTTGACCTTTTCGGGGCTGTCGAAGATCTATCGGGCTTGCGGATATCGAGTGGGCTGGTGTGTTTTTAGCGGCGATGTGGAAAGAGCTCGGGACTATATTCATGGCATGGAGCTGCTGTCAGCACTCAGGTTGTGTAGCAACGTGCCGGGCCAATGGGCTGTACAAACAGCGCTGGGCGGATTTCAGAGCATCGTTCAACTGGTAGAGCCGGGTGGGCGTCTATACCAATCCAGACAGGCGGTAATCGACCGAGTTGCGGCGAGTAAATACTTGCACCTGGAGCGGCCGATGGGTGCGATGTACGCATTTATTCGGCTCGACAAGCGCTTCGATACGTCTTTGGGTGATCAGACGTTTGCCTTGGATTTATTGGAGAACCATCATGTTCTCGTCGCTCCGGGCAGTAGTTTCAATACGCCCTATAGCGATCACTTCCGAATCACAACGCTGCCGGACCCCGAAATGATCAATATTGTTTTCGATCGTATCGAAGCCTGTCTGGAGCAGTACAACTGACCCATGTACAAGTGAACTATGTACAACTGGCTTAGCGATGCGTTGGACAATTCCGGGACGGTAATCACCGCCAATCGACGTCTCGCTCGAGTTTTAGCGGACCAATTCGCGATCTCGCAACGCGATGCGGGCAATAAGGCCTGGCGAAGTCCCGCTGTTTTTACTTGGCAAGACTGGTTGTCACACCTGCTGGCAAATGCGACTCACCAAGAGAGCCTGCCAACGCGAATAAACGCCCAGCAAAGCCAATTATTGTGGGAACGAAGTCTGCGTAAGGAGCTGGATGACACCGGCTCCGGCATTTCAAGTCTAGTCCGGCTATCGCGCGACACATGGCAACGGCTTGCGGACTGGCAGGTTTCGATCGGCGACGTCGCACGCCTGGCGGCAAACGACGACCAGCGTATGTTCGCATCGGTTGCTGGTCGCTATCTGGGTCTTCTCGAACACGAAGGCTGGATAGACGATGCTGGAGTCGGTGGATTGGTGCTACAACAAATCGTTGCAGGCAAGCTGCAGTTTCAGGGCGACTACACCTTTGTTGGCTTTGAGCGCGAGCGGCCGATCGTTATGGCAGTGCAAAGAGCCATGAATGAGCAAGGCGCCAATCCACGATGGGCGCCCGACGCGAAAGTGAACTCGAATTGTTCACTGCAGACATTCGAGGATGCCGCTGCAGAACTCCGTGCGGCTGGCACGTGGGCAAGGCGACAACTTGAAGATGACGTTGACGCGAAGATCGCGATTGTCACGACGGGACTGGAGCAAGACTCGGAGCGCATGGCGCGGCTCGTCCGGGAAGGGCTATCACCCGGATGGCAGCATGGCCATGCGAGTATTTTTGATGCTTTAAACGTCTCTTACGGTCAGCGCTTGTCGGACTATCCGGCGATAAGCAGCGCTTTGCTGTTATTGCGATGGCTCATTCAGGATCTTCCATCGACTGATATAGGCCTACTACTGCGCGCATCGCAGCTGGGCACGGCGCCGACCAATGGCTCATCGCTTGCAGGAAGAAGCCGGATAGAGTTGCGTTTGCGACAATTGCCCGATCGACTGTGGTCACCGTCAATGCTCACAGCCGAGTTTCGCGGCCGTAATGATGATGAGGCTAGTGATGAGGCTAGTGATGAGGCGGCTGACTGGCTGATGAGTTTAGCGGCTTTCAGCAAACGTCGTCGCGAACTTCCGGCACAAGCAGCACCGGCACAATGGGTTGTTCTGATCGACGAAATACTCAGAGGCTTCGACTGGCCGGGACAGGGCGCTTTGAACAGTGCGGACTTTCAATTGATCAACCGTTGGCGCGAGTTGCTGAATGAATTCGCGCGCCTTGGTCTGGTTAGCATGCGAATGAGTCCGCGAGTCGCGTTGGCGCGGCTCGAACTAATGGCCAATGAAACAGTGTTCCAGCCCGAATCAAAAGCAGCTGTTGTGCAGCTAATCGGTCCGCTTGAAGCATCTGGAGCTGAATTTGATCGGCTCTGGCTAGCGGGCGTTAGCACTGCAAACTGGCCACCAGCTGGCGCACCGTCGCAACTGGTGTCGCGCCGCCTGCAGGAGAAATTTGAGATGCCCGACTGTAGGCCGGCCAATACGCTCGCCTACGCAAGCGATGTATTGATGGGCCTGGTTGATAGTAGTAAAGCTGTAGTTTGCAGTTACGCATTAAGAGACGATGATTCCGAGCAAACCGCGAGTGACCTCATTGCACCGCTGAAATTATCGGCTCAAGAAGACGAGTCTGACCCGGGTTGGTATGCCAGTACTCTGCTTGCGCTCGCGCAGTTGACGGACAGCAGCGACGAGATACCAGTAGTCGCAGCTGAAGAAAGAATATCGGGTGGCGCCGGTACTATTCAACGCCAAATGAGCGAACCGTTGGCTGCGTTTATACAGGGTCGTATGGCGGCCAGGCCGTTGTATCCGCAGGCGGTTGGCATTCCAGCCCCTATGCGCGGCAATTTAATACATGACGCACTGTATAAGCTCTACATCGACTTGCCGACTGGAGAGCAGATCAGGACCTGGCGCGACAAGGAGCTGACTGATCGGATTGATGCAGCGGTTAACTCGGCGATGCAACGGCATGAGTGCAACACCGATGCTGTACTTCGTCAGCTGCTGCTGCTGGAACG
>Ga0209344_10003958_pt1 | contig 14099 bp, 13 predicted proteins | sample Cruoilmetagenom6_FD_187293 | JGI IMG/M metagenome (GOLD analysis project Ga0209344, IMG submission 187293) | Oil polluted marine microbial communities from Coal Oil Point, Santa Barbara, California, USA - Santa Barbara Oil Seep Sample 6 (SPAdes)... | ecosystem: Environmental > Aquatic > Marine...
CAGAAGTCGGGTCATTGCCGGTTCGCGGGCGAGCGGCACATGGCTCCTGCTATCCAGTGTTACGAACGAGGCTCCGGGAATATTCGCTGCCAGCTCGACACCGAGTTCTATCGGTATGCGCTGGTCGTCATTGGAATGGATGACGAGTGTGGGAACCTTTATGTCCGCCAGCCGGTGCCGGACATCGATATTCGAGAATGTCTGAAGAAGGCGCACGGCATTTTCGGGGCTTACCATCTTGCGCTGGAATTCATTGAATTGGTCAAGCTCCTCAAGCGTCGCATCCGGGAAGAAGGATTGTGAGAATAGTTGCCGGTAAATCGGCGTATTTTGTCCCCAGCCATGTTCAACCAAGGTTATGATAGCTTCGCGCCGCGCAGCCTCCGCTTCATCGGCAAAATGCCGCCAGCCCCTGGCATAACCGCCGAGCAGGATCAGTTGGCTTACGCGTTCGGGGTGGCGGGCAGCATATTCGATCGAGACTGCGCACCCTTGCGAGATGCCAAGCAGCGGAAACCGCTCAAGGCCTGATCGATCCACCACGGTTTCAAGGTCGGTGACGAAGGACTCAAAGCTGATATCCTCAATATCCCATTGAGACATGCCGTTGCCGCGTTCGTCATATCGGAGAAGGGTTCGAAATTTGGCGAGATTGCTGATCAGGCCATCCCAGAACGGACTTCGCCAGTCGAGCTCCAGATGGTTGAGCCAGTTTGCCGCTTTGACCAGCGGGGGGCCTTCCCCAAATGTGGCATAGGCTATGCGAACGCCATCCTCGGCGTGGCAATACTGGATGGCTTGATCGAAAGGGGCGGGTGCTATGGACGGGCTTTCACCGATATCGGCTGCTATAAGGCCAGCCTCTTGCCGTGCCCGTTTGAGCAAGGGTTCGTCGATCTGGCTGTTGCTTTCGGCACGGCGCAGCCAATCGAGCCGGAGCCGGTCTATCCGTGCTCGTTCCGCCCCCAGCCATGCGTCATAATGGTCCGATCCGGACCAGGCGATGCCGGTTAACGGGCTTTCTAGCGCGGCTGTCAGCCCTTCTTTTACGGGGATGCCATCCAGTCCGTCGATATCGAGGTCAAAGGCACCCGGATCGAGGAAAACGGTCTCCCGGTCCCCCTTCAGTGCATCGGCGCAATCGCCGAGCATCGTCCGGATCTTTGATAGCGACCAGCGCAGGGCGGCGCGCGGATCGTCGGGGACGTTGAAAAATATCTCGCAAAGCCGTTCGCGGCGGTGCGTGCGGTTTTCTAGCAGGAGGTAGGTGAACAGAGCCCGGGTTTTCCGCGAAGCGGGCAAGGCGAGAGCTTCGCCGTTACAAGCAAGCGACAACGGCCCGAGAAGGGAAACCGATATCTTCGGCCGCGTTCCTGCAACTGACCGTTCCGCCATGGCGTTCGCCCGCAAATTTCTACTGTGCCGGGATACGTTTCTACGCTGATTCAAACGATCGTTCCAACCCCCGGGTGCGAACAGGCAGCATCTTCCTAGCAATCAACGGAGAATGACACGTGGCTAAGCGTGAATCGATCGCCTTTTGCACGATACTGCTTTCGCAGGTCGTGCTCTTGAACCAGTTCCTATTAACCATTTGAAATAAAGGATAACAATATGTGCAATACCATGACCATGACACCGGAAGTCGCTGTGCCCTCGGGCATGACACCGGGCCAGGAAGCCTTTTCCGCCAGACTGCTTGAGACGGTCAACAATGCCGCTGCGTCGCTGATGATTTCGGTCGGCTACCGTACCGGATTGTTCGATGCGATGCAGGGCGACGAGGCGCTAACCAGTATGGAGCTGGCGGCCAAGGCCAAGCTTGACGAACGCTATGTGCGCGAATGGCTGGGTGCGATGACGACGACGAAGATCGTCGTGCTCGACGTGCCGAGCAATCGTTATACCTTGCCGGGCGATCATGCTGCCTTTCTCGGTGACAATGCAGAGATCGCCAATATGGCCGGAACGTTCCAGTTTATCGCAGTACTCGGTAGCGTCGAAGACAGGATCGTCGACTGCTTCCGGCATGGCGGTGGGGTGCCTTACTCCGCTTATGACCGGTTCCATGAATGTATGGCCGACGAGAGCGAGGTGACGGTCGTGGATGCCCTCGAAGAATCAATTCTGCCGCTAGCACCGGAACTGATCCAGCGGCTCGAACAGGGCATTGACGTGGCCGATATCGGCTGCGGCGTTGGCCGTGCGCTAAACCGCATGGCGTCGCTCTACCCCAATAGCCGCTTCACCGGTTTCGACCTGTGTGAGGAAACGGTTGTATTGGCGCGGGCCGAAGCGGCCAGCCTTGGTCTCGATAACGTGTATTTTGAAACGAAAGACGCGACCTTGCTGGAAGGCGAGGGTCTGTTTGATCTGATCTGTACCTTTGATGCGGTGCATGATCAGGCGCATCCGGCGGCTGTGCTTAGCCATATTCGCCGACTGCTCCGCGAAGACGGCGTTTATCTGATACAGGAAATCGATGCGCAGACGTCGGTTGCCGACAATATTGACAGCCCGCTGGGTACGTTCACCTATACGATCTCCTGCATGCACTGCATGACGGTTTCATTGGCACAGGGCGGTGTCGGGCTCGGCGCGGCTTGGGGTGAGCAGCTGGCGCTCGCGATGCTCAAAGATGCCGGTTTTGCCAGCATCGAAACGCATCGCCTGCCACACGATATCTTGAGCATGTTTTTCGTTTGTCGTCCGTAAGTCTCCATAGCAACGGACACAGAAAAGCCCCGGGGAAACTGCAACCCTCCCCGGGGCTTTTTCTATTGGTTCATTTCTGTGCGGCGAGGCGTTGTCAGGTCTTGTAATGCTCGCCCTTTACCCAGCGCACGGTGCCCGATGAGGCGCGCATTACGACGCTTTCGGTGGTCATGCAGCCTTTGCGCAGGCGCTTGACTCCATCCAGCATTGAACCGTCGGTTACGCCGGTCGCTGCGAAGATAACATCGCCCTTGGCGAGCTCCTTTAGCGTGTAGATGCGGTCGAACTCTTCATCGGGAATGCCCCATTTGCGGGCCCGCGCTTTCTCATCGTCATTGCGGAAGACGAGCCGGCCCTGGAACTGGCCGCCGACACAGCGCAGGGCCGCTGCCGCTAGCACGCCTTCAGGTGCGCCGCCTTGCCCCATATAGACGTCAATCGTTGTATCTTCATCGGTCGTCGCAATCACGCCGGCGACATCGCCGTCGGGGATCAACTGGACGCCGCATCCTATGCCGCGCAGTTCGGCGATCAGCGCTTCATGGCGCGAGCGATCAAGCACGCAGGCGATAAGCTCGTTTGGCTTCACACCTTTGGCCTTGGCGATTGCTTCGATATTTTCAGTGACTGATTTGGAGAGATCGATCGTTCCCTCTGGATAGCCGGGGCCGATCGCAATCTTGTCCATATAGGTATCGGGTGCGTTCAGCAGGCAGCCCTCTTCGGCGATGGCCAGAACGGCAAGCGCATTGGGGCCAGCCTTTGCTGTAATCGTCGTGCCTTCCAGCGGATCAAGCGCGATATCGACCTTGGGGCTGCCCGGCGTTGCCTGGCCAACTTTTTCGCCAATATAGAGCATCGGTGCCTCGTCGCGTTCCCCTTCGCCGATGACGACCGTTCCGTCGAAATCCAGGCCGTTGAATGCGGTTCGCATCGCCTCGACGGCGGCGGCATCGGCCGCCTTCTCATTGCCGCGGCCGATCAGGTAGGAGGCGGCGATTGCCGCCGCTTCGGTGACGCGCACCATCTCGAGAACGAGTACTCTATCCAGTAGTTCGCTGGGCTGCGTCATTGTCGGGTCATCCTTCAGTCATGTTTCGGGCGCGATAAGCCAGCACCATGACATTGTCGAGAATATCACTGCCGATTTCTGTTGTTCTTGTTGTGCAGGCGATCTCGGCGAACGCCCAAGTAACGGCAGAAACGTTGATCGCACAAGCGGACGCGCAATATGCGGTGACTGACACTGAATGCCAGAGCGCCGGACGCGAAATTGTCGTGTGCGCACAGCAGAATGAGGATGACCGGTATCGCCTGCCGTTCGAGACCATCATTCCCGGCGATCCGGATGATGAAGGGGTATGGGCTGAACGGACCAGACTTCAGGCAGATCCCGGCACTTGCCAGCGCGGCTCCTATTTTCAGGTCGGCTGCGGCAGCGTGGGTGTCAGTGTAGGATATGGCTTTGGCGGAAGCGCGCGGCCTCAGCTAGGCGACAACCGGCGGGTTGGGCAGTAGGCAGCGGCTTTACAGATCCAATATGTGCATCAGCATGGGCTCGCCCGCCAGGCTTTGTGATCCGCGCAATCGCTCCAGTGCATCGGTCACGCAATGTTCCGGCCCTTGATGCGTGACGATGATCAGATGGACAACATCATTACTGTCTTCGCTCGGATCGGCGCCGCCACGCTGGATCATGCTTTCGATCGAGACATTGGCATCGCGCATGGCCGCAGTGATTTCAGCCAGTACGCCGGGGCGATCGTGCACGGCAAAGCGCAGATAGGAGCGGCCACGACGTTGGCCTGCGTCCACCGGCCCCGAATTCGTAAGGCGCGCAGACGGCATGGCAAATGCGGGGCCATATTCCCCGCGGGCCACGTCAATCAGGTCAGCGACGACAGCGCTCGCGGTCGGGCCTTCGCCAGCGCCAGCGCCTTCGAAGAATAGCCGGCCGACGAAATTGCCTTGCGCGACAATGGCATTCAGCGAGCCCGCGACATGGGCAAGCGGGTGGCTGCGCGGCACGAGGCAGCAATGGACGCGTTGGAACAGCTTGTCGCCGCTTGCCTCGGCCATGCCGACCAATCGCACCTTGAAACCGAGCGCGCGCGCCTCGGCAATGTCTTCGGCGATAACTTGCCGGATACCGTTCGTTGCAACGGAGCCGAAATCAAGCCTTGTCCCGAAAGACAGGCTCGCAAGGATGGCGAGTTTATGCGCCGCATCGATCCCGTCGATATCGAAAGTCGGATCGGCCTCGGCATAACCAAGCGCCTGTGCTTCGGCGAGCACATCGGCAAAATCTCCACCTGCGCCTTCCATTTCGGTCAGGATGTAATTGCAGGTGCCGTTGAGAATGCCATAAACGGATGTGATGGCATTGGCCGCCGCGCCTTCGCGCAGCCCCTTGATAACCGGGATGCCGCCTGCAACCGCCGCTTCATATTTGAGAGCGACTTTCGCCTTTTCCGCCATTTCGGCCAGTTCGAGCCCATGATGCGCAATCATCGCCTTATTGGCGGTGACGAAGGATTTCCCAGCGGTCAGTGTATCGCGTGCCAGATTGAGGGCGGGGCCATCTGATCCGCCGACCAGCTCGGCAACCACATCGACATCATCGCGCGCTGCAAGCGCTGTGGAATCGTCTTCCCAGGCGAAGGGCGAGAGATCGACCCCGCGATCCCGGCTGCGATCCCGCGCGGATACGGCAGTAATTTCGATGGGCCGCCCGGCGCGCCGTTCGATCAATTCACGGTTTTCGTCGAGCAGTTTGATAACGCCCCCACCAACGGTTCCCAATCCTGCAAGCGCCACGCGCAATGCTTCGCTCATTTCGGCTGCCCTTTAACTAATGCTCGAAAGGCCTTAATTGTGTCCCGGTTCAATTGCTACCGGACAAATATGATGACCGACCACCCGACACCCACCATCCTCGTGCTCGCCGGCAAACGTGACGGCAAGCTTGATCCCCTCGCCGAGCGCGCTGGCGTTAGCCACAAGGCTGTTGTGCCCATCGCGGGCAAGCCGCTGATCGGCCATGTCCTGCAGACGCTGGAAGCGGCATGGGGTGATGCGAAGATCCTGATTTCGATCCATGATCCGTCCGTTCTTGACGAAGTGGAAGAGGTGAAACGGCTGAAAGCTGTGGGTCGGCTGGAAATGACCGTTGCCCAGCACGGTATCGTTGAAAGCGTCGAATCAGCGGCAGCTCAGGGCGGTTTTCCGCTGCTGATCACCACGGGTGACAATGTGCTGACAACGGTTGACGCTTTACGCGCGGTCAATGCGGCCGGGCATGATCGCAGCGCGGATGCTGTTTTGGGTCTTGCGCGCCGCGAAGATATTCAGGCGGCCCATCCCGACGGGCAGCGGAAATTTTATGAGTTCAAGGATATCGCGATCGCCAATTGCAACATTTATTGGCTGCGCAATGAGAAATCACTGCAGGCAGCCGAGGCGTTTCGTGGCGGCGGGCAATTCATCAAAACGCCGGGCGCGATCCGCAAAGCCTTTGGACTATGGAATCTCATCCGTTTCCGTTTCCGCATGGGCACGCTCTATGGCGCGATGGACCGGCTGTCGAAACGGTTCGGTGTGCGCGTGATCGCTCATGTGCTTGATGATGGGCGGCTTGCCATCGATGTTGATAATGAGCGGACTTACCGGGTGACGGAGGAGCTGCTCGCGGCTGAATAGTCGCTGGGCGTTCTTTTGCGGAAGCTTTCCAGCTCCCGGTCCATCACGCGGAACCAGAGCGGGGGGATCATGGCGAGCACCACCATCGCAGAATAGCCATAAGGTAGCTGCGGTGCCTCGTCATAGTGACGAAGCTTGAAATAGGGCCTGCTCGACTGGTGATGGTGATCGGAATGTCGTCCAAGATTGAACAGGCTGATATTGGTGAGAATGTGGTTCGAGTTCCAGCTATGGATAGGCTTCACACTCTCATAGCTGCCATCCGGCCGTTGGCTCCGCAGCAACCCGTAATGTTCGACATAGTTGATCGTCTCGAGCGCGAAGATCGCGAACACGGCCTGTATGACGAACAACAGCAAACTCATCGGGCCGAGCGCTAGATAAATGGCGAGCGTCAGGGCGATGGTAAAAATCTGCCAGCGCAAAAGAATGTTGTGATGCGAACAGAAGCCAAGTTTCTTGCGCCCTAGTCGTTCCCCCTCAAGCCGCCAGGCACTTCGGAAACTGCCAATGATTGTGCGCGGGAGAAAGGCGAAAAGGGATTGCCCCTCCAATGCTGTCGCCGGATCATCCGGCGTGGCGACGCGGCGGTGATGGCCGTGAACATGCTCGATACAAAAATGGCTATAGGCAGCGACCGCCATGAGCAGGAAGCCCAATTGGAGTTTGCCTTCGGACCGTCGGTGCATCAGCTCATGTGCGGTGACAATGCCAACAAAGCCGCCATATTCGCCGATGATAACCGCCAGAAGCGTGAACTCCCACCAGGTAAGCGGGGTCACCGACACCGCATAAACCGCCCAGCCGAGCAGCAGGAGCATGGACCAGGCCGCGATCAAAAGGGCTATGTCATAGTGCCGCTTTGTGCGCTCATCGAAGCGCGCGATCCTGTGTTCAGAAGGCCAAATCGAAACGCCGGTTACGGTGTCGCCAATCGGCAGCAGGAAATAGAAGACTATCGGCATTATCAGAAGCCAGATGCCGCCCGCATAAGAGCTCGCGACGATCAGTAGAGCAGTGATCGGTCCGGCAAGATAGGCGAATGGGTAACGCATGCCCCCTTCATAGTGCGGTGCATGGGTTCCGGCAATTTACAGGGGCTATTCGGCGGGGTCGGCGTCCACGCTGATTGTCACGCCCCGGCCATCATCGCCTTCAATACGAAAGCTGCGCTGATTGTCATCGGACTCCGTCTCGACGAGCCGCCGTTCACCGACTCCAACGTCCTCCGTGACGGTTTCAACGTCGGCAACCTCATCCGTTTCTTCACTATCAGCTTCGTCGCTGGCTTCGTCTCCGGCGGCTTCTTCGTCGTCCGATTCCTCATCACCACGAAAACTGGCCCGAATCTCGTCGCGAAGCGCGGAGCGAACGACATCGCGCGCTTCATCCCTGTCGCCATCGATTGAAATAATGACGGGCGGGTCATTGTCTCCCCATTCTTCAATGTTCCAGCCGATTGCGGCCACGGCAATGATGCCGCCGATAACGAGCGCGCGTTTTTTGCGTGGATCGGGCTCGGGGATGCGTTCGGAGGTCACGGGTAAATCCTTGTCTGTGTGGAGGCATCCTACAACAGAGTGCCCACGAACTAAAGGTGTATTTGTTAGCTAATACACCTATTTACTAAATATCGGATTCTATTGCCTTTTTTACGAGCGGTATCTGGTCATTGCCGAAATACATATCCTCGCCGCCAACGAAAATGGACGGCGATCCAAAGCCGCCGCGCGCGATCACTTCATCGGTGTTGGCGCGCAGCCTGAGTTTGACGGTGTCTGTTTGCGATTGCGCGAGCAGGGCTGCGCCATCCATGCCGATGCTATCAGTGATTGCCTGGAGGACGGCCGGGTCGTCCAGATTTTGCTGGTCGCCGAAATAGGCGGCAAAAGCGGCTTCGGCGAACCGTGCCAGTGCGTCCTGATCCTCTTCCAGAGCGCAGCATAGCCGCATGGCGTGAACGCTGCGCACCGGATGCCATTGTGACGGAAAGTTCATCGGCACGCCTGACCATGCAGCCCAATCCTTCAGGCTTTTGGCATAATGTGCGGCCTTGGGGCCTGCGCTGTCTTCGCGCGCAGCATAAACCGCTTTGTTGACCGCGTTGAACACGCCGCCGACTAGAAACGGTCGCCACGTCACCTCTGCGCCGGTTTCCGCAATGATCGGCTGAATGTTGTGAAACGCCATATAGGTCCAGGGGCTGGAGAGATCGAAATAGAATTCCACTTTGGCCATAAGATCAGTCCTTCCTATCAATGCCCGGCGATCAGGTTGACACTGGTTGACACAGGGCGGGGGTCATCGCCCATCTCAAGCCATTGAAAAACGCAGACTCCATGTTTTTCACTGTGACCTTTGGCTGGATCGGATTAATGAACCGCTCAGGAAAACCAGCAGGCATATATTTGTTGCGCAACTCTCTCAGCGCATTTCCTACTTTGCAAGCAATCGTGTCTTCGCATCGTCGGGAATCGGGATTGGCTCGCCACTTTCCAGATCGACATGGACATGAATGAGCTCGACAATCGATCGCAGATCATCCTCGCCGCCCATTCCATAGAAGCGAACTTCAGTTGTTACACTGCTTGAACCAATGCGCGTGGTCACGGCCGTGCCGTCAACTTCTTCATCCGCGCGGATCGGCTGTTTGAACTCGACGGTCGCTTTGACGACATGGAATTCCAGCGCATCATCGCCGCTGAAATGCAGATCAATCGCCCGCCAATATTCGGTGATGATCAGATCCGCATATTCCAGATAGCGCGAGTTAAAGACGACCGACTGCGGATCGACCTCTGCATAGCGCACCCGGAAACGATGGGTGAAGGGTGCGAGAGTCATTCTAACTTATTGCCACACAGTTCGTTTTACGCAACAGTATTGATGTGCGCATGAAATACCATTACTGTGCATGACGCACTAATTCTACGAATGGAGGCGTATTGTGTTCAGAGCAAATGAAGCGGAGGCGAAGGGGTTTGAGGAAGCAAAAAGCAGACTGATACCTCGCGGCGCGGATATGTCGGAAAGAGTCGAAGCAGAACGCGTGCTGCAGGATATCGTTGATATGTGCGGCCCAGTCGTTGAGGCCTATCCTTCATGGCATCCGCTAATGACAAAGCAGAATCAGCAAAACTCATTGCGCCAGCCTAGCGAGCGATCAGGTTACAAAGGGTTAGATCATACCACATTCTTTGTGCACGGGTTTATCACATGCCCTTACACAGACGGGACTGACGTCATAAACTCAGCTCACGAAATTGACACACCTCACTGTGCGCATATCGAGGCAAAGAGGCTCGACACAATTCTCTACAATGCTGGCACAAGTGCAATACTGGTTCGCTGCGTCTGGGACGATCCGCTCGAGGTCGGCCATTTGATACCAAAAAATTTGGCTATCCCATTGATGTTAGAGCAGCAAGTTCCTGTGTGGCGATGGTCCGAGGTTGGGGAATCGTGGGATAACATGAAACCCTATCTGCTCGGTGCTCCTCATGGCGCTCGGTCGTCGCTCTTTGTTGGACAAGACACAGCATTGGCGATGAAAAAAATCTACATTTCGATGATCGAAAGTGGAATGTTCGGCCCCGTAATGTACGCCTAGCATGATCGGAATCGCTTGAAGTACTCTTTGTGGCTTCGCATTGCGGGTTATCACGCACCCGCGCTGTTCGATCGAAACCCATCCAGATATTTCTTGATACCGCGCGCCGCCTGCCTGATCCGCTGTTCATTCTCGACAAGCGCGATCCGTACAAAGCCTTCGCCTTCTTCACCGAAACCGACGCCGGGGCTGACCGCGACATTGGCGTGCTGGAGCAGCTCTTTTGAAAATTCCATCGCGCTCATATGCGCGCATTGTTCGGGGATCGGGGCCCAGGCGAACATGCTGGCCTCGGGCGAGGGGACATCCCAGCCTGCACGCGCAAAGCTTTCGACCATCACGTCGCGGCGGTTGCGATAGAGGGTGCGAACCTCGTCGATATGATCCTGCGGACCGTTGAGCGCAGCGATGGCCGCGACCTGGATCGGCGTGAAGGCGCCATAGTCGAGATAGGATTTAACCCGCGTCAGCGCGCCGATCAGATGTTCATTGCCGACCGCAAAGCCCATGCGCCAGCCGGCCATGCTGTATGTCTTCGACATGCTGGTGAATTCAACCGCCACGTCCTTTGCGCCGGGTATTTGCAAAAGCGACGGCGTTGGTGTGTCGCCATAATATAGCTCGGCATAGGCAAGGTCGCTAATCACCCAGATTTGATGCTTACGCGCGAAATCGACGACCTTTTGGTAGAAATCGAGATCGGCGACATAGGCCGTAGGATTGGAAGGGTAGCCGATGACCAGCACAGAGGGCTTTGGCACACTATTCGCCACCGAATATTCTAACCGGTCAAAAAAGTCCGGCCCCGGCTTGGCAGGGATCGATCGGATCGCGGCGCCCGCGATGATGAAGCCGAAGGTGTGGATCGGATAGCTGGGGTTGGGCGCGAGCACGACATCGCCGGGCGCGGTGATGGCTTGCGCGAGATTGGCTAGGCCTTCCTTGGACCCAAGGGTGACGACAACTTCGCTATCGAAATCGAGATCAACATCGAAGCGGCGTTTATAATAGGCGGCCTGCGCCTTGCGGAGGCCCGGAATGCCTTTGGAGGCTGAATAGCGGTGCGCCGTCGGATCGTTGGCGACTTCGCAAAGCTTGTCGATCACATGCTGGGCGGGCGGGCTATCGGGATTGCCCATGCCCAGATCAATAATATCCTCGCCGCGCGCGCGGGCCTCCGCCTTCATCGCGTTTACTTCGGCGAAGACATAGGGCGGCAGGCGGCGGATGCGGTAAAAGTCTGTGTTCATAGCCCTTTCCCTATACGCAATGGATCGCCAATGTCATCGCCAAATTTGTGGGGCATTATCGCAAGATAGGAGCGCTTATGACATTTTCGCTAAAAACCAAGATCACAACACCAAGACTGGACGAAACACGGGATTACTATGTCCGTGTCTTCGATATGGTGGTTGCCGAAGAATGGGATAGCCCGGACGACAAAGGCGTCATCCTAGCGTTCAAGGACGGCAAGGAAGAGGCGTTTCTGGAGATTTATGATGGCGATACGGCGTATGATTTCTCGGGGCTAAGCCTGCAATTCAAGGCCGAGAACCTTACCGCCTTTGTCGAAACTCTCGATCCGGATGTGGAGCGGCGCGGGCCGGTAGAGCGGCCATGGGGATCGCGCTATCTTTATCTGACCGATCCCAATGGTGTCGCAATTATTGTCTATGAGGGCGGACTATAGCCGGCCATGCCTTGCGCCTGTGCGCGCATCGGATAGGCTGGGGCTTCGCAGAGGATAGGGATCATGGCAGATACTGAAGATGGCCCGATGGCCGGCGCTGATTTACCCAGCCTAGAGGATATGCAGCACTGGACCGGCGTGCTTGGCCGCGCGCAGCAGATGATGCTGGAATATACGGCGGGCCAGATGCAGAGGGCCAAGGCGGTTGATCCCAATACCCTCGCCGACACCATGCCCAAGGCGGATCAACTCCCCGCCATGTTTGCCGGCCTTTCTGCCATGACGCTGAACCCTGAACGCTTTGCTCAGGCGCAGTCAGACTTTTGGGAAGGCAGTATCCAGCTATGGACGCGCTTTCTCAATCCGGGGAACGGTGAGCAGGAGGGCGAAGAGGCCCCCAAGACGGAGGATCGCCGCTTCGCCGCGCCGCAATGGCAGGACAATCCGGTCTTTGACATGATCCGCCAAAGCTATCTGATGATCGCCGATCATATGCTGCGCAGCGTTGATACGATTGATGGCGTCGATCCGAAGCAGAAGGAACAAGCGCGCTTCATGACGCAGCAGTTCGTGGACGCGATGAGCCCGAGCAATTTTGCGCTGACCAATCCGCAGGTCCTTGAAAAGGCGATGGAGACGAAGGGCGAGAGCTTCCTCAAGGGCCTTGAGCATATGTTGGCCGATCTCGACAAGGGCCAGCTCACCCATACCGATCCCGATGCCTTCAAGCTGGGCGAGAATATCGCCATGACGCCGGGCAAGGTCGTCAAGGAAACACCGCTTTATCAGCTGATCCAATATACGCCGGTGACGAAGAAGGTGTTTGAAACGCCGCTGGTGATCTTCCCGCCCTGGATCAATCGTTTCTACATTCTCGATCTCAATGAGAAGAAGAGCTTTATCCGCTGGGCCGTGGCGCAGGGGATCACGGTGTTTGTCGTCTCATGGAAATCGGCGGACGAGAGCATGGCCGATGTGATTCAGGATGATTATGTCGTGCGCGGCCAGATCGACGCGATCGATACGGTTCGCGAATTGCTTGATGTGCCATCGGTCAATGCCATCGGTTATTGTGTGGCCGGCTCAACGCTGGCGATGACGCTGGCCTATCTCACCGCCCAGGGCGAGGCGGACAAGGTTGAGAGCGCAACCTTCTTTACCGCACAAGTCGATTTCAGCGAGGCTGGCGATCTCAACCTCTTTATCGATGAATCTCAGGCCAAGTTGATCGAACAGCTGGGGCAAGGCGAGGGCTATCTCGATGGCCGCTATATGGCGGCGACGTTCAACATGCTGCGCGGGCGCGATCTGATTTGGAACTATGTCGTCAGCAATTATCTGCTGGGCGAGGATTATCCGGCGTTCGATCTGCTGCACTGGAACGGCGATACAACCAACCTGCCTGCAAAATGGCATCGTAACTATCTGAATGATTTCTACCGCGACAATAAGCTGGCGACGCCGGGCGGCCTGTCGGTTGACGATGTACCGATCGATCTCAGCACGGTGAAAACGCCTTCCTATGTGCAGGCAGGGCGTGAGGATCACATCGCTCCGCCTGAAAGCGTCTGGAAGATTACCGAGCATTTCAAAGGGCCATTGCGCTTTGTGCTTGCCGGGTCCGGCCATATCGCCGGGGTCGTGAACCCGCCTGACGCGCACAAATACCAATATTGGACAAACAAGAAGGACGCGGACACGCTGGATGACTTTATTGCAGGCGCGAAGGAAACGCCCGGGAGTTGGTGGCCGGACTGGCTCAAATGGCTGAGCTCGCATTCGGGCAAAAAAATCGAAGTAAAGGGCGCGCGCAAGCCTGGAAAAGGGAAGCTAAAGGCGCTCGAAGACGCGCCGGGAAGCTACGTAAAAACCCGCTAAGCCGGGATTTTCTCTAGAAATTACAACCACAAGCATGATGGCCTTATGCCACTGTGAAGTACGCGCTAATCGCGTTATGGTGCAGCGCACAAAAAGTGCTTGCAATTCCGAATCCATTTCTATATTGTGCACTGCAACATACGGATAAATGGACGTACGGAGTTACCAATGGCTACCACGAAAAAGACCGCCGCTGCCGCAAAAGCGACCCCGGCCAAGAAAACTGCCGCAAAGACGGCCCCGAAATCGAACACGAAGAAAACCGTGACAAAAAAGGCTGCCGTCAAAACCGCAGCCACCAAGAAAGGAACGATTATGACGAATGCAGCTGAAAAAGCACAGGACACCGTCAAGAAGACCGCTGAAGCCGCTACCGAGCGCGCCAAGGAAATGTTTGGTGACATCAACGAGCGCACCAAGACCGCCGTTGAAAAGGGCACCGAAGTTGCTCGCGAACTCGGCGAGTTCAACAAGGGTAACGTTGAAGCCATGGTTGCTTCCGCTCGT
>Ga0209344_10003959_pt1 | contig 14096 bp, 14 predicted proteins | sample Cruoilmetagenom6_FD_187293 | JGI IMG/M metagenome (GOLD analysis project Ga0209344, IMG submission 187293) | Oil polluted marine microbial communities from Coal Oil Point, Santa Barbara, California, USA - Santa Barbara Oil Seep Sample 6 (SPAdes)... | ecosystem: Environmental > Aquatic > Marine...
ACTTGAAAGCTCCGCGAAGCAGTCGGTTGCTAATCCCGCGCCTGTGGGCGTATCAACTGGAAAGGCTCTGGTTCAAGTCGGATGAAAATTCAGTGGCAGGTCAGGAGACAGTGACGCGCCAAAGGCAATTGAGAAGAAGTAGGCCGCCGTCATCCCACCAATCACGGTATTGGCGTAGTCATCACCCAGCATGGATTTTGCATGGATAGGCCAGATCACTTCGACCGGGTTTGTCGCCATCAAGAACAACGCGAGTGCCCCTAGTAGGATCGAGAGTGTGGGATGCTTTAAGGCGAGCAGACCCGCATCTTTGATCACAAGCGGAACGTTTTTAAACCCTTCTATTAGCGCCTTGGGGTTTAGCGACCGTCGCTCTTCCGAAATGGCTGATACCGTGTATGCGAACACAGCCAGCATCAAGACAAAACTTGCTGCGTAAGAGACGTCGTAAATGCTGAAGCCCAGTCGAACTGCGACAAAGCCGATGGTGTCGGGCAAAAGACCCCCGAATATGGCACCGAATGCCAACCCCATAGCATTAGCAAACTGTGCTTTTGCGAGAGCGGGTTGAACATCTACGTTCGGAGCCATTGATTTGAAGTTTTCAACAAACCACGCATCGAGAGTGCCCGAGCGCAGCGCACGTCCGAAGCCGATGAATGCAAACGATATAGCCAGAACATAGATGTCGTGTGACGATAAGAAGAGCGCCAGTGAGATCAGGCTTGCAACGACCGAAGACAAGAAAACGGGCTTGCGTCCGATGTTATCTGCCAGTCCGCCAAATGGCAATTCCATGGCGATGGTCGAGAGCGAGTAGACGCCAAAGAGAAGCGAAATCTGTAAGAAATCCATGCCTCGGTCGATCAATGCCAGTGCAACCACAGCCACCGTCAGACCCATTGCAAAACGGTCGAGAAATTGGTGTATCTGAAAAACCCGAATGTGCCGCTGAGCGGGGCGTGCCAGCCGATGAAACGAAAATTCTATGTCGGACGCCATGTTTGCAACATCAACTTTACTGGCACCAAATACAACACTTAGGTTGAGCCCCAAAAAAGGCATTTCCTACGAAAGTAGTCATCGGCGCAACTGCAGCGAATTCATATTTTGTCCCGCTCTGCCGACCTTGGTGTAGAGCGCCGAGAAGGTCCGCATTCCGCCCATTCTGATCAATGTGCAGTTGCAGCGAGGTCCCTAGATATTCGGTTTTTTGCTGATCTCTGCCACCGTCCGTGCCTTTCCAGTTCCGACTGGACTTCGCGGTTAACCTGAGCGGTACTGTTCAGGCAAACGACTTTCCTTTCTCCTTTGGCCCGGATTTCCGGGCTTTGCGCAGTACCGCCGGCGCGCTTGCCGGTGTGATTTCGCAAAGGAGATGAACATGACAAAACACGTCGCTAATGAAGCCGCACACGAACCCGTCCGGTGGGTCGTCTAATCCCGCCGCAAGCCCGCAATTAAGGTGCCAAAGACCAAACGGGATCACCTGATCCGGATGTTGAGCGCCAAGAATGGTGCGGAAGCGGATGTCATTTGTCGGAAGTTTGGCTGGCAACCTCACACGACACGGGCCGCACTTTCAGGATTGCGTAAAGTCGGGTTTGATATCAGTAGCGAGAAGCCAACTCGGAACAAACCCACACGCTATCGTATAGTCCCCAAGCTCGCCACAGAGGTCGGTAACAATGCAGCGTAATCGTACGTCGTTCAAAGGCGGATCGAGCGTCGAACGGTTGGCGCCACCAGAAGTCTCAATCCTCCGCCACCGCATCGAAGCTTTAGCTGACCTCGACAACGTCGCCCTGCGAACTGCATGGCAAAGCGCCTGGGGTAGCGCTGCCCAGAAGGGTGCGCGCAAGCGTTTCCTGATGCTCGCGATTGCCTGGAAATGGCAGGCGGAAGTGTTTGGCGGCCTTAGCCGAGAGCTTGCTCGGCGGCTGTCGGTTTTGGAGGCGCCGGACCGTGTCTCCGGCAGGGGCGCGGAAAGGGGTAAACCCAAAGCCATCGCCACCGCTCGCCCCTTACCTGGCACAAGGATCCTGCGGGACTGGCAAGGCGCGCGGCACGAAGTCCATGTGACAGAACAAGGCTATCTCTGGCGGGGCAAGACCTTTGGGTCGTTGTCTGGCGTCGCTAAGGCCATGACCGGGGATTGTCGTAATGGCCCAAAGTTCTTTGGGCTGCGCGATAATCGGGGGCCAGCATAATGGTCAAGAAATTACGCTGCGCAATCTACACCCGTAAATCGACGGAGGAGGGGTTGGATCAAGCATTCAGCTCGCTGGACGCACAGCGCGAAGCTTGTTCAGCCTACATTACCAGTCAGAAACATGAAGGCTGGCAAGAACTGTCCGAATATTATGACGATGACGGGTTCTCTGGGGGATCCATGGAAAGGCCTGGGCTGGTTCAGTTGCTGGCAAATATCCTAGAAGGCAAAGTTGACGTGGTCGTTGTCTACAAAGTTGATCGCTTAACTCGGGCCCTTGCGGATTTTGCGCGCATGGTCACGATCTTTGACGAAGCCGGAGGTTCCTTCGTGTCGGTCACCCAGCAGTTCAATGCCACCACGAGCATGGGACGCCTGACCCTGAACGTGTTACTGTCGTTTGCGCAATTCGAACACGAAGTGACCGCGGAACGTATCCGCGACAAGATAGCTGCCTCAAAAGCCAAGGGGATGTGGATGGGGGGTATTCCTCCGATTGGGTATCACCCCGAAAATCGAATGCTGTTTAACGTACCCAATGACGCCGATCTGGTTCGCACCATATTCCAACGATACCTGGAACTAGGCTTGGTCCGCAAACTTCAGGCAGAGCTGAAAGGAGCAGGGCTGTTGACCCCGCTTCGCATCACACAAAAGGGAAAACCGTCTGGTGAATGCGCGTTCTCGCGCGGCAAGCTCTATCACTTACTTTCGAATTCCATCTACGTCGGACGCATAAGACATCGCGACAAGATTTACGAAGGTCTGCACACAGCAATCATCGATCAAGATATCTGGGACAAAGTCCAGGCGATGCTTGCGGACAACCGGAACAGTCACGCAAGCCGTAGCAAAGCCCGCGACCCAAGTCCGCTTGCGGGAATATTACATGATCCATCTGGGAACAAAATGCACCTAGTTCATACGACCAAAGCAGGTCAGCGGTATCGCTACTACGTCAGTCCGGAGCTGATCGAAGGCAGTGTCGAGACCGGCGCAAAAGGCTGGAGGATCCCGGCAGAGGAACTTGAGGCCATTTTAGCATTGGCTATTGTCCGGCATCTTCTGAAATCAGATACGCGCCAGGCGATGGTTTCCAAAATCAATGTTCAACACAGGATCGATCAGAGACTGGAAGGCTATTGATGGACTTGCCGAAACCCTGCAATCCTTAGGGTCGCGGCCATGCAAAACGTTGTTGAAGAAGATCGTGCAACGCATCAATTTTGCAGAGGAAAAGCTCACGGCACAGATCGACATCGGAAGGACCCTCCATCGTTCTGAGAACCCCAGCGATATCGAATTCCCAACGCTTGAGATTAGCACCCCAATCCAACTGGCCCGCGGCGGCGCAGAGTTAAGACTGATCCTAAGAGGCGCCGCAGGGGACGGCGCCAACCCGGATCCGAATCTGATAAAAACCCTTCTTGATGCGCGTCGACGCCACCGATCCTACACGGGCGAAGCTGCAACGACTATCTCTCAGATCGCATCGAACGAGGATACAGATACGGCAGATGTCTCGCGATCCCTACAACTTGCTTTCCTGGCACCGGGCCTGATCGGAGCCATTCTTGACGGTCGCCAGCCACTGGAATTGACCGCGACAAAACTGAAGCGCCTGGATAAATTGCCGCTTCTTTGGGAAGATCAGCGCGTTCTTTTTAGATAGGGACGGATCCTTGCGCGCAAACCACCCTCTAAATGATGCACCAAATATTTAGTTTGGACACTCACAGAGACGTTTGTGGATCGCCACACGATTCACCCCGGATCTGAGTGTCACAGCACCAAACTAATGGGCCAAAAACCACAACCACCCCTCTAACCCACGGAAAACAGGCGGCAATATTGAGTGAGGGGAAAGGCGGATGACAGCACGAGACTGTCTGGTAGGCCCGGCAGGACTCGAACCTGCGACCAAAGCGTTATGAGCGCTCTGCTCTAACCAACTGAGCTACAGGCCCGCCTGAGAACACTCACTAGCAGACAGAACCGGGTGGTCAAGCGGGTGCTTGGCGTGGACTTCATCTTTCACTTGCTCTATCGGGGCTGCAAATGATCCCGGGGGCAAATATGAGCAATGGAAAAAACGGTCTGACTTATGCACAGGCCGGTGTGGATATTGATGCCGGAAACGCTCTGGTGGAACGGATCAAGCCAGCAGCGAAGCGTACAAACCGCCCCGGTGTGATGGCCGGTCTGGGTGGATTTGGCGCGTTGTTTGATCTTAAAGGTGCGGGGTATAATGATCCCGTTCTTGTGGCCGCAACGGATGGTGTTGGCACCAAGTTGCGCATCGCCATTGATACTGGACAGGTTGATACGATCGGGATCGATCTGGTAGCGATGTGCGTTAATGATCTGGTTTGTCAGGGTGCGGAACCCTTGTTTTTTCTGGACTATTTTGCAACTGGCAAGCTGGAACTGGATCAGGCTGCCCGTATTATTGAAGGCATCGCTGAAGGCTGCGTTTTGTCCGGATGCGCCTTGATCGGCGGTGAAACGGCCGAAATGCCGGGAATGTATGACGCGGGCGATTTTGATCTTGCAGGTTTTGCGGTTGGGGCAATGGAACGGGGCACTGAATTGCCTGCTGGCGTGAGCCAAGGCGATGTGGTGTTGGGGCTTGCATCTGACGGGTTGCATTCAAACGGGTATTCACTGGTGCGCAAAATTGTGGATGTATCAGGGCTTGGATGGGATGCAGATTGCCCTTTTTCTGACGGTACACTTGGTGCGGCTTTGTTGGCGCCAACCCGGCTTTATGTAACACAGGCACTGGCAGGGGTACGGGCAGGGGGTGTACATGCACTGGCCCATATAACCGGTGGTGGTCTGACCGAAAACCTGCCACGGGTTTTGCCGGATGGATTGGGCGTAGATGTTGATCTGTCGTCATGGCATCTTCCCCCGGTTTTCGGGTGGCTGACAACGGTTAGCGGGATGGAACAAAGTGAACTGTTGAAAACATTCAATTCTGGTATCGGCATGGTGTTGGTTGTCAAAGCAGATCGCGCTGATGCTTTGGCCACTCTGTTGGCTGAACTGGGTGAAACTGTTTATCAGATTGGCACCATCACCAATGGCCAAGGTGTTCGTTATAGCGGCACGCTTTTGTGAAAAAAAGGGTGGCGATCCTGATTTCCGGGGGTGGATCCAATATGGTCTCGCTGGTCAACAGCATGGATGCGGATCACCCTTGTGTTGCTGTAATGGTGTTGTCTAATGTTCCAGATGCTGGCGGCTTGGACAAAGCGCACGCGCTAGGAATAGAAACTGCAACCGTCGATCACAAAGAATTTGGCCAGGATCGATCAGCATTTGAAACGGCGTTAAATGAACGTTTATGCGCGGTTCGCCCAGATGTAATCTGTCTGGCGGGCTTCATGCGTATCCTTACACCCGGATTCATCGAAAAATGGCAGGGAAGGATATTGAATATTCACCCATCCCTGCTGCCAAAATATAAGGGGCTGAACACCCATGAACGCGCAATCTTGGCGGGCGATAGCCATGCTGGATGCACTGTGCATGAAGTGACAGGTGAACTAGATGGCGGGCCCGTTTTGGGGCAGGCGAGGGTTGAAATTATTCCCGGTGACACTGCCAAGACCCTTGCCGCGCGCATATTGCCGCTGGAACATCAGCTTTACCCGGCGGTATTGCGCCGGTTTGTTTCAAGTGACGGAACGTCGGTTACGCGCTGACACTTTCCTTTTGCCGCTCTATTGCCTATCACCATGCTGACTGGCACGGGCGACTAGAAAATACGGACTTCATGATCACAATTACCACGACCGACGAGCTGGCGAATTTCTGCGAAAAGGCCTGCACCCACCCATACGTTACGGTTGATACCGAATTTCTGCGCGAGCGGACTTATTATTCCAAACTTTGTCTGGTGCAACTTGCAGTACCCGGAGAGGCCGAAGAAGATGCAGTTCTACTGGATCCTTTGGTTGAAGGTTTGTCGCTGAAACCGCTTTATGATCTGTTTCGTGATGAAACAGTGGTCAAGGTATTCCACGCGGCCCGTCAGGATCTGGAAATTTTCTTTATCGAAGGTGGTGTAATCCCCAAGCCGCTTTTTGACACGCAGGTTGCAGCAATGGTGTGCGGCTTTGGCGAACAGGTGGGCTACGAAACACTCGTGCGCAAAATTGCCCGCGAACAGATAGACAAAACTTCTCGGTTTACTGACTGGTCGCGCCGCCCGTTAAGTGACGCGCAGAAATCCTATGCGTTGGCCGATGTAACCCATTTGCGGGTGGTGTATGAATTTCTGGCCAAGCAAATTGAAAAATCCAAACGGCAGAAATGGGTTCAGGAAGAACTGGAGGTTCTGACCAACCCGGGAACCTATATTGTTGAACCCGAAGATGCATGGAAAAGGATAAAAACCCGTACGAGTTCCGGAAAATTCCTTGCCGTGGTTCGTGAACTTGCCAAGTTTCGGGAAATCCATGCCGTTTCGCGTAATATTCCACGAACACGTGTCTACAAGGATGATGCGTTGCTGGAACTTGCGTCCACCAAGCCAAAAAACGAACAGGATCTAGGGCGTTCGCGTCTGTTGCTGCGCGAAGCACGTCGCGGCGACATCGCTGATGGTATCCTGACGGCAGTCGCGGTGGGAATGAACTGCGCGCCGGAAAATTACCCCAAAGTGGTCAATGGTCGTGAAAAACTGCAGGTCAATCCGGCGCTTGCAGATCTGCTGCGGGTACTGTTGAAATCAAAATCGGAAACTTCCGGTGTGGCGCAGAAATTAGTGGCGACGGCGGCAGAACTAGATGCGATAGCGGCCGGGATGCGTGATGTGCGCGCATTATCGGGATGGCGCAAAGAAGTTTTTGGTACGGATGCATTGCGGCTTTGTGACGGAAAGATCGCCCTTGCAGTGCGCGGCCATTCCGTCGATGTGATCGAGCTGTAAATCAGGGTCGCGCGGTCCGGCTGTTTCGGGTCGCGTTTATTCGTATCACCCTGATATTTGCCAGTTCATGTGCCGTTACAAAAACCGCAGCAACCACTTCACGCGAAAACGGTGTTCCAACGCGTGGCGCTGGATAGGGCGCGCGAATTTTGAATTCATATACCAGTTCACCTGCATTCTGGCTTTGGACAGACACAAGTTCCGCGTCATAATATCCTTGGCTTTCGGGCAATCCGGTCGCACGTGCAATAACACCGCCGGGTGTGCGTTCGGTGGTAAATGAAGTTACCTGATCAACCAGCCTTCGGTTGTCAGCGTCGGGCGTATCGGCATCCCTTGGGATAAGTGACTGATTGGCGCCGCGTTCACGGGAGCGCCTGCCACCACCAAACCAGGTAAATGGGTTTAGGCTGCCAATCGATCCTGCGCTGCCAGCGCTGCCTGATCCGCCAGAACCACCTGATCCAAACCCAGATCCTCCGCCAGAACACGCCGAGAGTGTCAGGATCAGAATCAAAACTGTAATTTGCCGCACGAACTTTCCCCCTACACGTATAAGAACTGCCTAGCCCAAAGACCGGCTGTTGAAAAGCCAAAGCCGCTCTGGACCTTTTGGGGTGGGGCGCTTAGGTGAACTGGCGCAATGAACCGGAGCCGTTTATGGCCACTGAAGCTTTTGAAGATATAGCGGAGACGTTTGAATTTCTTGACGACTGGGAAGATCGGTATCGTCACGTGATCGAACTCGGGCGCGCAATGGATACGCTGGAAGATGCGTTTCGCGTTGCTGCCACAAAAGTGGATGGCTGTGCCAGTCAGGTATGGATATTGCCGGAAATTGAAGGTGAAGGCGCGCAGGCGGTGTTTCGGTTTCGCGGTGAAAGTGACGCGATGATCGTGCGCGGGCTGGTGGCAATATTACACGCGCTTTATTCAGGGCTGACAGTAAGCGAAGTGTTGAAAGTTGATGCACCAGGTGAATTGGCACGGTTGGGTCTGAACGATCATTTGTCGGCTCAGCGATCAAACGGATTGCGTGCCATGGTCGACCGTATCCGTTTGTTGGCAGCCAGTACCGCCGGTTAGGTCAGGGCTTTCAGCGCGGTTTCCAGATCTCCATACCCGGTAAAACGACGTTCAAATGACAACCCCAGCCGGACAGCACATTCTTCAGCCTTTTGCGTCAGGGCAGGATCATTGGTCTGGGCCTGATAAATCAGTTTCTCGTAATTGCCAAAATACATCTCGCGCAGGTCAGGATGGCGATCAAGCCCGAGGGGTTTCCATACAAACGCGTCAAACTGACGAACCAGAAAATCGGTCAGATAAAATGTGGCAAATTCATCTACCGCGCGTTCGGCGAACAGATCATTGCCTTCAAAGAATGAATAACAATGCGGGCCCTGGATCATAGTCACACCCAGTTTTTTGCAAAGCCTGGATAATTGCCCGCCTGTACCGCAATCGGCGTAGACCACAAAAATCGTTTCATAATCAGGGCGGTGTTTTTCAATTGCGTCCTCAATCCTGGGGGTGATCTGATCCGGGTGATTGTGCAATATAGCCGGCAAGCAGGTCAGATCTATATGTGACCAGCCGTTTGCCTCGGTCACAGCCAGAATTTCGCGGGCCAGTGCGCCACAGGCAATTAGCAATACCCGTCCTGTTCCGTTTGAAATCGGCAGGCCTTTGCGGGTCAAGGTGGCGTCATCAAAGCCGTTCATGAAAATTGTTCATCGCTACTGAATTCAGATGTCATCTAATCATCCTTGTCACGATGGGGTTTCGTTTTGTTTGCCCGAAACAATGAAACAACGCGCCAAGCCACATAAACTGACAGGCTTATTGGAACCAATATCATCCAATTGTCCGATGATATTTGCACCTCAGGGAGCAGAACAACTCCAAGCCAGACAGATATTCCGGCAGTTATCAAAACCCCGGAAAGAACCAAAATAAATCTGTTAAGCGGCATAATATTTCCCTTCCCTCTTAAAGTGGGATGAGCAAACGAATAAATAAAGGCCCGCAGATGAAGCCTAGGCCTTTAGGAAAAATACCCTATAGCGCTTCGAATTTCCATAAATATCCAATTCAGGTGTCGAAATTCAACCTGCCGCCAGTTGGTTATGCTTACGCTCCATAAAGGTCTTTGCCGTTTCAACCGCTACTGCGGCGTCTCGGCAATATGCATCTGCACCGATTGCCTTGCCAAATTCTTCGTTCAAGGGTGCGCCACCAACCAGCACGACATATTCGTCTCGAATACCCATTTCGACCATCGTGTCGATGACAACCTTCATATAAGGCATCGTCGTTGTTAGCAGGGCAGACATGCCCAGAATATCGGCTTCTTCGGATTTCAGAGTGTCCAGATATTTTTCAACCGCGTTGTTGATCCCGATGTCCACAACTTCAAAACCAGCGCCTTCCATCATCATGCCAACAAGGTTCTTGCCGATGTCGTGAATGTCGCCCTTGACGGTACCAATTACCATCTTGCCCACACGCGGGGCACCGGTTTCAGCAAGAAGGGGCTTAAGAATAAACATCCCCGCCTTCATCGCGTTTGCCGCCAGCAACACCTCTGGTACAAACAATATGCCGTCGCGAAAATCTTTGCCCACAATAGTCATGCCGGCAACCAATGCTTTGGTCAGCACATCATAGGGTTGCCAACCGCGTTCCAGCAGTATGTTTACACCTTCTTCAATCTCTTCTTTCAAACCGTCATACAGATCGTCATGCATCTGCAGGGTCAGGTCATCGTCGTTAAGCTCACTCAGGATAATGTCGTCGTCTTGATCAGCCATCTGTCGTCTCCGGGGAAGGGGCGTGGGCGTGTTATCTCTAAATGGGGTCAAGGGTGCAATACCACTTGGCGTTTTGCGACATCGGTGGCGCTGCTACCGACTTGTTTGCTACTGTTTAGTTAGGCAATACGAATTAAGCAGAGCACCTGAAGGTATTGGCTGGCCAATGTTCTCTTTTTGTTCTAAACCCGTATCATGTCTAGCCCGGATACAAACCTGCCAGCAAACCTGCGCCTGCGTGCCAGGGCCGCCGGTTCCAATAGTACCGGCCGGTTTGAAAAACTGCACGCGACATCAGAACATGACGGCTGGGATATTGAGGAAGAAGAAGTTCTGCTAAAAACAGAAGTATCGATTGAACGGCCAAGGTCAGTTATTAGCAGAAATACATCCCCTGACCTGTCGTTTGACCGCTCGATTAATCCTTACCGTGGGTGCGAACATGGGTGCATTTACTGTTTTGCACGTCCGTCCCATGCCTATCTGGGCCTTTCACCCGGGCTGGATTTTGAAACCCGGTTAATTGCCCGCCCTGATGCCGCCAGGGTGCTGCGAAAGGAATTGTCATCGTCACGCTATGTACCTGCAACCATTGCCATCGGAACCAACACGGACCCCTACCAACCGATTGAGACCAAACACCGGGTAATGCGTCAGGTGCTTGAGGTGTTGGCAGAATTCAACCACCCGGTCACAGTTGTCACCAAAGGAACACTGATAGAACGCGACACTGATATTCTGGGCGAGATGGGTAAGGCCGGACTGGCGCAGGTGGCCATATCGGTCACATCGCTTGATCCGATATTGTCGCGCAAAATGGAACCTCGCGCCCCTGTACCTGCGCGCAGATTGGCTGCAATTCGCAGATTAACGGATGCGGGTTGCCCTGTAAGGGTCATGGTTGCCCCGGTCGTTCCGGCATTAACCGATCATGAACTTGAGACCATATTGCAGGGCGCACACGGGGCAGGGGCGATTTCAGCGGGTTGGATCATGTTGCGCCTGCCGCTAGAGGTTAGCCCATTGTTTCAAGCCTGGCTGGCGCAGCATTTCCCAGATCGTGTGGGCAGGATCATGGCGCGGGTGCGTGAAATGCACGGGGGTCAGGATTATTCGGCGCAATGGGGGCGACGGATGCGCGGAGAAGGTACTTATGCCACGTTGATTGCCCGCAGATACGATGTCGCGACCAAGCGTCTTGGGCTGACGCAAAAATTGCCAGAGCTGCGCACAGATGTGTTTGGGATCCCCGGGCAGGGGCGCCAGTTGTCGCTTTTCTGATTGTGGCTGTTGGATTAGCTGCGCCGGCGGCGTCGCCCGCGTTCGGCGCGCTGGGGCAGCACGTCATCCCCGGTACCGTCAGATGCAGATGAAAAACCACCCAAGGCATCTGTGATCCGGTCCAGCGTCGGGCGCGCCCCTTTGGTATGGTTTTCCAGTGCTGCACGCATGTGGCGCAGATGTTCGGGCGTCGTGCCACAGCAACCACCAATGATTGTGGCACCACAATCGCGTGCCAGCGTTGCATATTGTGCCATCAGTTCAGGTGTTCCATCGTAATGGATGTGACCTTCATGATATTTTGGTATGCCTGCATTGCCCTTTGCGATGATCGGCAGATCACTACCCTGCGCCACAAAACCAAGCGTCGTGCGTAATAAATCGGATGCGCCGACACCGCAATTTGCGCCAAATGCCAGTGGCTTATGGGGCAATTTTCCAACCATTTTCGCCATATTTTCCGAGGTCAGGCCCATCATTGTGCGCCCTGCGGTATCAAAGCTCATCGTGCCGCACCAGGGCATTCCTGCAAGGGCAGCAGCTTCGCCTGCGGCACGGTATTCTTCGGGGGCTGAAATGGTTTCAACCCACAAAACATCTGCGCCGCCTTCTTTCAAACCGTCCGCCTGTTCGTGAAACATTTCAACAGCATTTGAATATGTCAGGGTACCCATGGGTTCCATAATCTCGCCCGTTGGTCCAACGGACCCGGCAACAATAACCGTGCGCCCGGCCTTGTCTGCGACGTTGCGCCCAATATCGGCTGCGGCGCAGTTCAGTTCGCGAACCCTGCCTTGGGCACCATGCAGTTTCAGGCGCGAAGCATTGCCGCCAAAACTGTTGGTTAAAAACAGATCACTACCAGCATCGACCGCCCCCTGGTAAAGGGTGGCGATGCGATCAGTATGGTCAACATTCCACATCTCGGGCGCGTCACCGGCCATCAGGCCCATGTTGAACAAAGTGGTTCCGGTCGCGCCATCGGCAAGCAGCCAGTCATGGGTTGCCAGCAGTTCAGACAGTTTATCGGACATTGGTTCGGGCCTCGTGCAATCACATGGGATCTAGGGTGTAGACACCACCATTTGCAGGGCAAATGCCATGGAAGGCAAAGGGAAGCAAACGCATATGTATCATTATGTTTATGCGGCTGGCTTTATTTGGAACCCTGGGCTGTGATTGATTGCACGAAGGACGTCCCAAAGGCCGGTACACAGGGACATCTGCGTGGGGCTGGCAGCATACAAAGGTTCCCAATTTGGTGCAAAGCTGGTTTTGAACCGCCGCAACCCGTCTGCCCCGCTGGTTTTGCCCAGCTTTCTTCGAAGTGCTGAGATAAATTCCTTGTTCCCGTGGCCCAGGTAGGACGTGGCGGCCAGAGATACCCGTGGGCAGCCGACCGATCTTGCGCTATCAATTGCATAGGCCAATAACAAGTGCATGGTTCCATCCGGGGCGTTATCGGTCTGGCGCATCAGATCAAGTGACCATTCACAGGCAACTTCATTCAGGGTCAAAAACGCGATCAGATCAGCCCCATTCCAGGCCAGAAATACCCGCTGGCACTGCACATAATCCGATTCAAAACGCCCATTGAAAATCCGCGCTCAGCCCCACGTTTCAACACCCATTGGTTTGATATTTCCCGCATCCTTTCCAGCGGCAAAGGGTGGCTTGCAGGTGTTATGGTTGCGCCTGCTGATCTGGCTTTACGTATCATGCGACGAAGTTGTCGGCGCTGCGAACCGTCGAGCGAAAAATCTGCGGGTCTGATCCATGCCTGTTGTCCAACGCGCACAATGGCCCAGCCCTTTGCCCGCGCAATTGTGGCGATTCGGGCCAGGCATTTGTGTACGAAAGGCGCGCGGTGGCAGGAGTTTGCCAGAAAGGAAAGTGATTTCAGGCACTGATCCGGGGAAGTTTTGCGCGTGAATGGCGCAGTCAGTAAAACGAGGCTTTGCCCGGTTCTGGCCAGTAAAGCAATGGGTGTATGCGATAATTTAAGCAGTACGAAACGGCGCTGACGTACCAGATTAACCTCAGCAAAATCCGCCACCCAGATTGTGTTTTCATCCTGAGGAGGCAAAAACGGCCCCGCTGGGGATGCCAGAGATACCTCGCAGGTTTGTTTCTTCGCATGTGATCCCAAAAACAGATAAACAACCGCTAGTAAGGCGGGTAATACATAATAGACAAGTCGGAAAGCCAGCGCTGCCACCAGCAAGGGTTCGGCCGGTGCGGTTGGCAATAGCGCCAGCAACATCAGTTCAAACGACCCCAACCCGCCAGGTGTTCCGCCCAATAACCCCGCCCCAAATGCCAGCAGAAAAATCGGCAATAAATCCACCATTGATATATTCAGACTGGATGGCAAAACCGACCAAAAGGCAGCGCCTGCAAAAAAGGTATCAATTGTTGTAAGGGCGAGCACTGCCAACATTGCGCGAACCGGTGGCAGCCCCGTCAATCCACAGGGCTGCAACAGGCTGAGTAGAACAAGCCCCACGAATATTGACAATACCGTAACGCAAGCTATCTGCATTATCGGCGTTTCATACCCCGCTAGGCCGATCACAATTGCGGTGATAACAGCCCATCCGGCGACAAAGGACGTTGAAACCGCCAGCGATATGCGGGTTGCCTGCCAAAGGGAAACATTGCGAAGTAGTCGCCAGCGCACCAGGGCGCCGGTCAGGGCGCCAAATCCTGTGAATTGCGCTATTGCGATTGCTACCGCGCCGCTTTTTTGTGCAACTGATTTGCTGATGTTTGTGCTGAGAACACCATGTAATACCGCGTCATAGCGTCCTACAGCGCAAAAACTGACAACTGTAGCAGCAACTGCACCAAC
>Ga0209344_10003960_pt1 | contig 14095 bp, 12 predicted proteins | sample Cruoilmetagenom6_FD_187293 | JGI IMG/M metagenome (GOLD analysis project Ga0209344, IMG submission 187293) | Oil polluted marine microbial communities from Coal Oil Point, Santa Barbara, California, USA - Santa Barbara Oil Seep Sample 6 (SPAdes)... | ecosystem: Environmental > Aquatic > Marine...
GCCTCGGTATGGCGGGGTAGCTCAGGTGGTTAGAGCAGCGGAATCATAATCCGCGTGTCGGGGGTTCAAGTCCCTCTCCCGCTACCAATCTTTTCAATGACTTAGTTGGGTTACTTTTAATTCTGTCGGTATATTGCGTGCGTTATTGCGTGCGTTTGAATTAATTTTTTTTCACGCTCCTCACTGCGCTTTTTTCAATCAAGACTTTTGATGTCTTCAGGCGCGACCATTATCAACTCGGCTGCCCGTTCTTTGCCTGAAAGGAGAGCAAACGGTGCAACTCACCGCTTCAATAAGCTGCTCTTAGGCAACTTGTACTCGATTTTTATGAGTTTTCTGAGGGTTAGGCGGTTGAAACCTCCTTTTTAACGCATTACGTTGGCGGGCGACTCCAACTAATTTTTCCAAAATACAGTTGGGCTACTTCGATGACTGACGTGGGCGCTAAAGAGACATTTTTCATTCAAATTGAGGTCGGGCAATTATGAGATATTATTGCCGGACCTCTATTCTTAAGCTAGGAATTTTCCCTCAGGGAAATGGTGTCAAACAAACGCTTCCCATGCTTGAGACAAACTTCATTATGAAACGCTCACCAAACCACACGCCGAGTTCAATTGCCGGGCAGCGCTGCACGAAGCCGTCCATCGAACCTTAACGAACTTCGATAAAGAAAAACTGCGGTGAATTGCTGTTGCAAACTACGAAAAGAGAGATCGATGCCTAATAATAAGAAGCCAAAGCCATATACCGAAATTGATCGTGACAGCTATGATTATGATAGGTTGATTGAAAATATCGCCCAAGTGATTAAAATTTCTTTCGCCGCGAAACCTGAGTTTGATGCGCGACAAAGCGCGATCGAACTGGTCGATACTTTTGAAGAATTAATGCTTGTTTTTTGGAACGAACAGCAAGTTCAAGAAGTGCTGGATGGGCTTAAGAGAAACCTTGCGGATATAACTTCAGCTTATGGAAATCTACCAACTCTTGTTGCTGAGAATCTTGAACTCAACGCGACGGTTTGCGATGATCTTCGGTATGACAAGTTTCTTAAGAAAACTGACTTAGATGTCGTACTAGCGAATATGAAACCTGCGCGCAGCGCTTCGCTTGCCTTTAAGGCTCTTGAACCACTCGCTGTTCATTGTTCAGGGTTGATCGAGGCAATTGAAATGACTCGACGAGAGCTGCCGCAAGGAATCGTTACGAAGAACCGCCAGTCTTTCAATCAATGGGCGTTAATAGAAGCAACCGTGCGGTTGGTGAGGCGTCAGAATGCCATGAATATCCCAAATAGCATGGATCAATCCGGTCCATTGCATAAATTACTAAAAGAAGTATTCGAAATTTTTGGCATAAAAAAGAACAGCTTCAAGCGAGTTTTTGAAAGTTGGCAAATGTACATTGACGGCAAACTTGAAAGTTATGATTTGCCGTCAATATGAACCCACAGAGTATTCATGGCATCCCCTTCTTATCGAGTATTAGAAGGAGAACGTTATGGAAACTTTTTATGTCACGGCTACGGAGGCAGCAAAATACACTGGACTCAGCGAAAGCTACCTAGCAAAATTGCGGATGGAGACCGGACCGCAAAATGGACCGAAATTTCTTCGCATCGGGTTGCGCGCAATTAGGTATCGAAAATCCGACCTAGACGAATGGATGAATTCCAAGCTTAGCGGTATGGGAGTTCAGTAAATGTATCGTGAAGGGAAATCAGAAAAAGTCGCAGAGTCAGATTTAGCAACTGTAAGTGTTAAGTCAGACAAGCAGCGTTTTGGGGCAGTCCATAAGGCACTGGAAAACGCGAAAGAAGTTCACATCCCAAGCGAGTTCTCACCAAACGCTGGTGATTCTATTGAAGCAACTGAAGATGGGATCGCACGCGAGTTGGTTCGTCGAAATGGCCGTGAAATAAGATTCGACAATGATCTTGGTGCGTGGTTCGTGTGGGGCAATGGCGCTTGGCGAAGGGATGCAGTAGGAATAATTAGCGAGACTCTACGTGAGATCATTCGTGATGCATCATCAGGGTGGGGAGATGACAAAGAACTAAGATCTGTGCGGCGCGCTAGTTTTGTAAATGGTGCTGAAAGAATGGCGAAGACGGACCAGAAAGTCAGTGTCATCGCCAGCTACTGGGATCGGGACCCTCTTCTATTAGGCTGCCCAAATGTGACGATAGACTTGCGAACAGGTCTTGAAAGGGCCCCCAGTCCAGATGACGGAATAACAAAGCTCTGTGGTACTGCGCCAAAAGACGGTAGTTGTCCAACTTGGATTCAATTTCTTATGGATACGACTGGCAACGATGAGTATGTCATAGAATTCATACAGATGTGGTTTGGGTATTTGTTGACTGGGCTCACTGATGAACAGGTTTTGCTCTTCATTTACGGTCCTGGCGGCAACGGTAAAAGCGTATTTCTTAATACGATAACCCGAATACTCGGCGATTACAGTTCCACGGCAGCCATAGACACTTTCACAAAATCTCGTGGTGATCGTCACCCTACCGATCTGGCGATGCTATACGGTGCGCGATCGGTTTCGGTATCTGAAACTGAAGAAGGGCGCCCTTGGGCAGAAGCCAGAATAAAGCAGCTCACTGGCGGCGATAAAGTGACTGCGAGATTCATGCGCAAAGATTTCTTTACCTTCCTGCCGACATTCAAATTGACAATTGTTGGAAACCATCCGCCAGTTCTGAGTGACGTTGATCCCGCTATACGTCGACGCTTCTTGATCCTACCTTTTACGCGACAACCAAATGTAGTAGACATCGACTTAGAAAAGAAGCTCTGGGAAGAGGCCCCTCAGATATTAGCTTGGGCCACACGAGGGTGCCTCGAACTGCAAAAGCGTGGATTAGCGAGACCGGAGGCGATTCTTGCCGCGACCAACCAATATTTTGAAGACCAAGATCTCTTTTCTCAATGGTTGGAAGAATGCTGTGAGATAAGCCCGGCGAATAGTTTTATGTCGTCAGCTGTACTGTACCAATCCTGGCGAAGATATGCTGAGGATGCTGGTGAGGACGCTGGAACACAAAAAATGCTCGGTCACAAACTAAAACGCAATGGACTTTCCAGCGGGCAAAAACGCTTCAGGGGGAAAAACTGTAAAGGATGGCTCGGGATCTCCTTGGTTTGAAACCAAATTGAATAACGCAAACTAAAATGTAACCAATGAAACAGATAGATCTGTTCTATGTTTAGCGCGCGCGTAGGGAGGTCTATTAATACCGGTTACATCGGTTGCATGGGTTACGCTAGTTTGAGAGCGGAACCGCCAATGGACCCAGTTGTGAGGGGAGGGGTGGGTTAAAAGTCTAGAGCCTTTTTTCTGCAGACCCGTCTCCCCAGCAACGCGCAGGTTTTTTATTTCCCTAAGAATTGAGAATTCAGATTTAAGTAAGCATCTTTAATGGATGTATGCTTAGTTCAGTACCGGCATCCAGCGACTAATTTTAGTCTCTAATAATACATATATAGCAGTAGGTTAGGGTCTCATACCTCAGATATTCAGTGACTAATTCATTTGCTGGTTCACAGACACACATATTGAGGTAAATCGAAATCATATTTCCCAATTTATCTTATAAGATTATAGGCAATGCGTATTGCCCCTTTATAGCAAATTGCGGTGAGCGTTCGATGTTGTGCATAAATTTTTATTTCGAATCAATTGACATATTGGAACGTTCCAAATATTGATAAGTGCGAAATAGGAACGTTCCAAAAGGTGGGTGAGGATGAACTGGGGTCTTATAGGTGCAAGCACGATTGCGTCGCAATTTATGATAGATGCCATCCGTGCGCAGGGTGATCACCACATATTATCAGTTCTCAGTTCAAGCGAAAAACGTGGGCGAGACTATGCGGACAATCACCAAATCCCACGTTCGTTTTCTGACCTCACGGATTTGCTGACAGACCCTGAAATTGATGCAGTTTATATTTCGACAACAAATGAAAAGCATAAGGACCAAGCGCTCGCAGCGATAGTTGCCGGAAAGCACGTTCTTTGCGAAAAACCTTTGGCGATGAGCGTCGAAGACGCAATTGAAATGGTAACGGCGGCAGAAAAGTCCGGTGTAGTGTTTGCAACTAACCATCATCTTCGTAACGCAGGTTCCCACCTCAAGATAAAAGAATTGATCCAAGACGGTAAAATCGGAATGGTTCAAAGTATTCGGGTTTTCCACGCCGTTCATTTACCTGAAAATTTGCAGGGTTGGCGGATTGATAACGCAGAGGCCGGAGGAGGGGTCATTCCGGATATCGTTGTACATGACGCAGACACTGTCCGGTTTTATCTTGAAGAAGATCCGCTCGAAGTAACAGCTGCCGAGCGGTCCGGAAGTATGGGGCAGGGTGTCGAAGATAGCGTGATGTCAATCTGGACTATGCCCTCCGGAGTCATGGTTCAAACCCACGAATCCTTTACGCATCGTTTTGCCGTCACAGGTATAGAAGTGCATGGAACCAAAGGTTCGATTGTGGCGCGAGATGTGATGACGCAACGGCCACTGGGTGAGATTAGCCTGACAGATGAAAGCGGCACTCATTCCGTACCTTTTAGGAACCACAACCTTTATTCGCGATCGATAGGTTTGTTTGCCGAGGCAGTAAAAGGCAATGGAAGGCCGTCTGCTGATGGTGTGGATGGCATTAAATCTCTGGCGGTTGCAATGGCTGTTAAAGAAGCTGCCACTTCCGGCCAATCCGTTCGTGTAAATTACGGAGGTTTGTGAGCGTGAAATCGAAGGTCAAATCATTTTCCGAAGCAGTTGCCTGCATTCATGACGGGGCGGTTGTTACCGTTTCCTCTTCGTCGGGATTGGGATGCCCTGATGCAGTACTTCGGGCCATAGGTGAAAGGTTTGACGCTGAGGGTCATCCACAAAACCTGACCACGTTGCACCCGATTGCTGCTGGCGACATGTACGGCATCAAAGGAATTGACCATATCGCCAAGGACGGTTTGTTAAGTCGGGTTCTGGCTGGCTCCTATCCGAGTGGCCCATCCTCCAAGCCGATGCCCGAAATCTGGAAAATGATCACTGAGGAAAGGGTAGAAGCCTACAATGTTCCCTCAGGAATTATGTATGACATGCACCGCGATGTAGCGGCGCGCAAAGCCGGTGTTCTTACGAAAGTAGGATTGGATACATTCGTTGATCCGACCCGAGAAGGATGCGCGATGAATGCTTTGGCTGCGAAAAGGCCAATTGTTAACCGTCAAAATTTTGCCGGCGAGGATTGGCTGCATTTTCCTAACATCGTCCCGGATATTGCCATTGTACGAGCCACCACTGCAGATGAAAGAGGAAACCTGACGTTTGAACATGAAGGAGCCTATCTAGGTGGCCTCGATCAGGCGATTGCGGTTCGTAACCATGGCGGGACGGTGATTGCGCAGGTCAAACGGGTAACTGCCAGCGGATCTTTGCGCCCTATGGATGTGCATATTCCGGGTAATCTTGTTGATATCATCGTGATCGATCCAGATCAGAAACAGACTACGGAAACCGACTTTGATCCTGCAATTTCTGGCGAAATCATGCGGCCATGGTCCAGCTTTGAGCTCGCCAAATATAGCGTAGAAAAAGTCATCGCGCGGCGCGCGGCGATGGAGCTGAATAAAGGGCAATCTGCCAACCTTGGTTTTGGCATCTCGGCTAATGTACCACGGATTCTGCTCGAAGAAGGCTATGAGCAAGCAATCACTTGGGCGATTGAGCAAGGGGCCGTGGGTGGCATGCCTTTGACCGGATTCGCGTTTGGTTGTGCATCGAATGCAGAATCATTCCTATCCTCGCCAAATCAGTTTACCTATTTCCAAGGCGGGGGATTTGACGTCAGTTTCCTATCCTTCCTCGAAATTGACCGGGACGGTAACGTCAATGTTTCGAAGTTAGGAAAAATGCCGTACCTGACTGCCGGTTGTGGTGGGTTTGTCGACATTACGGCCCATGCGAAAAAAATCGTCTTTTCCGGGTATTTTGCGGCTGGTGCGAAGTTTGATCTATCTGAGGACGGTATCAAAATCACGGCCCCCGGCAAGTTTTCTAAAATGGTGGATAAGGTTGAACATGTGACATTCGCAGGTCGGCGCGGGCGCGAGACAGGGCAGGATGTTCTTTATGTCACGGAACGCTGCGTTATGCGTTTGGATGAAATCGGTCTGGTCGCGATAGAAATTATGCCGGGGATAGATGCTGAGACCGACATCGTTCAAGCTTCCGGGGGCCGCGTTCAGATCGCTGAAAATGCAATCGAAATGGATAAATCCATTCTTTCCCGTGGAACTATGGGGTTGGAACTATGAGCGCGCTCCATCTAGAAATCCACGGGTCTATTGCTGAGCTTCGGTTGGATAATCCCTCCAAGCTCAATGCGCTTACTGTCTCGATGTTGGAGGCGTTGGAAGCGCATTGCGGAACGATTGAAAGAAAACCTGAAATACGCGCTGTAGTTCTTACGGCAGAAGGCGGCCGCGCCTTTTGCGTTGGCGCAGACATCAATGCTTGGGCTGATCTATCTCCCGGAGACTTCGCGCGGCATTGGGTGCGAGATGGACATCGGGCCATTGACCGTCTCGCACGGCTATCCCTACCTACGATTGCAGCTATTTCAGGCCATGCATTTGGTGGTGGTCTAGAGTTGGCGACGGCCTGTGACCTGCGCGTGATCGCTCCTGAAGCCACGTTGGCACTGCCCGAAACGGGCGTAGGAATTGTTCCCGGTTGGTCCGGTAGTCAACGCCTAACAAAACATCTCCCGCCGGCGGTATTAAGAGAAATGGCACTGTTAGGGCGTCGTCTCTCGGCTGAACGCGCGTTTCAGCTCGGTTATGCAAATGCCGTTTCGGATAGTGCAAAATCGGCAGCGTTTGAAATGGCTGAAGAGATCACTTCCAAGTCGCCACGCGCGACTGAAATCACAAATTATATGATTCAGGCCGCGTTGGGCGAGAATACGGCAGCATTGATCGAGACGCTCGGTAGCGGATTAATCGTTGGCTCTGAAGACAAAGCCGAGGGCGTGGCTGCCTTTCGCGAGAAACGCAAACCCAAATTTCCGGGAAAATGAGTATGAATATCGAGAACATGACTATGATTTCCAGCGACGGTGCTGTGCAAATGCCAGATGGGGTGTTTGAAGCTAAACACTTGATCGATGGTAATTGGATTAGCAGCGCAAACGGCGAGACATTTGAACGGTTGGCCCCTTCAAACGGGGTCTTGGTTAGCCGGTGTTCGTTGGGTGGCAAAGCGGATGTTGAGGCAGCGATTACCGCCGCGAGGACAGCATTTGATGACGGACGCTGGTCTGACCTTTCGGGTAAGGATCGCGCAACTTATCTCAACAAAGTTGCCGATCTGATCGAGCGGGACCTCGACCGTATAGCGCTTTTCGAGACGATGGAAAGTGGTAAGCCAATCTCGCAGGCCAAGGCAGAAATTGAGGGCTCGGTTGATCTGTGGCGCTATTCCGCAGCGCTCGCCCGTACGATACACGGCGACAGTCACAATACCCTTGGTACCGATATGCTTGGTATGGTGTTGAAGGAGTCGATTGGGGTTGTCTCGTTGATAACACCGTGGAATTTTCCGTTTCTGATTATTTCCCAAAAACTGCCTTATGCTTTGGCCGCTGGCTGCACCGCGATTGTAAAGCCGTCCGAGATGACCTCGGTCACCACCGTTATCCTTGGTGAGTTGTTGCAAGAAGCCGGATTTCCGGCGGGTGTCGTTAACATTGTGCTGGGTTATGGGCAGCCTGTTGGTAGCCTGATGACGACGCACAATTCCGTCGATATGGTTTCGTTCACTGGGTCAACTGCAGTCGGCAAAGCGATTGCCGCTGCAACGTCTAGTACATTGAAAAAAGTCTCGTTGGAGCTTGGCGGAAAGAACCCGCAGGTGATTTTTCCCGATGCCAATCTCGATAGTGCCATTGATGCTATCGTGTTCGGTATCTTTTTCAACGCAGGTGAGTGCTGCAATTCCGGCTCGCGGATCATTGTGCACGAGGATATCGTGAAGGAAGTCACGGAGCGTGTCGTTGCTTTGTCACGTAAAGTTCCGTTTGGCGACCCGATGCATCCTGACACTAAAGTTGGTGCGATAATCTCAACCGATCACAATGCCAAAATCGCCGGATACGTGGCGGATGCTAAAAAGGCCGGCGCCTCCGTTGAACTAGGTGGTGAAACATTTTCGATCGACGGGTTGTCGGGCCAGTTTTATCAACCAACCATCGTTTCAGGCGTAACCGCCGACATGCCAATCGCGCGCGAGGAAGTCTTTGGACCTGTTCTGGCAGTCCTAACATTCAAGACGCTGGAAGAGGCGATAGAGTTGGTGAATGGCACGGAATACGGTCTATCGGCAGGTGTCTGGAGCGAGAATGTTCATACTTGCCTAACCTTCGCCAAAAAAGTCAATGCGGGGACGATCTGGACCAATACGTGGATGGATGGTTTTTCGGAACTGCCATTCGGCGGCATGAAAGAAAGCGGGTTGGGCAGGGAGATGGGCCGGTTCGGGATTGAAGAATACCTAGAGATTAAAACTGTCCAGATGCGCATCGGGGATACCCGCGCCAACTGGATTTAACCAAGATTCCCCGCCTATTGGCAGGGGAAAATCTACGCAACCTATGGGAGGAAATATAATGCGTAAATTTACGACTCTAACAGCAACGACTGCTCTGGTGGCCTCGATGTCGATGGCATCCGCGCAGGAAGTGGAAGTTCTGCACTGGTGGACATCCGGTGGTGAAGCCGCGGCGCTGAACGTGCTGAAGCAAGACCTCGAAGGCAAAGGCATCGGCTGGGCCGATATGCCGGTAGCTGGTGGTGGAGGCGAGTCTGCCATGACCGTTCTACGCGCGCGCGTTACGGCTGGCAATCCGCCAACCGCCGTTCAGATGCTTGGCTTTGACATTCTCGACTGGGCAGAAGAAGGCGCGCTGGCGAACCTGAATGATGCTGCCGAAGCCGAAGGCTGGGACGCTGTTGTTCCTGCCGCCTTGCAAGCCTTTGCCAAGTTTGACGGCAAGTGGATTTCAGCGCCGGTAAACGTGCACTCAACCAACTGGGTTTGGGCTAACAAGCACGTGCTTGATGACCTTGGCATTGCCCAGCCAACCACATGGGACGAGTTCGTGGCTGCTATGCAGGCTGCTGAAGACGCGGGTCTTGTAGGGCTGGCCCATGGTGGGCAAGCTTGGCAAGAAGCCACAATGTTTGACGGTGTTGCCATGTCTGCCGGTGGTTCTGATTTCTATCAAGCAGCCTTCATTGATCTTGATGCAGACGCGTTGGCCTCTGACGATATGGCCGAAACCTTTGCCCGTATGGAAACGCTCCGTGGCTTTGTCGATGACAACTTCTCGGGCCGCGATTGGAACCTTGCTTCCGCCATGGTTATCAATGGCGAAGCAGCTTTCCAGATCATGGGTGACTGGGCCAAAGGCGAATTTCTGAACGCCGACCAAGTGCCGGGCGAGGACTTCCTGTGCTTCCGCGTGCCGGGTTCTGAAGGCACTGTAACCTTCAACTCGGACCAGTTCGCTATGTTTGCCGGTGATGGCAGCAACTCGGATGCGCAATCCGAGCTAGCGATCTCGATCATGACGCCTTCGTTCCAGTCGGCGTTTAACGTTGTGAAAGGCTCGGTGCCCGCGCGTACCGATGTTTCTGACGCAGACTTTGACGACTGTGGTAAACAGGCTATGGCCGAGTTTGCGGCAGCTGCATCCAGCGGCGGGCTATATGGCTCCATGGCTCACGGCCATGCCAACCGCGCATCTGTGAAAAACGCGATGTATGATGTGATCACCGCGCATTTCAACGGTGAATACGATGCAGCGACTGCGGTTGACGAAATCGTCGACGCTGTAGCGATCGCACAATAACCATAATCAGGATCGGCGCTTGTCGCCGGTCCTGACAACCCAAACCCCGGAAATGTGAAGGAAACCAAGTGGCACATGCTTACGCCAAAGCGGATATAAAAACCCGCCTTCAGATCATCATTCCCAAACTGGTGCTTTCGCCCTCGCTCGCTTTGATGTTCGTCTTCGTTTACGGGTTCATTGTTTTTACCATCTACCTGTCTTTTACGGATTCGCGCATGCTGCCAAGCTTCGGCTGGGTTGGATTCGAGAATTACGACAAACTCTTCCGCTTGAGACACTGGTCGATCGCGATCACCAACCTCGCGGTTTTTGCTTCGCTTTATATCGGGATATGCACCGCCATCGGCCTTGGGCTGGCGATATTCCTTGATCAGAAAATACGGGGAGAAGGCGTGCTGCGCCCAATCTTTCTATACCCGATGGCACTCAGTTTCATCGTGACCGGCACCGCGTGGAAGTGGATTCTCGATCCCGGAATCGGGTTGGAGCAAACCATGCACGCATGGGGCTGGGAAAGCTTCGCTTTTGACTGGATTAAGGACCGTGAAAACGCGATTTACACCGTTGTTCTGGCCGCTGTCTGGCAAACCTCGGGCTTTGTGATGGCGATGTTTCTGGCCGGTCTGCGCGGTATTGATAACGAAGTGCTGAAAGCCGCGCAAATGGACGGTGCCAGCAACTTCAACCTCTACCGCCGGATCATTATTCCGCAATTGCGCCCAGCGTTTATGTCAGCCTTCGTAATCCTCTCGCACCTCGCGATCAAATCCTATGACTTGATTATTGCGCTAACCGGTGGCGGGCCGGGGAGGGCAACAGAGGTTCCCGCCACCTTTATGTATTCCTACACCTTCACCCGCAACCAGATGGGGATAGGGGCCAGCTCGGCCGTTATCATGCTGATGACCATAGCCGCGATCATGATCCCGTATCTGTACACCGAACTGCGGGAGAAGAAATAATGCCTGCTGCAACAACCGACACCGCCATCCGCACTGCTAAGCCGATGCGCGTGTTTATTTATCTGGTACTGCTACTCTTCGCGCTGTTCTACCTGCTGCCTTTTGTGATCATGGTGATAAACTCGCTTAAACCGCTCGATGAAATCCGCGGTGGCAATATGATGTCGCTTCCGGAATTCTGGACCATTGAGCCATGGATTTCGGCATGGTCCACCGCGCAAATCGGCGTCAACCCAACCGGCCTGAAGCCATATTTCTGGAATTCGATCAAGATGGTAGCGCCTGCCGTGGCAATCTCGACTGTTCTCGGCGCGCTGAACGGCTATGTGTTGACCAAATGGCGGTTCCGTGGAGATACCATTCTGTTTGGCTTGATGCTTTTCGCTTGCTTTATCCCTTTCCAGATCGTGCTGATTCCGATGGCCAAAATGCTGGGTCTTATGGGGCTCGCGGGCACCACCAGCGGGCTGGTGATGGTGCATGTTGTCTACGGCATAGGCTTCACTACGCTTTATTTTAGAAACTACTATCAGGTGTTTCCGACCGAACTGATTAAAGCCGCTCAAATAGATGGTGCGGGCTTTTTCCGCATCTTCTGGCGGATTCTGTTGCCAAGCTCGGGCCCGATCATTGTGGTTTCAGTCATCTGGCAATTCACCAATATCTGGAACGACTTCCTGTTCGGCGCCTCGTTTGCCGACCTAGACAGCCAACCGATGACGGTGGCCTTGAATAATCTGGTCCAAAGTTCGACCGGTGTAAAAGAATACAACGTCCATTTCGCCGGCGCGATCCTTGCCGCCCTGCCCACGCTGTTGGTTTACATCGTAGCAGGCCGGTATTTCGTGCGCGGATTGATGGCTGGATCGGTAAAAGGATAATACCCATGGGATTTTTAAACATAGAAAACGCAACGAAATCCTACGGCTCTGTCGAGGTTTTGCACAAAATTGATATCGCTATAGACGAGGGCGAATTTCTGGTACTTGTCGGCCCGTCGGGTTGCGGCAAGTCCACCTTGCTGAACATGATCGCGGGGCTGGAGGATATCACCTCGGGCGATATCGCCATCAAAGGCATGTCGATGAATGGTGTTCACTCGTCTAAACGAAACATTGCGATGGTTTTCCAGTCTTATGCGCTCTATCCGAATATGACCGTTGGCAAGAACATCACATTCGGTCTGGAAATGCATGGCGTTCCAAAAGAAGAGCGTACCAAGGCAATGAACGATGTGGCGACAATGCTACAGATCGAACCTTTGCTTGATCGTAAACCGGGGCAGCTTTCGGGTGGTCAACGCCAGCGTGTCGCTATGGGCCGCGCGCTTGTGCGTAATCCGGATGTGTTCCTGTTCGACGAACCACTGTCCAACCTCGACGCCAAGCTGCGTGTCGATATGCGGACGGAAATCAAAAAACTGCATCAGAAGTTGGGCACAACAATCGTATACGTGACTCACGATCAGATTGAGGCGATGACGCTCTCTACGCGTATCGCGGTGATGAACGGCGGATATGTGCAACAACTCGGCACACCTAAAGAGATCTACGATACGCCTGTTAATCTATTCGTTGCCAGCTTTATGGGTTCGCCATCGATGAACCTAGTTAAAGTGGATGTGGTGTTGGAAGGGGACGAGGTTTTCGCAGAAACTACCAATGAGCTAGGCGATGCTGTGAAACTGAAATTCCCTATCGTCAGTGACAATCTTCGTGGCTATGCTGGCAAACAGGTAATCCTTGGTATCCGTCCTGAAGCAATTACAGACCCTGATGGGGCTGACCGAAAATCGAACCACATCCAGTTGTTGAAAAATATCGTTGGCGTTACCGAACCAGCTGGGCCGGACACATATATTACCAGTGTATTGGGTGGCGTGGAATGTGTGGCCAGAATGCGTGCAGACGTTAATGCCAAAACAGCGCAAACGATTGATTTTGCAATCAATATGGAAAAAGCAATTCCGTTTGATCTGGAAACAGAAAACAGTATCGTCTGATGAGTGGTGCGTCTGATATCGTGATTGTCGGTTCAGGCATGGGTGGCGCAACGCTGGCAGCGGCGCTCGCCCCGACCGGAAAGTCGATAGTCATTCTTGAGCGTGGCGAGCGATTGCAAGATACGCCTGAATGTCGTGATGATCGCGCTATTTTCGAGAATGGATATTTCCGACCCGAAGAGTGCTGGCTGGACGGTGAAGGTAAGTCCTTCAATCCGGGCAACTACTACTATGTCGGTGGAAATTCAAAGTTTTTTGGTGCGGTAATGCTTAGATACCGCGCCGAAGACTTTGCCGAGATGAAGCATATTGGCGGCGTTTCGCCCGAATGGCCAATTACCTACGCGGATATGGAGCCCTATTACCAAGCGGCTGAAGAACTGTATCAGGTTCATGGCGACCCCCATCAGGATACGTCGGAACCAGAGCATAGCGGTGCGTATCCCTATCCTCCGGTTGCGGACGAGGTGGCGATTGCCCGAATGCGCAAAAAACTTGGTGCAGCCGGTGTTACACCGTCATCGCTGCCGTTAGCCGTAGATGTTGAACAATGGCTGAAGAGAGGTGAAACCCCTTGGGATGCATTTCCCGACACCAACGGCGGAAAACAAGACGCGGAAACCGTCGGGATCGCGCGCGCGTTGACACATGACAATGTGGCTTTGATTACGGGAGCCTTGGTTACTAAACTTGTCACCGAGGGTTCGAAAATCAAGGCTGTTGAATACGAGGTAGATGGAAAACCAAGCACCTTGCACCCCGAAACTGTCGTGCTTTCGGCGGGGGCGGTAAATTCTGCTGCTTTGCTTTTGCGTTCAGCAAATGACGAATACCCGAACGGGTTGGCAAATAGCTCCGACATGGTTGGCCGCAACTTTATGAACCACAATTGCAGTGCGTTGCTGGCAATTCATCCGTTCATTCGAAATAACGCAGTGTATCAGAAAACCCTTCAGATTAACGACTTCTATTTGAAAGGCGGCCCGAACGGATTGCCACTCGGGAACATACAACTGCTGGGTAAAATTTCTGGAAATATACTGGCCTCTCAGTCCAAAATCCCGCGCGCTGCATCCAATTGGATCGCACAGCATTCCGTTGATTGGTATGTCATGAGCGAAGACCTTCCAGACCCGAACAGTCGTGTCACTGTTCATGGCGATGGGATTGTTCTGGATTGGAAACAGTCGAAC
>Ga0209344_10003961_pt1 | contig 14093 bp, 10 predicted proteins | sample Cruoilmetagenom6_FD_187293 | JGI IMG/M metagenome (GOLD analysis project Ga0209344, IMG submission 187293) | Oil polluted marine microbial communities from Coal Oil Point, Santa Barbara, California, USA - Santa Barbara Oil Seep Sample 6 (SPAdes)... | ecosystem: Environmental > Aquatic > Marine...
CGCACTACTCTCTTCAGCAGCCGCTTGGCGTGTTGATGCTGTTAGCTTTCTAAAGAAACTAAGGCCACCAGTTTTTTCTTCAACTGGAGCAGGCTCCTCTGCCGCTGGCTCCGCCGCGTAAGCATCAGCAGCACCCATATCTGGCGCAGAGGACGGTGCAGCTGATAAGCTAGGCTCTTTGTGGGCTTCCATCACGAAGGCATCGTCGCGGTTTGCCTCAATAACCTTCTCTTCGTCGAAGCTATCCGCCTCAGGGCCATCACTTACTTCATGCTCAACCGCTTCTACGCTTTCCTCGCCAGAAAATTGATCATCCTCTAGCAGTGCTTCAGGAACAGGTGCTTCTTGCTTCCACTCTTCGTCCACTGCAGCGCCACTTAAATCAAGTGGGGCGTCCGCAGGTTCATTTGCAATATCATCCAGTACAGTCTCTTCAAAGTTTTGCTCATCGCCAGCATCGTTGCTATTGTCTTCATGACTTTCAGCAGATGCTTCTTCTTCCATCTCTTCAAAGGCTGCGACGTCGTCCGATACATCTTGAAGCTCTTCAACCTCTTCAACAACAGGTGCAGGATCACCGATTGGCGTGGGCGCGCGGCGTTCGATGCGCGTGAGGGATAATTCACCGCCTTCGATGCCCGTTGCCACCACGCTTACGCGGATGCGACCGTTCATGTCTTGGTTAAAGGCTGAGCCAACAATAATGTCTGCGTCTGGGTCAACTTGTGAGCGAACTAAGTTTGCAGCCTCGTCCACTTCGTGCAAGGTCATGTCCATACCGCCTGTGATGTTAATGATCACAGCACGCGCACCGTTAAGCGACACGTCTTCAAGTAGTGGGTTCGCTATAGCAGCTTGCGCCGCTTCAATAGCACGGCTTTCGCCCTCGGCTTCGCCCGTACCCATCATCGCTTTGCCCATCGCGCTCATCACTGTGCGAACATCGGCAAAGTCCAAGTTAATAAGCCCAGGCATCACGATCAGGTCGGTGATACCACGCACACCAGAGTGCAACACTTGGTCCGCCATTTGAAAGGCGTCCGCGAAGGTTGTTTTCTCAGTTGCTAGGCAGAAAAGATTTTGGTTCGGAATAATAATAAGCGCATCAACATGCTCAGACAGTGCCTTCAAGCCAGCATCAGCCATTTTCATGCGACGTGTGCCCTCAAACTGGAAAGGCTTGGTCACAACACCAACAGTGAGGATGCCTTTTTCCTTAGCCATGCGTGCCACAACTGGGGCGGCGCCTGTGCCTGTACCACCACCCATACCAGCGGTGATGAACGCCATATGTGCGCCCTCAAGGGTTTCTTCAATTTGGTCAATTGCTTCTTCGGCTGCGGCTTCACCAACTTTTGGTTGCGCGCCTGCGCCCAAACCGCGTGTGCTTTCCACACCCAGCTGAATACGATTGCCTGTTTTTGCGTTTGCTAGCGCCTGTGCGTCGGTGTTGGCCACAACAAAATCAACGCCCTGTAGCTCAGCTGCGATCATATTATTAACCGCGTTACCGCCTGCTCCGCCAACGCCGACAACGATAATTTTTGGTGTCAGCTCGGTCAGCTCTGTATTTGAAAATTCAATGCTCATAGGTTATCCCTCCTGCTCCTATAATTTGTACCCTAGAATCGCCCAAAACACCAGCATTACCAGCGAGTCGCATGCATTTTTTTATTTCGCGAAACTAATGGTAAAAATTAGAACTCTGAGCGGAACCAATTACCGAGGCGACCTAGTAAGTTTTTCGGCTCTTCGGTGATGCCCTTATGGGTTTTGTTGTTAGCTTCACGCGGCGCACGCACAGCGTAATGTAAAAGCCCCACAGCCGTTGCAAACTGTGGCTTGAGCGCCATTTCTGGCAAGCCTTGCACGCTGCGCGGCACGCCAATACGCACCCGCTTACCCAAAATACCACTGGCAAGATCAGCGACACTTTCACACTCAGCCGCCCCGCCCGTCAGCACAATTTGCTGCGCTGCGATATTGACCAACCCAGTGTCTTCAAGGTGCCCTTTGATCTGGAAAAACAAATCTTCAAAGTACTTTTGCATGAGCGTGGTCAGTTCACTGCGCGGTATTTGTACATAGGTCTCGTCATCGAGATCATTTTCACCGACCTGTGCCACATCGATATTGGAGCGCTCATCCGCAGCTGACACAATAGCCGAGCCAAATGTTTTTAAATATTCCGCGTTCTCATAAGGCGTCAACAATGTGCGGGCGATAATATCCGTTAATTGGTCACTGCCCCACGGCAAAACCATTTGGTGGACCATCGCACCCTCTGCGAACATTGAAATTTCTGTCGTGCCGCCACCAATATCAATACAAGTGGTGCCGAGCCGTACTTCGTTAGCATCGAGTACGGCAAGCCCGTTTGCGTAGGGTGCTGAAACCAAATCAGAGCTTCTTAAATGTGCACGCTCTACAACGCGTTCTAGATTATGCGCGGGCGGGTCATCCACTGTGATAACATGCATAGCAACCGATAGCTTATCACCAGACAGGCCAACAGGTGGCTTGACATTAAAACGTCCATCCAAACCGTATGACGCTGGAAAAGCGTGCAACACACGACCGCCGTCGCCGTCAATTTCAGCACGAGCCTGCGTCATGATACGGTTGATATCCGCTTGGGACACCTCGTGACCATCCAGTGATAGATCCACCTCTAGAATACGGGATTTTGGGTTACCAGCTGCGAGCGAGACAAACACATGGTCCACTTTAGCTTCAGCCATATGCTCAGCTTGGTCCATCGCAGCTTTCACTGCGGTTTCCACGGCAAATGGGTCGACAACAGCACCGTTTTTCATGCCAGGACAAGCGCGGTTACCAACACCCAATACTTGAATGTCGTTACCTGGACCAACTTGGGCGATTAAACACGCGACCTTGCTGCTACCAATATCCAAAGATGCGATCAAACCGTTTTGATCTGCGCTCATATCCCCAACACCCTGCTATGCTCCCAATTTCTTAGAGTTTTTTTGAATTGCTTTTTGACCGTCTGGTGACAGACGCAGTACTAACCTATCTTCAATTCGTAAATCAATCACCATTAATTCTCGTGCTAAAATTTGATCGCGCTCTTCGAGTAGCGCTAAGGCTTTCCAAGCTGCTTTAGGCCCGTACGGACCGTCACTGGCGGGCAGTTTCACCCTAATGCCGTTGTCCATAATTACATCCCAACGACGATCACCTAACCGCACTGCTGAGCGCACTTTCTCAGAAAGCGTCGGCACATCGCCGAGCATTTCCATTAACTTGCCAGCCTCGGTGGCGGCCCCGTCACCGACTAATAGCAAAAGGTCAGCATAGTCACCAAGGCTTTGATCCGTAATCACCACACCGCCTGGGTCAACCAGCTGCACAACCCCATCTTTTTGCCAAAGAGCAAAGGGTGTGCGCTCAGTAATATCAATACTTAGTTCATTGGGAAAGTTGCGCGCTACCCGCGTGCTTTTCACCCAGTTCAAGTCTTCTAACCGTGTTTTGAGCGCGGCTATGTCAATTGCCATCAACGGACTGCCGTCTTCCACATCAAGCGCGGTTAGTATTTCGTCTTGTGTTGTGCGATCAGAGCCAGTTATTTGAATTTGATCAAGCACCAAGCCTGCGTCACGACTTGCGCTTACCATCCAGCCATCAGGAATATACTGCCTAATAAACAAACCCGCACCAGCCGCTGCGCTCACCAGCACTATAATCACTGCGATACTTAGCAAGCGCCGATAACCATTTTGCCACGAGAGGGTCATGCTGGCTCTCCTGCGCGGCCAATGCAGCGAATTTCCCAAACAAGCTCAACACCGCTGGTGGCCTTGACCCGCTCACGCACAGTCTCGCCCAGCGTCTCTACGTCAGCGGCGCTCGCGTTGCCGTTATTGATCATAAAATTACAGTGTTTTTCGCTCATCACCGCATCGCCCACGGCAAGTCCGCGACAACCAGCCTCGTCGATAAGCTGCCACGCTTTCATGCCCTCAGGGTTTTTAAAGGTGCTACCGCCCGTACGTGTGCCAATAGGCTGCGTTTCTTCACGTGTTGTCATAATCTCTTTCATGCGGCGAGAAATTTCTTGTGGCATGACATTTGTTTTGCACTCGAGCACAGCGCTCAAAAAAATCCAATCGCTCGGCGCGTCACATGCGCGGTACTGAAAGTCAATATTCTCACGCTGCACAGTATGTAAAGCACCACTGCGGTCAACCGCCGTTAGCTCAACCAACACATCTGCTAGCTCACTTTCATAGGCACCCGCGTTCATCCGCACCGCACCGCCAATAGTGCCAGGTACCCCAACCAGCCATTCAAGGCCTGATAGCGCATGTTTTTCAGCAAGCTTTGCCACATGCACGTCCATCGCCGCTGCACCTGCTATTATATATTGATCCTGTTTTTTAATCTCAGCGAACGCCTTGCCAAGACGAATAACAACGCCTTCAACGCCGCCGTCACGCACCAATAAGTTGGAGCCAACACCGATGATGGTAATGGGAATATCCAAAGGTAGCGCGGTTAAAAAATCAACCAAATCTCGCGTGTCCGCTGGTTCAAACAAGACATCAGCAGGACCGCCCGTTCTAAACCAGCTATATTTTTTAAGCGGTGCGTCAGCCGTGAGCTTGCCGCGCACGCTAGGAGTCTGGTGAATGATATGATCAGCCAGAGCGCTCATTACTTGGCTTTCTCTAGTGCTGCAGGTAAGTCATGTGCCCAAGCTGAGATAGACCCAGCACCAAGACAGATAACAGCATCGCCCGCTTTAGCGTGGCGTAGCACAACGTCCGCTATGTCGTCTGGACCATCCACAACATCAACATGCTTGTGACCGTGCGCTTCTATTCCCTCGGCTAATGTATCGCGGTTAATGCCTTTAATTGGCTTTTCCCCCGCTTCATACACAGGCGTCACGATGACAGCGTCAGCATCATTAAAGCAGGTGCAAAATTCTTCAAATAAGCTCTCTAAGCGGGTGTAACGATGGGGTTGGACAACAGCCACAACCTTACCACCAAATGCACCACGCGCTGCGCTCAGCACAGCGGCTATCTCCACAGGGTGATGACCGTAATCATCAATGACCGTGATGCCAGCACCGCTACCAACGTTGGTGAAGCGCCTTTTCACTCCGCCGAAGCCCAAGAAGGCTTCTTTGAGTGTACCCGCCTCTACATTCATTTGCAGGCCAACAGTGATTGCCGCCAGTGCGTTTTGCACATTGTGATTACCGGGCATCGGCAGCTGAAAACCCTTAATGGTGCGGCCTTCAAACATATGGCTATCTTTGATCATCACATCAAAATGGCTATGCCCATCTTTAAACGAAATGTTCACGCCCTGCACATCCGCCTGCGGCGACATACCGTATGTGATGACCTTGCGGTCTCTAATTTGAGGGATGAGATTTTGCACCTCAGGGTGATCAAGACAAAGTACCGCTGCACCGTAAAAAGGCACGCGGTCTAAAAAGGCACGAAAAGCTGCTTTTTCCGCTTCAAAATCACCGTAAAAATCCAAATGCTCTGGGTCCATGTTGGTTACCACCGCGATGGTCGCAGGTAACTTCACAAAAGTACCATCACTTTCATCCGCCTCCACTACCATCCAGTTGCCTTCGCCGAGGCGGGCATTGGTGCCGTATGCGTTGATGATACCGCCGTTGATAACCGTTGGGTCAACACCTGCGGCTTCCAAGACACAAGCGACCATAGAGGTTGTTGTGGTTTTACCGTGCGTACCCGCAACCGAAACACACCATTTGAGCCGCATTAGCTCTGCCAGCATTTCTGCGCGACGCACAACGGGCAAATGGCGCTTGCGCGCTGCAATTACCTCAGGGTTATTTGCTTTTATCGCGGTTGAGACCACAATCACCTTCGCATCACCTAGGTTTTCAGCCCTCTGCCCGATCATCACCTCAATACCGTGCTCACGCAAACGTTCCACATTGGCATTATCCGCCATATCAGAGCCTTGCACGCCGTATCCCAAATTATGCAACACTTCGGCAATACCAGACATGCCAATGCCGCCAATACCCACAAAATGGATCATTCCAATATCAAACGGGATCGACTTCATTATGCTAATTCCTTCTTGGCTACCTTTATGATGAGCTCTGCAAACTTGCTCGCGGCTACTGTATTTGCTTGCTGACGCGCATTTTGTGACACGCTCGGCAACACAGAAGGGTTAGCAATAAGCTCTTCTAATTTATTCGTTAGTGCCTCAGCACTAAAATCATGTTCTGGCATCAACCAACCCCCACCCGAGATCGTAATAGATTTCGCATTGGCGGTTTGGTGATCATCGGTCGCACTCGGCAACGGTATAAAAATAGCTGGGCGCGCTGCCGCTGCTATCTCAGTTACGCTAGAGGCTCCCGCCCGCGAGATGACCAGATGTGCCAGTTTCAACTGCTTAGCCATATCAGCGAAATACGGCAAAACATCGGCGGAAACACCTGCTTGTTCATACAGGTTTTTCACCCCGAGTAAATCTTCTTCCCGCGCTTGATGATAAACTTTTATCGTGCGGCGTGCATCGTCGTCCAAAGCCGCTATCGCGGTAGGCACCACTTGTGACAAAACGCGAGCGCCTTGACTGCCACCGATGACCAATACTGAGAAAGGTTCACCTTTAAAAGGTAGCGAATAAGGCTGAGTGCCAACAAGGCTTATTTCATCGCGGATCGGGTTTCCCACATACTCGGCTTTGGCCTTTTCCTTGTCGCTCATACGTGCCGTATTATGAAAACTAAGCGCGATAGCATCACATTTTTTAGCAAGAACGCGGTTACTGCGGCCAAGAACTGCATTTTGCTCATGCAGCGCGGTCGTGATACCCATTGACGACGCAGCGCGTACAGCAGGCAAGCTCGGATAACCACCAAAACCAACCACAACATCAGGACGGTGGGCTTTCATAATGCGTCGGCACTGCAAATAGGAGCGAAACAGGTTCACCGCGAGCTGCATTTTGCCGATCGGCCCAACACTGCTCATATGCCCAGTTTTAAGCACCGTGCGCGGCAAGGTTGGCATAATATTCTTAAAACTATCACCGCGTCTATCGGTGATGAGTGAAACAGAATGACCTTGTTTCAATAGCTCGCGAGACACCGCTTCAGCGGGCATCATGTGACCACCGGTACCACCTGCGACCAATGTTATATGGAGAACACGTTTCACTAAAACTGCCTCCCAAACTGCACAGCACCTTCAGCGCGAACACCGCTTTCACGGCGTGTGAGTGTCAAGACCATACCCATACCAATAGCAAGCGCTAACATTGATGAACCACCATAGGAAATAAACGGCAAGGTCATGCCCTTACTTGGTAACAATGCAAGGTTCACGCCAACGTTAATCACCGCTTGTAGGCCAAATTGCATTAGCAGCCCTGCGGCCGCCATCATGCGAAACGGGTTTTCTTCTTCAATGAGACGCGACAAACCTCGCACCACAATCCCTGCAAAAAGTGCGAGGATCACAAGACAGGCTATAGTGCCAAATTCTTCACCCACCACTGCGAAAATATAGTCAGTGTGAGCGTCTGGCAGATGCAGCTTAACGGAACCCTCACCCGGGCCTGTTCCAATAAGGCCACCGTTTTCAAACGCCTTAAGCGCTTGGTCAGTTTGGTAGGTGTCACCAGAGGCAGGGTCTAAAAAGTTATTAATACGGCTCGCAACATGCGGTACAAAAAGATACGCCACGTATAGGCCTGCAACCAATGAAAGCCCCGCCATACCAAGCCATATCATCGGCAGGCCCGCCAGCGCCATTTGCCCAAGCCACACAGCTGAAATCAACATAGTTTGTCCGTAATCAGGCTGGTTAACGAGGAACATAACCACAATAAGCCACATAAGCGTTGCGAGCGGTTTGGCGGGAATATTTTGCGCTTTAAAGTCTGCAGATAAAATCCACGCGGTTAGCACAATGAAGATCGGCTTAATAAACTCAGATGGTTGCAAGGTGAAACTACCAAGCTGAAGCCAGCGCTGCGCGCCCTTATACTCAGGTCCAATCGCGAGCGTTAACCCCAGTAGTAACAATAATATCGGGAACGCTATAATAGCCCCGCGCCTGATCATCGCGGTTGAAAACAGCGATATACCGACGATGAGGCAAAGCCCCATGGATAGAAAAACAAATTGACGCTTAGCAAAATGAAAGCTGCCAAGACCCAAGCGCTCAGCAACCGCAGGACTAGCGGTGAGCGTAAGCAGAATGCCAACTGCAACAAGGCCCAAAATACAGGCAAGCAGCCACCAGTCAACCTCGCGGCTCCAACGCGCGAGAACGGATTTATCTGAGCGATCAAAATACATCACACCGTATCTCCCCCGTCTGCGAGCACCATGACGTCTGACGCAAAGGCGCTTCCACGCACTTCAAAATTTTCAAATTGGTCAAAGGCGGCACAGGCGGGTGATAATAACACCACATCGCCCTCTACCGCATTCGCCGCTGCGGTGATAATCGCTTTTCTAAGCGTCCCAACATTATGCACTGGCACAAAACCAGTGAGCGATGCTTCAAAATCATTTGCCGCTTCACCAATCAAATAAGCCGCTTTTACCCGCGCCAGATACGGCATCAGATCATCCAAGCCTTTTTCTTTTGAGCGACCACCTGCGATCCAGTGAATATTATTAAAGCTCGCGAGCGCTTTCACCGCAGCTTCTACGTTTGTCGCTTTGCTATCGTTGACGTAAAGAACGCCAGCGGATGTCGCCACATGTTCTTGACGGTGGGCTAGCCCTGGAAAGCTCTGCAAACCTTTTATAATCTCATCATCTTTGAGGCCGAGCGCATGACATATAGCGTAAGCCACAGCTGCGTTTTCCCTGTTGTGATCGCCCATAAGCGTTGGGCAGCTTTTCATATCCACTATATCTGCCATGTTAGGTATAGGTGCTAACGGGCATTTCACACGCCGTGTGATATCAGCACAGTAACGATCAGCAGGGTTAATCACAGCAAGGGCACGACTATCCAACAGGTCAAACAAACGCGCTTTCGCACGGACATAGCCAGCCATCGAGCCGTGACGGTCCAAATGATCAGGCGAAATATTTAACAGCACGGCGATATCTGGCGAAAAACTATGCATTAGGTCTATTTGGTAAGACGACACTTCGAAAATATAGGTCCCACCGTCGGCTAGCGCTTCAAGCGACAACACCCCCGTACCAATATTACCGCCAAGCGCTACCGAGCGCCCTGCGAACAATAAAATATGGGCTACCAGCGCACTGGTCGTTGATTTACCGTTAGTGCCAGTGATTGCAACCACTTTGTGGCGCGGCAACACAGCTCGTGCTGCCTCAAAAATATCCATGTCTCCAATGATCGGAACATTTGCGGCCTTCGCCTTTTCAACGAGGGCATGCGGAACAGGGTGCGTGAGCGGCACACCTGGCGCGATCATCAAAGCATCAAGCCCTGCGAAATCAGCGGCGTAAAGATCAACCGCAACAGCACCGACACCAGCCACTCGCTCCGCGCTATCGTCCCATGCCCACACCGTAGCACCAGATGCAACAAGGGCCTCAACCGCCGCTATACCTGTGCGTGCGAGACCAAAAACCCCAATGGTTTTACCTTGATATGCTGGTGCGGTGATCACTTGATTTGTGGTTCCTAACGCAATTTGAGCGATGCAAGGCCAATAAGTGCCAAGATCACAGCAATAATCCAAAAGCGGATAACGATGGTGGGCTCAGCCCAACCTTTTTTCTCATAGTGGTGATGAATAGGTGCCATGCGGAATACCCGCTTGCCCGTCAACTTAAACGATATCACTTGCACGATGACCGACACGGTCTCCAGCACAAACAAGCCACCAACAATCAATAAAACAAGTTCATGCTTGGCGATAGCCGCTACCGTGCCAAGCGCGCCACCCAAAGCTAGTGAACCAGTGTCACCCATAAATATCATGGCAGGTGGTGCGTTAAACCATAAAAACCCGAGACCAGCACCAATGATAGCGCCGCAGAAGATGGCAAGCTCACCCGCACCTTCCACCCGAATAATATTAAGATAATCAGCGAACACCGCGTTACCTACAAGATATGTGATGAGCGCGAAGGTGCCAGCTGCGATAATCACTGGCATGATCGCGAGACCGTCCAAGCCGTCGGTTAAGTTAACCGCGTTACCCATACCAACAATAAACAGCACAATAAACGGGATATAAAAGATACCCATGTTGATCACCAAATCTTTAAAGAAAGGGATCGAAACTGTTGGACTGTTATAATCAGCGAGCCACCAAGCCGCAAGCGCGACGACAGCGCATTCCACGGCAAATTTGATCTTACCAGACAGGCCATCAGACGAATGTTTGGAGACCTTAATATAGTCATCAATGAAGCCAATGGTTCCAAAGGCAAGCGTTACCAGCAAACAACACCAAACGTAAGGATTACTAAGGTCTGCCCACAGGATCGTCGATACAAAAAGCCCCAGTAAAATCATAAAGCCGCCCATGGTTGGCGTACCTGCTTTTTCGATAATGTGGCCTTCAGGGCCATCACTGCGGATCGGCTGTCCGCGCTTTTGTTTTGTGCGCAGTTTGCGTATCAGCGCAGGACCAAAAATGAAGCAAATGAGCATAGCGGTTAGGACCGCCCCGCCCGCACGGAAGGTTAGATAGTTAAAGACGTTAAATATCCCCCAGTGCTCTGATAGCGGTGCTAAATATAAATAGAACATCTGCTTACCTCCCTTTTAGTTTGTGTTATTCTTTATTATTCCGCAGCAAGTGCGTGGGGCTTAAACGCCCAATCATTATAGTCCTCTGTTAGGCGTGCGACAGTCTCACCTAAGCTTTCACGTGGCTTTATATTAGCTAGCGCAAGAGCAGCCAGTGCCAAATCACCGCCAAGGCTATCAACTGTTAGCAGCACATAAAGTGCGTTTCTAACTGCGGTTTCGCTCATGAGCGTCACTTTAACCATTAAGCGGGTGTCACGAATTTTAACTTGTAAGCAGCTACATGTATCGCTGTGAGATACCCGCTCCACCGCACAGTCACTTGCGTCCAAGGCCTTATCCGTATCAATGAGAATATCGGGAAGATTGGTTTTACCCGCGACCACATCAAGGTCACAGGTCAGTGCGCCGCTGCGGCTAATGGCCTTCAGCATAGTTACAACATCATGTTTACCTGCGGCTCCCCGCACAGAAATAACTACAGTATCCTGTTTTACAAAATGGCTACTATCAGGCATCACTCACTCCTCTTCGTTGATCGCTTAAAATGCGGGTCACTTCCGCAAGGTCAGAATGTGGTAAGATATTGTCACCAACAGTTTGACCAAGTTCATGGCCCTTGCCGGTGATCATTAAAATTTCGTCTTTTTTCAAGTCATTAATCGCTTTTGCTATTGCTTCCTTGCGGTCAGCTATTTCCAGAGCATCTGGGCAAGCCGCGAGTACTTCACAGCGGATGGTAGCAGCATCTTCATAGCGTGGGTTATCATCGGTGATGATCACATTATCTGCCCCGTCTGCCGCAACTTTCCCCATCTCAGGGCGCTTGCCCTTGTCACGGTTACCACCGCAACCAAAGACAATAGAAATTTTACTAGGATTGTGGGCACGCGCGGCCTTGAGCGCAGTTTCCATACCGTTTGGTGTGTGGGCATAATCAACATACACAGCACCACCGCTTACGGTTTTACCCATAAATTCCATACGGCCCGGCACGCCTTTTAGTTTGGCAATATGCGGTAACACTTCTTCAGCGCTGTAGCCTGTAGCCATGACAAGACCTGCTGCCAGTACGGCATTTTCTGCTTGGAAACTGCCAATCAGCGGGATGGTTATCTTGTGGGTTTTACCATCAGCCAAAACTGTGAGCGCCTGCGCGCCCACACTTGGCACTACGTCTATAATTTGAAGCGTTGCTTTTTCGCTGCGACCCACAGTGATACGCTTAAGGCCGCGCCCCCATGTCAGATCGTCCACTTCACGACCATATGGTGCATCGATGTTGATAACGGCTGTAGCATCTGGTGACAAAAGCTCACCAAACAAACGGGCTTTAGCAAATAAATAGCTTATTTCCGTACCGTGATAGTCCAAATGGTCACGCGTTAGGTTAGTAAAGCCCGCAGCTTGCAGGTTAACACCGTCCAAGCGGTATTGATCTAGACCATGCGACGATGCCTCAAGGGCTGCGTGGGTCACGCCGGCTTTTGCAAGATCATACAGTGCGGCGTGTAGCGCCATCGGGTCAGGTGTAGTTAAGCCTCCTGGGCGTTCAACTGGCGCAGACCGTACACCTAGCGTGCCAAGACTAGCGGATGTAAGGCGAAGCTGTGCCCATAGCTGGCGGGTAAATTCAGCAACACTGGTTTTACCGTTGGTGCCAGTGACAGCGACCATATGTTCTGGCTGGCCCTGATAAAAATTAGCGGAAAGGTCAGCGTACTCGCGGCGTGGATTAGAAACTTCGATCAGTGGCACACGACCACCGGGCACCACTGCGCCTTTGGTGGAGAGCACCGCAGCCGCGCCCTTGGACACTGCTGCATCAATAAAGTCACGCCCATCGACGTTTACACCCGGCAGCGCCACAAACAAATCGCCGCGCTTAACCGCACGGCTATCTGTGGTGATGCCTTTGATCATCACTGATGCTGCGTCACTTGTTAGCCCGAGCAAATCTGATAACCGTCTTTCAACCATTGTATGGTTTGGCCTTTCTAAACCTAGTCCTTAATCAACAAAGCAACCTGCTGATAAATTGTTTCATCTTCTTGCTTTGGCGAGACACCTAAAATAGGTGCAGAGCGCGTAATCACGTTGCCAACTGTTGGTGCTGCGGTCCAACCACCACCAGCGAAACCAAAGGTTTTTTTGGTGCCTTTTGGCTTATCAAGCATGGCGAACACCACATAGCGCGGGTTATCCATTGGGAAGACACCCATAAAGGATGACACCAAGGCTTTTTCATCATAGCCACCAACACCAGCACTTTCAGCCGTGCCTGTTTTGCCGCCAACACGGTAACCAACAGCGTTTGCTTTACTGCCTGTGCCTTCACGCACGACCATCCGCATCATTTGACGCATCTTGTCGCTGGTGGTAGACTTGATCACCTGTTTGCTAACAACAAAGTCATCTTCGTTTTTGGCGATTAATGTGGCGGGAATACGCCGACCTCCGTTCACAATTGAGGCAATGCCCGACGCTGCGGAGAGCGGCGACACCTGAATACCGTATCCATAAGACACAGTCATGGTGCTAAGGCGGCCCCAACGCGTTGGATAGCGCGGCGATCCTGTTTCAGCTAGTTCCACATGTGTGGCTTCCAAAAGCCCTAGGTCGCCCAAAAATTCTTTCTGACGTTCGCCGCCAAGCTCATCTGCCATTTGCGCCATACCAACGTTGGATGAATAAGCAAAAATCTCAGGAATTGTTAGATAGCGCTCTTTTGGGTGATCATCTGAGATCGTGTATTTGCCAACTTTTAGCGGACGCGTTGCATCGTAGCCATCATCCATATCAATGAGACCATCATCTAAGGATGCTGCAACCGTGAAGGTTTTAAAAATGGAACCCAGCTCATACTGCCCCATAGTCATGCGGTTAAAGCGCGCATCATCGGTGGCGCTGCCCGACTGGTTTGGGTCATAATCTGGCATGGAGACCATGGCGATCACCTCGCCTGTGTTCACGTCCATGACAAGACCACCAGCACCGATAGCTTGGTGCGCGCGCATAGCAGCGCCCAGCTCATCTGCCAGTGCGTGCTGCACACGAATATCAAGCGATACCTTGAGCGGCTGGCCCACTTGGGTTTTATCTGCAAGGCGATCATTAAAGAAATGCTCAACACCGCCGAGCCCTTTGCCGTCCACATCCACATAGCCAAGTACGTGACTTGCTAGGCGTCCGTGCGGATAAATCCGTTCCTCTTCGCGCTCAAAGCGCAAGTTAGGGATACCAAGCGCGTTAACCTCCCACTTTTGGGTCGGAGTTAATTTTCTCTTTAGCCACACAAAGCTTTTACCTGAAGTCAGCTTCTGCTCCACATCCGCTTGGCTAAGCTCTGGTAATATAGAC
>Ga0209344_10003962_pt1 | contig 14091 bp, 9 predicted proteins | sample Cruoilmetagenom6_FD_187293 | JGI IMG/M metagenome (GOLD analysis project Ga0209344, IMG submission 187293) | Oil polluted marine microbial communities from Coal Oil Point, Santa Barbara, California, USA - Santa Barbara Oil Seep Sample 6 (SPAdes)... | ecosystem: Environmental > Aquatic > Marine >...
TTGGAATAGAATGATTCTTTTGTATCAATGTAGATTTCATTCAAATCTCTGATTAGTTGAATAAAAACTTTGGAATTTTCTAATATGGTATTTTCATTTTTTAAATTAAAATAAAATTGTTTGTCTTCAACTATAAACTCAAAATAGTCATCATACTTATTGGATATTGATTTAGCTTTATTAATCAAATATTTATAAATTTCGTTGCTGACTAAGTTTTCGTAAGCATTAGATTTATTTCTATGTATATCAATGTTGAAATTTAACCCATTGTGATTTATCGAAATACCTATCACTAAGTGACTGTACTCATTTAAAGATGAGAAATAGCGATTCCAAAGATATGGCATTACATTCCCGCTATTTTGCCAGCCACCATGCTGCTTTTGATCAATTTTGATTTTCGACTTTTCAATTAATGAATCGGTAAATGCTTTGAACTTTTTATAATTTTCACTGAATTCTCTCTTAACCTCCTTATTAAGATTCTTGAGTTCAGCCTTGTGATACTTGTTCAGTAACTCTACTGATTCTGAAATTAAACTTTTCATAAAAATTTTCTACAATCCTTTCAATAAGTAATTAAATATTTTACAAGTATGCAACCTAGCATGATCATTAGCACAGTGAATTGATTAATCAATTGAAACCGCCTTGGCAAAACCAATCATTTTTTGATAATTCTTGATACATTGCTGATTGCCATGAATTTTTATTTTTCCGATATTGGACTAAAAACTGATTATTCAGATAGTTTTTTATTTCACTCACTCCTGTATTTTCCAAGTAAATTACCAATAAGTCTTTAAGTGTTGACAGTTCTTCAGCACATAATTTCATATACTTAGAATCCAAATCAAAATCATTAAAGTGCACTCTGACTCTGTTTTTTGATACTTCATCCCATTCAGTTGGTGGATTAACTAAAAATCTTATTGAAGCTGGGTTTGTTTCAATTACTTCTGCAAACAACCATTGTTCTTCATAAAACTTAGAATCACTAAAATATGGATGTAAAGTTAGCTTTCTTTTTTCTGTCGCTATTCCAGATAGTTTACCTTTATTACAGTCTTGACAAGAAGGTACAAGGTTAATTGGTAAAACAGAAATTAAAGGGAATTTTGTTTTTGGTAGGTAGTGATCAAGTGGATTTACAAAACCAACTCCACAATAAGGGCATATACCATTAATAGCTAAAGATTTAATTTCATCGTAAACGTTTCTCGCAGGCTTTCTTTTAGGAACCATATGTTCAGTATATAAGCCTTTTAGCTCTGCTTTTGTTACTTGACCTATTGCTATTTGATCATTTTTACAACTGACTGATTTAATTTGATGAAAGTCTTCTGTGTCAGCTTTTAAGGCATACTCATTTCCAGCATCTAAAATTTGCTTTGAAATATTACTAATTCTCTGTATCAAATCTTGTTTATCGCTTGGAATACTGTCGAAACATAGATTAAATGTAGCTTCAGCATCGTGGCTTGGTGGATTGATTTTTCTCATTATTCCTCAGTCTGTTTATTCTTTTTTGATAGAATCAAAGATCTGAGTAATGCTTTTCCTTCAAATCCAATTTGACCTTCGTATGCATTTATAATTTCTTCGTAATTTTTTCCCTCATCGACAGACTGACTTAATAAATCGTGAAATCCTGACTTCGAGACTTCCAAGCGAAATACTTCTCTGGTTAGAATACCAACATTTTCTGCAAACGTTTCAATTTCTGGTTCATACACATTCATTACAATTCCATTTCTAATAAGAATATTCACACAAGACTTAGGAATTTCCTGTAGAACAACAGGAGAATGAGTTGCAATAATTGCCAATCCATTTCTGTTTACCAGTAAATCATTTAAAGCCCTGGTGAAAGCAGATAATAGTGGAGGATGAAGATGACTCTCAGGTTCGTCTAATAAAACAATAGTTTTTTCTTCAACTTTTTCAACTAACTTCGTTATTGATAATAAGACAATTGCATGCCCTGAGCTTAAAGGATCAAAGAAATCTTTAGCGAATCTATTGAATTCTTGCTTGTCTTTAGTGCTATCCTCATCAAACGATTTAATCAAACAATCAAAGTCCAAATCTCTGAAATTAGAATCTGAACCCAGCTTTCTAATAGCATTTAACCATCTTTCTTTCTTTGCTGAATATGCTAAAAAATTTATTAAACTGATTGCAAACTCGCTGCCTAATTGAGGTTTATCTTTCAAAATCCATTTTGGATCGTTAGTCTCGGAAATGTCTTTTTTTAACCCGATATATGAAAAGAGCCTTCCTTTATTTGGGTTGTTGTTTTCTGCAGGCGGTTCAAAAGAGTCAAATGCACTGAATGAAATTGATACTAAACCTGCGAAGTAATCATCAGTAAATGTATCATCATTGAGCCAGCCATCAATCTCATCTATAAATTTACCATTATCTGAATTTTTGGCCTGAAGTTCAGAACTTTCTACTAATGCATTCGTCATATTGTTAAGAATTGTGGTTTTTCCAACACCATTTTTTCCAATTAAGACATGCATATTGGTTGAAGGTTTGCTGTTTGGAAAAACTTTGAAATTTAAGCTAATCTCTGAATAGTTTTCACTGCCATCTTTCGAGTAAGTAAAGTTGTACTTAGACAGAGCTGCTTCACCTTTCAAAATACGTTGAAATTGTAGTTCTATTGAAGAATGACTGACTCCTCTTAATAATGACTGTACAAAGGCTTCTTCATTTTCAACCTTTTCTCTTAATTCAACGTCTAAAGCAATGTCATTCAGAGAACTTAAGACCACTTTTGTCTTACTAAAACCTAATGCATCTAACAAACTAGTATAGTAGTCAACATCTAAACCCAATGAATAAAATTGATCAGTAAGAAATTCAAAACCACTTTCTAACTTTTCTTCAGTCCAACCACTGGTATGACCAATATAGCTTATCTTAAGACTCCCAATCTCATGAGACACGCCTTTCTCATCAAAAACAACTAACTGAAAGAGTGTTTTGAAGCCATAATCATCCCAGTTGTCACACATTAAATACCCAACATTTTTTCCGCTCTTAGGCAACCCATTGCCATGTTTGATAATTTGAAAATCCATAACTTTAATAATACTCCCAATCCTCATGCTCCAATGGTGAGCGATTCAAAAAATCTCTTTGAGTTTTCCAATCTGGCATCCAGTCATTCAACATATTTTTGAATTTTTCATTAATTAGATTCCCAGATATGTATTTCCACTTTGGTCAGTCTACTTATACATTAAATATTATCTAATGATTGAACAACATCCTTTATCATATTTTTGATAATTGGGTTCGATAATTTCGCAACTATAGGAATAGTGTTGTCTCTGTCATAACTCCAATGTAGTCCATCGTCAAATATAATTCTCAGTAAGTAATGAGCCTCTGGTATTTTTGCACCTTCAGAAGCAGCCCAATTTAATTTATTAATAGTTTTATGAGTTGTAAAAAAATCCCTTGCGTCAGATTTTGAAGATATTTGATTAAATGCTAACTCTTCGATCGAACGCCTGGTTATTGAACAGATAGCAAGTGGGTCATATTTTTCATCTTCGATATATTTTTCATACTCGGATTTAATATATAACTCAAATTTGCCTTTCGTACCCCAGCTTGATCTAATTTTATTTATGGGTTGTAATTCATTCTTAAAATCAAAATCGTCAATATTGTAATGAACCAAATACTTAGCAATCTTATCTTTTAATTCTTGACTATAATTGTCATCAGATCTTAGAGAAATTAATTTTTTCATGGCATCAATAGAATCATTGATATCTTGGCCTCTCAGGTAAATTACTTTTTGATTTTGGAATACATAGTTTTGGAAAAATGAAGGGTTTAGGTGGGTTAGAATAATTGGATATATACTTCTGCCTTGTTCTTTAAACTCATTAATAATTTGCGATATAAAATATTGGCCTACAACTATGTTAGCATCATCAAGATAATCAAAAACTTCATCGATAATAATTATAGCTTGTTTCTTTTTTAAGAAAAATCGAGCTTTAAATAACATACCTACCAGGCATAAAACATCTCTTTGTCCATTAGAAATTGTTGTTGGGTCAGGAATATCAATTATTAGATTTCCACCTGTTTCTCTAACAGCTGTGGCTTTCCAGGAAGTGTTTATGTCATTTAATAAATTAGAAATTGAATCTTTTAAACTCTTATATCTCAAATATTCAAGATGATCACTTAACTCTTTTTGATAATGTTTTGAAACTGTAATTATTTGCCATAAACAAAGAAAAGCTTTTGTTTTTGAATACTTTGTAGTATCAATAATTAAATTTAGTAAATTCAATACATTTTCTTTCTTAGCAGATAGTAAACCTACTTCCTTTGACACTTGATTATAAATATCAACAAGCCCGTCGCTCGATGTCTCAAAAATATCTTTGATTTCTTCTATACTATCAGGCACTACTGTTTTTAAAACTTTTCCAATTAGACTCATAAATTCATGAGATCGCATTAAAAAATAATTCTCTAAAAATAGTGAATTAGATAAATTATCAAGTTCAGAAGAGTACCTGCCAAATTCTTTTTTCAAATTAGTTATTTTATAAGGACAAGCTACACTTTTAACTTTTTTGGTTAGAATAATTGGTTCTATAATTTCTTTAGCATCTGCTCTTGAGAACCCCCCATAATTTCGATTTATTGCTTTAATTTTTCTTAAGTCAGAAACAACTTCAATATCAAATTTCTTTCTAATACCATTAGTGTGAGCTGCCTCTGTAACAGTGAATGACTCTGTAGATCCATCTATATCTACTTCAATTTCAAGTCTTCCTTGATTTGTTGATTTATGTTCATGACGTTCGCTATCCGGAATTTTTAAAGAAGTTTGACTTGCTGCAAATTTAAAAGCACATGCAATTGAGCTTTTACCAAAACCATTTGGTGCGACTAGTATGTTGGGTTTATTTTTGAAAATCTTTTCTTTGATCTCTAAATTATCGATTCCTCGAACATTTGATATCCTTATCTTCTCAATTGTCATTGGCTATTTTCCTACTGTTACTTGACCATTCATTAACATTGGCAATAACCAATCTCTTAGCTTGATTAATTGTTGATTTTGTTTGTGGTTGTTTAGAATGATTTCATTGTATTTAGATACTTGGTTATCGTATTTCTCTAACAATTTTTTAGCAGGTAATACTAGTTTTAGTGAAAACAAGTCATCTTTGGTAATAGAGCCAAACGTTGTTCCGGAATTGTTTCTGTGATCGAAAATTTGTTTAAAGTACACCATTACATAAAACAGATATGAATCAAATCCTTGTTTACTGTTAAGTGCTGCTAAACCACGACCTATGCAACAATCATTATCAGCAATGTTTAAAGTTCCAACTGGTGCTCTCACGCTTAATAATACATCTCCTTTTTTTGCAAACCTTGTTGCTTTAGTTGTGTACTTTCTAATTTTAGGAAATCGCCATCCAAAATCTGTACAACCTTGGAAGAATATATCACCAATACAGTCATCATTATAAGAGTCACCAGGTGGTGATTGTCCCATAGTTATATTTGCTATATATGATAATTCGACACACTGCCAACCTTCAGGAACCTCTCTTTTCAATTTTTCATCAAAAACCATCATTCCACCAGATGATTTGTAGGGTTTGCCATTTTGGTCTGGGAAGTCGAATTGGACGAACCAGTAGTCATAAATGGTTTTTGCCATCGACTCTAACTGTTGGTTGATTTTGTTATTGAGTTTTATTTTTGTATCTAAATCTGAAAGAACTTTCGCTATTTGCTTTTGTTTTTTAATTTCAAAAGCGGGAATTGGGAATTCTAGAATTTGATTTTTATCACCTCTAGGCATTTTTGTGCCTTTAGAACCATTCATCATATGAAGAAAAAAATCATCCCTATGCAAAGCATAATATATGAATGAAGGATCATAATTGTTTTTAACTTTTAAAGTTAGAACATCCGCTGAGCACCCACCACATATATCTGCAAACCATATTTTCATCAGGTAGGGGCGAATGTTTGAAATCAAAATATCTCCTATATCAAACTTTGTAACAGTTCCTCCTTTTTGGGGTAATTTTGCTGCAGCAATTTTCCCTTTTTTATTTGGCAATAAATTATCTGTAGTCACATAACTTGCTGTATTGATTCCTTTAAGAGAAATTCTTTCACCTGAGTATTTAGCAACATCATTAAGAGGGATATTAATCACCATAATAGTCACCATCATTACTGGTAAGTGCATAGTATTCAAGAAAACTAAAATTTCTAAACTTCATAATTCAGCATTTTCAAATTTTGTTTAATTTTATTTTCTAATAATTTTGACTCGCTGAACAAAGTATCTAAATTTCCATCAAATTTTTTCATTTTGGAATTGAATTCAGTCTCTGTAATCTCGATGTGCTCGATTTTCACTTCAAAATACTGACCTGCACTGAGGGAGTAGTTTTTTTTCTTTATTTCTTCATAATCAACCACCACTGAAAAACTATCTACCACTTCTTTGTGATTAAAGGTGTCAATGATCAGTTGTTCTTCAATTTCAGATAGTACGGTTTTTTGGTTTTTTCCTTCTTTTATCTTAGTCCCTAAGTTGGATGCGTCAATTAACACCACATCGCCTTTATTTTTTGCATCTAAAAATAAGATGCTGACATTAGTTCCTGTGGTGGCGAAAATATTGGATGGCATTGAAACGACACCACGCAAAATTTTATTTTCAACCATGTGGGTACGAATCTTTTTATCTATGCCTGATTGTGCTGTGATAAATCCAGTAGGTACAACAATTGCTGCTTTGCCTTTGTCACTAAGTGAATGGATGATATGTTGCAAAAACAAAGTGTAAATTGCCATTTTATCTTTGGCTTGTTTAGGAATATTGGGAATTCCTGCAAAGAATCTATCATGATTGGCTTTTGTGTCCAAGTCATCACGGTCATCAGAAAAATCTAATTTAAAAGGTGGGTTTGAAACGATGTAATCAAACTTTTCTAATTTTCCATTGTCTTGCTTGTGGTACGGGTGCAAGATCGTGTTACCTTGGATAATATTTTGGATTGAATGGACTAAGTTGTTAAGTATCAGATTGAGTCGCAACAAACTAGATGACTTTTGTGAGATGTCTTGTGAGTAGATGGTACATTTATCTTCGCCTATGGCGTGTGCCAAATTCATCAATAAAGTGCCCGAACCCGCTGAGGGATCATAACAAGTCACATCATTTACATCTTCATTAACCAAACATGCAGCCATGATCTTTGCAACGGCATGAGGCGTAAAATATTCAGCGTATTTACCACCAGAGTCTTTGTTGTAATCAGAAATCAAATACTCAAAGATGGTGGCATAAAAATCATACTTGCCTTGTTTAAAAATGTGTTCAAAGCTGAATCCAATGAGCTTGTTTATGATCGCCTTACAAAAGGCATCACGTTTGGCACTGGAAACAAATTCACCGATACGTTCAAACAGAATTACTTTTGCGCCATTGTCTTCTTTAACAGAAAAGATATCTGTGTTGATTTTGGCGATATCCAATAAGGCATCATCAAATGTTTTGGCAAATTCAGCTTCGTCTTGCTGATGAAAAAGACTGCTAATAAAATGTTGGGGATATAAATGTGCAGTGCCTTCACTCAATTGCATCAACAACATTTCATAATCATCTTTTGGGTATTTTTCTAAAGTTTTTGCCCAATTTTTATCTTCATTGAGTTTGGGTTCAATCTTTTTAACTTCATAGGCAAACTTATCGTTCAGAAATTTATATAAAAATACTTGCGTAATAATTTTAAATTCATTGCCATCATTACCCAGGCCATAATTTGCACAGACACCTTTGAGTCCATCGATCAGGGCTTTTGCTTTGCTTTCAAAGTCTTGAGTTACCATGCTGGGTTACCTTTGTATTCATTTATATATTCTTTTACTATTAAATTATTTATCATTTTTGATGTTTTAGCGTCTATTGACATATTGTGTTTATTTTTAAACTGGTCAATAACAATCCTGACCATCATTTTTTCTATGTAATCTTCATTATTGAGCAATTTGGAATTTTGCAATATTTTTTCATCTGCGGCATGTTTAAGCCCAGACAATGCTTTAATTAGTTTCAGTTCATTATCAGTTGGGTTACGTAACTCTAATAATCTTTTATGAAGTCGTGCATATTTTTCATCATTTTCATATTTGGCTTTGATGAGTCTATTTTTGCGTTCTAGCTCCTTAGATTTTTCATGAATTTTATTGAGTGACTCTATATTGTCCACCATTTCTTGTTTACTGACTTCACTGAGATTTTTCTTTTTAAACAGTCTTTCTAGTTCTTCTTTTAAAGATATGAACTCTGGATCTTTTTGATCAAAGTTACCTTGTAATGACTCCCTTGTTTTTTGCAGTATGTCTTTTAATTGATCTGCCAGAATGAGTTCTGCTTCATTGATTTTTGTGAAAGCAAAGACCACATTTTCTAGTGCAATATTGAGAATGTTTATATCACTGTCATTGCTTTCTAAAATTTCTCTTTTATTTATTAAAGCTAACCTATTGAAGGCTTCACGTGCTAGCACAGCCAGTTTCCTGAAATCTAGTTTTTCTAACTTATCGTACTGACCAGATAATCTAATAAGATTGTATAAGCTCTTCGCCTTATTTAATGCTCTGGTGATTTTGAGCATTTCCTCACGGTCATTTATCTCATTGATTTGTTCTGAAAATATTTCAGCATTTTCAATATCAAAATAAAGCAAAGCATTTTCAATTTCTTCAATCTGTTGTTCAATTTCTTCAGGCTGTAGAAACAAATCAGAGTAACTCTCCATTTCATCGCCCGTGATTAACTGAAGTTCATCAAAATAGGCTTGATTGGTTTTTTCAAACTCTGTTTCTATATCTGCAAAATCAACAACGTAACCATATTTAAAATCTTTATAAGTTCTGTTAACTCGTGTTAATGCTTGTAGCAAATTATGTGATTTAATTAAACGCTCTAAATATAGCTTCTTCAGTCTTTTAGCATCAAATCCAGTGAGTAACATATTGTAGACAATCAGAAGGTCAATTTTTCCATCCTTAAATTTTTCTACAAGTTCCTTTCTTTCTGATTTTGTTCCTGCATCGTGCAAAATGAGAGCTGCTGTGGTGACTTTGCTTTCTTCTTTGATACTAACACCATAACTGTCTTGTGTTTCTGCGGCCATCGCCACAGGTTCTTCTTCTACACAAGGTTGAGAGTACTTATGTTGAAATATTTCATGCATTTTCTTTGCTTGCTTTGAAGAGTCACAAATAACCATAGCCCCAATACTTGGGTCATTCATAGTGGTTCTGCTTTTTTCAAAATCGGTAACTATATAGTTCAACATCGGTTCAACAAACCTATGATCAGCATACAGCTCTTCTTTACTGGTTTTTCCCTTCAAGACTTCTATTTCTTCTAGTGCTTTCTGCATCAATAAAACATAGCTTGTTTCAATTTGCTCTCTGATCAGTCTCAGTGTGTAACCATCAGCAATAGACTTGTTGTAATAATATTTGTGAATATAATCTCCAAATAACAATTTGGAAGCACTTTCTTCACCCAATAATGGAGTGCCTGACAATCCAATTTTTATAGAATTTGGGTCGGATTCTTTTAGATTGGCTAAAAAACTTCCTTTCGGGTTATAGCTTCTGTGTACTTCATCTAAAAAGTAAATTCTTTGTAACTTAAGGTTATAGTCCGTGTTTTTAACTACACTAGGATCATTTTCAAACTTTTGAATATTAACGACTGTGATTTCAGGTTTTCCAGAGTTGTTATCTATTGCTTTTGAAGACTTAATAGTTTTTGCAAATTCATCTCGAGAACTAACTTTTTTGACAATCAAGTTTCTACTTTTAAATTCTTTTGATGCTTGATTTAATAAGTCTAAGCGATCAACAATAAAATAGAATTTAGGAACTATGCCTTTAGACTGATAATAATCAGTGAGGAATTTAACATTGTAATATGCGAGTGCCGTTTTACCACTTCCTTGAGTGTGCCAAATCAATCCTGATCTAACACCTTCATCAAGCTTTTTCTCGATCGCTTTTGTTGCAAATATTTGAGGGTATCTCATCACATGTTTTTCTAAGCCCTTAGTTTCATTGACATAAGCTAATGAGTATTGCAAAAGAAAAGAGAGTCTTTGTTTACTGAATAATGAGGTGCAAATCCTATTTGATGGTTTTGTTGGGTTCTTAGCTGATATGAAAGCAGGACTGTTTTTAATGCTTATAAAGTTGTTATCTTTTAAGATTTGATTTTCAATGTCATCATTTTCATCTTTAAGCAATTTGTTTAAATCAAGATTCTCCTCCTCTCTAAAATAATTGAAATTAGGCTTGTTATAAGAAGTGGTTGCGTAGAAAGAACCTTGGATTTTTGTTGTTGAACCTTCTTCATACTCCATGTTGTTTGAAAAAACCATCAACTGAGTGATATTAATAAATTTCCTGAATTTTTTATTTTTAAAACGCTTATCTATTCTCTCTTTTTCTGCCAGAGTGCCATCTTTATTATTTGGTTTTTTAACTTCAATAAAAACTAACGGCATACCATTGATTAACAAGATGATATCTGGCCGAAATTCTTCATCATCTTTTTTATAAGGTAATTCAGTGACGACATTGAAAGTATTGTTTTCAAAGTTTTCAAAATCAATTAATTTTACGCCTGATCTTTCGATGAGCTTTTGGTAGAAAGCTTTACCCAAATCTTCGTTATCAAGCGATAATGAGATTTCATCTAATATTCGTTCTGCATCTGAAGTATCAAGATCTTGGTTAATTCTCAATAGGCTGGATTTAAAGATATCAGTGAATATGTTGGTTTCATAATCCCTAACAGCGCCTTTCAAAGGCAGGTATGTATATCCCAATCTAGTTAAATGAATAATAGTTGGTATTTTTACTCTGGTATCTTCATTGAAACTCATTCGAGATTATCTTCTTGCATTTATTATTGTTTTTGTTCCTTCTGGCGCATTATTGTCACTCACAGCCAATAGACATGTCAATTAACTTCTGATGGATATCAATGGATGCATAAAGACCGTGTTTAATTCTAACTCCATTGATCTTTTGACTAAAGAATTATTAATAAGCTGATTATTGGCTATTTTCATCAAATCACTGAGTTAATAGAACTGTGAAGTCAATTTAAAACCATGTTTAACTCAGCTTATGAAACAAGCCTATCTAATTGAAATTTATAATAAATATAGCGTCTAATCCATGAATTTATTTTGAATTCTATTATGATGATGCCCTATAGGGATTTTGGTATCTAGCGCTATTTTGCGGTCACTTGCACCCGTAAATTGTTAAAGCTCTAGAAGTACCTTTGATTTCTGAGGGAAAGTGGTATTTGTTTTTTTGGGAGGGAGGCGGTTAAACCTCCCCATAGTTATAACATAGTTGTTTTGACCTTACTATTTGATCCCATAGGTCAATTTTTTAGTCTTAAAACCTTGCCATTAATGCTTTTCTTTATTCTCACTCTAGCCCTTGGTTTATCTAGTTTTTAGCACCCCAATTTAATTATTTTAAATAGGTTAGATAACGATAGGTTGTGATAAGAAAAGTTTATATATTGAATGAATCTAAATTTCTAGCAATTCATCTACAACTGAATATTGCATTTGTTCTGGCAGTTTATCGCCTTCAAAGTCTTTCTTTACAGTTCTGACCTTAACCTTAATGACTATTCCATTTAGATTTTGCATCGGAACTCTGTCTGGCCTGAGTCTTTTGATTTTGGGAAAAACTTTGTACCAATGTTTGAGGAAAGATCCAGAGCATTTAGCTATGAATTTGCCTTTAATTTTTGGCTTACCATTGAGTTTTTTCACATAATAGAACTTTCGGAACGTCTTTCCAAAATGCTCGCCACATTCAGTGATGGTGAAATATAAGATTAATCTAGGTAGTCCAAAACTGATTGTAGTTTCCCAGGTGTTCAAAGTAGCTTCATATACACCTTCTTTGATCAAGTGAGTTTCATCAATTGCTGATAAATTTGATTTAAATGGAATAACATTCTTGATTGGACTGGCTTGTGATTCATTGATATAATTAGTGCTGGTTGAATTCATTAGTAATTCTCCTGTATTGTTGACTTTAGTGTTGACTGAAAACCCGTTTATACTTCCTACAGTGGACGGGTTTTTTATTGGGTTATTAAAAATAACAGCTTTAAGATCCTGCTGATTCATTAGCTACCTCCTCAGACTGTTCTTCCATCCATTTGTTAATCTCGGACAGTTTCCATACTGCTGCTCTTGATTTGCCAAGTTTGAAATTACTTGGAAAATCTCCAGCTTTTATCTTGGCAAATATCCATGATTTGGACATGGGAACAATCTGAAGCAATTGTTCTAATCTGATAAATTTTTCTTGTGACATATAGCACCTCTCGTTATTAATAAAAATAATGTAAGGATGTAAGTGTTATTGCATCCCATGGGTGTCTATTTTCGATTTAATCTGATAAATGCACAGGCAAAAAACTCATACTGATTCTTTGCACTTTTCTTTCCAGTACTTTGAGGGTTGTGACTTATACAGGTCATTCAGAGGATCGATTTGAACATCTTGAATCATTTTTATAGCCAGATTTTTGGTTGTCCTCTTAACTTTATCTTCAACATAATTTGTCAAACCACCAAAAATAAATTCGTTTGCCTCGCTATCAATCAATCTCTTATTTATCAATAGGGACTCAATATACAAATCTAGATATGGCAATATTCCTGAATCCATCAACTGAATATTATTGTTAGGCCAGTCCTTTAATTTTAAGGCTTGTGAACGTTTTAAGGATTTTGTGGTTATTTGCTCTTTTGCTTTGAGTGCAAGAACAACTTTTTTAAAGTCTCTAACAAGAGTTTCAATAGGAACGTTTAGATCAGCGCTAAAATATGAAAGGCCATTGAAATTATCCTTCGTTGGGTAGTGTTGACATGCTTTTTTGATATCCTTTTTATCAGTTTCAGTTATTTCCCTATAAGGGCCAGATATTAATGACTTCATCTTAGTAACTGATTGTTGTAATTCATCTTTCATGGACCAGCCTAAATCGCTAATTTCATATGCTGCCAGAACAGAGACTGTATTTGTTATTAAATTTTCTTCTAATTGTTTCTCTCTCAAATGTTCAGCATATTCCAATGCTGAATTATCAAACATATTTATATTTGATTTTGCATCCACAATCCCTTCAGCTTTTAATGACAGATCAGGAAAGTTCCACTCCAGCCCTAATAACCCTTTCTCCTTGATAGAATCAAACAAATCAAGACTCTTCTTGTCGATTTCATTACCTTTTTCAACGTATTCTTTTACTTGAAATAGTAACCCTTGCCTGAAACGCAATTGATATGCCCAGAACCCAGGGTCAAGATAACTTGGGTTTTTATAATTTTTGATATTGAACCAGTCTGGCTTTTGAAGTTTTTCGTCCTGATTCATAGATTAACTTTTTTATTATCAAATGATTGAAAGAAGTCATCAAAGCCAATTCTTTCTCCATCTACATAATTAGCATACCATTGCATCAAAGCGGTTCTCTGAGGCAGGTATTCGCTTCTGTTGTAGGCACTGCGTATTTTATTGCTGGGTGCATGGGCTAATTGTCTTTCAATCACATCAGGATTGATTTGAGCTTCATTAGCCACTGTGGAAAATGTAGACCTCAATCCATGACAGGTTGTCTTTTGCCACAGTCCGATATTCTTCAACATGACCAGTAGGGCGTTTTCACTGATGGGTTGTTTATGTGGTTTGTGAGCACTGGCAAAGAGGTAAGGAAAATCTCCATTGATTGATTTTAGCTCTTCAAGAATGGTCATTACTTGATTTGAAATTGGTACAACCAAGGCTTTATCTCGTTTCATTCTATCTCTAGGGATTATCCAGACTCTTTTATCCCAATCTATTTCTTCCCAAGTGGAAAACCTCAACTCATTCATTCTGACAAAGGTATAAACCAACATCTTTAAAGCCAGTTTTGTGGTGGTGAAACCTGTGTAGTTTTCAATACCA
>Ga0209344_10003965_pt1 | contig 14090 bp, 14 predicted proteins | sample Cruoilmetagenom6_FD_187293 | JGI IMG/M metagenome (GOLD analysis project Ga0209344, IMG submission 187293) | Oil polluted marine microbial communities from Coal Oil Point, Santa Barbara, California, USA - Santa Barbara Oil Seep Sample 6 (SPAdes)... | ecosystem: Environmental > Aquatic > Marine...
AGTGCAACCACTTGGCCATTGTTTGCCGTTCCATTGCTGCTGCTGCTTATCGCAGGAGCTATTCTGCGCCGTCGGATTGGTGGACGCGCTACGGTGGATGCAGAGGGACAGGGCGAATGAACTGGCTACCCATCATTGCGTTGGCCGCAATTGCCTTTTTGATTGCAGCCTTTGTCCTGCGCCTACCGCGCCGCAACTGGACATTTTTTGGTTCAGCATTGCTGTTCGGGCTGGCCGGATATGCGCTTCATGGCAATCCCGGATTGCCGCAGGCGCCCAAAGCTCCTGATGTACGCGCATCACAATCTGGCGAAGCGATGGTGGCCGCTCGGCAGGAATTGTTTGACACCGCGCAGCCGCGCCCCGGCTATCTGATGGTATCGGATGCCTTTGCGCGTAAGGGCAGGTTCGACCAAGCAGCCCAATTGCTGCGCAAGGGCCTTCGCGAGAACCCCAATCATGGTGAGGGTTGGTTGGCCTTAGCCAACGCTTTGGTTGAGCATGCCGAAGGACAAGTCACCCCGCCGGCAGCCTTTGCCTTTGCCAAGGCTGAGGAAAGCATGCCAGGAAATCCTGGGCCGGCCTATTTTCTGGGCTTTTCCTTGCTGCGTTCGGGTAAGCCAGACGAGGCCCGCGGGGTGTGGCAGGGATTGCTCGATTCATCGCCTGATGACGCTCCGTGGCGCGATAATTTGGTGATGCGGATTGAACGGCTGGACCAGCTCATCAGCCTGATCGAAGCGCAGCCGATCCAACCTGTTCACTAGCCAGCGCGCATTCAGCATTCCAATCGCACCTTGCCGAGGAGAAAGGGCAGTGCTAAGCGCCGCCGCCTTGCGTTGGAAGCGGTAAAGCTACCGTCAATCGAAGCGCATGGGCAGTACCGGAACTATATCGGGAAATCCTTAGGGTATGAGCGAAAATACAGCGCCAGCAGTCGCCTCGCCTCACGGTGGGAAGAGCGGGCATCAAGGCACCAAGGCAGCGCTTGCCGTTGGCGCTATTGGTGTTGTCTTTGGCGATATCGGTACCAGCCCGCTTTATGCATTCCGCGAAACCTTTGTTGGTCCGCACCCACTGGCGGTGGATGCCGCGCATGTGTTGGGCGTCATAAGCCTGATTTTCTGGTCAATGACGTTGGTCGTTGCGATCCAATATGTCACCATTTTGATGCGCGCCGATAACAAAGGGCAGGGCGGCTCGCTCGCCTTGGTTGCGCTTATCTCCAGCCATATCAGCAAGTCCAAATATGGCTGGCTGGCGGTGCTGCTGGGGGTGTTTGCCACTTCGCTGTTCTATGGCGATAGCATGATTACACCGGCCATTTCTGTCCTATCGGCTGTTGAAGGCCTGACCGTAGTCGATCAGGGTTTACAACCCTTCGTTATCCCTATTGCGCTTGCGTTGTTGGTGTTCCTATTCATCCTGCAAAAGCGCGGAACAGCCAAGGTGGGGGCATTATTTGCTCCGGTGATGATCGTGTATTTCACCGTCATTGCGGCGATGGGCACATGGCAGATCATCCAATCGCCGGGCATCCTGTGGGCGCTCAACCCCTATCATGCGATCAATTTCTTCGTGCTCGACGGAGGGCTGGCCTTCCTCGCGCTGGGTTCGGTTGTTCTTGCTGTAACCGGCTCAGAGGCGCTGTATTCAGACATGGGCCACTTTGGCAGAGGCCCAATGCGCCTGTCATGGTTCGGCTTTGTCATGCCGTGCTTGCTGCTCAATTATTTTGGGCAAGGTGCGATGATCATGGGTCTGCCGCCGGAACAAGCAGCCCAGGCGATCCAAAGTCCGTTCTTCTTCCTGGCCAATGAGGAATGGCGTTTACCACTGGTGTTTCTGGCAACCTTTGCCACCTTTATCGCCAGCCAGGCCGTAATCTCGGGCGCGTTCTCTATCACCCACCAAGCGATCCAGATGGGCTATATTCCGCGCCTGTCGATCCGCCACACCAGCGAGACTGAGGGCGGTCAGATTTACATTCCCGTGGTCAATTGGGCGTTGATGGTGGCAGTGATTATTCTGGTTCTGACCTTCCAGAATTCATCCAACTTGGCCAGCGCATATGGCATTGCGGTGACTGGTGCGGTGACCATTGATACGCTGCTGATGGGCGTGCTGTTCGTGGGCGTGTGGAAGTGGAAATGGTGGTACGCTGCACCAGTGGTTGCGCTGTTCCTGATCGTGGATGGTGCCTATTTTGCCGCGAACCTGACCAAAGTTCCCGAAGGAGGCTGGTTCCCATTGGCGGTGGGCTTTATCGCCTTCCTATTACTCACCACCTGGGCGCGTGGGCGCAAGCTGATGCGCGACAGGATGAGCGAAATCGCGCTACCGATGGAAATCTTCGCCAAATCGGCCAATAATTCTGCCACACGCGTGCCCGGTACAGCGATCTTTATGGCCTCTAACACCGCAGGCGTCCCTTCTGCACTGCTGCACAATATCAAACACAATAAGGTGCTGCATGAACGCGTTGTCATTCTGACGGTCAACATCACCGATGAACCCTATGCCGATCCGGCTTCGCGATGCGAATACACCGATATGGGCGACGGGTTTTATCGAGGCGTGCTGAATTATGGCTTCATGGAAGAAACCAATGTTCCGCTGGGACTCAAGCAGATGGAGCAATGCGGCGGCGAGTTTGACATGATGCAAACCAGCTTCTTCCTCTCGCGCCAGACATTGCTGGCCAGTGAAAATCCCGGCATGCCGATCTGGCGTGAGAAGATATTTGCATGGATGCTACGCAATTCAGCCACGGCAATGGAGTTCTTCCGATTGCCAACCAACCGCGTGGTGGAACTGGGCAGCCAAGTCGAGATTTAGGCTTGTCGCGGGAGGCTCTTATTGTTCGCTAACGACCCAAAAATAGACGGTCGACTACGGCAGGGAAATGACCGTCCACTTCGGGTGGTTGATCCGCACTACCCTTCTAACATTACTAAGAGGGAGTGGGCCAATGTGCGCGCTCTCTATTCCTGCCATAATACGTATGGCGTCAGACCGCTGCTCAACTTTCCACCTGTCCAAAAGTTTTTTCGGATCAAGAATTGAGGCTCGAGCCAACTCGCGATCGACCTCTAGCCAATATGAAGCTACTTGTGGATCGTCGCTGATCCACTGCGACCAATGTGAATTATAGGGAGGTGGGTCCAGACAACCTAGATCGAATAGGCTGACTGCGCCAATCCCTCGACAAAATCCATTCGCGTATTTGGCTTGTGCAGGAACCCTAACGAAACCGTCTTGAACAATTTGCTCAAAGGCCTTTTCGTTGGTCGCGTGCCATAGGTGGCCGTTCAGCTCAGATACCAGATTAGCGTCCAACCATGTTGGTGCTCCGGCACGACTTTCGCGCATAGCAATCCCATACTACCACTTATTAATCTGTTTCGGATCGTGGATCGATCCACTTCCAAGCACCTAGCAAGATTAAGACTGCGGCTAAGCCGTGCATCCATCCTGATAAACCCAGCGGACATCATAGTGCATGCGTTCCCAGAAACGGGACGGAATGATTGTCATTAGAGCCATTAGACCCAGCCCAAGAAAAAACACGAAGCGCGCTCGCTTTTCAGAAGACCAATCATTCATTGTCAGTTCCTAGATAACACCCGGTGACGCAAATCTTAGCAGTTCATCTTCTTTTGTCACTTTGTCTGCTTCCCACCCCTGAGCAGACTTTGAACCATCTACGCGGTCGGCGGTTCGTTTTTCAGCGCTTCGTCCTTCGCATCGTCCAGCCCCACATCCAGTCCGTTCTTCATCAGCATCGGTATCTGGCTGAAGGTGAATAGGAAGCTGAGCGGCATGAAGACCCAGAGTTTTGCCCACAGCCATGTTTCGAATGTGCCGTTCTCGACGTTGTAGAAGAAACGCAAACCTTCGTTGAGCAGAGCGAGTCCGAAGAAGAAAAATGCCCAATTTCTCGATAGTTTGAGCCACCCTTCGTCGCTCAAGCCTTCGAATGCTGCTTCGAGCAGCACTTTCAGCATGGCTTTACCCTTGAGCCATCCCACGATCAGCACCAGACCAAACAGCGAGTAGATGATCGTTGGCTTCAGTTGGATAAAGGCGGGATCACCAAAGAATATTGTCAGAGCGCCAAATCCCACGATCAGCGCGGTTGAAAACCACAGCATAGGGGAGACCTTGCCTAGCCGCCATTTGGACACGGCCAATGCGATCACTGCGGCGACCATAAACGCCAGCGTACCTTTAATAACCGCTGCGACCTCTGAAATTGCGTCGCTATCTTCTGGCGAAAAGTATTTATAGGCCGCCAAGAAGACCACCAGCGGGCCGTAATCGACAGCCACATTCAGCCAGCCAGTTCCAGACTTCTGTTTTGGCGTATCAGTCATCAAGCAACCCCCGCAATCACGCGCGCAACCAGATCGGGATCGAACGGGCGCAAATCTTCCATTTTCTCGCCCACGCCAATGGCATGGATGGGCAGGCCATATTGTTCGGCCGCTGCCACCAGTACGCCGCCGCGCGCTGTGCCATCCAGCTTGGTCATGATGAGGCCGGTAACACCGGCAACTTCCTTGAACACGTCAATCTGGCTGAGCGCATTTTGGCCATTGGTTGCGTCCAAAACCAGCACAACATCATGCGGAGCATCTTCGTTCAACTTACCAAGAACTCGCCGAATTTTGGACAATTCCTCCATCAGTTCGCGCTTGTTTTGCAGGCGTCCCGCAGTGTCCACTATCAGTGCATCAATCCCGGTGTCAGTTGCCTGCTTCACCGCATCAAACACGATTGAGGCGGGGTCGCCGCCCTCTGGCCCGCGCACAAGGTCCACTCCGGCGCGATCTGCCCAAGTGGCCAGTTGACCAATCGCGGCGGCGCGGAAAGTGTCTCCTGCAGCCAGCAGAACGCCATAATCATCTTCGGTGTATAGATGCGCAAGTTTGGCAATTGTTGTGGTCTTGCCCGATCCATTTACCCCGATCACAAGGATGACTTGAGGGCGAGGGAAGGCGGTAATTTCCAAAGGCTTTGCAACAGGGCGCAGGATTTCTGCAATTTCCTCAGCAACGGCCTCTTTCAACTGTTGTTCTGAAATTTCCAGGCCAAAGCGCTTTTCCCTCAACCGTTCGCGGATGCGCGAAGCAGCAGAGGGGCCAAGGTCTGACATGATCAGAGCATCCTCAACATCATCTAGCGTGGCATCGTCCAGCTTTGCGGTGCTGGCGACGCTTGCCAAATTTTCGCTAAGGCGTTCAGATGTCTTGCGAAACCCGCCAAACAGACGGTCTTTCCATGACGCCTTCGGACTTTCTTGATCGCTCATAGGAGCAATCCTTCCTCGATAATTGTGGGCCGGATCGACACAATTGATCCAGCTGAAATGTTGGCCGGGACAGCAACCCGTGCGAAGTTTTCGGCATAGCCTGTTCCGTCACGCTCGGCGAGGACAGATAAAGGTTTGCCCACCAGGCTTTGCAACCATTCGCCGCGCGTTTTGGAGACTTGCTCGCGTAGTTCGGTAGCCCGACGTTTGATCACGCTACGATCGTGCTGGGGCATGCGTTCGGCTGGCGTTCCCGGGCGCGGGGAATAGGGGAAGATATGACCATGAACGATGCCCAATTCCGCGATGATGGAAAGGTTGGCTTGGTGGTGTTCTTCGGTTTCTGTTGGAAAGCCAGCGATCAAATCGGCGCCAATGGCGAGATCTGGGCGGCGGGCCTTGAGGCGGGTTGCCAAACCAACCGCGTCATGGCGCAAATGGCGGCGCTTCATCCGCTTAAGGATCAAATCATGGCCATGTTGCATGGACAGGTGCAAATGCGGCATCAAACGCGAGTTTGCGGCAAAGAGTTCAAACAATTGTTCATCAATTTCAATGCCATCAAGCGAGGACATACGAAGCCGCTTTAGCTCTGGAAAGCGTTCGAGAACTTGCGAGACCAGCGTGCCCAAAGGCGAGACCTGGGGTAGATCATGGCCCCAGCTGGTCACATCAACCCCGGTCAGTATGACTTCAGGTGCACCCTGTTTCAGATGTTGTTCGACCTCATGCAAAACCTGCGAGATCGACATGGATCGGCTTTTCCCGCGCCCCTGCGGGATCACGCAAAAGGTGCAGGCATGATCGCAACCATTCTGCACAGCGATGAAAGCTCTGGTTCGTGATGGAACAATGGGCGGGGCGCTTTCGGCGACGTTCCATGCGCGCGGATCGAGTTTTTCTGTGTTGGCAATTAAACCATCCACTTCGGGCATCTGCCCAATCTGATCGCGCTCGATATCCGCTGCACAGCCAGTCACCATCAAACGGGCGTCTGGCCGCGCTCGGCGCGCTTTGCGGATTGCCTGTCGGGTCTGGCGTACCGCCTCTGATGTGACTGCACAGCTGTTGATCACTACGATATCGTCTTCGCCGGCCAGCATCGCCTGCATGCGCTCGCTCTCAGCGATATTGAGCCGGCAACCCAGCGAGATCACTTCGGCTCCCGATTGTCCTATCTGCCCAACTTGGCTGGTAGGCCTGTCGGGTTTCACGAATAATCGTCCCACTCAAAGCTGCCGCGATAACTTTCGGTGGCTGGGCCGCTCATCATAATCCGATCTTGGTCGGTCCATTCGATGGTCAAATCCCCGCCGGGTAAGCGCACTGTAGAGCGACGCTCTGCCCGCCCAATGCGCGCAGCGGCCACCGCGGTTGCGCAGGCCCCAGTTCCGCAGGCCTTGGTCAAACCAACGCCGCGTTCCCACACACGCAGACGAATTGTGTCACGAGCCTCGATGGTGGCAACATTTACATTGATGCGGTCAGGAAACAGCGGATCAGTTTCAATCTGTGGGCCCAATTGGTCAAGCGCAATGGCATCGCAATCATCCACGAAAAACACGATATGCGGATTACCGACATTCACTGCCACCGGATTGGACAGTGTATCCCATCCAACGGGCAGAGCAGCTGTATCCATGCCAAACGCAAGCGGTATGTCCTGCCAGTCAAACCGGGGGCTGCCCATATCGACCCGTGCACCGCCTGTTGTTGGTTCCAGCGCGATGATCCCGCCGCCGGTCATCACATTGGCGGGTTGGCCGTGGAGCAAGGCAATCGCGCGGCTGGCATTGCCGCAGGATTCCACCTCGCCGCCATCGGCGTTGTATATCCGCATACGGAAATCAGCTTCTTGGCTGGTTTCCAGCACGATCAGTTGATCACAGCCAATCCCCGTGGTGCGATTGGCCAGCGCTGCGGCGATAGTATTGCTGATGGCGGGCAGGGCGGTTTCTCGCCCATCTAGGACGATAAAGTCATTGCCCAATCCGTGCATCTTGGTGAAGGAAACTCGCATAGCGGCTCGCGCTCTATGCGGGTGCGAGCAGATCGTCCAGTAAATCGCGATTCCCAAATGCCGATCTTAGTCCGGCAGATCAGCCTTTATTGACCTGTTTTGCAGGCATGGCTTGCCCAGCTTCTTCGATTTTCTCGACTGTATCGCTTGCAGCATTGGCATCAACCGAAGCGGTATTGCTTTCATCGATTGCGGCCCACTTTCCAGCATTGCGTAGGCGCTCTTGCACCTGCGTGGCTGTTTCGGGGCGACCATAGAGATAGCCTTGACCCTTGAGCTGACCCATCTCCTTCAGCGAATCGAGGATATTCTGATCTTCAATACCTTCCGCAGTGATGGGCATATCCAAACCTTGTCCCAGCGATACAATCGCATCGACAATTTTCGAACTGGCATCAGCATTGCGCAATTCGCTGATAAAGCTGCGATCAATTTTAAGCCGATCAAATGGTAATGTACGCAATTGTTCCAGACTGGAATAGCCGGTGCCGAAATCGTCGAGACTGATAAGTACGCCTTGATTGCGAAGGCTTTTAATCATGGAGCGCACCAGGCCAACATTATCGTGCAGGCAACTTTCTGTGATTTCAATTTCAAGACGGTTGGCCGGGAAATTGTGTTCATGCAGCAGTTTTAGCAATTTCTGCGAGAACCATGGATCGCGCATTTGCACCGGCGAAATATTGACCGATAAGGTCAATGCAGGGTCCCATTCCTTGGCATCGGCAAAGGCTTGGGCGATCAATTTTTCCGATAGCTCGGCGATGACGCCAATATCTTCAGCAATGGGAATGAAAATGTCAGGGCTGATCAATCCCAGCGTTGGCGAGTTCCATCGCGCCAACATTTCGAACCCAACCAGTTCGCCGCTCTCAAGGTCAATCTGCTGTTCGTAATAGGGAACAAATTCGTCCGCGATCACCCCGCGACGGATGCCGGTTTCCAGCTCGTTGCGGAAACGCAATTCGTTTTCCATCGAAGGTTCGAACCAGAAATAGCGGTTCTTACCCTGTTTTTTGGCTTGATACATTGCAATGTCAGCGCGGTGCACCAGCGTTTCAACTTCGCTAAGACCCGAAGCATCCTCGATGCTTTCAGCATCGGATGTAACACCGATAGACATGGTGATATCAACCGCACTGCCATCGATGTTCATTGGCGCGCCAATGGTTTCGAACAAGCGCATGACATGTTCGTCAACCGTTTCATTGCGGGAATGATCAAACGGCACGACAAAGGCAAATTCATCGCCGCCCAGACGGGCGACCAGCGCGTCTTTTGGCAAACTATCGCGCAGCCGCTGGGCAGTTTGTTTCAGCACGCGGTCGCCAACCGAATGGCCATTCATGTCGTTTACCTGTTTGAAATTGTCGAGGTCGATCATCACGAATGCCAGCGATTGGCCACGCGCATTGCATTTCAAGCGCAGGCTTTGCGTGGCATCGGTCATGCTGCGACGGTTCAAACAGCCCGTAAGCGGATCGGTTTGCGCCAGTTTACTTGCTTTTTCTTCGGCTTTGCGACGTTCAGAAATCTCGCTCGTCAATTCGCGATAACGGCGCCAGCCAAAAATGATCAGCGCAATGTTCAGCAACAGCGCATTGATCAGCAACAGATCAGGTGTGGAATCGCCAGCAAAGACTGATCGCAAAACCTTGGGCAGAACGCTGCCTCCGGTTGCTATGAAGAGCAGGATAGCCGCGACAGCAATTCCCAGCGTGATCAGATCACGCTCTGCTGCCAGGATAGGTCTCTTTTGGTTTGTCTTATTCAATGTTTCAATAAACCAGCCAGATTGGCTCGGCCCCCAATTCACTTCGTTCGGCCTTGGGTATGGCCCAACGTGATAAAGATCGGGTTAATTGTACTCCTTTGCCATGCAAGGGGTGGCACCCAAAGGAGGGCGCAGTTAAAGGATCGGCAGACCTAAATTGTGGAGGAATTGCCTTGGCACGCTATTGGCTGATGAAATCGGAACCCTTCAAATATGGATGGGATGATCTGGTCGAAGAAAAAGAGGGCGTCTGGGACGGCGTGCGCAATCATCGCGCCAAAAATAACCTTGCGGCGATGAAGGTGGGTGAAGAGACTTTCTTCTATCATTCGCGCGAAGGGTTGGAGATTGTTGGCGTTGCCACAGTTTCTGTTGACGGCATCATGGACCCAACCGATCCAGAACAGAAATGGGCCGCGGTAAAGATCAAACCAAAGTCTAAACTGAACACGCCTGTCACCTTGAAACAGATCAAGGCCGAACCAAAACTGGCCGATTGTGAATTGGTCCGTCTGTCACGCCTGTCCGTCGCAGAAATCTTGCCCGAGGAATGGGACATCATTCTGGAGATGGGCGGGGGCCTGTCGGGCGAGATTTAACGCCCGATCTAGCCAATTTGAGATCAGCCTAGCGATTTCTGAGGCTGCTGACGGTTGCGCCGCTGGCTGCCAGCTGTTCGATGTCGATCAGACAGTGAATAAGGCGCAGCCCTGAAGTTTGCTGCGCCTCCAACAAGGCCTGTTCAAATTGGGCCGTTGTCTCTGCCCGGGCAGACCATCCACCATAGGCGATGGCCAAGGCTGCAAAGTCTGGGTTGGACAATTGGGTGGCTGATATCCGGTTAGGAAATTCGCGTTCTTGATGCATCCGAATGGTGCCATAGGCGCCATTGTCGATCACAATTACGACGATGTCGCAATCGTGCTGAACCGCGGTTGCCAGTTCCTGCCCATTCATCAGAAAATCGCCATCGCCAGCCAGCGCTACAACGGTGCGCTGGGGGAAACGACGTGACGCGGCAACTGCTGCTGGCACGCCATATCCCATTGCGCCTGCGGTGGGTGCTAATTGGGTTGGAAAACCATCATACCGCCAGTGGCGGTGCCACCAGCCTGAAAAATTGCCTGCGCCATTGCAGATGATGGTGTCAGCGGGAAATTGATCGCGCATGAAGGTGACGCATGCCGCCATATCGAGAGCAAACTCGTTTGGAGTTGCGTTGGCTCCATCGCTCCATGCACGCCATTCGGCATGTGCCTGAGCCCCGGCATCAAACGGAATGATCGCTCCATCACCCCACAAAGCGGCGCTTTCTGCAAACTCGTCCATGGAACAGCACAGCGCCAGATCGGTGCGATAAACCCGGTTCAGTTCGTCTGGATCGGGATGGACATGGATCAGCGTCTGATCGGGATGTTCGGTGGTGGGGAAACTGTAGCCATCTGTGGTTGCCTCTCCCAATCGTGCCCCAACCGCCAACACCAGATCGGCTTGTTTTACCCGCTCAACCAATTTGGGATTGGGGCCATAACCTAGATTCCCTGCATAGACGCCTGAGCTGGGTGGCAGGGCATCTTGCCTGCGGAACGCGGTGGCCACGGGCAGGCCAATCCGCTCGGCGAAACTTTGGAAGTGCTCGCGCGCCTTGGCGTTCCATCCAGCACCACCAATAATTGCAATAGGAGCGGCGGCATCTGCCAGCAGTGCCATCATCGCTTGCATGGCATCGGGGCAGGGTGCCTGTGCAGGGCGAACGATGGCTGGGCGCGGCGCGGCCTTGGTCATCTCGCTCAACATATCTTCGGGCAATGCCAACACAACAGGGCCCGGACGGCCGCTGGTCGCCGTGGCATAGGCGCGAGCAACATATTCAGGCACTCGATCGGGGTCGTCGATCTTGGCCGCCCATTTGCAGATGGGGCCAAAAAAGGCGGGAAAGTCGACTTCCTGAAACCCCTCACGGTCGCGCATGGGTCGGGCAACATCCCCGACAAACAGGATCAAGGGCTGCGAGTCCTGATGGGCGACATGCACGCCAATGCTGGCGTTGGTTGCGCCCGGACCGCGCGTTACAAAGGCTATGCCCGGCTGCCCAGTCATGGTCCCATCAGCACAGGCCATAAAGGCAGCCCCGCCTTCTTGTCGGCAGGTGACAACGTCGATGGCGCTGCGATCATGCAAGGCATCCAACACGGGAAGAAAACTTTCTCCCGGCACGGTAAAAATGCGGTCTGCACCCTGTTCAATCAAACAGTCGACCAGCAAAGCTGCTGCGGTTCGTGATCCGGAACGGTTTGTCTCTATCGTCATTGGCAACAATTAGCTCTGACGCGGCAAAGTGGCAATCCATGCGGCATGTGGGTGCTAAATCCGCTGTCGGGCAAATCTTGGGGCGATTGGGTTCAACAAGGTGAAACATCGTGATTAACGTCCCAACATGCGACAGGCTGATTTTCTGCGCGAGACAATGGTTAGAATCGGGTTAATAAGATGCCCATGCGTAGATCACTTGTTCTTACCGATGAATTGAGCCGTCATCCCTTTTTGGCGACGCTTCCGCCACATGTCCGGAAAGTAACCGGAATGAGCGAGGCCGAGACGATTTGGCGATTGACGCAAGATGATGTTCGCGGGTTCGCCAGCGTCTATTTTGCGGCCCTTGCGGCCATTTTGGTCTTTATCGCCTAATCAGCTAAGCTACCGACCCGCTGAGCTTGCTCTGCCAATTCAGCATTGTGCAAACGCTTGCCCAACCAGGCAGAGACGATGCACATCCCTGCGCTCAGCAGCAATTGCTCTGCGATGGGAAGCCCAAACATATTGAGGCTCATCGCAACCATTGCGCCTGCCACCATTGCGCCTGAATTGACGATATTGTTGGCCGCGATTGTGCGTGCGGCCTGCTCGGGTGCCACACGTGTTGTCAGAAAGGCGTACAGCGGCACCACGAACATGCCGCCAGCGATGGAAATGCCCAGCAGGCACAGCAGCAGGACGGTAGCCATGGGCCAGCTTAGAAATTCCATTACACCCAGAAGTTGGGTCGGAGCATTGGCCTGCCACATCCGGCAGACGACATAAAACGCCGTGACAAACACGCCCATGCTAATGACAGATGCGGTGGCAAAGCGGGCAGAGACTTCGCCCTTCAGCAAAGCATTGATCGAAACCGAGCCAATCGCAATCCCAACCGAGAACACTGCCAGAAACAGGCTGGCCACTTCCTTGCTCGCCATCAAAGTATTTTTGGCCAAAGGTGGGAATTGGATCGTCAGGACCGCACCGATGGTCCAGAAAAAGCTGATTGCGATGATCGAATAAAAGATCTGCTGGTCATGGCTGATTGATCGGATCAGCTGGCTGGAAGCGCGCCAGACATTCCAATCCAGCTTGGTAGGCGTGCCCATTGGCGGCGCAGCGGGAATTTGGCGGCTAGAGAGATATCCGATCACGGCGGTCACAATAATTCCAATGGCGGCCCATTGTACTTCGATCCAACCGGCCAGAATGGTTCCGGCCAAAATGGCGATATAGGTTCCTGCCTCCACCCAGCCGGTGCCTGCCAGCACCTCTTCCTTTTTCAGGTGCTGCGGTAAAATTGCGTATTTGATCGGACCAAGAAAGGTTGATTGAATGCCTGCTAGAAACAATGCAAACAGCAATAAAGGAATTGCAACGGCATCCGCCATGATCCCTTGCCAGACCATATAAAGCCCGACCGCACCAATAATCATCAACCCGATTTCGCACAATTTCACTGTGCGAATGATTTTTGCCTTATCGCGATTGTCGGCCAATTGGCCTGCAATGGCCGACAGCAGGAAATAGGGCAGCATGAACATTCCGGTGGCTACCGCGCTGAAAATGCCTTCCTGACTTTCATCCCGATAGTAGAAGTACACGACGTACAGGACCATCGCCGTTTTATACAAATTGTCATTAAAGGCGTTCAGCATCTGGGTGCAGAACAACGGCAAGAAGCTCCTGCGGCGAAGCAAATGCGTGGTCGTCGTCATGTGGTCGTCGTCATGATGTTGGCGCTCCCCCAGTTAAATCCAGCCTTAGAGCATGCACGGCAGTGAACAAGGCAATCTAGTCCCTTTTGCCCGATCACTTACCGCGCTAAGAGGCTATGTAGATGCTGACTTTACCCAATCTTCTAACGCTCTCGCGTATTTTTGCAGTGCCGTTTCTGGCATTCCTTTTATGGTGGCCTGATTGGCAATTGGGCTATTTGGTAGCTTATGGCTTGTACTGTCTTATGGGCATTACTGACTATTTCGATGGCTATTTGGCCCGGTCTAGCGGAGCGGTTTCAAGGCTTGGCATTTTCCTCGACCCGATTGCTGACAAAATCATGGTTGCCGCGGTAATTCTTGTGTTGACGGCCCAAGGATGGCTTCGCGGGCCATTGGTGGGTGATTTTCACGTGATCGCTGGCCTGATCATTCTGGTCAGAGAGATCGCTGTATCTGGGCTGCGTGAATTTTTGGGCGGCATCCAAGTGTCTGTGCCAGTGTCGCGTTTGGCAAAGTGGAAAACGACGCTGCAAATGGTGGCGCTTGGCTCTTTGATTTTGGCAGGCGGCTTGCCCGACTGGAACTTTGTAGCGCTGGATCGCGTGTTCAATATTCCCCACACTGTGGGCATCTGGACCTTGTGGGGGGCGGCCATTTTGACGCTGGTAACCGGCTGGGATTACCTGCGCGTCGGCATAAGGCACATGGACTAAATCTTCCGTCCTGGGCAACCAGTGCAGCTTGTTATCAAACGAAAAATTTGGCTGGTTTGAAACCTTTTGCCGGGGCGTGCGCGTAAATAACGTTGCATGGGGTAAGCTAAGGCCTCTGCGTGCCTCACACTAAAAAGCCTTGTGCGTGTAAATAACTTGTCAATCAATCTGACCTAGACGGATTGGCATGAACCTAACGCTTTCAACCTTTCTGGGCCTGTTCTTCAAGGCTGGCTTTATCGCCGTGATC
>Ga0209344_10003966_pt1 | contig 14086 bp, 15 predicted proteins | sample Cruoilmetagenom6_FD_187293 | JGI IMG/M metagenome (GOLD analysis project Ga0209344, IMG submission 187293) | Oil polluted marine microbial communities from Coal Oil Point, Santa Barbara, California, USA - Santa Barbara Oil Seep Sample 6 (SPAdes)... | ecosystem: Environmental > Aquatic > Marine...
AGACCCAAAGATTGATCTTATATTTGCCCAAAGCGTATTAAACGCTTCCTGAAAACTGTCGTGTATTTTGCTCCAAACCGTCTTTTCGTGGTTCAAATTCAGAATTCTTAATCCTAATTGGTAGCTACTTGCGGCAATGATTGGAAATGTGATTGGATTACCGACAAAAGTCGCCATAATTGCTGCGAGAATATTTCCGCGAAAGATTGAAGCAAGAAACCAGGCCAATAAGAAATGCAAACCGAAAAATGGGGTGAATGTCACAAATACACCGCAAGCAATTCCCATTGCAATTTTATGTGGCGTATCTGGCAGGCGCTTAATGCGGTGGCCAATATAATCCATGCCCCGGCTCCAGCCTTTGCGCGGGTATACGAACTCTACTATCCATTGCCAGTAAGTTTGTTTGTTTCTGCGCTTAAACACGCTTTTTATACTCCATTTGACCCTAATCGCGTACGGCTGACAGAAGCAACATCCGAATCAGCTTCTATCGCCGTCATTACATTGTGCAGATGTTCCACATCACGCACCTGAATTTCAATCGACATCAGATAAAAATCCGGTTTTCTTTCCATGAATTGTAAATCTGCAATATTTGCGTGCTGCTCACCAATCAAGGTACATATCCGCCCCAGAACGCCCGGATCATTTGCCATGGTCACATGTATCGTGACGTTGTTATTCGGATCATTGCGGCCTTGTGTCCAGCGTAAATCAATCCAGCGGTTTGACTGGTCTTCATAATCAGCCAGCTTTTCACAATGAATTGTATGAAATACCACACCCTTGCCACGTGTTGCAATGCCGACAATTCGTTCGCCCGGCAATGGCTGACAACAATGACCGGGCTGTGCGTATTGGCCGGGGTTAAGCCCTATTATCTCGGATGCCGGCAGGTTGTCTTCATTATCGCTTTCAGTCAAAAGCTCTGGATAAAGTGCTCCGACCAAATCGGATGCTGTCATTTCAGCGCTTCCCAAACGGGCAAGTAATGCGTCTTTATCTTTCAAGCCCATTTTCTTGGCCGCTGTCATCAGTGCTTTATCTGTAGATTTTTTTCCCACATGCTCTAACGCAACACGCGCCAGTTCAGCACCAAGACGTACATATCCATCGCGATGTTCTTCACGCAATGCTCTTCTGATAGCGGATTTAGCACGACCCGTTACAGCAATATCAATCCAACTGGATTGCGGCCGTTGACCTTCTGCCGTTGTAATCTCAACCGATTGGCCATTACGCAAGCGTGTCCACAAAGGCACCCGCCGACCGTCGACTTTTGCACCCACACAAGCGGCACCGATACGGGTGTGAATGGTATAGGCAAAATCAATTGGTGTTGCACCGCGCGGCAATTGGATCACATCACCTTTAGGCGTAAAACAGAACACTTGATCCGCGAACATATCCAGCTTCACATGCTCCATAAACTCTTCATGGTCTTGATCGTCTGAATTGCCAAAGCGTTCGGTCAGGGATGCCAGCCATTTAAACGGATCAACCGCAAAGGGGTTTTCCACCCTATGCCCGTCTTTATAAGACCAGTGCGCCGCAACACCGGTTTCAGCGACATCATGCATCTGACGCGTGCGTATCTGTATCTCCACACGTTTGCCATCACGCCCGGAAACCGTCGTATGAACAGACCGATAGCCATTTGACTTCGGCTGACTTAGGTAATCCTTGAAACGTCCGGGAACAGCCGTCCAACGGTTGTGGACAGCGCCCAGTGCTTTGTAAATATCTTCTTCGTTAACGGTTAATATCCGAAAGGCATAAATATCACTCAACCGTGAAAAGCCTTCGCCTTTTTCCTGCATCTTGCGCCATACTGAATATGGTTTTTTCTCACGCCCGACAACTTCGGCTTCTATACCGGATTTTTCCAGAACATCCCGAATATCCTGTGTAATCTTCGGGATAACATCTTCGGTCTGGTTTCGTAGTGTCAAGAACCGGCGCAGAATTGAATTTCGCCCTTCAGGGTTCAGAACCCGAAATGACAGATCCTCCAATTCATCACGCATCCATTGCATACCCATACGGCCCGCTAAGGGTGCAAAAATATCCATTGTTTCATGGGCCTTTTGCACTTGTTTTTCAGGCCGCATATGTTTGATCGTACGCATATTATGCAAGCGGTCGGCAAGCTTGACCAAGATTACCCGCACATCTTTTGACATCGCCAAAAGCAGTTTGCGTACATTTTCAGCCTGCTTGGAATCGTTCGATGACAATTCCAGGTTTGTCAGTTTGGTTACACCATCAACCAGTTGCGCCACATCAACGCCAAAACGTTTGGCCACGTCTTTATAGGTTGCGGGCGTGTCCTCTATCACATCATGCAATAGGGCCGTAATAATTGTAGAATCGTCCAGATTTTGCTGCGCCAGCAACATTGACACTTCTGCAGGATGGCTAAAATAAGGTTCGCCTGAATGCCGCGTCTGACCTTCATGCATCAGTTTCCCGTACTCATATGCTTCAGATATGAGTTTGGTATTGGAATTTGGATTGTAGGCGCGGACTTGATCTACAAGTTTCTCAACGGGGATCATTTCGGCTGCTCCTTATCTGGGCGCCGTGCCGGAGTTTCCCCCGACAGGTTGTCCTTATTTCATTTCCTGTGCTTCCATCAGAGCGCGCAACAGATTTTCCTCTGACATATCATCATCGGCTTTATCTGGTTCATCACCCATAAGAAGGGCCATTTGATCTTCTTCGGGCTCATCCACTTCAATTTGAGTTTGAAAGCTTTCAATTGCTGCTTCCATCAATGAATCCGCGGTCAGGGTTTCTTCGGCAATTTCGCGAAGAGCGACAACCGGGTTTTTATCATTGTCGCGCGGAATGGTAATCTCCGCCCCTGTTGACAATTCGCGCGCACGATGTGCGGCCAGCAAAACCAGATCAAAATGGTTATCTACTTTGTCTACACAATCTTCAACTGTGACACGTGCCATGGAATACTCCAAAAATGGTGTGAATGAGAGGGCTGTCTACGCTTTTTAGGGAATAATGGCAAGAGCAATAGATACAAGATTATCAACCGGGAATCTGTACGATTTCCTTTAGTTCATTGGGGTCAATCTGCTCTATCAACACATCAATACTTTCATGTGTAACCGGATGCACCCAATCAGGGGCCACCGCTTTCAATGGCACCAGAACGAATCCACGATCCTGAATGCGTGGATGCGGAAGTATAAGGTCACCGGGCCATGTTGTCTTTTGTAATTCCGCCGTCATATCGCGCCAATATAGATACATTTCCAACGTTGGCAGAATACATCCCTGATAATCCAGCAAATCAATATCAATGACCCTTGCGCCCCAACGTTGCTTTCTCTTACGCCCCAGCGTGGCTTCAATTTCATGCAAAACGGCCAATAGATCATATTGATTTAATGATGTTTGTGCGCAAACAACAGAATTTACATAATCGGGCCCATTTCCCGCAGGAAACGCCGGTGTTTGAAAAAACGGACTAAATGTGATAATATCCACTGAATTAGCCGTTAATAAAGCATAGGAAGATTGAATTATCACAACAGAATCTTTCAAGTGGTCTGCCTGATTTGAACCAAATGCTAGATAAACTGTCTTTTGGTTAGCTCTGATGTTTTCTACTTGATCCAAGTAAATATGCCTCTATGTTCATGCGCATTCAGTCTAAGACACACGCAAATACTTTAGTCCATTGGTTGAATACTAAATTTAATATTTAAAGGGAAACTATTATGTTTTACCGTGACGAACGACTTGCTCTATTTATAGACGGGTCAAATCTATATGCCGCTGCAAAGTCGCTGGGTTTTGATATAGATTACAAACTACTACGGTCCGAGTTCATGCGCCGTGGAAAATTGCTGCGTACATTTTATTACACTGCACTTCTGGAAAATGACGAATATTCACCGATACGCCCGCTGGTCGACTGGCTGAATTACAACGGTTTCACAATGGTGACGAAGCCTGCCAAAGAATACACTGATTCTATGGGCCGGAAAAAAGTCAAAGGCAACATGGATATTGAATTGGCGGTTAACGCTATGGAATTGGCACCGCATGTGGATCACATGGTGCTGTTTTCAGGTGATGGTGATTACCGCCCATTGGTCGAATCGCTTCAACGCCAAGGCGTGCGTGTTTCTGTGGTATCCACAATTCGATCACAACCACCTATGATTTCAGATGACTTGCGCCGCCAAGCTGACAATTTTATCGAGCTTGATGAGTTACGTGATGTTGTCGGACGCCCTGCCCGGCCTGATAACGAGCATAGCGCACAAGCATTCGAGCCTGAACCGGTAGAGTAAAACCTTTAAGCCCCGAACACGCATTTGGGGCTTAAAACCAATCAGTATCTGTGTCATATCACAGCATATGAAACAAAAACTTAATCTTTATCTTGCTGCACCGCGCGGGTTTTGTGCCGGCGTTGACCGCGCCATTAAGATCGTCGAAATGGCAATCGAAAAATGGGGCGCACCCGTCTATGTGCGCCACGAAATCGTTCACAATAAATATGTCGTGGACGGCTTGCGTGCCAAAGGCGCGGTTTTTGTAGAGAACTTGGATGAATGCCCAACCGACAGACCCGTGATCTTTTCCGCTCACGGTGTGCCAAAATCCGTACCCGCCAAGGCGCAGGCACGCAACATGATCTATGTGGATGCCACCTGCCCGCTTGTCTCCAAAGTTCATATCGAAGCCGACCGTCACCATATGAACGGCTTGCAAATGGTTATGATTGGGCACGCGGGCCACCCCGAGACCATCGGCACAATGGGCCAATTGCCCAAGGGTGAGGTTTTGCTGGTCGAAACCCCCGGTGATGTGGCCGTACTAACACCGCGCGATGAAAGCAAACTTGCCTATATCACGCAAACAACATTAAGCGTGGACGATACAATCGAAATTGTAAAAGCCCTGCAAAAAAGGTTTCCAACTATCATCGGCCCCCACAAAGAAGATATTTGTTACGCCACCACTAACCGCCAGGAAGCGGTCAAAGCGGTGGCTCCCAATATTGACGCGCTACTGGTTATTGGCGCACCAAATTCTTCCAATTCAAGACGACTGGTCGAGGTTGGCGCCAATGCAGGATGCAAATATTCGCAACTGGTTCAACGTGCGCGTGATATTGACTGGCGCGCTATGGACGGTGTGAAATCAGTTGGTATAACAGCTGGTGCTTCAGCCCCCGAAGTTTTGATAAATGAGGTCATTGACGCCTTCAAAGATCGTTATGACGTCACCATAGAAAACGTGGAAACGGCAGTGGAAAATGTCGAATTTAAAGTTCCGCGCGTATTGCGGGAAGGGATAAATGCCCATGGCTGATCAAAGAACCATCGAGGTTTATAATGAAAAGGCTTCTGACTATGCCGATAAATTCAGCCGCACGAAGCCTGACAGGGATTTGCGCAGCTTTATCGCCAGCATACCAAAGGGCGGGCTGGTACTGGACTTGGGATGCGGCCCGGGAAACTCCGCTGCAATGATGCAAGCCGCAGGGCTGGTCGCCGAAGCCATGGATGCGTCCGCTCAAATGGTGGAATTGGCACGCGCAAAATACGGGCTGAACGTAAAGCAAGCAACTTTTGATGATCTCAGCGCAACTGCACGTTATGACGGTATCTGGGCAAACTTCAGCCTGTTGCACGCGGAAAAATCCGATATGGCACGCCATTTATCAACCATCCACACAGCCCTGAAACCGGGTGGGCATTTTCATATCGGTATGAAGCTCGGCACTGGTGAAAAACGCGACGATATGGATCGGATGTACACATATTATGAAGAAGCCGAACTAAAAGACATGATACAAACTGCTGGCTTTACGCTTTGTGACAGCCGCAAGGACGCGATGACAGGTTTGGCAGGCCCCGTGGAACCCTTTATTATTATCACCGCGCATGCCTGATCTTTACGCGTACACCGATGGTGCCTGTTCAGGCAATCCCGGGCCCGGCGGCTGGGGGGTTCTGCTTCAGGCTCATAATGGCGATAAAGTCGTAAAAGAACGCGAATTAAACGGTGGCGCCGCCGACACCACCAACAATCAGATGGAATTGATGGCCGCGATCAGCGCACTGGAAACACTGGCAAAACCCAGTGAAATTACGATTGTTACTGACAGCGCATACGTCAAAGACGGCATCACCAAATGGATACACGGGTGGAAGAAAAACGGCTGGCGCAACGCTTCAAAAAAGCCTGTGAAAAACACAGAGCTATGGCAGCGGCTGGATGAAGCCACCAAAAGACACCAAATAACTTGGGAATGGATCAAAGGCCACGCGGGCCATCCCGAAAATGAACGTGCCGATAAGCTGGCCCGAATGGGTATGGAGCCATTCAAACCCGGAATTAAATAACCGTTTATTGTCGTGTTCTTACTAGTCGTATAGATTTTTATGCGCATAGTGGCTTTATGTTCGCCAAAAATATTGATCAGGGACACCCAAAAATGCTTGCAACCGCTATCAGTAAAATCCAAGGATCGCCGATTTCCGCTATCTTCGATCATGCAACACAGTTACGCGCCGAAGGCCGTGATTTAATTGATTTTTCCGTGGGGGAACCGGATTTTGACACGCCTGAACATATTTGTGAAGCAGGTATAAAAGCGATCCGCGATGGGATAACACGTTACACACCTGTCGATGGGACAGCTGCATTGAAAGATGCAATAGCGCGGAAATTCAGCACTGAAAATGCCCTTGAATTTTCACACAGCGAAATTGCCGCCAGTGCAGGCGCAAAGCCACTTCTGGCAACAGCCCTGCAAACGGTCATTAATCCAGGTGACGAGGTGATTATCTCTACCCCGGCATGGTCATCCCACGTAGGCATGGTCGAGGTTTGCAACGGAAAACCCGTCTTGGTGCCAACAACACAGGATGATGGATTCAAACTCGGGGTCGCAGCATTAGAGGCCGCGATCACACCGAAAACCAGACTATTGTTTTTGTGTTCACCGTCCAATCCGACGGGGGCTGTATATTCGGCGCAAGAACTGGCAAAACTTGCTGGCGTCCTGCGACGCCACCCGAACGTATTAGTCATATCCGATGACCTTTATGAACATATCATATTCGACGATAACCGCTTTACAACAATTGCCGCAGTCGCCCCTGATCTGCGAGATCGTATCCTGACCGTAAACGGCGTATCCAAAGCCTACGCCATGACAGGCTGGCGCATTGGCTATGCAGGTGGACCTGCATGGTGGATGGACGGCATGCGCAAAGTATCATCACAAACCAACGGCGGCCCGTGTTCGATTAGTCAGGCCGCCAGTATTGTAGCTTTGGACGGGCCACAGGGGTTTCTGGCTACATGGCGTGAAACTTACCGGAAAAGACGTGATATCGCCCTTGATGGGCTTGCGGACATTGAAGGTTTAAAAGTTAACAAACCCGAAGGCGCGTTTTACCTAATGCCCCATTGTGGCGGTTTGCTTGGTCGTAAACAACCCGATGGGAAAATCATCGAAACCTCCAGTGATCTGGCGTCTTATCTACTGGATCAGGGGGTTGTTGTCGTGCCGGGCGCAGGGTTTTTTTGCGATCCGTATTTTCGCATGTCGATTGCAACGTCAGACACAAATATCATCGAAGGCATTCGCCGTATGACGGCTGCCTGCAACGCCTTAGTATAGGAAAACCTATGACCATACCCATGTCCGCATTTGCTGAAAGCCTAACGTATAAAGATTTACCGGAACCCTTGCTGCAAGTCTTGCGGCGCAGCTTTTTGGATACGATGGGTGTTGCCGCAATCGGTTCGACGACAGAACTTTCTGATCTTGCACGCAAAGGTGCGTCAGCGGTATTCGGCACCGGCAATGCAGGCGGTGCACGCATTTTAATGGATGGCCGCACACTTAGCCCTGCAGGGGCCGCAATGGCAGGGGCATTTATGGTCGACAGCATAGATGCCCACGACGGCTCCTCCCCCAACAAAGGTCACGCGGGATCAGCCATATTCCCCGCCCTTTTGGCCGTAGCGGACGCCATGTGCGCAAACGGCACCCCGATCACGGGTCGCGATTTTGCCACTTGGCTGGCCGTTGCCTATGAGATCAGTTACCGCGCGGGCCAAGTGCAGCATGCAACTTGCGCGGATTATCACACATCGGGCGCATGGACTGCCGTAGGCGTAGCCGCCGCCTGTGCCAGAATGCTGGGCTGTGATGGGGAAGCAATCCGTCATGCCGCAGGTATCGGTGAATATCACGGGCCGCGCAGCCAGATGATGCGCTGCATTGATTTTCCCACCATGCTGCGTGACGGCGTCGGTTGGGGCGCACCCACCGGTGTTACAGCCGCATATCTTGCCTTTGAGGGTTTTACCGGCGCCCCCGCTCTGACCTGTGAAGGCCAGGATGCAGCGCCCTTTTGGGCCGATCTGGGCAATACATGGTTTACCGTGCGCGATACCCACTACAAACCATACCCCTGTTGTCGCTGGGCGCATCCATCACTTGATGCGGTGCAGGTATTGATGACTGACAACAACCTGACGCATGACCGCGTCAAAGCTGTAAACATTAAAACCTTCCACAACGCCACACGCCTTGCAGGCCACGAGCCGCAGTCACTTGATGACTTCACTTATGCAATCGCATTTCCTGTCGCCGCAATGATCGTTCGCGGACAGGTCGGTGTTAATGAACTGACACCCGAAACCCTGCAAGACCCCGACATCCTGCGCATCAGCCGTGCGACCCGATTGATCGACGATCCTCACCTGACGAAGATCAGTGAAGGCAAACGCTGGGCACAGGTCACAATCGTCGATGTGGACGGGAAAGAGTATATAGATACCCCCCGCACCCCGCGCGGGGACACCGATTTACCGCTGAGTGACGCGGAAATCAGTGTGAAGTTTCACAATTTCGCAGACCCTGTGCTTGGGCGGGAACGGGCCGATAGTATCGAAAAGCTTTCGGCTGAGTTTGACACGCTGGATGCAGATGGCTTTGAAAAATTGATGGGTCTATGCCTTGCGGCCCCGTAAAGGCCGGAAATAACCTTATCGGCCAAAAAACCGCTGGTAAATCCAGATCAGGGCAATGGCCCCCAGCAGGCCGCCAACGAACAGGCTCAATACACTTGAAGCCCCGATAAACAATACAAATAGAGCACGTAAAATTATACCGCCAAAGATCGCGCCCAGCACACCAATGGCCACGGCAACCAATGCGTTGACTTGCAATCCCATCAAACGCACGGCCAGAAAACCTGCGGCAGCCCCTACGATAAGTGTCAAAATAAATGGCATATGTGTCTCCTAATCTGTACTGTATATAGGGATTTTACCGCTAATTTTAAGACCTAAAGCTGTTTACCCTTAGTTAACGGTAGCCCGCGCAGGAAATCCACCGCGTCCATTGCACCTTTGCCGGCACGTTGCAAACGTAGCAACTGAACCGCACCATCTGCACAGGCAACACGTAGGCAATCATCCAGAACCTCGCCGGCCAAACCTTGCCCATCGGTAACATTGCTGTTCAAAACCTTCACCCGTTGGCCATCCTCCTCGAACCATGCGCCCGGAAACGGTGACAATCCCCGGATCAGACGATCCACCTCAGTGGCAGACTTTGTCCAGTCAATACGCGCCTCGGCCTTGTCGATTTTTGCCGCATAAGTCGCGCCCTCATCCGATTGCGATTCAGGCACCAAATCAGTCAATTCCGCCAAAGCCTTCACAATCAGGCGCGCACCCATATCCGACAGGCGGTCATGTAAGGTGGCGGTCGTATCGCTCATCATTATATCGGTTTTATCGCAGAGCAGCACAGGCCCCGTATCCAATCCTTTTCCCATCTGCATAATACAAACACCGGTCTTGGTGTCGCCCGCCATAATAGCGCGGTGAATTGGGGCAGCACCTCGCCAACGCGGCAACAGGGACGCATGAATGTTCAGGCACCCCAGTTTAGGCGCATTCAAGATCGCTTGCGGCAGGATCAAGCCGTAAGCCACAACAACCGCAATATCGGCATTAAGCTCGGCAAAGGATTTAATTTCCGCAGGGTCTTGAAAATTCAATGGATGACGCACATGTAAATTAAGGCTCTCCGCTAACGATTGTACTTTGGAGGGTCGTTTTTTATTACCCCGTCCTGCAGGGCGCGGGGGCTGGCAGTAGACGGCCACTACCTCATGTCCTGCAGACACTAAAGCATTCAGCACAGGTACGGAAAAATCCGGCGTTCCCATAAAAACGATGCGCACGGCGCTAACCCTTTCGCTTGGCAAGTTTCGCAGCTTTAGCCAGCAACATCTTGCGTTTCACGGGGCCTAGATGGTCAAAGAACATCTTACCGTCCAAATGGTCTATCTGATGTTGCACGGATGTCGCCCAAAGGCCGACAAAATCGCGCTCTACCATTGCGCCGCTCTCATCCAGATACTCTACCGTCACCGCGCGCGGCCGTTCAATCTTTGCCCATACACCCGGCAGGTTCGGACTACCCTCTTCATGCTCGCGCATTTTGGCAGACGCATGTAAAACCTTCGGGTTCGCCATACGAACGGGTTGATCATGCCCGTCCGAGCAATCCACCACTGCCAACCGCATGCTCTCGCCGATTTGGTTTGCCCCCAAACCCACACCCGGCATCGCGTACATGCTGTCCAGCATATCCTGCCAGATCGCGGTGATATTATCACTGATGCTTTCAACGGGCGCACAAACCATGCGCAACCGCTTGTCGGGGTACGGAATGAACCGCCTAACCGCCATCAGGCCTTCGCCCGCTCTTTTTTCAGCTTTTGCATTTTCTTGGTGATCATGGATTTTTTCATGCGGCTTAAATAATCGATGAACAATACACCGTTCAGATGATCAATTTCATGCTGCGCACAACGGGACCAAAGCCCGGTGAAATGCTCTTCACGCTCTTTTCCGCCCAAATCCCAAAACGAGACTTTCACTTCCGCTGGCCGCGTCACATCTTCATATTGCCCCGGAATAGACAAGCAACCCTCTTCATGGGTGCTTTCCTCTTCGCTTGACCATACAACTGTCGGATTAACCAGAACCATCGGTTCGGGGTCTTCTTCCTTATCCGCACAATCCATCACGAATAAACGCTTCAACTGCCCGACTTGCGGGGCCGCCAAGCCAACGCCGGGCGCATCATACATCGAGGCCAGCATTGCGTTGCCAAGCGCGCGCGCATCATCGTCAACTGTTTCAAACGGGCTGCACAGCTTTTTCAAGCGCGGGTCGGGGTGGATCAGGATCGGTAAAAGCATCATACCTGCGATTTAGGCGAAAGCGCACGCAGGTTCAAGATGCTATCAGCGTATCATTTAACAGATATAATATCCACTTGCCCCCGCGCCCCCTTTCAGTAATGTCCACTTCAAAGGAGCCCCACATGAACTTTGACGAAATTATCAACCGCCGTAACACCCACTCCACCAAATGGGACAACATGGAAACGAACTACGGTGTTAGCCCGGATGAGGGCATTGCCATGTGGGTGGCGGACATGGATTTCAAACCTCCGCAATGCGTGGCGGATGCGCTGAAAGCCATGACAGACCACGGTATTTACGGCTATTACGGCAATGATGCGTCCTACAGGGATGCAATTTGCGGCTGGATGTCGCGTCGCCACGGCTGGACGGTTGATCCGGCTTCTATTTTCACCACGCACGGGCTGGTCAACGGCACCGCCCTATGCGTGCATACCTTTACCAAACCCGGGGATGCGGTTGTGCTTTTCACCCCCGTCTATCACGCCTTTGCCCGCGTCATTAAAGCTGCAGGGCGCGAGGTGACGGAATGTGTGCTGACAAATAAAGATGGCCACTACGAAATGGATTTCGATGCTTATGAGGCAACACTCACAGGCAATGAGACCATGCTGGTGTTTTGCTCGCCGCACAATCCCGGTGGACGTGTCTGGTCACAGACCGAACTGCAACAAGTGGCCGATTTCTGTGTCAAACATGATCTGATCCTGATCTCGGACGAAATTCACCATGATCTGGTCTATTCAGGCCAAAAACATATCCCGATGACCAATGCAGTGCCCGAAATCAGCGACCGTTTGGTGATGATGACCGCCACCAGCAAAACCTTCAATATCGCAGGCCTGCACACCGGCAATGTCATCATTGCAGATACGGCTCTACGCCAAAAATTTGCAACCACAATGGCCGCGATGGGCATATCAGGCAACAGCGCCGGATTGATCGCAGCCGAGGCCGTATACAATGGCGGTGATGCTTGGGTCGACGCACTGGTGGCATATCTGGCGGAAAATAAACGTGTATTCGATGCCGGCGTGAACGCTATTCCCGGTCTTAAATCGATGCAACTGGAAGCCACATACCTAGCGTGGGTCGATTTTTCAGGCACCGGTATGCCCCGCGAAGAGTTCACAGCCCGGGTTGAGCAAACCGCCAAAATCGCCGCCAACCACGGCGGAACTTTCGGCACTGGCGGCGACGATTATCTGCGTTTCAATCTGGGCTGCCCACGCAGTGTGATTGAAGATGCCGTTTCCCGTTTGCAAATGGCTTTTGCCGATCTTCAGTAAACCATAAACCGTTGCATCTTGGCGCGTGCAACGCCATAAAGGTTTGTGAATATAACATCAGGATACGTCCCCATGCAAAATTATCTGGAATTTGAAAAACCACTTGCCGAAATCGAAGGCAAAGCGGCGGAATTACGGGCAATGGAACATCAGGGCGAAGATGATGTTAGTCTGGAAAAAGAAGCCGTTGCCCTTGACAAAAAAGCCGCAAAACTGCTGACCAAGCTATACAAAGATCTCAGTCCTTGGCGCAAATGTCAGGTGGCCCGCCACGCGGAACGCCCGCATTGCTCGGATTATATCAACGCGATATTTACTGAATACACACCGCTTGCGGGCGACCGCAATTTTGCCGACGACAGTGCTATTATGGGTGGGTTAGCGCGCTTCAACGATCAACCCGTCGTAGTGATCGGCCATGAAAAAGGCCATGACACCGCATCGCGCCTGCACCATAATTTCGGCATGTCACGCCCCGAAGGCTACCGCAAGGCCATCCGTTTGATGGACATGGCAGATCGCTTTGGCCTGCCGATTATCACGCTTATCGACACGCCGGGCGCATATCCCGGCAAAGGCGCCGAAGAACGCGGACAAGCCGAAGCCATTGCACGTTCTACCGAAAAATGCCTGCAAGTCGGCGTGCCTGTTATTTCCGTCATTATCGGTGAAGGCGGCTCCGGCGGGGCTGTTGCCTTGGCATCTGCCGACAGGTTGGCGATGCTGGAACACTCGGTTTATTCCGTCATATCACCCGAAGGCTGCGCATCCATTTTGTGGAAGGACGCCGAAAAAATGCGTGAAGCCGCCGAAGCCCTGCGCCTGACAGCACAGGATTTAAAAGAGCTTGGCGTCGCGGATGCAATCATCCCCGAACCCGTGGGCGGTGCCCAGCGCGACAAGGCGCAGGCCATGGAAAATGTACGCACAGAAGTTGCAAAACTGCTGAAAAGCCTCAGCAAAAAATCCCGCGAAAAACTGATCAGTGAGCGGCGTAAAAAGTTTCTGGATATGGGTATGAAGGCGTTGGTGGCGTAGGGTGGGCGATCGCCCACGCGTTATATTAATGAAAGCAAATCAATACATTTGATAAAAAATGTAAAAATATATTAATTTCAATTACTTAACCCCACGTCCCAACTGGGACATCTTCAAAACCCGCCTTACCACAACGATTTCTTGGCCCGTTCCGGCCATTCTTTATCATATGCCTCACCATCAAAATCACCGGCCTTTTGCGCCTGTAATATCTGCCCCGCAGACGGCAACGCGCTGATGTCCGGCCAATTTTCCACGTCCCATAATCCTGCCCGCATCACAGCCCGCGAACATTGAAAATATATCTCTTCGATATGGATCACGATCACCGAGCGGGGCAACTGCCCCTTCACCGCGAACCGTTCCAACAGATCATCTGCCACAGAAACCTCAGCCCGCCCGTTAACCCGCGTCACCGTGCTGGACCCCTTCGTCAGCAGCATCAAAGCCACCCGCCCGTCACGCACGATA
>Ga0209344_10003967_pt1 | contig 14085 bp, 12 predicted proteins | sample Cruoilmetagenom6_FD_187293 | JGI IMG/M metagenome (GOLD analysis project Ga0209344, IMG submission 187293) | Oil polluted marine microbial communities from Coal Oil Point, Santa Barbara, California, USA - Santa Barbara Oil Seep Sample 6 (SPAdes)... | ecosystem: Environmental > Aquatic > Marine...
TGCGAAGGCCCAATGCCACCCCGTCGCGGAAAATTCGCGCATTAATCGCTTGCTCAGCTTTGGGCGTGCAGCATGGCGGGAAGGGGAAACCCCCAGCCCGCACCATGCGGCAATCCGGCGAAGGGCTCGCAAGACCATGAAGATCACATTGCATCTGGGGGCGCACAGAACCGCCTCGACCAGCCTTCAGCACTACATGCGTCACAATGTGGCTGCGCTGGCTGAGGCAGGCATCGGGTTCTGGGGCCCGCGGCGCACGCGGAGCGGGCTTCTGAGCGGCGTGCTGCCGATGGCCGGGCGGCACAGCGCGCATGTCCAGCTGGAGCGCGCGCGCGGGCGGGTCCTGATCAACTTGGAGGCGGTGGCGTGTTCGGGCTGTGACACGCTGGTCGTCAGCGACGAGAACATGCTGGGCGCAACCCGCCGCAACCTGCGCGAACACAGCCTTTATGGCGATGCGGGCTTGCGGCTTGCGCGTTTTGCGCAGGCCTTTGACGGGCGCGTGGATCGCGTGGTGCTGTCGCTGCGCGCGCAGGACCAGTACTGGAGTTCGGCGCTGGCCTTTGCGGTGGCGCGCGGACACCGGTTGCCGCAAGGACGCGACCTTGAGGCACTGGCGGGCGGCGCCCGGGCCTGGCGCGATGTGGTGAGCGATGTGGCCTGCGCCTTTGGCGGCGCCGAGATCCTGGTGCTGACGCATGAGGCGCTGGCGTCGCGCCCCGAGGCGCGCCTGGCGGTGATGACCGCACGGCCCATCGAGGCGATGCCGCGCGCCCATGCGCGCGAATGGCTGAACCGCGCGCCCCTTCTGGGGGCGCTGCGCGCGGCGGTGACGGCGCGCGGCGGCGCGCCTGCACGCCTTGGCGAGGGCACGGATTGCGCACGCTGGCAGCCCTTCGACAGGGTTCAGGCCGCCGCGCTGCGCGAAACATATGCCGACGATCTGCACTGGCTGCGCGCCGGGGCGGACGGGCTGGCGACACTGATCGAGGAAACCGGACCTGCAAAGGCGGAGGCACATCCGCCCGCGGGTCAGATGACAAGAGGACAACGAAATGGGACGCAGGAAAGACGAATGGCGTAAACTCGCCGAGGGCGAGCTGAAGGGCCGCCCGCTTGAGGATCTGACGTGGAAGACCCTCGAAGGGATCGACATCCAGCCGCTCTATACCGAAGAGGATGTCGAGGGGCTGGCGCATCTGGGCTCGATTCCCGGGCAGGCGCCCTTTACCCGCGGCCCGCGCGCCACGATGTATGCCGGGCGCCCCTGGACGATCCGCCAATATGCCGGGTTCTCGACCGCAGAGGAATCCAACGCCTTTTACCGGCGCAACCTGGCCGCCGGCCAGCAGGGCGTTTCGGTGGCTTTCGACCTGGCGACGCATCGCGGCTATGACAGCGACCATCCGCGCGTGGTGGGCGATGTGGGCAAGGCGGGCGTCGCCATCGACAGTGTCGAGGACATGAAGGTGCTGTTCGACGGCATCCCGCTCAACGAGGTCAGCGTTTCGATGACGATGAACGGCGCGGTGATCCCGGTGCTGGCCAGCTTCATCGTCGCGGGCGAGGAACAGGGTCATGACAAGAGCCTGCTGTCGGGCACGATCCAGAACGACATCCTCAAGGAGTTCATGGTCCGCAACACCTATATCTATCCGCCCAAGCCCTCGATGCGGATCATCAGCGACATCATCGAATACACCTCGGCGCACATGCCGCGGTTCAACTCGATCAGCATCTCGGGCTATCACATGCAGGAGGCGGGCGCGAACCTCGTGCAGGAGCTGGCCTATACGCTGGCGGATGGGCGCGAATATGTGCGCGCCGCCATCGAGGCGGGCATGGATGTGGACAAGTTCGCCGGGCGGCTGTCGTTCTTCTTCGCCATCGGCATGAACTTCTTCATGGAGGCCGCCAAGCTGCGCGCCGCGCGGCTGCTGTGGCACCGGGTGATGAGCGAGTTCGGCGCGAAGAGCGAGCGCTCCAAGATGCTGCGCACCCATTGCCAGACATCGGGTGTCTCGCTGCAGGAGCAGGACCCCTACAACAACGTGATCCGCACCGCCTATGAGGCGATGAGCGCGGTGCTGGGCGGCACGCAGTCGCTGCATACCAACGCGCTTGACGAGGCGATTGCGCTGCCCACCGATTTCAGTGCCCGGATCGCGCGCAACACGCAGCTGATCCTGCAGGAGGAGACCGGCGTCACCAATGTGGTCGATCCGCTGGCGGGGTCCTATTACGTCGAAAGCCTGACTGCCGAACTGGCCGAGAAGGCCTGGGCGCTGATGGAGGAGGTCGAGGAGATGGGCGGCATGACCAAGGCGGTCGAATCCGGCATGCCCAAGCTGCGCATCGAGGAAACCGCCGCCACCCGCCAGGCGATGATCGACCGCGGCGACGAGGTGATCGTGGGCGTCAACAAGTATCGCAAGGACAAGGAAGACCCGATCGACATCCTTGATGTGGACAACGTCAAGGTGCGCAAGTCGCAGATCGCGCATCTGGAGAAGATCCGCAAGACCCGCGACAGTGCCGCCTGCGATGCGGCGCTCGAGGAACTGACCCGCCGCGCCCGCGAGGGCGGCAACCTTCTGGAGGCGGCGGTCGAGGCCGCCCGCCAACGCGCCACCGTAGGAGAGATCAGCATGGCGATGGAAAAGGAATTCGGCCGCCACCGCGCCGAGGTGAAGACCCTGGCCGGTGTCTATGGCGCCGCCTACGAGGGCGACGAGGGCTTTGCCGCGATCCAGAAATCGGTCGAGGATTTCGCCAGGGACGAGGGGCGGCGGCCGCGGATGCTGGTGGTCAAGATGGGCCAGGACGGCCATGACCGCGGCGCCAAGGTGATCGCCACCGCCTTTGCCGATATCGGCTTTGACGTCGATGTCGGCCCGCTGTTCCAGACCCCCGAGGAGGCGGCGCAGGACGCGGTCGACAATGACGTGCATGTGGTCGGCATCTCGAGCCAGGCGGCGGGCCACAAGACGCTGGCGCCACAGTTGATCGAGGCGCTGAAGGAAAAGGATGCGGGCGACATCATCGTGATCTGCGGCGGGGTCATCCCGCAACAGGATTACGATTTCCTGAAGAAGGCCGGCGTCAAGGCGATCTTCGGCCCCGGCACCAATATCCCCGAGGCCGCGCAGGATATCCTGCGCCTGATCCGCGCGGCGCGCGGCTGATTGCGGGAAAGGGAGGGGGCGTTGCCCCCTCTTGGCCTGCGGCCAATTCACCCCCAGAGTATTTCGGGGCAAGATGAAGGATGCGGGGCATGACGCAACGAGGCAGGATAAAGATTGCGGCGGGCGCCGGGGTGGTATGGGCGGTGATGCTGCTCTGGGTCGCGGCGCGGTTTGTCACGCTGCCGGTCTTTACGCTGATGCCGACGATCATGACGGCCTTCATGGCGCCGGGGCTGGTGCTGGCGATGATGGTGGCGCGGGTGGTGCTGCGCCGATATGGCGACGCCGCAATGCTGGAAGGGGGCGCGTTGCAGGGGCCTGCGGCGCTCGATCAGCGGGTCTTGCAGAACACGGTGGAGCAGTTGCTGATCGCGCTTTGCATCTGGCCGGCGGCGGCGATCATGCTGGGCGATGCGGGGCCGGGGGCGATCATGGTGCTGGGCTTGGGGTTCGCGCTGATGCGGCTGGTCTATTGGGTGGGCTACCATTGCTCGACGCCCTTGCGCGTCTTCGGCTTTGCGGGCAGTTTCGCGCCGACGGTGCTGGTGGCGCTCTGGGCCTTGCTGCGGCTTGGCACGGGAGTCGCTGGCTGAGCGGCGAAGGGATGAGCGATGCTGGAACTGGATCATCTGGCGGTGGCGGCGCGCGACCTCGAGGAGGGGCGCGCGGCGGTCGAGGAGGCGCTGGGCGTGCGCCTGCAGGCCGGCGGGCAGCATGCGCGCTTTGGCACGCATAACCTGTTGCTGGGGCTCGAGAACGGGATTTACCTTGAGGTGATCGCCATCGACCCCGACGCACCGGCGCCCGAGGGCGCGCGCTGGTTCGATCTTGACCGTTTCGACGGGCCGCCCGCCTTGCAATGCTGGATCTGCCGCTGCGACGATCTTGGGGCGGCGCTGACGCGCTATCCGGGGGCGGGCGACCCCATCGCGCTTGAGCGGGGCGACCTCAGCTGGTGCATGGCGGTGCCGCGCGACGGGGTGCTCGCGTTCGACAACCGCTTTCCGGCGCTGATCGAATGGGCGGGCGATGCGCATCCCGCGAACCGGCTGGCGGCGTCGGGCTGCACTTTGGCGCGGCTGGTGGTGAGCCACCCCGAGGCCGGGCAGCTGGCCGACCTGCTGGGACCTGAACTTTCGGATTCGCGCGTGATTTTCGAGCGCGGTGCACCAGGTCTGAGGGCTGAAATCTCGACGCCCGGCGGCTTGAGGGTGCTGGAATGATCACCCGTGCCGCGCAGGCGGATGACGCGCCCGCCATCGCCGCGCTGTGGAACCCTGTGATCCGCGACACGGCGATCACCTTCAACAGCCAGGAAAAATCCGCTGCGGATATTGCCGCCGACATCGCCGCGCGCAGGGCGGCGGGGCATGAATTCCTGTTGGCTGAAGAAGACGGCAGGCTGCTGGGTTTTGCGGCCTACGGGCAGTTCCGCGGCGGTCCGGGTTATGCGCGCACTGGCGAACATACCATCATCCTTGGTGACGGCGCGCGCGGGCGCGGTGTGGGGCGCGCGCTTCTGGGGGCGATCGAGGATCATGCGCGCGGCGCAAAGATGCATACGATGTTTGCAGGCGTGAGCGGCGAGAATCCGTCGGCTGTGGCCTTTCACGAGCGTTTGGGATACCTGCGCATCGCGGTGCTGGCGCAGGTCGGATGGAAATTCGGGCGCTGGATGGATCTTGTCCTGTTGCAGAAACGTCTGTGATCCCGCGCTGACAAGGATTTGCAAACCGGGTAGGTTGAGTGATGTCGATCTGGACGCGGATATCCGAGGCGATCTCGTCACTGGCCAAGGGCGAGGGGCTGAGCGCGGTATTCGACAAGCTGCGCAGCCCGCCCGAGCGCAGCGTCGCCTTTACCATCGCGGTGATCGCGCTGGGGGCGAAGATGGCCAAGGCGGACGGGCAGGTGACGCGCGACGAGGTCACCGCCTTTCGCGAGGTGTTCCAGATCGCGCGCGAGGACGAGGCGGGCGCGGCGAGGGTGTTCAACCTCGCGCGGCAGGACGTGGCGGGTTTCGAGGATTACGCGCGCCGCATCCGCCGGATGTTCAGCGGGCAGGATGGCACGCTGTGCGATCTGATGGAGGGATTGTTCCATATCGCGCTGGCGGATGGCGCCTATCACCCCAACGAGGATGACTTCCTGCGCCGGGTGGCCGAGATATTCGGCCTTGACGAGGGCGATTTCCGCCGTCTGCGCAGCCGGTTCGTGGTGGATGCGAAGCCCGACCCCTACAGCGTGCTTGGGGTGCACCCCGACACGCCCATGCCGCAGATCCGCAAGGCCTGGCAGAAGATGGTGCGCGAGAGCCACCCCGACCGGATGATCGCGCGCGGCGTGCCGCCCGAGGCGATCCGCATGGCTGAAAAGCGCATGGTCGATATCAACCGCGCCTGGGAAGAGATCAATGAGGAGGCCGCGGGTGCGGATCGCGGCCTATAACGTCGAATGGTTCGATGCGCTGTTCGACAAGGATGGCGGGCTGCTGGCCGATGATGAATGGTCGGGCCGCCACGAGGTGACCCGCGCGGATCAGCTGGCCGCGCTCGGCATCGTGTTCACGGCGATGGATGCCGATGCGGTGATGGTGATCGAGGCGCCCGACCATAACGGGCGGCGCGCCACGGAACCCGCGCTCGAGGCCTTTGCCGCCTTTGCCGGGCTGCGCGCGCGAAAGGCTGTTGCAGGATTTCCCAACCAGACGCAGCAGGAAATCGCGCTGCTCTACGACCCTGACAGGCTGAGCTGCCGGCATGATCCCAAGGGCGTCGCGACCGGCAAGAAGGGCTCGGACGAGGCGCCGCGCTTTGACGGCGTGTTCCGGATCGATCTCGATATCGACGACACCGAGGATCTGGTGGAGTTTTCCAAGCCGCCGCTGGAGCTCGCTTGCGAGACATCCGGCGGCTTTGCGTTCCGCATGATCGGCGCGCATCTGAAATCCAAGGCGCCGCACGGGGCGCGCACGCGCGATCAGATCATGCGGCTTGCCATCGCCAACCGGCGCAAGCAGCAGGCGCAGGCGGTCTGGCTGCGCCGCCGCATCGAGCAGCATTTGCAGGCAAGCGAGCCGCTGGTGGTGCTGGGCGATCTCAATGACGGCCCCGGTCTTGACGAATACGAGCATCTGTTCGGCCGCTCCTCGGTCGAGATCGTGATGGGCGATGGGGTTGCGGCGGGGGCGCAGCTGTTCGATCCCCATGCGCGGCGTGCGCTGACCCGAACCATCGGTGCGCGCAGCACCACCGCGCGGTTCTACCTGCCCAGCGAGAAACGCTATCTTCAGGCTTTGCTGGATTATGTCATGGTGTCGCCCGAGCTGGCGGCGCGCGATCCGGTCTGGCGGATCTGGCATCCGTTCGACGATCCGGTCTGCTGGAAGCTGCCGGAACTGCGCGAGGCGCTGCTGACGGCCTCGGATCATTTCCCGGTCACGATGGATATTGACCTGCCGACTTAAAATCGTTGCGGCATTTGCCTATATTGGGGTCATGACACGGATTGCACTCACTTCCGCCCTGGCCCTGTGCCTTGCCCTGCCGACCAGCGCCCAGGAGGCGACGGAGGATGAGGGACAGTCGCTGATGGAACGCGGCGCGCGGCTGTTCATGGAAGGCATCATGCGCGAGATGGAGCCGGCGATGGACGATCTGCGCGGGCTGGCCGAAGAGATGGGCCCGGATCTCAAGCGTTTCGTCGAGGAAATGGGACCGGCCTTTGGCGATCTGATGGGGCGGATCGGCGATATCAACGCCTATCACCCGCCCGAAATGCTGCCCAATGGCGATATCATCCTGCGCCGCAAGACCCCGCTGGAGCCGGAGGATGAAACGGCCGACCCGCCCGGCGAGGGCGAGATCGACATCTGACGCGGCGGCTCAGGCGCCGGGCGGGGTGACGATGACGGGTTCGGCCTGCAGCGAGTCGGCGAGCGAGCGGAACCGCGCCTCGGCCACCTCGCCGAACAGGGGCGTCGCATCGGATGACAGTTTCAGCTCCAGCCGCTTTTTCTTGGGATACCACTGCATCTTGCCGAGCCGGGCATCCTCGCGCAGCCACAGCATCGCGGCAAAGCGCATCGCCTTGCCCAGCACCTCGGCTTCGTGGGCGTCCTTTTCGGAAATCAGCTCGTAAAGATCCTCGAAACGCGACCCTTCACGGCGGTTGGAATAGCGGTGCAGCAGGGCAAGACCCAGATAGACCCGCTCGGAATGCTTGAGCCCGCCAAGGTTGGCGCGGGTGGCGTTGTCGAAGCAATCCTCGGCGCGGTAATCGGGATGCGAGCGCCACGAGACATCATGCAGAAGGCATGCGGCCTTGATGATGCGCCGCCGGTCGGGGCGCGCCGAGCGGAACAGCGGCTCGATGAAATCATAGACCACGCGGCCAAAGCCGGGCAGGCGGGCATCCTTGGATTCGGCGAAGCGGCAGGCCTCGATCAGCGGATCGCGGTCGCGCAATTGCTGGGGCATCTGTTCGTAAAGCAGCCCCTCGCGGATACCATAGCTCGATACGGCGATGTCGCGCGGCTTGAAGGTGCGCACCACCTCGCGCAGGACCTCGATGGCGTAGGGCACGAGTTCGGCGCGCGCCGAAGAGACCCCGGCGCGGCTGCGCAGCTCTTCAAGGTCGTTCTTCTCGATATATTTTGCGGTCTCGCGCACTGCCTTGGGGGTCATGCGGTATTCATGCAGCACCTGAAGCGGATAACCGCGCCGTGCCATGTCGATCTTGGCGATGGCACGCCAGGAGCCGCCGACCAGGAACAGGCGGTTCTTCTGCTCGCCCAGTTCCTTGCGCATGCGCGCCAGGGTGTCATGAATCAACGCCTTGCGGGCTTTCTTGCCGCCCTTGAGGTCGCGCAGCTTGAGCGGCCCCAGCGACGACGACATGCGTTCTCCGACGGTGCCGCCGTTGATTTCCGCCAGTTCCATCGACGAGCCGCCGATATCGCAGACCAGCCCATAGGAGCCCGGCCAGCCCAGCAATACGCCCTGCGCCGAAAGGCGCGCCTCTTCGCGCCCGTCGATCACCCAGAGGCGGATGCCGGTCTCGCGTTCGACCTGGTCGCGGAATTCTGCGCCGTCCTCGGCGTCGCGCACGGCGGCGGTTGCAACTGCGCTCAGCGCCCCGGTGCCCATTCCGTCGCCCAGCAGCCTGAAGCGCCTGAGCGCGGCCAGCGCGCGTTCGCGCCCCTGGGGATTGAGACGACCGCTGTCGGACATGCCCGCGCCAAGCCCGCACATGATCTTTTCATTGTAGAAATAGGCGGGGCTGCGCGCGGCGCCGTCGAACACCACCAGACGCACCGAGTTGGAGCCCACATCGACCACGCCCACACGGCTGAGCGCGCGGGCCGAGGGCTTGTCGAACAGGGGGCGGCCAAATGGCCCGCCATCATCCTGATGCGCCGGATCGCTGGTGCCGTCCATGTGCCTCTCGGGTCTGTGCGGCCCTCTTATGGGCCAGGTGGCCCGAGGGGTCAATCACCCGATCAGTCTTCGGTGTGAGTCAACTTGGGCACATCCGAAGCGCCCGCGGACCCGCGCCCCGACAATGACGGGTTCTCCATGAAGAAGCGGTGGCAGTTGAAGGCGAATTCGCCTTCGGCAACCTCGGCGCGGGTGAAATTGCCATCGCCCGACATGACCCAGCTTTGTGCCACGTCGGCCATGTTGGCCGCCATCACCTGACTGACGATCTGGGCCTTGACGGTCGGGTTCTGGATTTCGACCAGGGTTTCGACGCGGCGGCTGAGGTTGCGCCCCATCCAGTCGGCCGAGCTGATATAGACCCGCGCCTTCTTGGAGGGCAGGTCGGCGCCGTTGCCGAAACAGACGATGCGCGAATGCTCGAGGAACCGCCCGACGATGGACTTGACGCGGATGGTTTCGCTGAGCCCCCGGACGCCGGGGCGCAGCCCGCAGATGCCGCGCACCACGAGGTTGATCTTCACCCCCGCCTGGCTGGCGGCATAAAGCGCGTCGATCACGTCCGGCTCGATCAGCGCGTTCATCTTGGCCCAGATCGCGGCGGGCTTGCCGGCGCGGGCATGCTCGGCCTCGCGCGCGATCATCTCGATCAGGCGCGGCTTGAGCGAGATCGGCGAGATCGCCAGATTGTCCAGCTTCTCGGGCTGGGCATAGCCCGAGAGGTAGTTGAACACCTTTGTCGCATCGCGCCCCAGCGCCGGATCGCAGGTGAACAGGCTGAGATCGGTATATATCTTGGCGGTGATCGGGTGATAATTGCCGGTGCCGTAATGGGTATAGGTCACGAGGCTGTCGCCTTCGCGGCGCACCACGGTCGATATCTTGGCATGGGTCTTGAGATCGAGAAAGCCATAGACCACATGCGCGCCCGCACGTTCCAGCCGCCGTGACTGGCGGATATTGGCGGCCTCGTCAAAGCGCGCCTTGAGCTCGACCAGCGCGGTGACGGATTTGCCGTCCTCGGCGGCTTCGCAGAGTGCGCTGACGATGGGACTGTCCTTGGAGGTGCGATAAAGCGTCTGCTTGATCGCCACCACGTTGGGATCGCGCGCCGCCTGCGCGAGGAACCGCACCACCATGTCGAAGGTCTCGTAGGGGTGGTGCAGCAGCATGTCCTTCTGGCGGATGGCCGCGAACATGTCGCCGTCATGGTCCTGCACCCGTTCGGGCACGCGCGGGGTAAAGGAAGGCCACAGAAGGTCGGGGCGGTCATCGAGCACCAGTTCCTTGAGATCGGCCAGCCCGATCATGCCTTCGACCTCGACCACCTCGTCGGGGATGACATGCAGCTCGTCCATGATCACGCGGCGCAGCGCCTCGGGGGCGTTGGTCGAGATCTTCATGCGCACCACTTCGCCCCGGCGACGGCGTTTCAGCGCCACTTCAAATTCGCGCACCAGATCTTCGGCCTCTTCCTCGACCTCCAGATCGCTGTCGCGCAGCACCCTGAAGGCGCAATGCCCCTTGTGGACATAGCCCGGGAACAGGCTGTCGAGATGCACCAGAAGCAGTTCTTCCAGCGGGATCACGCGGTGAAAGCCCGGCTCTGCGGGCAGGCTGACGAAGCGGTCGATCTGCTGGGGAATGGGCAACAGCGCCTGAAGCGGGCGCTTGTCGGATTTGCGCTCAAGCTGGAGCGCGAGCGAATAGCCCAGGTTGGGGATGAAGGGGAACGGATGCGCCGGGTCGATGGCCAGCGGCGACAGCACCGGGAACACCTTGTTGAGGAACATCTCGCCCAGGTATGCGCGGTCGGTATCGGTCAGGCTGCCCGCGTCGAGGATCGAGATATTCTCGTCTTCCATCTCGCGGCGCAGGGTCTCGAAGGTTTCCTGCTGCGCATCCAGAAGGCGGCGGGCGTTTTCGTTGATCAGCACCAGCTGTTCGGCGGGGGTCAGGCCGTCATCGGCGGGGGTGGTGTTGCCCGCATGGGCGAGTTCACGCAGGCCCGCGACGCGCACGTTGTAGAACTCGTCGAGATTGGTGGCCGAGATCGACAGGAAGCGCAGGCGTTCAAGCAGCGGAACACGCTGGTTCTGCGCTTCGCCCAGCACGCGCCAGTTGAAGCCCAGCCAGCTGAGTTCGCGGTTGTAGAAGCGTCCCGGCCCGTGCAGATCCAGATCAGGCAGATCGATTGGCTCGGGCGTCGGGGAATTGAGAAAATCTGCTTTGTTCATGCGGGCCTTATGGCGTTGGCGTGTAACGGAAAGGTGACGAAGTCTGCCGCCCGGACGGTCACTTGTCCAGCAACTTCGTGGCAAGATGGCGCGTGATCGGACTCTTGGTCTCGAGCGCCAGCGCATCAAGCCCGGCCACCACTTCGCGGGCGGCCGCGAACGAGCGGTCGATCCGGCGCACGAGATAGGGAATCGTGTTGGGCGTGGGTGACAGCTGGCGATCCTGCATCAGCTTCATCAGCACCGCCGCCAGCAGCGCATCGTCCGGCTCGCGCAGGATCGTGGCGGGCGTGCCCTGCATCCGGCTGGCAAGGTCTGGCAGCGTGAGATTCCAGTCGCGCGGGGGTCGCGCGGCGGTCATCAGGATCGAGCGGCCCTCGGCCAGCGCAAGGTTATGGAGGTGAAACAGCGCCTCTTCGGCGTCGGGATCGCCCGCGATGGAGTCGCAATCCTCGATCGCCAGATGGGTCTGGGCGAGGGCGGGGATATCTGCCCCGGCCAGGTCGCGCGCGGCGATGATGCGCGCGCCTGACAGGACGGCCCAGACATGCGCCAGATGCGTCTTGCCCGCGTCTTCCGGGCCGATCAGCAACAGCTTGCGCGCCGGCCAGCCCTGCCAGCCCTCGATCATCGCGACGGCTTCGGCATTGGCCGGTGAGACGAAGAAATCGTCGCGCCCCAGTGCTTCGCGCACGGGCAGGTCGAAGCTGAGTTGTTCGGGCATCACTCGTCCGTGGATGAAAGACCGCGATAAAGGCGGCTACCCATATAGCGCGAAATCAGGAAGCGGGCCAGCACACCGATGGCGGCGGCCACCGGCACCGCCACCAACATGCCGACGAAACCGAACAGCGCGCCAAAGACCGACAGTGCAAAGATCAGCCAGACAGGGTGCAGCCCGACCGAGTTGCCGACCAGCTTGGGGGTCAGGAAATTGCCCTCGGCCACCTGGCCCAGCACGAAGATGCCCGCCACCAGCCCGATGCTGACCCAGTCGCCCCAGAACTGGAACAGCGCCAGCCCGATCGCCAGCGCGCCGCCCACCACCGCGCCGATATAGGGGATGAAGGTGATCAGCCCCGCCACGGCCCCCACCACAAGGCCGAATTGCAGCCCCACCAGCATCAGCGCCAGGGCGTAATAGGTGCCAAGGATCAGACAGACCGTGCCCATGCCCCGAATGAAGCTGGCCAGCGTCCGGTCGATATCGCGCGCCAGGTGACGGATCACTGGCGCGTGGTCGCGCGGCAGCAGATCGTCGATGCGCGCGACCATGCGGTCCCAGTCGTACAGCAGGTAGAAGGCCACCACCGGCACGATCACGAACAACAGCACCACGTTGATCAGCGAGGCGGCCGAACTCAGCACCGATTCGAGCACCTGTCCGCCGCGGTCGCTGATGGTCTGCCCGATGGCGATCAGCGACTTGCGCAGCACCGAATCCTCGTTGACGACCGAGGGGAAACGTTCTGTCAGCACCTCCTGGAACTGGCCGAACAGCTTGGGCGCGGTATCGAAGAGGGCCACGGATTGCTGAATGAGCGTCGGCACCACCAGAAGCGCCATCACCACGAAGACCAGCAGCGCCAGCAGCGTGATCAGCGTCACCGCCACCGCGCGCGATGCCCCCATGCGCTCCAGCCGGTCGGCCAGCGGATCAAGGAAATAGGCGATCGCGCCGCCCAGCACGAAAGGCAGGATGACATCCCCGAGGAACCACATGATGACCATGAACACCGCCGAAGCGATGCCCCAGTATTTCATCTGTGTGCCGACCGGCAAAGCCATGTGCGCCTCGGATTGCTTCCATGTCAGACATCGCCCAAGCGCGCCTCGCTTGCAAGTGCGCGCTTGCCCAAAAAGCAGCGGGACGGCTTGTCTGCCCGCCTGCAAAGCCATAAACGGGAGGCGAACGCCAACAGCCACAAGGTGCGCCGCAATGCGTCTGTCCCGCTACTTCCTGCCCGTGCTCAAGGAAACGCCCGCCGAAGCCCAGATCGCCAGCCATCGCTTGATGCTGCGCGCGGGCATGATCAAGCAGGCCAGCGCCGGGAACTACTCGTGGTTGCCGATGGGCTTCAAGGTGCTGCGCAAGCTGGAAAACATCGTCCATGAGGAACAGATCCGCGCTGGCCACATCCCGATGCTGATGCCGACGCTTCAATCGGCCGACCTCTGGCGCGAAAGCGGGCGGTATGACGATTACGGCGAGGAAATGCTGCGCATCACCGACCGGCACGGGCGCGACATGCTCTATGGGCCGACCAACGAAGAGCTGATCACCGACATTTTCCGCAGCCATGTGGGCAGCTACAAGGAACTGCCGCTGACGCTCTATCACATCCAGTGGAAGTTCCGCGACGAGATCCGCCCGCGTTTCGGCGTGATGCGGGGGCGCGAGTTCCTGATGAAGGACGGCTACAATTTCGACCTGACGCGCGAAGACGCGATGCATGCCTATAACCGCCACCTGGTCAGCTACCTGCGCACCTATGAGCGCATGGGCCTTCAGGCGATCCCGATGCGCGCAGAAAGCGGCCCCATCGGCGGCGACGACACCCACGAATTCCTGGTGCTGGCCGAGACCGGCGAATCCGGCGTGTTCTATGACAGCGAGATCACAGACCTGCGGTTCGGCGACCGCGAGATCGACTACGACGATGTCGCCGCCTGCCAGTCGGTGATGGAGGAATTCACCTCGCGCTATGCCCGCACCGACGACACCCATGACGAGGCGGTGTTCCATGAACGCGTCCCCGAGGCCCGCCGCCGCGAGGGGCGGGGCATCGAAGTCGGGCAGATCTTCTATTTCGGCACCAAGTATTCTGAACCGATGGGCGCCACCGTGCAGGGGCCGGACGGCAAGCCGGTGCCGGTACATATGGGCAGCCACGGGATCGGCGTCAGCCGCCTTGTGGGCGCGATCATCGAAGCCAGCCATGACGACAAGGGGATCATCTGGCCCGAGGGGGTTACGCCCTTCCATGTGGGGATCGTCAATCTCAAGCAGGGCGATTCCGAGGCTGACGCCGCCTGTGAGGCGATCTACAAATCCGTCGAGGCGCTGGGCCTCGAGCCGCTTTATGACGACACCGACGACCGGGCAGGGGCGAAGTTCGCAACCCAGGACCTGATCGGCCTGCCGTGGCGGATCACCGTGGGGCCGCGCGGGCTCAAGAACGGGGTGGTCGAACTGACCAGCCGCCGCACGGGCGCAGATCGGAA
>Ga0209344_10003970_pt1 | contig 14075 bp, 12 predicted proteins | sample Cruoilmetagenom6_FD_187293 | JGI IMG/M metagenome (GOLD analysis project Ga0209344, IMG submission 187293) | Oil polluted marine microbial communities from Coal Oil Point, Santa Barbara, California, USA - Santa Barbara Oil Seep Sample 6 (SPAdes)... | ecosystem: Environmental > Aquatic > Marine...
CCCCGCTCCGCTGGCTCCATGCCACCGGCAGCCGGCTCCTGTCGCCAAGCGCTACGGGGCTCAAACGCGCCCATTTCAATGATGGCTGGACGGCAGCAGGTCTGCTCGCCCCCCAACTGTTGATCCTTTTGTTCTTCTTCTTCATTCCGTCATGGAAGGCTTTGTCGCTGGCTCTGGTGCAGGTTGACCCGTTCGGCGGCCGCGTCCTCTTTGTGGGCCTGCGCAATTTCACCGATCTGTTCGCCAGCGAATCCTATCGCCATAGCGCCGTTCTGACCTTCTGGTTCACCCTGGTGCAGAACTTCATGACCCTGTTCATCGCCGGTGCCCTGGCTTTTGCGACCGATCACATCATGCGGGCCCGCTTTGTCTACCGCAGCATCATCCTTTTGCCCTATGCCATCGCCCCCGTCATATCGGGTGCCATCTGGGCCTTTCTGTTCAATCCGGCCGTCGGCCCGATTGCAGCCGGCATTCATGCGCTCGGCATGGAATGGGACCCCAATCTGCGCCCCTGGGATGCGGTCGTCCTCATCACCATTTCCGCCGTGTGGAAGCATGTGTGTTACGACTATATCTTCCTCACAGCCGCGCTGCTGGCCGTGCCCCAGTCCTTGCGCGAGGCGGCCGCAATCGATGGCGCCAGCCCCTGGCGGCGCTTTGTCACCATTTCCCTGCCACTGGCCATGCCGACGGTGTTCTTCCTGTTCATCATCAATCTCGCCTACGGCCTGTTCGACACGTTCGGCATTATCGACGCGGTCACGCGCGGCGGCCCGGCAGGATCGACCACAACGCTCGTCTACAAGGTCTATCAGGACGGCTTCGTCATGCTGAATCTGGGGTCTTCGGCGGCCCAGTCGATCATTCTCATGGCACTTGCCGTGCTGTTCACCGTTCTCCAGTTTCGCGCGCTCGACAAGCGCGTCAATTATCAGGTGTAGCCATGGTCGAACGCAGCCCCTGGCTCACCCTCATCTGCCATCTCATCCTGATCCTTGGCGCGCTTATCGTCTGCGCGCCGCTCTATTTCGCCTTTGTTGCCGGATCGCATACCAGCACCGAAATACAGCAGGTCCCCTTTCCCCTGCTCCCGGGCAAGGCGTTCATGGCCAATGCCGCGACAGCCTGGCAGCAAGGCAATTTCAGCCGGGTCTTCTTCAATTCCATTCTGGTGACCATGGGGATCGTGGTTGGCAAGATCACCATTTCCATGATGGCGGGTTTTGCCATCACCTATTTCCGGTTTCCGTTCCGCATGACGGCGTTCTGGCTGATCTTCATGTCGCTGATGCTGCCGGTCGAGGTGCGCATCATCCCCACCTATGAATCGGTCGCAGATATCGCGGGGCCGATCAGATGGGCCCTGTCCCAGCTCGGCCTGTCGCAATTGATCGCCATGGTCAGCGGCTATCAGATCGAGACCAGCCTCAACTGGAACCTCGTCAATACCTATCCCGGCCTGATCCTGCCGCTGATCGCCTCGGCAACGGCCGTCTTCCTGTTCCGGCAGTTTTTCCTCACCGTCCCCGATGAATTGTGCGAAGCGGCCAAGCTCGACCGCGCCAGCCCGCTCAAATTCCTCCGGGATATCCTGCTGCCCCTGTCGCTGCCCAATATGGCAGCGCTGGCCATCATTCTCTTCATTTACGGCTGGAACCAGTATCTCTGGCCGCTTCTGTTCACCACGGACAAGGACATGGCCACGGTCATTATCACCCTCAAAGGCATGGTCCCGTTCGGCGATTCCCAGGGCGGATGGGAAATCGCCATGGCAGCCTCCTTCTTCGTCATGCTGCCGCCAACCCTGATCATCCTGTTTCTCCAGCGCTGGTTCGCCAGGGGCCTGGTGGATTCCGGCAAATAGACCATTCAAAAGGATAAAACACATGACCCTGATCGTGGGACATCGCGGCGGCCGTAATCTCTGGCCGGAAAACTCGCTCACCGGTTTTCGTAACCTGTGCGCACATAATGTCGATGCCGTGGAATTCGACGTGCATCTGAGCGATGCCGGCGAGCTGCTGGTAATCCACGACCCGATGCTCGACAGGACGACCGATGCCACAGGCCTTGTCCGTTCGGTCACACCAGAGCAACGCCGCACCATCCAGCTCAAGGACAGCGCCGACACCATCCCGTTGCTCGAAGACGTGCTGGAGGTTTTCGCAAATACCAGTCTCGGCCTGCATATCGAGCTGAAGGCCGATCAGAACGGCATGCCCTATACCGGCATGGCCGCGCAAATCATCGCGCAGGTCAAGGCACACGGACTGGCCGGGCGTTCAATACTCACCAGCTTCCAGATGGAGGCGCTCGATGAAGTCAAATCGCTGGCCCCCGACATTGCCAGGCTGTGTTCAGTCAACGCAAAATCAGCAGAACGCCTTGGATTGACGGAAACGCTGAAACAGGCAGCTGAGCGCGCGGAAATCATTGCCATTCAAATGGACCTGTTCGCGCGCGAATGGGACGCAATTTTGGCGGTTCTGCCGCTGGAACGGCTCGGGGCCTGGGTACCCAATACCGCGACGGACATTGCCGCCTGGCTGGGCCGTGCGCCCCGGTCGATCACCTCTGATGACCCGGTTCTTGCCGTATCAATCCGCGACGGCCTGAATACCGCGACCTGACACGTCACATCCTGAACATGCGCAGGCCGGATTCCTTGCCTGCGCATTTTTGCCGGGTGGCTCGGGGATTGTTCAATCAAGCGCCCAGATAATGTCTTGAAAGCTCTTCACGATCCAGAAGCCTATCGGCGGGCTGGGCGGCAACGCGCATGTGTTCAAACTTCATGAGCCCCCCAAATCTGACGAGACTCTTCCAAACTGAACGCTGGTTGCAAACTAATAGTGCCTATCGTTATCAGGCAGTCTAGCCGCCGTTGAGCACCCGGACCGGTTGCTGATCCAGCCATGCCTTGATATTGGCATCCACATCGGCGAAATGAATCCGGTAATTGTCCCTGGTGACATAGCCGAGATGCGGGGTTGCCGTCAGGTTGTCGAGCTTACGGAACGGATGATCGCCCGGCAAAGGCTCGATATCGAACACATCCAGCGCCGCACCGCCAATCACGCCGGTCTTCAGGGCCTCGATCAACGCAGTCTCGTCGACCACCTGTCCGCGTGAGGTATTGACCAGCAAGGCATCGTCGCGCATCTGCGCCAAGGCCTTCGCGTCGATCATGCCCTCGGTCGCAGCATTCAGTTTGACATGCAGGGAGACAATATCGCTTTCCCCCAGCAATTGCGGCAGGTCGGCGGCCCGGCGCACACCAAGCTCGGCGGCCCGGGCATCGTCAAGACTGGGCGTATAGGCCAGCACATCCATGCCAAAGGCGAGGCCAACCCGCGCCACACCGGCACCGACCCGGCCCAGCCCGACCAACCCCAATGTCTTGCCGAACAGATCGCCGCCAATGGTTTGCTGCCAGCCGGTGCCCTGCCGTAGCGCGGTCACCTCTTCGGGCACCCGGCGCAGGGCGGAGAGGATCAGCGCCCAGGTCATTTCAACCGTCGGGCTGCCGCCCCCGCGCGTGCCGCAAACCGTAATCCCGAATTCACGCGCCGCGTCCATATCGATGGAGGCATTGGCCATGCCAAGGGTAATCAGCAGGCGCAGATCCGGCAGCAGCGCCAGCAATTCGCGATCAAACACCGTCCGTTCACGGATCGCCACGATAACGGCAACCCCGGCTAGTTGCGCCGCCAAAGCCTGCTTGTCGTCAAAATGGCTGTCAAAATGAGAAACCGAAAACCGGGCATCCACGGCATGCTTTGCCATGGCTGCAGCACCGGCACCCTGAAAATCATCGAGAATAACGCAACGAACGGTCATGCGACCCCTCCGGCATGGGTGGAAACGCTATTCAGCCGCGGCCCGGAGCCCGCCAAAAGCGCCTGAATTTTGCAGATCGTCGATTTGTTCGGCATCCAGTCCCAATTCCTGCAAAATATCATTGGTGTGCTCGCCAAGACCTGGCGGCGGCGTGCCCTGATTTATATCGACAGCACTATATTGGAAAGGCGAGACAACGCTTGGAATTTGCCTATCCTGCACCTGCAGCATGATCTTGCCGCCCACCGCCTGCAGCTGGGCGCTGTCGGCAGCCTCCCCAACCGAATTGACTTTGGCGACCACAACCTTGACCGCGCTGAGCTTTTCCACGATCTCGGCGCAACTCATCTGGCGGGTAATCGCCGATACGGCCTCGATCAGCGCCACCCGGTTGGTCCGCCGGCTGAAGACCTGCGAGAATTCGGGGATATCGAGCTGTTCCGGCCCCATGGCACCGGCAAAGCGCTGCCACATCTCGTCCGTACTGGCGATGATGACGACTTCGCCATCCTTCGCCGGAAACGCCTGATTGGGCACGCTGAGATGGTTGGCGGTGCCCATGGGCTCGCGCACCGTGCCATCCACCCAGTATTCGGTATAAAAATAGCTCATCAGATGGGCCGAACTGAGCATGAGCGAGGATTCAACCCGCTGTCCCTCACCGGTTTTTTCCCGGTAGAGCAGCGCCCCGAGAATGCCGGCCACGATGGCCAGACTGCCATGCAGATCGACAATGGCGGTGCCGCACCGGACAGGTGGCCGCCCCGGCTCGCCGGTAATGCTGATCAGGCCGCTATGCGCCTGCAAGGCCAGATCATTGGCCCCCATGCCGGCCATCGGGCCGGTGGTGCCATAGGCGGAAAATTCGGAATAGATCAGGCGCGGATTGAGCGCCGACAGGGTCTCATAGCCAAAGCCGAGACGCTCCATGACACCGGGGCGGAAATTATGCACCACGATATCGGCCTTCTCGACCAGTTTTTGGGCGATCTCCTTGCCCGCAGCATTACGCAGGTCGAGGGCGACGGACCGCTTGTTGCGGTTGAGCGCCACAAAGGAAGGGCTGACCCCGCCCATCTCTGCCAGCTTGTCCTTCGACACGCCATAATAGCGCGCTTCATCGCCGGTTGGCGGCTCGATCTTGATGATATCGGCCCCCATATCACCCAGCACCTGTGTCGCGGCGGGGCCGGCAAACACACGGGAAAAATCCAGAACTCTGACGCCATCCAATATATTGGTCATTTCGACACCATCCGCATTGCCATGCCGGACGGCTTTCCTCCACTTTCAATGCTTTAAGTGAAGGTATCATCCCTTCAAAAACGGGATAATGCCCATTACCCGATCACGATTTTTGCAGAATATGCAAAGTGTCTCAGCGAATGGCCATCCCGCGTGGGCGATGCACGCGGAATGCTCAGATTTCGCCGTGAAACAACTGCGCCAGATAATCGATGAACACCCGGGCTTTAACCGGCAAATGCCGAGTTGGGGAATAGACCGCGTAAACCGCATTCTCGAAGCCGGTAAAGCTGACCGCATATTCCGGCAACAGACGCACCAGCCGCCCTGCGGCAATGTCGCGATTGACCGACCAGTCCGGCATCAGCGAAATCCCGAGCCCGGCCAATGTGGCGATTTTCAGCGCCGGCCCGCTATTGGTCAGCATATTGCCACCAATCGGCACTTCGATCAGCTCGCCCTCCTTGTTGAGGAAGCGCCAGGCCACATCACCGAGATTGACCCGGTAGGCGAGGCAATTATGCGCCAAAAGATCTTCGGGTTTTTCAATTGCCGGCTTGTCCGCCAGATAGGCCGGTGCCGCACACAAAACCCGTTCGCTATCGACAAATTTGCGCGCGATCAGCGAGGAATCTGCCAATTGACCGATGCGGATATCCACATCGATATTCTGCTCGATCAGATCGACGACCTCATTGGAAAGCGTCAGATCGACCTTGATTTCGGGATAGCGCGCCATGAAGCCGGGCAAGGCCGGGGCGATATGTTCTTCGCCGATCAAGACACGTGCATGCACGCGCAAGGTGCCGCGCGGCGAGATATGTTCGTCGCTGACCTCGACGCTGAGATCACGCACGTCGTTGAGAATGCTTTCCGCCCGCTGCAGGAAAATCAGCCCGGTATCGGAAAGCGAGAGCTTGCGGCTGGTCCGGTTCAGCAGCCGCACCCCCAGCTTGTCCTCGAGACTATTGATGTAGCGCGACACCGAGGCCGGCGACAGGCTGATCTTGCGTCCGGCGGCGGAAAAACTGCCGCATTGCACGACGGTCACGAACAATTCCATGTCCCGAAGGCTGGGGTAATTATGGCTCGTTCGGGCGCTGGCCTTGGCGACGTTCAGACTATGCTCGGACGACATGCACGCTCCATCCTGTGCCACAATTTCATGCCGCCTGCCCGCGCCATCGTTTCACGAGATTCAGGATCGGCTTGATCAAGCCTAAACCTAATACGACCAGTGACATAATGACAAATATGCTGGAGACGGGGCTTCTAAAGAAAATCAGGAAATCCCCGCGCGACACCAGCAAGGCCCGGCGCATGTTTTCCTCAAGCATCGGCCCGAGCAGAAAGCCGAGCAAGAGCGGTGCTGCTGGATATTTGCCAAGGATCATGCCGAGGCCCACAACACCGAAAGCGATCACCAGAAAAATATCGAAGATATTATTGCGGATGCTGAAAACGCCAAGGCAGATGAACAGTAGCATGGCGATATAAAGCGCATCATAGGGAATGCGCAGGATCCGCACGAACATGCCGATCAGCGGCAGGTTGAGCGCCAGCAACATCACATTGCCGATCCAAAAGCTCATGACCAGACCCCAGAACAGGTCCGGATGCTGGCGGACCAGCCCCGGCCCCGGCGCAATGCCATGGATCATCAACGCACCCAGCATCACGGCCATCACCGCATCGCCGGGAATGCCGAGCGCGAGCGTGGGAATGAAGGCTGACTGCACCGAGGCGTTATTCGCCGCCTCAGGTGCTGCAATGCCCTCGACAATGCCGGTGCCGAATTTTTCGGGATGTTTGGAAAGCCGCTTTTCGGTGGCATAGGCCAGAAACGAGGCAATCGTTGCCCCCGTCCCCGGCAGAATGCCGCAGACACAGCCGATGATCATGCCGCGGATGGTCGGCGCGGTGCTGTCCTTGACTTCCTGTTTGTTGGGAAACAGCGATTTCAGCGTGACGTCCTGAACCTTGAACGGGCTGCCATCCGCATGCAGCAGATTGGCCAGAATTTCGGCGACACCGAACAGGCCCATGGCCAGCGCCACGATGCTCATGCCATCCGACAGCTCGACAAAACCGAACTGGAACCGCGGCACGCCGGTATTGAGATCAAGCCCGACGAGACCAAACACAATGCCGACACAGACCATGGCCAGCCCCTTGAGCACCGAGCCGCTCGACATGGTCGAGGCGGCGATCAGCCCGAAGAGGATGACGGCGAAATATTCCGGGGCCGCAAACGACAGCGCCAGATCGGCGATCACCGGGGCCAGGAACATCAAAACGATGATGGAAAACGAGCCACCAAGGAACGAGACGATGGTGGTAATGCCGAGCGCCACCCCCGCGCGGCCGTTTTTCGCCATCGGATAACCGTCAAGACAGGTCACCGCATTGGTGGCGGTCCCGGGAATATTGAGCAATATCGAGGCGGTCGAGCCGCCATATTGCGCCCCGTAAAACACCCCGGCCAGCATGATGATGGCGGTGGTCGGTTCCATATAAAATGTGATCGGCAGCAGCATGGAGATCGTCGACAGCGCGCCAATTCCCGGCAGCATGCCCACAACCGTGCCCAGCGCCACACCGACAAAACAGAACAGGAGGTTGTCAAATTGCAGCGCGGTGCTCAGACCGGTCTGCAGATTGCTAAAAATTTCCATCGGTCATCATTCCGGAGGGCTAAAGAAAGGCGAAGGGGCGGATCGGCAGGCCGAGCCCGTAAACAAACACGATCGTGCTCATCACCGGCAGGACGACCAGCGTGATCAGCACCCGTTTGGGATTGGGTTTGGGGTGGGCAAAGGCGGCAATGACAACAAGCGCCATGGTGGCGATGACAAGACCCGCAGGTTTTAGCAACAGTGCCCAGGCCAAAAGGCTGGCAAAGACGAAAACCGGTGCCCGTAGATTGCGCGGCTTTATCTCGACGCTCTTCTCCTTGCCAAAGGCAATGCTTAAGCCCAGCAGGACGACCATGACACCGACCACGATCGGCAGGAAGCCTGGGCCCATGCGTGTCAAATGCCCAAGGGGATAATGCAGTGCCTCAAGACAAACGCCCAAACCAAACAGGGCGACAACCAGGCCGCCAAATGTTTCGGACCAGGTCCAGTTTGACCGGATCATGTGCAACTCCTCCCCTCTATCACCTTATGCGCTTTATCAAGCCGCCTCAGCACAAGCTAAAGGCATGCCGATACCCGCACAATGTGCCCATCTCCTAGACTGGCCTCTATGCTCTTGGCCAAAAAGCGCAAAATAACGACAAGCTTCTTTTAGTTTTTTGCAAAGATCATCAAGCGGGATCGTCAGGCAGGCGCTGCACCTTCCGGTCCCAGCATTGCTTTTCGCTATAAGATCCTGTGCGCATTGTAAAATTCAAATCGGGGTGCCGGGACTATACACTCCGGTGCAAATCACCATTTCGAGGCCCTCATGACCGCACAAGACCCAGCAGCGACAAATTTCAGCGAAACAATTGCCTATTCCACCATCGGTAATGTGGGGGTGATCACCATCGACAATCCGCCGGTCAATGCGGGTAGCGCCTCGGTACGCGCGGGCATGCTGGCAGCGATTGAACACCTCGCCAATGATTCCGGCACCATGGCGGGCATCATCCATTGCGCTGGCAGAACCTTCGTTGCCGGTTCGGATTTGAAGGAATTCGGCAAGCCGCTGCAGGAGCCGCAATGGCCAGTCGTCTTCGCCGCTATCGAAGCCTGCCCCAAGCCGGTGATTGCAGCTATTCACGGCGCGGCCCTTGGCGGCGGTTACGAACTTGCGCTGGCCTGCGACTGGCGCGTCGCCACTCCTGACGCCAGCGTGGGCCTGCCCGAAACCCGTCTCGGCATGATCCCGGGTGCTGGCGGCACCCAGCGCCTGCCCCGGCTGACGGGCATAAATGCGGCCATCGATGTCATCGCCTCCGGCCGCCATGTCAAAAGCCCCGAAGCCTTGGCCCTCCAGATGATCGACGCCATTGCAGAAGGTGAGCTTTTGCAATTTGCCGTCACCTTCGCCCAAAGCGAGGGGCAGCAAAAGCGCCCGGCCGCCAGCCTCAACGTACCGGCTGAAACCCCAGAACAGATCGAACAGGCCGCCAGCACGGCCCTCAAAAAAAACAAGAACCGCGCCAATATCGTCTTGGCCATCGAGACCATAAAACTTGCCCTGACCACCCCGTTTGATGACGCCCTGCAACAGGAGCGCGCGGCTTTCCAGACCCTGCGCACCAGCGAGGAAGCGGCAGCCCTGCGCTATAATTTCTTCGCCGAACGGGCCGCAGCCAAATTCGGTGATATCGACGGCACACCGCAAAAACTCGACCTGATCGGGGTCATCGGCGGCGGCACTATGGGGGCCGGGATTGCCACCATGCTTTGCGCCAGCGGCTACCGCACCCTTCTGGTTGATACCGATGCCAAGGCCATCGAACGCGCCCGTACCCAGATCGATAAAGCCCTCACTGACCTCGAGAAATTCGGCAAACTCGGTCTTGCCCTGTCTGCGGCCCGGGGCAATCTGGAGCTCAGCCAGGATTTTAATGCCATCGCCCCTGCCGATCTGGTCATCGAGGCGGTGTTCGAGGACATGGCGGTGAAAACGGACGTCATGACCCGGCTTGGTGCCACTATGCGTCCCGGTGCCATCATCGCCTCCAACACGTCCTATCTCGATATCAACGCGCTTGCGGCAACCTCAGGCCGCCCGGCGCAATTTCTCGGCCTGCATTTCTTCGCCCCGGTGCCGCGCATGCGCCTGCTTGAAGTCGTGCGCTGCGCACAAACTGATCCCGACACATTGCGCACCGGTCTCGCCCTCGGCAAGGCCATCGGTAAATTGCCGATTCTCGCTGGCCCCTGCGAGGGCTTCATCGGCAACCGCATCTATGCGCAATACCGTGCCCAATGCGAATATATGCTTGAGGAAGGTGCCCTGCCCGAACAGGTCGACCGGGCCATTGAAAAGCTGGGATTCAGCATGGGCCCGTTTGCCGTGGCCGATCTCTCCGGTCTCGACATTGCCTGGCGCAACCGCCAGCGCAAGGCCGCGACCCGCGATCCCAGAACCCGTTATGTCACCATCCCCGATATGATCTGCGAACTGGGTCGGCTGGGCCGCAAGACCGGCGCGGGCTGGTACACGTATGGCGACACAGCGCCCGGCGGCACCCCCGACCCGATCGTCACCGATATCGTGCGTCAGGCCGCGAGCGAACATGGTGCCACAGGCGAACTTGATGAGAAAACCATCCAGCATCGCGCCCTCGGGGCCATCGTCAATGAAGCCGCGCTCCTGCTTGAAGACGGCATGGCGCGCTCAGCCGCAGAGATCGATCTGGTGCTGGTCAATGGTTATGGGTTTTCGAAATTCCTTGGCGGTCCGCTTTTCCTCGCCTCCCGCCTGCCCGCCGCTGAAATCAAGGCGATGATCGACGCTGTCGAGACGGCAACCGGGTTTGGTTTCCGCCGCGGCGATGTTGCGGCCATGCTCAAAACAATAGGCTAGATCTCAGACCGGGCTTTGATGGGCATTGGCGCCATACCAGATCAGGCCGCAAATGCAGCCAATGGCAATCAGGCCCGGAATGACAATCCCCATGGCAATCAACGGATCGCCAATGAAAATGGCCAGCATGCCGGCCAGAAACCCGGTGGCCAGCTGCATGAACCCGTTCAGCGACGAGGCCGCGCCCGCAGCCGTTGGAAACGGGCTGAACGAGGCGGTCATGAAACACGGATTGGAATGGGCCGAACCAAAGGCGATCAGCGCCACTGGCACCATGATGCTGAAAAATCCCGGTTCGAGCATGAACACGTCAAACGCCAGCACCGCCGCACCGAACGCGGTTACGATCAGCCCGAACGGCACCAGCCGCACGGCATCGACCCGGTGCAGCCAGTAGCGGGCCGAGAGCGAGCCGAGCATATACATGCCCGACTGCATGAACATGCTCATGCCGAATTGCAGCGGCGTCATCCCCACGCGGGTGATCAGGATAAACGGCAGCAAGGTCGCTTGCCCATAAATGGAGCCGGTCACCCCGGACACAGCAATGGTGGGCAGCAGGAATTCCCGGCTTTTGAACAGGGCGCCAAATGTCGCCACCAGCCGTTTGAGCCGGATACGCCCCGGATCAAATGACACTGTCTCGGGCACCAGAAAATAGATCAGCCCGATAACGCTGAGACCGTGGAACAGCATCAGCAGGAAAATCGCATGATAGCCGCCGAACAATAGCGCAATACTGCCAAGGGTTGGCGCTACCGCGGGCCCCGCGGCAATGATGATCGCCATGGCATTGAGCAGACGGGATGATTGCTGGCCGGTGAACATGTCGCGCACCAGCGCCCGGGAAATCGATATGCCGGCCGCAGCCCCGATTCCCTGCATCAACCGTGCGGCCATCAACACCTCAATGGTCGGCGCGACCAGCGCGACAAGTGTCGCCAGCACGTAAAAGGCAAAAAACGCCAGCGCGACGGGGCGTCGCCCCAATCCGTCCGACAGGGTGCCGCAGACAAGCTGAGCCAGCGCGAAACCGGCAAAGAATACGGAAATCGTGCCCTTCAGCGCCGCTTCCGTGGTGCCGAGGTCGATAACAATCTGGGGAACGGCGGGCGTATACATGGTGATCGACAGCGGGCCGACTGCCACCATCAAACCGCCGACGATACTCAGGCGCCGTTCACTAATAGGGCCCAGTGGCCGGTCTATGCCCAAGTCGAAGCTTTCACGGATGATAAAATGCACAAGGCGCGAACGCCTCGTGCATAATGTTGGTAAAAGTCCTAAGAAATCTGTACCCGGGCGGTGCCCACGGTCAGCTTCTTTTTCGTGTCATCATCTTCGCACCAGACTTCGAGCGTATAGATGTCATGACCATCCACATCCCGGGTCACCGTATCGACCCTGGCGCAGGCCACGACCTTCTGGTTTTCATAGATCGGGGCGATATATTTGGTTTTCAGGCGGCTACGCGAGGCAAAGTCGATACCAAAAACATCGATCAGAAGCCCCTGAATCCAGTTGGTCGAAATCATGCCGTCAGCGATGATCCCGGGCAGGCCCTGCGACCTGGCGTATTCGTCATCATCATGAATGGTCGGTTCCTGGGTGTGAATGCGCCCGTCATCGGCGCCAATCGTCGGCTGCGCATCCACATACCAGCGCATCCGTTCCCGGGTCATCGCCCGCACCCGTGTTCTGAACTCGGTGCCAGCTTCAAGCGAAAGTAAACTCATCTAAAAATCCCCCTAAGCCGCTTCGTTCTTGCCTGAATAGGCCAGAATGACCTGATCCAGATAGCGCACCAGCAACTCGCCGGTATCTACCCGTTTCAGCAGCATTTCCATCAGCACATATTCACGCGATTTCTTGGTGTAACGCTGTTTGACCTCACCGGAGACGACCAGCCGGTCACCCACCCGCACGGGGACAAAAATCTCGGCATCATACTCGTAGTGAATGCGCGCCGTCGGCCCGGTGCCGCCCGGACAGGCATGATTGTACAAGCGCAGCTTGTCGAGATGAATGAGGGATGGCGGCATCACCAAATCTTCCGCTCCCTGGAAAATTTCATGATGCATTTCAACCACATGAGAATATTCGCGAATAACGAATGAGCTCAACGTATATTCGATCGGACCGAGCACATCGCCGACATCCAGATCCGTCACAACGCCGCCTGTAGCCATAATTTTTTCCTGCTATTTTAAAAGGGCATGCTTCTGATTTATTCTAGCATCGGGCCCATTTGCGCCAAATGCCAAGGATGCAAAGAACAGCTTTGCATAAAGAGGAAAGGTCAGACCGGGGCCCAGTTGAACACATCGGTAATTACCTCGAGCGGGGTCAGGAACGGGGTCATCCCGTCCGGCAGACGCTCTGTCGCCAATGCAGCCGACCAGCCCTCGCGGCTATGCAGCGAACGCACCGGGCGCGGCTGGCTGTAAAGATAGACTTCATTGCCCCGCCCGCCGATCACCTGGCCATTGACCGCTTCAGCCGCATCGCTGACCAGAAAGGTCACCAGCGGCACCAGCCGGTCGGGACCGGAGGCGGCGCGGGCCCGTTGCAAGGTCGCCAGCTTTTCGGCGCTCATCAGATGCTTGCGGGCATTGTCGGTCAGTTCCGTCATCCGGCTGGTACTCGAGGGTGCCAGACAATTCGAGCGCACCCCATAGGGGCCGAGATCAAGCGCGATTGATTTGGAGAGGCCCACCACCCCCAGCTTGGAGGCGGCATAATTGGCCTGTTTGGTGGAGCCGATCAAACCGCTGGCCGATGTCAGATGGAGGAATGTGCCACTGCCCTGCGCTTTGAACAGAGGTGCCGCGGCACGGCTAAGGTAAAAACTGCCATAAAGATTGACCCGCAATACCGCCTGCCAGTCCGCCTCGGGCATTTCCGCAAATTCACCCATGCGGATGATGCCAGCATTGTTGATGACGATGTCGAGCCGCCCGAACGTGTCGACGGCTTGGGCCACCATCGCGCGCGCCGACTCCCATTCAGCAACACTGGTGCGGTTGGCCACCGCCTGCCCGCCTGCCGCGATGATCTCGGCGACCACCGCGTCCGCCGGGTTCTGCTTTTCGCCGTCGCCGGAAACCGTAACGCCCAGATCATTGACCAGAACGCTGGCGCCCGCCGCCGCCAGTCCCAACGCAATGGCCCGGCCGATGCCGCCACCGCCGCCGGTAATAATCGCAACCTTGCCGTCGAGAATTTTTTTCACGCGCCAAACACCTCCGCAATGCCTGCATCGGCGGGCAACAGCGCCTCACCCCAGGCCGTGCCAATAACCCGCGCCAGATTGGCCTGATCCCAACCGCCATCGCGATGCGCCACCCGGATGGGCCGCGGCTGGCTGCTGATATGAATTTCGTCGCCATCAACGGCATAAACCTGCCCGCTGATGGCTTGCCCTTCACCCGACCCGAGAAAGCCGATCAGGGCGGCCAGCG
>Ga0209344_10003971_pt1 | contig 14075 bp, 17 predicted proteins | sample Cruoilmetagenom6_FD_187293 | JGI IMG/M metagenome (GOLD analysis project Ga0209344, IMG submission 187293) | Oil polluted marine microbial communities from Coal Oil Point, Santa Barbara, California, USA - Santa Barbara Oil Seep Sample 6 (SPAdes)... | ecosystem: Environmental > Aquatic > Marine...
CCTGTATTTCACCCTGCGGGCGCCTGCGGCGATAACACAGGAAATTCTTGGTTTATTAAGCTCTTTTGGGAATCTGAGTATTTAGATAGGGATTGATCAAATACATCCTGTATTTCACACTTCGTGCGCCTTTGGCGTCAAAAAAGTTTCCGGAAAACTTTTTCATGTAACCCGTAGGGCCATTCACAGGGAAGTGAATGGTAAAATTCGTTCCTGATGAATTTTTCGAACCCGGAAGAGGCTTCTCAAATGCTAACGTCTCCGCCATTAATTGAGGCAAGCTCAATAAATTAGTGGCTAAAAACGATAAATTGTTTTGGGAATTGGGTGATGCTAATCGGTTGGATAGGGATTGATAAAATACGTCCTGTATTTCACCCTGCGGGCGCCTGCGGCGATAACACAGGAAATTCTTGGTTTATTAAGCTCTTTTGGGAATCTGAGTATTTAGATAGGGATTGATGAAATGCTTCCTGCATTTCACCCTGCGGGCGCCTTTGGCGTCAAATTTTGTTCCAGACAAAATTTTCGAACGGAGGCTTCTCATGAGTATCTCTCCGCCACTTTATTTAAAAAGACAAATAAAGTGGCGGAGAGATAGGGATTCGAACCCTAGATACGCTATTAACGTATGCCGGTTTTCAAGACCGGTGCATTCAACCGCTCTGCCATCTCTCCGCATTGTGTGATAGTTTATAGAGTTATCAACTCTGTATCAACGAAAAGCACCGGTCTTGACAAGACCAGCCCCGAATTCGTATTAAGTCGGTTTTGGCGCAGCCAAAGAAGACTTGATTAAGAATTCGAAAAGGGCGTGCATTCAACCGCTCTGCCATCTCTCCGCATTGTGTGATGTTTTTAGTGAGTCATCAGCTCAAGCTTACAACAGCACCGGTCTTGACAAGACCAGCTCAGGTTTCGTGTTATGGCGGTTTTGGCGTAGCCAAAGAAGCCTTCACTAAGGAGCCGTTATAGATCCAGTAAAAATTAACAAGACGGTTTTGGCGGAGCCAAAGAAGTCTTTACATAATTTTTACGCCCGGATCGCATTCAACCGCTCTGCCATCTCTCCTCATTGTTTGATGTTTTTAATGAGTCATCAGCTCTGTGCTAACAAAGAGTTGGTCAAAGACCCCTCTCTGCATGGGTTGCGTACTTTAGCTTAATTAGTCGGCTTTTTCCAGAATTTTTTAGCGACTTTGTGGTTTATTTTTGGTGGAAATGAGCATGGACTTTTTATTTGTCATGAAAACGGCTAAAATACGCGGTTTCCTTGTATAGTTGAATTATATTATGTCATTAGAAGCCGGTGATAAAGCGCCAGATTTTTCATTGATTGCCGATAACGGTAAACCTTATAAATTATCATCTAAAGCCAAATCTAAAATGATGTTGGTTTTTTATCCGGGTGATGGGCTACCCATTTGTGAAAAACAATTTTTAGATTATAAAGAAGAAGCCGATGCATTTAAAAAACAAGGCGTGGAAGTCATTGGTATTTCAGGTAATGATTTAAAAGCCATTAAAGCTTTTAAAAAAGAACATGATTTGCCTTTTGTTATGTTGAGTGATGAAAAAGGTGAAGTGGCTGAGCAATATAATGCTTTTGGTTGGTTTGGTGTCAAACGAGCGGTTTACTTGTTGGATAAAAATTTAGAAATCCTATACCGACATATCGAGCCGGTTTCTATTTATGCCAGAACTTCAGAAGAACTGCATGATGTGATTGAGCGCAAATCCTAAGATTGATTTACAAACATCAAATAAACCGGCCAAAGCGCCGGTTTTTTTGTGGCTGTCTATTAATCTGAGTTTAACTTAAGTGATTGAATGAATTGTCCAATTGTCGGTGAATTTCTTTTTCGATAATCGGCTTAAAAGCCATCATCATAAAATTGAGCCGGGCCGTAATGAACAGCTCATCATGGTCTAACTTAACTTCGCCTTTAATACCGCTGCCTGTTAACTTGTATTGATTGTTGCCGGTGGCCTGATGATGAATGTGGTACTTTTCAGCCAGATCATTGAGTAAATCATCGATGACTTCCTGGCTCTGTTCTAAGCTACAAGGCATGGGGTAGTTAATATTGATTGTTGACATAGGCTTTAGTTTTCACAAATGATGGATTACTTTATCATTATTTATTGTTGAGCTGTTATTGAGATCTTCGTATTTTTTCCATCAATTTCTGTAAGTCTTCAAAACGACCGTAAAATCCCCGATCGATTAAATCATGGATTAATTGGGTTTGCGTGGTTTCTTGCGATAACTTGGTGGTGTAAATGTGGGCCACCGGTTCACTGTTTTTAACCAGCAAGTCTTTATCTAACATGACCTGCATCATTTTGAGGGTGGTGGTGTAAGTGGTGGTTTGTTGTCGCTGCTTCAGGTGTTCATGCACGGCGCGAACTGTGGTTGACCCTAATTGCCATAATACGGATAAGATGAGTAGTTCTTTACGGGTCGGTAAGGGTGGGTTGGTTGAGTTCATGGTTATTCAAACACGATGTTTTTGAGTATGGTGCGCACAACCTTTTTGTCTTTTTGATAAATGATTTCTTCAATAAAGCATTCCTGGGTATTGATCCAAATCGCGGTACTTTTATCAGGTCGGTTTTCATATTGACGATGAACTAAGGTTCTGTTGTTATCGACTGCGGCAATTTTAAAATAGTATAGTTTAGATTGTTGAGACTTAAGTACCGGCCATTGCATGTTATTTTTCGGGTTGTGACAAACCTGTTGAGCCAATTGCCAGGACATGAGTTGGTTGCTGAATAGGGGCTGTTGGCTGTTTAATTGAAACGGTTTTTTATGGTCAATACCCTGATAGCTGGTCTCACCGGGTTGGTGTTTAAATTCATAGTGTTTACTTTTAAAAGCCACTTTTTGGTGCATGCTGTGATAAATGGCTTCGGGTAAATTGTTTTGGTAAATGAAGTCAGTTTGTTCAGTGCGTTTAAAATTCAATAAGGACGCTAATCCGGCGGTACCTTCGGTTAAATCTATGAGTTGGAATTGGTTTTCACCTGTCTTTTTAAGGCGGCTGGTTAAAGTGGCTTTAACGGTGCCATCTTCATACACGTCGTAAGTGGCCGAATAGGTTTTGGGTTTGGACTGCGCTGTAAAAGACAGTCCGATGAGTGCGATTAATAGTGTTAAATATTTGACCATACAATGGGTTGGGTAATGACCTGGTTATTATAAAAAAGTTGATTGTCCTGCCAATATATTTCACCGCTGGCTATTTTATTCACGGTGGTAGTTAATAACTTGTGTTCTTTGGACAGCAGACGTGCCGCTAAAGTTTCTGCAGTGTCTTTGGCTGTGATATTGATGTGACATTGGCTGATGCTGTGGCCCTGATCTAAGTGTTGGTCCACATAATGAACGGTGGCGCCGTGTTTGCTTTGGCGGTCATTTAAAGCCCGTTGGTGGGTGTTAAGACCCGGATAAAGTGGTAAAAGAGACGGGTGTATGTTAATGATTTTAAACTGGAAATTAGCCACAAAACCGGCGGATAATACACGCATAAATCCGGCCAGTACAATTAAGTCAGGATTGATCTCGCGGAGTAAAGCGAGTGCTTGGGCTTCTGCTTGGTCAGTGTCACGCCAGGGTATGACTGTCGAGGGTATGTCAAAGTCCCGGGCAATTTGTAATCCCGCCGCCTGTGCATGGTTGCAGATCACATGACTGATGGTGTAGTTTTCTTGTCGTTCACGTAGTGCCTGCAGATTGCTGCCACGCCCGGAAATAAAAACAACAACGCGCATTAAATAATGGTCACGTCTTGGCCGGTGTGTTGGGTAACCTGACCAATCGACCAAGCATCTAACTGCTGTGACTGAAAATATGAAATGGTTTCATTCACCGCATCTTCAGGCACAATCAGGCATAAACCGATGCCACTGTTAAAGGTTTTTAGTAATTCGGTTTCTTTAATGTTGCCCAGTTCCTGTAAGTAGCTGAATATTTTAGGTAACGGCCAGCTATCGCGTTCTATTTCAACGGCCAGTCCTTCGGGCAGCACCCGGTTAATGTTTTCCATCAATCCGCCGCCGGTAATATGTGCCATCCCTAAAACGGGCGCATTGTCAGCCAGTAGATTTAAAACCGGTTTAGGATAAAGGGTGGTGGGTTTTAAGAGTTTTTCGCCTAAGCTGCTGTCCTCGAATGAAGCGGATAAGTCGAGCTTGTGATCATCAATTAAACGTCGAATCAATGAATAGCCATTGCTGTGTGGTCCACTGGAGGCAACACCAACAATACGGTGGCCGGCTTTAATGTCCCGACCGTCGATGATTTTGGTTTTATCGACCACACCGACCACAAATCCGGCCAGGTCGTAATCACCTTGTGCATACATACCCGGCATTTCTGCGGTTTCACCGCCAATTAAAGCACATCCCGATAATCGACAGCCTTCCGCAATACCACTAATCACTTCAGCGGCCTGATCATTATTCAGTTGGCCGCAGGCATAGTAATCCAGAAAAAACAGCGGTTCAGCGCCCATAACGATGATGTCATTGACACACATGGCCACCAAATCAATGCCGATGGTACTGTGATCATTCATTTGTTGGGCTAATTTTAATTTAGTGCCCACGCCATCGGTGCCGGAGACTAAAACCGGATTGTTACAATTGACTTGCGATAAATCAAACATGCCACCAAACCCACCTAAAGAACCCATAACACCGGGTCGGTAAGTTTGTTTAATGAATGGTTTAATACGTTGAACCAAGGCGTTGCCGGCATCAATATCCACACCGGCTTGTTGATAGGTATAGGACTTTTTATCGGTCATGTGTTTACAGGTTTTAAAGCATGTGCGATTGTATTCGATTGTGGCGCTAATGTGTTAAAAAAAGCCGACAGTTTTCATGAATGGCTGGATTGTTGGTGAGATATGGGGTCAGTTTAAGTTTGAAATACGACCCAGTAACCATAGCGGACTGCTGAAGCCTCAGTTCCTGATCCGATTTCGCCAACAAGATTTAGCGGTGTCTTGAAACCCAATGCGAAACAGACCGGTTCTGACTTCAGCCGCCTGGGAGGTGGTTTTCTCTTTTGACGGCAACAAAAGTGAATGAAGTCCCAACGACATTCCTCTATAATCGGCATTATGAAAATAATGATTTGTATGCTGTGTTTGTTGGCTTCTGTTGCCACGGCACAAACGGAAAATTTAAACAGTGCTGCGACTTTGGTGGATCGACAATTGTCACAGAATAAAGATCAGCTTATGGCGGCACTGCGGGCCGTGGTAAGTAAAAAAAGTGGTCTCAGTGAGCAGACTATTGATGACCAAGCTTGGTTGGATGACTCTTTTCTTACTGTGGTGTTGCGTCATTATTATGAGCAACTTCCTGCTTTTGTGAACCATTCGGGGCTGTGGTTTCATGTGGTCACTGACAGCAGTAAACTAAATCAAATGTTGATCGACCGAAATGTACCCTTATGGCCGCCGAACCGGCCTGAATTATTTATCTGGTTGGTGGAAGAGCGGGCGGATGGAGCTTTATCTCATGCCTCACAAGATTCTGTTGGCCGCTATTGGCTGGGTAAACTGCTGACCAACAAGGGTATCGCCCATCAATTTTACAACCCCATGGATGCAGATTTACTTCAATTCAAACCCGAAGACATCAGCTATCTGAATCCCGATTTGGTGGAGAAAGTTTTTCAGGATTATCAGCCGGATCAGGTTTTATTGGTTAAATTACGCCACTATGGGAGTGGTCACTCTTATCGTGTGGGGTTGTTTAAGGATGCTGAAAGTGAGGCCGATATACAGAATCGTCAATTCGTAAATTTAGCCGATGGTCTGGACTATTTAGCCACCTCATTGCAACAAATATTAGCCGAAGGCCTTCGCATTGAGGCCACTGAGTTCGGTGAATTTACTTTACCCATTGTTATCAATGATGTGAATGATGCCACTTCGATGCTGGATTTATGGAAGTATCTTCACAATCAGCCACTCATTAAGGATTTTTATGCCACCGGTTATGGCCAAAACAGTTTGCAGTTACAGCTCGAAGCACGGGTTGACCGTGAGGCTTTTATTAAAGTTTTAACACAGGATGGTTTATTACAGTATTTGCCTCTGGGCATGAACAATCGGATTGTATTTCGTTGGCAGCCATGACCTATCTGCGCCATTTACCGAACGTCATAACCATCGGCCGGATGTTGTCTTTAATTCCATTGGCCTGGTTAATGTTAAATAAACAATACACCGGTGCTTTAATTTTGGCTTTGCTGGCGGGCGCTTCTGATGGTGTTGATGGTTTTTTGGCCAAACGGTTTGGATGGACAGGGCGTTTAGGCAGTATTTTAGATCCGCTGGCGGATAAACTGATGATGCTGTGTTGTTTTAGCGTGTTTGTTTATCAGCAACACTTCCCATTGTGGTTGTTGTTATTGATTGTAGGTCGAGATGTGGTGATTATTTTAGGCACCAGTTATGTGAATTTTTTCGTGGGACGTCTGAAAATCGCCACGCCCACCTTAATCAGCAAAATCAATACAGCCTTGCAAATTATTTTGATTCTGACTTTATTGGTAACTTTAAGTGGGTTGTATAATTTAAACCAGCTCAATCAGTGGCTGTTTATATGGGTGGCTTTTTTTACAGTCATTAGTGGCATTCATTACGTTTGGTTGGGTTTTAAAATCAAGCAGCAGTTTAAACAAGAGAGGTCTTAATGCAAGCACAGGTCATGCGACAACTTTATCTATTGGTTCTGGTATTGGTGGTGGGTTATTTAGTGTACTTACTGTCTCCTATCCTGGCACCTTTTGCGATTGCAGCTTTATTTGCTTATTTGTTCGATCCCCTGGTGGATAAACTTGAAACCTGGAAACTCAGTAGAACCCTGTCGGTTGCGGTGGTGTTTTTAATCATTAGCTTGTTAATGATTACGGTGGCTTTGATACTTATTCCGGCTTTAGAACGACAAATTAGCTATTTAATTAAAAATTTACCGGTTTATGTTAATTGGTTAAAAGACAATATAAACCCCTGGTTACAGGCTCAATTTGGCTTGGAAGTTGATTTGTTCGATACCGGCCAATTAAGTGAATTGTTAAAACAACATTGGGAAAGCGCTGGCGGTGTGGCGCAAACCGTCATTAGCTCGGTAACCAAAAGTGGCGTGGTGGTACTTAATTGGGTGATGAATTTGTTGTTGATTCCGGTGGTTTTATTTTATTTATTACGAGACTGGGACATTATTACAGAACGTGTAGGCGAACTCATTCCACGCCGTTATTATGACACGGTTTATAAAATCACCCATGATTCAAACTCAGTGCTCAGTGCTTTTTTACGCGGCCAGTTAAGTGTGATGTTGGCTTTGGGTGTCATTTATACTGTTGGACTGTGGTTGGTTGGTGTGGATCTGGCGCTATTAATCGGTATGGGTGCGGGATTGGTGTCTTTTGTCCCTTATTTGGGTGCCATTACCGGATTAATCGGTGGCGTTATTGCCGCTTTGGTGCAGTTTGGTGATCTCATTCATGTGGTGTATGTGCTGATTGTTTTTGGGGTTGGTCAATTATTGGAAGGCATGGTACTCACACCATGGTTGGTGGGTGATAAAATTGGCTTACACCCGGTGGCTGTTATCTTTGCCGTATTGGCCGGCGGTCAATTGTTTGGTTTTGTTGGCGTGCTATTGGGCTTACCATTGGCGGCTGTTGTGATGGTGTTATTGCGTCATGCCCATCAAAAATATGTCAACAGTGAGCTCTATGGCCAGCCATCGCAATCAAAGCAGGTCGAAGAAATAGATGGCTGAACCACAAGTTCCTTTACAATTAAACATATCAGCATCATCAGGATTTGATGATTTTATTGGCCATGACGATGTGGTGGCTACTTTAAAACACCATTCTGATTTACCTGTATTTTGTTACTTATGGGGTGCAGCGTGTTCCGGGAAAAGCCATTTGTTATCCGCTTATGCTCAATATCGACAACAGCAGAATGAACCGGGGGCTTTGTTCTCTGCAAAAGTGCTGCTGGAGACAGATATCAGTGAAATGATTCAACCCCAATGGACTTTTCTGGTGTTTGACGACATCCATAAAACAGCAGGTAACCAGTTGGGTGAACGCCATTTATTTAATGTTTTTAATGCCTGTCGAGCCAGCCGTTTGCCCATGTTGGTATCATCCCGGATATCGCCTCGTCATCCAAGTTGGCAACTACCGGATTTGCGCTCGCGCTTACAATCCGGGTTAACACTGGAATTGTCGATTTTGAAGGGTCAAATGGCCATCAATCTTTTTAAAAGACAAATCATTGCACAAGGTATGCCCACTGACGATGCCGTGATTAAGTATATTGTCGGCCACCATGCCACAGATTATGCGTCTTTAGATCAATTACTACAAAAACTCTCTATGCTGTCATTACGCGATAAACGTAAAATAACCGTACCCTTTGTAAAACGTGTGATTGATGAGAAATAAAAAATGACGGTAGACAAGCCCCATATCAATGTGGATAATACGCCATCGGTGACTCTCGTTTGTCGCCCCGCAATGGTTAGCAGCGAACCCGGTCAGGCCCGGAAGGGAGCAGCCGTAGTTGTGACACCATGTGCGGGGATTGGCTGGCGGGAGTCCCACTCACTTAGCCTATCATTATGACTTATCAAGTACTTGCCAGAAAGCACCGTCCCCAAAATTTCAAAGAAGTTGTGGGTCAGGAACATGTGGTTCAAGCCCTGGTTAACGGTTTAGATAACAACCGTTTGCATCATGCCTTTTTATTTACCGGTACCCGCGGTGTGGGTAAAACCACCTTAGCGCGTGTACTGGCCAAATCACTGAATTGCTTAGAAGGCGTTTCCAGCGAACCTTGTGGGAAATGCACCCATTGTCTTGAGATACAGCAGGGTGACTTTATTGATTTAATCGAGGTGGACGCGGCCTCCAGAACCGGTGTCGATGATACCCGCAGTTTGCTTGAAAATGTTAGCTATGCGCCGAATAAAGGGCAGTATAAAATTTACCTCATTGATGAGGTTCATATGTTTTCAAAAAGTAGTTTTAATGCGCTGTTGAAAACCCTGGAAGAGCCGCCTGAGCATGTCAAATTTTTACTGGCAACAACTGAACCGGAAAAACTACCCATCACTGTGTTATCCCGTTGTTTGCAGTTTAATCTTAAACGACTCACTGAGAAACAAATCAGTGATTATCTGGCTGAAATTCTGCAACGAGAATCATTGGATTATGATGATAAAGCCCTAAAGTTGGTGGCCAGAATGGCCGATGGCAGTATGCGAGATGCATTAAGTTTACTGGATCAATCACTGGCCTTTGGCGGTAATAAGCTAAATTACGATGAAGTTCGAACCATGTTGGGTACCGTGGAACAGTCCCATGTGGTCGAATTGCTTAATCTGATTATGGCTGGTGACAAAAGTGGCGTGGTGGAAAAGTTAGACTGGTTTCATGCGATGTCAACCGATTACAGTCAGTTGTTAGAAGAGCTCAGCCGTTTATTGCACGAAATTGCATTAACTCAATCTTTGAAAAAGGTCACCGGTGGCGGCGCTTTTGATGTGGCTGTTCTGAAAAAATTAGCCCAGCAGCTCAGTGTAGAGCAAGGTCAACTTTATTATCAGTTTGTGGTGGTGGGGTTACAGCAAATGCGAACAGTGCCGGATAAGAAAATATCCTTTGAGATGACTGTTATCAGAATGCTTGATTTTGAAATTTCGTCAGCAGGCAGTGAGCCGGTTGCTGAAAACCCGACAGACATTAAAGAATCCGTGTCATCAGAGACCCATCAAAGAACAAAAACAACTGGCGCCACACAAACGCCCCAAAATACTGCAGAAAATAGCACCCAAGCTGAAGCAAAACCCAAAGTTGAATCAGCGCATAGTTTTGTTAACTTGGCAGAACTCAATAATGAAAACTGGCCGCAGATTTTTACAGATTTACCGATTAAAGGAATGGTTAGAGAATTAGCCCGAAATTTAATGGTGCTTGAAAATACCAACAACACCATTATATTTGCCTTAGACGCGTCGGTCGAATCATTTAAAAAACCCAAGTTATTGGATAAATTGAGACAATCTTTAGACGCAGACAAACAAAGCTATCAATTAGAATTTTGTGTTAAGGCAGGTGTTGATTCAGTGGCAAAAAAACAAGCCGAGGCTGACAGACAAACCAGCCAGCAACGTCAACAAAATAAAGATCCGGTGGTTGAAGCTTTGCAAGAACAATTTGATGCCACCATCATCAATGAAAAAACAGGTCATTAACTATGAAAGGTACATTAGGTAATATGATGCAGCAAATGCAGAAAATGCAGGAGCAAATGCAACAAGCCCAAGCTGAGTTAGCTCAAAAAGAAGTCACCGGTTCGGCCGGTGCTGATGCGGTCAAAATCACCATGAACGGACAACAGCAAGTCAAAAACATCGATATAGATCAAGCCATGGTTGGTGATGATTTTGAAATGTTAGAGGATTTGTTGACAGCTGCATTTAATGACGCCCTGAATAAAATCAGTGAGCTCCAAAAGGATAATATGGGTAGTTTGACCGATGGCTTAAATTTGCCACCCGGTTTTAAGATGCCTTTTTAATAAATATGTCATTGGTAACACAATTAATGGATGCCTTGCAAATTATGCCGGGTGTCGGTCCAAAGTCTGCACAACGATTGACTTTCTTTTTGTTACAAAAAGACCAGGATGGTGCGCGTCATTTAGCCAAAATATTGGATAAAGCGCTGGATCAAGTCAAGGAATGTGAGCAATGCCGTACCCTCACTGAAAATGAAGTGTGCGCATTATGCAGTAATGATCAACGCAGCTGGCAACAACTGTGTGTGGTAGAAAGTCCAGCTGACATTATCCAGATTGAACAAGCCACTGATTATAAAGGCCGTTATTTTGTCTTACATGGGAAATTGTCACCCTTAGATGGCATGGGGCCAGCAGAGCTCAAGCTTAATAAATTAATTGATATTATGGCGCGTGCAGAATGTCAGGAATTGATTGTCGCCACCGGTTCAACCGTTGAAGGAGAAACCACAGCCCAGTACCTGGCGAATTTAGCTGAAAAAGGCGGCATTAAAGCCAGTCGTTTAGCGCATGGCGTACCGTTAGGCGGTGATTTAGAATACATTGATAACAACACACTGGCACACGCTTTTGCCGGACGAACGCATTACTAAGGAGATCGCATGAACGAAAAAGGCACCATATTTGACCAAATCTTAACCGGTAAAGTACCGGCTGATGTGGTTTATGAAGATGATTTTGTGTTGGCATTTAAGGACATTAATCCTCAAGCACCCATTCATGTGTTGTTTATCCCAAAAGTGCGCATAAAAACCCACAACGACATTGATGAAGCCAATATGGAGTATGTTAATAAAATCCATCTGGCCATTAATAAGTATGCCAGAGAAATAGGCGAACACAAAAACGGTTACCGCATTGTGATGAATTGCAATGAAAATGGTCAGCAAACCGTTAACCACATTCACATGCATTTTTTGGCCGGTCGTCAGATGGAATGGCCACCTGGCTGATGGCAGGTTATGAGCCAACGAGACGACATATTTAATCAGGCCTACGAACACGTTTCAGCCTTTGCGTTTGATGAGCAGGTTGTGTCGGTGTTTCCAGACATGATTAAGCGCTCGGTCCCCGGTTATGACACCCTTTTAAAAGGCATTGCCATGTATGCCATGCGCTTTGCCCAGCCCAATTCCCGAATTTATGATTTAGGGGCTTCACTGGGTGCGGTTAGTCTTACCGTCGATCAGGCGATTGGTGAGCGAAATGTGGATATTCATGCCATTGATAATTCTGATGCCATGATTGGCCGTTTGAACCAATTGTTAGACAAACAGAAAACACATAACCGCGTTCATACCCAGCTTGATGATATACGTCATATTGAACTTAATCACGCCAGCATGGTGGTCAGTAATTTCACCTTACAGTTTTTACCTCCCGGGTCACGCCGAACTGTGGTTGAACGTATCTATCAAGCTTTGAATGACGAGGGTGTATTTATTTTGTCAGAAAAAATCCAATCCTCCGGGCAGATGATTGATTTTTATCACGGCTACAAAAAAATCAATGCTTACAGTGATTTGGAAATAGCCCAAAAAAGACAAGCCTTAGAGGACACATTAAAACCGGACTCATTGGCACATTGGCAACAGCGTCTTGATGGAATTGGCTTTCAATCTGTTGAAGTTTGGTTTCAAGCCTTTAACTTTGTTTCCCTGGTGGCCTTTAAATAACCCCATGTTTAAGTCGCAATTGGATCAATTAAGCCAACAAGTGACCGGCACTGATTTGTCTGCCGGTTTTGATCAGTTACAAACAATTACCCTTGATGTCATTAATCACATTAACCAAGGCGATTTGCCGCGATGGAAAAACGCCTACGAAAACCTGCCGAACTTAACCACCGAAAATATAGATTTAAAAGCGAATGCTGTGACTATCGAAGGGTCCTGTAACGACAGCCAAAGACAGCAACTTAGATCAAGCCTGGAAACATTGATACCCTGGCGTAAAGGTCCGTTTTCATTATTTGGGGTTGATGTCGACGCAGAATGGCGCTCAGATAAAAAGTGGCAACGTTTAGTTAATCATATGCCCGATCTGAACAATAAAGCTGTATTGGATGTGGGTTGTGGTAATGGCTATTATTTATTAAAGATGGCCGCTTATCAGCCACAAGTTCTGTTAGGTATTGAACCCGGGATTCTGCACAATGTTCAGTTCTGGACGATGCAAAAATATGCCCAAACCATGGCCACCATGTTGCCTTTAAAAATCCAACAAATGCCTAAAAAGTTTCCTAATTTTGATGTGGTGTTTTCCATGGGTGTGCTGTATCACAGAAAATCACCGATTGAACACCTGGAACACTTAAAAGGTCTTTTAAAACCGGGCGGTGAGTTAATGCTGGAAACGTTGGTTGTCGAAGGCGATGAGCAGACTTGTCTGGTGCCCGGTCAGCGGTATGCACAAATGCGCAATGTTTGGTTTTTGCCCAGTGTAAAAATGCTGCTCAATTGGCTGGACAGAATTGGTTTTAAAAATAGTCTGGTTATTGATGAAAGCAACACCAATATTGATGAACAACGTACCACGGACTGGATGCGGTTTCATTCATTAAAAAACTTCCTCAATAAAGACCTGACTAAAACCAAAGAAGGTTACCCGCCACCGCGGCGCGTGATTATTCGCTGTCAAAAATAAATATAGGCTTTAAAACCAGTCAAACGTCCCCATATATACTAAGCGGCATTATCAAACCTTCATTTTTAAATTAATTTTAGAGTTGCCCTTTACAAAACCAACACAATGGCTATAATGCGCATCTTGCTTCGCGACATCGGTTATTTAGCCGGTGTTTTTTTATCGCTAAAGAAGGTACCTTAGGGTATTTGAAAACAGATGATAATAAAGCTTGCAAAGCAGAATTTTTGGGTGATAATACGCAGCCCTTGAGTAAGTAAGTTGATGAGAGATCGTTGCTTAATTTGGATGAATTAGAAATAGTTCTAAAAAAGCTTGCAAAAGGAAATAAATCAGCGATAATATCGCACCTTTCCCGAGCGAAATGCCGGGAGTATTTTTGGGTCAAAAGTCTTCGGATTTGAGACTCAAAAGAGTAATTTAAAAACTCAAATAGATAACTTGTGTGGGCACTTGAGTTGATGTTAATAATAGGTACAACGACAAAAAGTGACCATAACTATCACGTAATTTCTTAAAATTATATAAGTTAGGTCAAACCGAGAAGTTTAATCACTTCTCACAATGAATAAGGTGCTAATACTTAGGTATTGGTATCGCAATTTAATTGAAGAGTTTGATCCTGGCTCAGATTGAACGCTGGCGGTATGCCTAACACATGCAAGTCGAACGGTAACAGAGGAAAGCTTGCTTTCTTGCTGACGAGTGGCGGACGGGTGAGTAACGCGTGGGAATCTACCCAGTAGTTGGGGATAGCCCGGAGAAATCCGGATTAAAACCGAATAATATCTACGGATGAAAGGG
>Ga0209344_10003972_pt1 | contig 14072 bp, 12 predicted proteins | sample Cruoilmetagenom6_FD_187293 | JGI IMG/M metagenome (GOLD analysis project Ga0209344, IMG submission 187293) | Oil polluted marine microbial communities from Coal Oil Point, Santa Barbara, California, USA - Santa Barbara Oil Seep Sample 6 (SPAdes)... | ecosystem: Environmental > Aquatic > Marine...
ATGAAAATGTTTTAAGTGAAGCCGATGTGGTATTTCCAGATTTCACCAAATTAACTCCGGCCTTTTTACACCAATTAATTAATCAAAATAATTGAATAAATGTTATTGGGTGTCTATTTCAGATAGTTTCATCCATTCACCGTTACGCTTGAATGACAACGGATAGCATTGAATAACAAAAAAACAGCGCATCTGCGCAGAACATATGAATACTAGTTTTATCCTTCCAAATCCGTGGTCAATTCTTGAAGAACGCTTTGACGAAAATCAAGTAAAAGCCGCTGAAAGTTTGTTTAGTCTTGGTAATGGTGCCATGGGGCAACGTGCTAATTTTGAAGAGCAATACACTGGAGAGAGCTTCCAAGGAAGTTATATTGCCGGGGTTTATTATCCCGATAAAACGAGAGTTGGGTGGTGGAAAAATGGATATCCTGCTTACTTTGCTAAGGTGTTAAATGCGCCAAATTGGATTGGTATTGATGTGTTGGTAGATGGCGTGCAGCTCGATTTATATACCTGCCTACGTGTGGAAGACTTTCGTCGTGAATTAAACATGCAAGAAGGATGGTTGCGTAGAGAATTTACAGCAACCCTAGCCAACCAAGCGAAAGTTGCCGTGTGTGTTACCCGTTTCTTGAGTTTAGATCTCGATGAGCTTGGCGCAATATCGTATGAAATTGTTCCCCTCCACGGCGATGCAACTATTCGTTTCATTCCGTATCTCGATGCTGGAATCAAAAATGAAGATTCTAATTGGGATGATGAATTTTGGAAGGTGAATTCGGTCGCGCAGGAAGGTGATAGTGCATTTATTGACGCACATACGCATAAAACAGCCTTTCATACCTGTACCTATATGCGGTCTCAGTGTTTTTTAAATGAGCGCAAGCTGTCACTACAACCAGAGGTTGTTCAGTCAGAACAAAAAATATCCTTTGCATACGAGCAACAGGTGCCTAAAGGTCAAGCGTTTGTTATTGAGAAGTTTGGTGGATATACAGTAGATCGTAATCATCCTGCCAATGAGCTCAAGGAGGCTGCTAAGGTCAATTTAGACAAGGCAGTTGCTATTGGTTTTACAGCTTTGCTCACCTTGCAAAAGAAGGCCTGGAGTGCTATTTGGAAAACGGCTGATATTACGATTACTGGAGATGTCAAAGCGCAACAAGGAATTCGTTACACCATTTTTCAACTCAATCAAACCTATGCGGGTAATGACCCTCGGTTAAATATTGGTCCCAAAGGATTTACGGGTGAGAAATACGGAGGAAGTACCTACTGGGATACAGAAGCTTTTTGTCTTCCCTTTTATATGGCGACAAAAAGTCAAGATGTTGCTCGAAATTTATTGACCTATCGGTATCAACACCTCAAGAAGGCCATAGAAAATGCAGAAAAACTAGGCTTCAACAATGGAGCAGCCTTGTACCCCATGGTAACCATGAACGGCGAAGAATGTCATAATGAATGGGAGATTACCTTTGAAGAGATTCATAGAAATGGAGCCATTGCATTTGCCATTTACAATTATGTACGCTATACCGGCGATCGGAGTTATTTGCAAGAAAAGGGAATGGAAGTGCTGATCGGCATAGCACGTTTTTGGAATCAACGCGCTACCTTTTCAACCGCTAAAGACCGCTATGTCATATTAGGGGTCACCGGGCCTAATGAATACGAGAACAATGTAAATAATAATTGGTATACAAACTACTTGGCCCAATGGTGCCTTGGTTATACTTTAACTCAATTGGCGGAGCTCAAAACGGAAAATCCCAGTGCCTATAACCAAATTATAACGAAGACCCAATTGCAACCGGAAGAATGCGAAGCATGGGATCAAGTGAAAACACACATGTATTTTCCATACGATCCGTCGCGGGATATTTATTTACAGCAAGATGGTTTTTTAGATAAAGAAATAGAAGCCGTCAGTGCCTTAAACCCTTCAGAACGCCCGATAAATCAACATTGGTCATGGGATCGAATTTTACGTTCTCCCTATATTAAGCAAGCGGATGTTTTACAGGGACTTTACTTTTTTGAAGATCATTTTGATGCCGATTTTATTGCAAGACATTTTGATTTTTACGAACCATTAACCGTCCATGAAAGTTCGTTGTCACCATGTGTACATGCCATTATTGCGGCGAAGTTAAACCGCATAGACCAAGCCTATGCCTTTTATCTTCAAACCGCGCGTTTAGACCTTGACGATTATAACAAAGAAGTAGAAGAGGGCTTGCATATCACATCGATGGCAGGAACTTGGTTAAGTATAGTAGAAGGGTTTGGGGGAATGAGAATTATAGCGGGTGAGCTTTCATTTACCCCTCAAATTCCATCTAATTGGGAATCGTATTCCTTTAAAATTAATTTTAGAAATAGAGTAGTAACGGTAATTGTACATCAAAACGAAACGCAATTTGAATTAGAAGGGGAGCAGGGATTAACTATTTTAGTGCATGGAAAACGCGTAGCATTATCTCCAAAAAACCTAGTGAAATTATGAAAAAAATTCTTGTAATCGTACTGTTCATTACCTTGAACTTACAGGCTCAAATTGAGCGAGTAGAGCCTCCTATGTGGTGGGCAGATATGCAATTATCGCAAGTACAACTCATGGTGTATGGAAAGGGTATTTCAGACTTTCACGTCACTTCAGATTTAGAAATTTTGTCGATTCGCAAGACTGAAAATCCAAACTATTTGTTTGTTACAGTCGAAACAAAAGATGTAGCACCCGGAGAATATCAGTTGTATTTTGCGCAAGAGCGAACGGTGAATTTTTCAACCCCGTTTAACCTAGTAAAGCGAAAAGAAGGGTCACAGTATCGCAAGGGGTTTGATTCGAGTGACCTAATTTATTTAATTATGCCCGATCGTTTTGCTAATGGAAACCCGACAAATGACAGTCACCCAGACCTAGTTGAAAAGGCAGATCGAGACCAGCCGGGAGGGCGTCACGGTGGCGATATTCAAGGAATAATTGATCACCTTGATTATTTAGAAGAATTAGGGGTAACGGCACTATGGAGCACGCCGTTATTAGAAGATAATGATAAGGCGTATTCGTATCATACCTATGCGCAAAGTGATGTGTATCGCATAGATCCAAGATATGGTACCAACGAAGATTACCGTAGATTGGCAAAGGAAATGCATAAAAGAGAGATGAAGTTGATTATGGATTATGTGACCAATCATTGGGGGATTACCCATTGGATGATACAAGACTTACCAACCTATGATTGGATTCATCAATTTCCAGGCTATGCGAATTCTAACTATCGAATGACTACACAATACGATTCAAATACCTCAAAAATTGATAAACGATATAATGAAGATGGGTGGTTTGTACCCAGTATGCCTGATTTAAACCAATCAAATCCCTTGGTATTACAATACCTAATACAAAACGCAATTTGGTGGATAGAATATGCAGATTTAGATGGGTTTAGAGTTGATACCTATTCGTATAATCAAAAAGATGCTATTGCCAAATGGACCAAGACCATTATGGATGAATATCCTAATTTTAATATCGTAGGCGAAGTTTGGTTACACAATCAAGCCCAAATAGCTTATTGGCAAAAAGACAGTAAGATAGGTGCCTTACAAAGTTTTAATTCGCATCTACCTTCGGTCATGGATTTTACCTTGCACGATGCATTTGGTACCGTATTTAATGAAACAAACCCTACGTGGTTTGACGGAATGATTAAAATTTATGAAAACGTAGTGAATGATTTTTTATACCCTGAGATTAATCAACTGTTAATTTTTGGAGAGAATCACGATACGGATCGGTTTAACCAACGGTATCCGTCGATTAAAAATTACAAATTGCTAATGACCTTATTGGCCACCATGCGTGGGATTCCACAACTATATTACGGAAGTGAAATTGGGATGGCAGGTGATAAATCTAAAGGAGATGCCGATATACGTCAAGATTTTCCTGGGGGGTGGAAGGAAGATGCACAAAATGCGTTTGAGGCCACTTCACGAACTTCAGTACAAAACGAGTACTTTAATTTTACCAAAAACCTGTTTAATTGGCGAAAAGACAAGCCTGTGATTCATTTTGGTAAAACGGTTCAGTTTATTCCCGAACATAATGTTTATGTCTATTTTAGATATACCGATGATGCCAAGGTGATGGTTGTAATAAATAACAATGACAAAGATCAACAACTTGCACTACAGCGATTTGCAGAAATGATAGGGTCGGCCCAACAAGGATTTGACGTGATCTCTAAACAGCCAATTGGTCTGTTAGACACCTTAGATATTAAGGCTAAATCGAGTATGATTATTGAAATAACCCCTTAGATGCGCAACGAAGGAACCACTTGTTTTCTCATTAAAAATATGCTTTGCCTGTTGGTGATGCATAGTGCTGTGCTTCAAGCACAGGTGACCATTGAGGTGGAGGTGCTGGGTGCAGTAGCTTCGAACGAGGCCGTGTATATTTCTGGAAATTTTGAGGGGTGGACAGGCGGTCAAGAAGCCTATCGATTGCATAAAAAAAATAATGCGTATTGGATTACCCTAGCGCCGATTCAAGAGCGGATTGAATTTAAATTTACCAAAGGAAGTTGGGACCGTGTTGAGACAAGCTCAGCTGCTGGTATGCTTGCCAATAGAACGTACCAGTTTGGTAAGGTGCCAGACAGTATTAAACTAACCGTAGCTCAATGGGCTTCGAACGCCGACCTCAAATCATCGGCTACTTCAAATGTACATCTTGTAGACACAGCGTTTACGATGCCGCAGTTAGGGGCCACGCGACGGATATGGATATATTTACCAAAAGGGTATGTGCATTCTTCACGAAGGTATCCGGTATTGTATATGCATGATGGTCAGAATTTATTTGACCAATTGCATGCTTTTTCTGGCGAGTGGAACGTAGATGAATCATTAAATCAACTGGGTGAAAATGATCAGTTGAAACTTATCGTAGTTGGGATTGAAAATGGAGGAGAAACTCGAATAGATGAATATTCCCCTTGGGTAAATCAAACCTATGGAGGAGGTAAAGGAGCGGCTTATCTATCGTTCATTGTAGAGTGCCTTAAGCCGTATATCGATGCACATTATAAGACCTTAAGTGAGGCAAAATATACGGGAATTATGGGGAGTTCTATGGGGGGCTTGATTTCGTATTACGCTGCAATGCAGTACCCGTCCGTCTTTGGAAGAGTTGGTGTGTTTTCACCTTCCCTATGGTTTTCGGATAAGGTGTATGAGCTTCCAACCAATAAGCCACCTCATGCTGCGCAGAAAATATATTTTTTAGCGGGTGAAAAAGAGGGAGAAACCATGGTGCCAAACCTTCAGCGAGTGCTAGCCAGTTTAGAAACTAACGGATATAATGAATCTCACTATACGACCAAAATTGTTTCAGACGGCATGCATAATGAAACGTTTTGGTCCACAGAATTTAAAGAGGCCGTAGTATGGCTGTTCACAAATTAAATTATACTAATATAATGACTTTAATAAATCAAATACCAATGAAAAAGACACTGCTTCTAAGCCTATTTTTGGCGATTATGATATCTTGTAAAAAACAAGCTACCGCTGTTAAAGAAAATTCGTCAGCAAATGAATCAACTGCATTTAACCTCACAGATGACCTTATAGAAACCGGGGTGATTTATGAGGTAAATATTCGTCAATATTCACCTGAGGGAACCTTTAATGCCTTTACAAAAGATCTTGATGTTCTAAAAGAATTAGGGGTAAAAGTAATTTGGGTTATGCCTATAAACCCAATATCAGAAGTGAAGAGAAAAGCAACCGATGGGCAATTCACCAGTGAAATTGAAGATGAGGAAGCGCGTAAAAAATACCTGGGTTCATATTACTCTGTTTCAGATTATAAGGCAATTAATCCAGAATTTGGCGACCTAAATGATTTTAAACAGTTAGTACAAACGGCCCATGCAAAAGGGATGGCTGTGATCGTAGATTGGGTGCCGAACCATACAGGGTGGGACCATCCATGGATCAAAGCACATCCGGGATATTACACCCAGAATGAAGCGGGGGAGATTATTGACCCGATCAATCCAGAGACTGGTGAATCGTGGGGTTGGACTGATGTAGCCGATTTAAATTATGACAATATGGAAATGCGAAAAGAAATGATTGCAGACATGAAGTACTGGGTAGAAGAAGCAGATATTGACGGGTTTCGCATGGATGTAGCCCATAAGGTTCCAGTAGACTTTTTTAAGGAGGCCCTTGCGGAAATGCGTACCGTAAAAGCGCAATTTATGTTGGCAGAAGCCGAACAGTTTGAATTACTTCAAAATGGATTTGATATGCAATACGCATGGGAAATGCATCATTTACTAAATGAAATTGCTAAAGGGAATGCCTCGGTAGAGGAGTTTGATCGCTATATGTCTAAAACGATAGCTGCATTGTCTGGAAAAGGAATCAATATGAATTTCATCACCAATCACGATGAAAATTCATGGAATGGAACCTTGCAAGAGCGGATGCCTACCAGCAAAGCATTGTTTACTGCCTTGATTTACACCATGCCAGGGATGCCGTTGATTTATTCGGGGCAAGAGTATGATTTAGCACATCGTCTTAAGTTTTTTGAAAAAGATTCTATCGGTAAAACGAGAGGAAGGTATTTTGATCTTTTAAGCGACTTGGGCAACCTAAAAAACACAAACGCCGCTTTGCACGGAGGATTAAAAGCCGGTTCCTATACGCGATTAACAACTAACAAAGACAATCAAGTACTCGCATTTAAAAGAGAAAAAGACGGTCAAGAAATCGTGTTTGTGGGGAATTTTAAGGATGAACCGATACATGTAGAATTTGAATTGAATGGAGAATACAGTAGGTTTGAAAAGGAGGAGTCAACCATAGTTGGCAATGGAAATACGGCCTTAAATTTACCTGAATTTGGCTATGTAATTTTGGTAAAAAAGTGACGATTTTTTAAGAAATAGTAGTGCTAGCAATAGATAGTTAAGTATTTGTTAAAATCAGGTAAGAATCAGGGAATTTCCTATCTTTGGGCAATCAACCTATATGCCACCACATGATTCAAACTTCCCAATTGGTTTATGCGTACAATGACAAGGTAAAATTTACTTTTCCTGACTTAAATTTAGCTGATCAGGAGGACCTGTTAATTTTGGGACCTTCTGGAGTAGGGAAGACCACATTTTTACATTTATTGGCAGGTTTGCTGCCTGCAGATGCGGGTGTCATTAAGATTCAAGATACCGATTTAGCCCAACTCTCACGGAAACGATTAGATGCCTTTCGAGGGAAGCATATTGGAATTGTTTTTCAAAAAGCACGGTTTGTTCATGCCTTGACAGTAGAGGAAAACTTACAACTTAAACAGTATTTCTCTCAGCGAAAAACGGACAAGTCGAAGCATCTTGCCTTATTAGCCCGTTTGGGGATTGAAGATCAAATGCGAAAAAAAACGCATGAACTCAGCGAAGGACAGAAGCAGCGATTATCAATTGCCCTAGCCTTGGTAAATGAACCATCGGTGATTTTTGCAGATGAGCCCACGGCAAGTTTAGATGATGTAAATTGCGATAGTGTATTAGAGTTATTACAAGAAGAGGCTCGATTAAATAAATCGAACCTACTTATTATCACCCATGACCATCGAGCTAAATCTCGGTTTAAAAATCATATTATCTTATGAATTTAGTTAAGCTGAGTTTTAAAAATATGAAAGCGAAGCCGCTCAACACCCTGTTGAGTTTGCTATTGTTAACCTTGAGTGTTGCCCTGGTGGCATTTATGATGCAACTTAATGAACAAGTCAAGGGGAAGCTAGATCGAAACATAAAGCCAATTGATATGGTGGTTGGAGCTAAGGGGAGTCCGATGCAACTTGTATTGTCCTCCGTGCTTCATATTGATAATCCTACTGGAAATATTTTATTAGAAGATGCCTTGAATATAGGAAGGAATCCGTTAATTGAAAAGGCCATTCCAGTCTCTTATGGTGATAATTATCAATCGTTTAGAATTTTGGGAACCGAGCCATCCTATTTAGATTTATATGAAGTGAGCCTCCAAGAAGGAGAACTTTTTCAAAAGGATTTAGAAGTGGTGTTAGGAGCACGTGTAGCGCAAGAGACCAAGTTAAAGATTGGCGACACCTTTGCTGGTTCGCATGGATTAGTCGCTCAAAGTCTAGAATCACATGATGATCACGAGTTTAAAGTGGTTGGAATTTTAGCGCCAAGCGGAACGGTAGTTGATCAATTAATTGTGAGTAATTTGGCGAGTATTTGGAAAGTACATGCGCATGGTGAGGAGGAAGAAGGGCATGAAACGCATGATGATTCAGAGGAGCTTGAGCAGGCGGTAGATGGTCATGAAACGCATAACGACCACGAAGCACATGATGATGAGGCAGCCCATCATGAAGAGCATGATGATGCCCATGAAAATGAAGAAGGTCATGAAGATCATGAAGATCATGAAGGGGAGCCCAAGGAGGTCACCTCGTTATTGATAAAATTTAGAAATCCGATGGGAATTGTCACCTTGCCTCGAATTATAAATGAGAACACTACAATGCAGGCGGCCTTACCGAAGTATGAAGTAGATCGTTTATTTGGATTGTTGGGGGTAGGCGTACAAACAATTGCCTTTATTGCCTTAGCTATTATGTTAGTTTCAGGCCTAAGTATTTTTATTAGTTTATACAAGGCGTTAAAAGAGCGCAAGTATGAATTAGCGTTGATGCGCACCTATGGGGCAACAGCTAGGCAGTTGGTATGGGTAGTTTTATTGGAAGGAGTATTTTTAGGGGGGATAGGATTTTTTATTGGTTGGCTGTTTAGTAAGATTGGACTGTGGTTTTTCTCTTCCTATACGGAAGCAAATTACGGGTATAGTTTGATGTTGGAAAATATAACGATAGGCGAAGTTTGGTTATTTGTAGCTTCAATTGGCATAGCAATTGTAGCTACCTTATTAGCCTCATTGGGAATTTTTAAGATGAACATCTCAAAAATCTTGGCAGAGGACGCTTAATTTTGATAAAATGATATGGGAATGAAAAAAGTTAAATTAATATTGATGGTGTGTTGTTTAGGGATTTCACTTGCGGCTAAGGCGCAAACGGTGATAGATTGGGAAACCATCAAGGGGGTAGAATATGAAAAAAATGACCCGCGCGATTTGTCTAAAACAGGAGTGTTCAATCCGCCAACCTTTGATGCGTCGATAAAAGAGTTAGATGGTCAAATTATAAAAATTGCTGGATTCTTTTTGAATATTCCTTCTGAAGACGCTGTGTATATGTTATCTAAAAATCCCTTTGCTTCTTGTTTTTTTTGCGGAGAAGGTGGAGCTGAAACCATTATGGAGTTACATTTCAAAGAGGAGCCAGATTTTGAAATGGATGATTTAGTATATGTTACGGGTAAACTAAAGTTAAATTATACGGACACGGCGCACTGCTATTATATCCTTGAGGACGCCGAAGGTTTCGTCTTAAAAATGTAAGCAGAGAACCTCCTTTGCCATTTCGGCAAAGGAGTGTGAATCGCTTATCCCGCCATATCCTGCCAAAGCAAGGATACAGGCGGGATCTAATTTTACAGAACTGTTTTAGCCATTTCGGTAAAGGAGGTTCGCTACTTACATTTGCTCGTTGCGCAATACGTTTTATATAGACTGAATTTTTAGCACAAAAAGTTTTTGATTCAACCGTATGGCTTACAGCTACTTAACCAATCTCAGCAGATAACAAGAGTTATCCTACTAGGTCATTCGTAATGAGATATTCGGCAATTTGAACGGTATTGGTTGCGGCACCTTTCCGTAAATTATCCGCTACAATCCACATGTTAAGCGAGTTTGGCTGAGATAAATCTCTGCGAATTCTTCCCACAAATACCTCGTCTTTTCCTTCGGCATAAATTGGCATAGGGTAGGTATTAGTTGCTGTATTATCTTGTACAGTGATACCTGGGGTATTGTGCAAGAGTTTCGGGATGTCTGAAAGTACAAAAGTATTTTCAAATTCGATGTTTACGCTTTCGCTATGTCCGCCCACCACTGGAATTCTAACTGCTGTTGCCGTAATAGCGATCGCACGATCGTCAAGAATTTTTTGGGTTTCGCGTACCAATTTCATTTCCTCTTTGGTATAGTCATTTTCTTCAAAGACGTCACAAGCGGGAATGGCATTGCGGTGAATTGGGTAATGATAGGCCATGTCACCCGTTTTGCCCGCGTATTCATTTTCTAGTTGTTGAACCGCTTTAACACCGGTTCCCGTAATAGATTGATAGGTTGATACGACAAGGCGTTTAATACCGTATTTTTTGTGTAAGGGCGCTAAGGCCATGACCATTTGAATGGTTGAGCAATTGGGATTTGCAATAATTTTATCTTCCTTCGTCAAGCTGTTGGCATTGATTTCAGGTACAATAAGTTTTTTACTAGCATCCATCCGCCATGCCGAGGAGTTGTCAATTACGGTGGTTCCTACTTCCGCAAATTTTGGTGCCCAGGCTAAGGAGGTTGCTCCACCTGCCGAAAACAAGGCTAAATCAGGTTTGCGTTGAACTGCCGTTTCTAAACTAACCACAGGAAAGGATTTTCCTTTAAACATGATGGGTTTTCCAACAGATTTTTCAGAAGCCACAGGAATTAATTCGGTCAGCGGGAAATTCCGTTCGGCTAAACATTCTAACATTACTGTACCTACCATACCGGTGGCACCTACAACGGCAACTTTCATAATGATTTATTTTAGTCGAGCAAATTTCCAAAAAAAAAGAGTAGGAAAGACAAAGAAAATGCCGAAAGTTTAATTTAATTCAAATTTGCCAGAATTGTTATTATTTAGTAAAATAATGTATTTTTGCACTTTATTCTTTAACCTTAAAAAATTAGTATAGTATGCAACTGTACAATACCTTAAGCGCTAAAGAGAGGGCAAGTTTAATTGAGGCTGCTGGAAAGCAGCGCTTAACATTGTCCTTTTATCAATATGCGCATATCGGAAACCCTCAGGTGCTCCGTGATCACTTATTTATTACCTGGAATGAACTAGATGTGCTCGGCAGAATTTATGTTGCCCATGAAGGAATCAACGCTCAACTGTCGGTTCCAGCCGATAATTTTGACGCATTTAAAGCTCACCTAGACAGCATTAGTTTCTTGGAAAATATTCGCTTGAATATTGCGGTAGAGCAGGATAATATGTCCTTTTTAAAATTAAAAGTTAAAGTCCGACCAAAAATTGTGGCGGACGGATTAAACGATGATAGTTTTGATGTAACCAATAAAGGGGTTCATTTAAATGCGGCTGAGTTTAATCGCTTACTCGATGACCCCAATACTATTTGTGTTGATATGAGAAATCATTACGAAAGTGAAATTGGACATTTTAAGGGAGCCATCACACCAGATGTTGACACGTTTAGAGACTCTTTAGATATTATTGAAAATGATTTGAAAGATAATAAAGAGGATAAGAATCTCTTAATGTACTGTACTGGTGGAATACGATGTGAGAAGGCGAGTGCGTACTACAAACACAAAGGATTTAAGAAAGTTCATCAATTAGAAGGAGGTATTATAGAATATGTTCGTCAGGTAAAAGAACAGAATTTGGAGAATAAGTTTATTGGCCAAAATTTTGTTTTTGATCATCGTAGAGCAGAGCGAATTAGTGATGATGTCATTGCACAATGCCATCAATGTGGGGCACCGTTTGATACGCATGTAAACTGTGAAAATGAAGCTTGTCACTTGTTGTTTATTCAGTGCGATGCTTGTCGTGAAAAGATGCAAGGCTGTTGTTCAACAGCATGTCAAGATATTGTAAATTTACCTTATGAAGAGCAAAAGGCATTGCGACGCGGAACACATAATAGCAATAAAATTTTTAAAAAAGGACGTTCTGAAGTGTTGAAATTTAAACGCTAATAGGTTGTAGAACGAGTGAATGGAGCGTAGCGTGTAGAAATACATTAACTTTTCAAGTTAACATAGCCAAAATTAAAGATTGGGCGGTCTTTTTTAATTAGATATGGATCACTAGGTTAAACACCTTAGCTGGGTTTTATTCAGCGTGTTGTAGCCAGTTTTAATTCCATATGCCATTTGATGCCGTTAAAATCACAGGCTTGTTGTCAGTAATTAGTATTGTTTGTTCGTGTTGAGTTACATAGCCTCCTTTGTTCCCTACTAGCGTCCACCCATCGTTCAACTCAACGGCAAAAGTAGATTTTGTCGATATAAAAGTTTCTATGGCAACGGTAGTGTTTTTTCTAAATCTTTCTCGATTTGTTCTAACGCGATAGTTTAAAATATTTTCTGGCTCTTCGTGTAAACTTCTACCCACACCGTGACCAGCCAAATTTTTAATAACTTTAAACCCTGATTTTTTAGCTTCAGTTTCTATTAAATATCCAATTTTAGAAATCAATACGCCACCTGTAATAGTGCTTATGGCTTTGCGTAAAATATTTTTAGAAGCATCTACAAGCGGTTGGTGGTTATGAATGTCTTGTCCAAGTACAAAAGAACCCCCATTATCTGACCAATAACCATTTAATTCGGCCGATACATCAATATTAATTAAATCTCCTTCTTTCAAGATTTTTTTCTCAGACGGTATTCCGTGAGCCGCTTCTTCCATAACGCTGATACACGTGAATCCTGGAAAACCGTAGGTTTCAAAAGGGGCTGATTTTGCCCCATAACTTTTTAATAGTTCACCACCATACTCGTCCAATTCTTTTGTTGACATTCCAACCTTAGCATATGCTCTCATCAATTTTAGCGTAGTTCCAACAACTTCACTAACGCGTTTCATTCCTATTAATTCAGATTCTTTAGTAATTGACATTTTAGGTTAGTTTTAATTGGTTACAACGCAGTTGTAAAGCGTTTGGTTTGAGGGTGTTTCCATGGGCTAAGGAAACGCTAAAGGTTTAATTGTGAAGGTAAAAGGCAATCGCAGCAAAACTAGCAACTACAATGATAATGGCCAGACCAATCCGCCAGAGTCTGCGGTAATGAATGCGATGTAATTTGATATCTTTTCGATAGGCCCAAATCATTATTCCAATAAAAACAATCGCAAATGTTATTGCGAACACTTGCTGTCCTCTGCTAAACATATTTTTTTATATTTATGCTTGCAAAAATAACATATTTGCACTAAACCTTGGTCAGATTTTAGCGAAGGATTTGTACGACGATGCAAATGTTATTTTTTGCCTTAAATTTGCATAAATTCCGCGAAGCAGTGTTGGTGATAAGGGGGAGTATTAAAATGCTGTTCAGAAATCATCGTATGCCCGTGTTGAACTAATCAAATATAACCGTTCCTGTGTTTCAATCAATGTCAGGATAACTAACTTAAAAATAATACATGAAGAATAAATTAAAAGCTGTACAAGAATTTCATACTGCCTTTGGGGTAGGTTATCAAGAGAAGCCCGTTGCGCGTTTGTCGGCAGAAAAATTAAAGTTACGTTTCGATCTTATGCAAGAAGAAAATGAAGAGTATCTTGAAGCTGCACAGAATAACGATATGGTGGAAGTAGCAGATGCATTAGGGGATATGCTCTATATCCTATGTGGAACCATCATTGAACATGGAATGCAGGATGTGATAGAAATGGTGTTTGATGAAATTCAGCGCAGTAATATGAGTAAGTTGGGGGCAGATGGGAACCCAATTTATCGTGAAGATGGAAAAGTGATGAAGGGACCAGCTTATTTTAAACCGAATATTGCATCGATTTTAGGGGAAGCTTCTAAACAAGATTGATTCCTTAACGAAGGCTATAGAGGGCGCTCCAGTTATGCGCAAAAAAAACCCAAATTTTAACCCATCCCAATTTACTAAAAACACAATTAAAAGTTTCTCAATTTTTGAATAATATATTGAGAAGTGAGTTTGGGTATGCGATTAAAATTTGGGTTTTTACGTATTGAATTTTAGCTCAATTATTTCACCTCAAATCTCCAGCCAAAAGGGTCTTCCACCCGGTTGTACTGAATGTCAGTCATTCGTTTTTTTAAGA
>Ga0209344_10003973_pt1 | contig 14069 bp, 12 predicted proteins | sample Cruoilmetagenom6_FD_187293 | JGI IMG/M metagenome (GOLD analysis project Ga0209344, IMG submission 187293) | Oil polluted marine microbial communities from Coal Oil Point, Santa Barbara, California, USA - Santa Barbara Oil Seep Sample 6 (SPAdes)... | ecosystem: Environmental > Aquatic > Marine...
AGCGAGGCATATTCCAAGGAAAATGCAACGTACGGTTTAACTACTATGAGAAGTAAACATTTAACCATCAAAGGAGACGAGCTCATATTTTCATACAATGGAAAGTCTGGGCAAGACCAAGAAAAGCATATAGTTAATAAAAAACTCGCTAAAATTGTAAAAGAGATTGACGAAATGCCAGGCTATGAAATTTTTAAATATCTTGATGAGGATGACAAAATTGTTGATGTAAAAAGTGATGATCTAAACAGCTATATTCAAGAAGTAATGGGAGAAGAATTTTCTGCCAAGGATTTTAGAACCTGGGCAGGAACGATGATAGCTGCCATAGCATTGGATGAGCTAGGAGTAGTAGATAAAAAGGACCAGAAACTTTTAGACAATAACATAAAAGAAGCCGTGAATTTAGTTTCGGAAAGATTGGGCAATACGCCTTCAGTAGCACGCAGCTCCTACATTGACCCACGTATTATAGAAGATTACACAAATGGCCGCACCCTGCAATATTTTGAAAAAGAAATTAGCCAATTGCTGAAAAAGGCCGAAAATTTATCCAAGGAAGAAATTGGAGTTTTATGTCTACTTCGCAATCGATTAAAGAAGAAATAGAAAATTGTCTATTGCAAAGTGTTCAGTTTAAACTTTATTCTGAATTTAAATAAATCTGAAACGCCCTCTTTATCAATGGAGGGTATAGAAATTTCCTAAATTATATAACTAATTCAATTCAAGGAAATAACTTCAAGTTATCGGTATTTTAAAAGTTTATTTGAATTCTTAAAATAGCTTTTCGAATATCAACTTGAATTTCAACAATGGGTTGAAATAAAAAATGTTTTTTACTAAAATTTGGTAGATCTGCTTCCTCCATTTACCAAAATATGATTACAATTCTTTTATAAACCTACTGAATTCAAATCTTTTCAGATTTTTCAAAATTGTTGATAAACATTGGACAACAATTTTAGTCCCCCATTTAATAATGCCAATTATATTTTAATATTTATACTTCAAATTTATTTCTAATTTTTAGTACTCATTTCCATGGAAATTACCCACGTCATAAAAAGAGATTCAACCACAAAACTATTTCATTTACAAAAGATTACGGATGCAATTTTAAAAGCGATGACCGCTGCAAAACACGGTGGGCCAGAAGAAGCGCAACTCATCTCTGAGAATGTTTACAAAGCACTTTTGGAAAGAAAAAGAGTGGATGGAAAATATATACCCACGGTTGAAGAGGTTCAGGATTTTGTGGAAACCAAATTGATGGAAAGCGGATTTTTTGATGTAGCAAAAAGATATATTCTTTATAGAAATCAGCAGACCCAAAAACGTAAACTAAACATATTCGAAAAACGGATAAATTTAAAACCATATGAATATCCTGCACTTTATGAATATGTGCCAGCCATCCGCCATTCATATTGGATACATACCGAATTCAACTTTACAAGCGATATTCAGGATTTCAAAACGCGTCTTTCGGAAGTAGAACGAAGTGCTATTAAAAACACCATGCTCGCCATCTCGCAGATTGAAGTGGCGGTAAAGAGTTTTTGGGGCGATATTTATCACAGAATGCCAAAACCAGAAATTGGTTCTGTAGGCGCAACCTTTGCAGAAAGTGAAGTGCGCCATCACGATGCCTATTCACACTTACTTGAAATATTGGGACTTAATGAGGAGTTTCAAAACCTAAAGAAGAAACCGGTGATTATGATGCGGGTCCATTACCTGGAAACCGCTCTTAAAAATGCAAAAAGTGACGATAATAAGGAATATGCCGAATCTATTTTGCTGTTTTCACTCTTTATAGAACACGTTTCCCTGTTCTCGCAATTTTTAATCATAATGGCCTTTAACAAGCATAAAAATATGCTAAAAGGAATTTCAAATGTTGTGGAAGCTACTTCTAAAGAAGAACAAATTCACGGTGATTTCGGAATTGATATTATAAAAATAATCAAGGAAGAAAATCCAGAATGGTTTGATGAAAGCTACAATAGCGTGATTCAGGAAGTTTGTAGAGAGGCCTTTATGGCTGAAAGCAGAATTGTAGATTGGATTTTTGAGGATGGCGAACTTGACTTTCTACCAAAAGCCGTTGTAAATGAATTTATAAGAAACCGTTTCAACAATTCCCTTGAGAGTATCGGAATTGGAAAAATATTTGAGATAGACGAAAGCCTTTTGGCTCAGACCGAATGGTTTGATGATGAAATTATTGGCACCAAGCATGGCGATTTCTTCGTAAAACGCTCTATCAATTACAGCAAAAGAACCCAAAGTATAACCAGTGATGACCTTTTTTAAATGAACGAACTAAATCAACACCTCGACACTCAGACTTCAAAAACAAATTCAGAAACCAATAACCTTGTAAACGCTCGAAAAGAAGCGCTCCATCAAACTGGAGAAAAAGAAAAACAAGGATTTGAATGGCTTACCGAACACAGTCGTAATTTTTTAGCCTCAGGTTATATTGCTCCTGGTGTTAGCGCGGAAGAACGTATTCGCGAAATAGCAGACAGAGCCGAACAAATATTAGGAATTCCAGGTTATTCAGACAAGTTCTATAAGTATATGTCTCAAGGCTTTTTCTCTTTGGCATCTCCTGTTTGGTCTAATTTCGGAAAGAAAAGAGGGCTTCCAATAAGTTGTTTCGGATCACATATAGACGATGATATGGGTAACATTCTATACACTCAATCTGAAGTTGGTATGATGTCTAAACTTGGTGGTGGTACATCAGGTTATTTTGGGAAAATCCGTCATCGCGGAGCTGAGGTAAAAAACAATGGGCAAGCTTCTGGTGCTGTTCACATTATGCAATTATTTGAATCTATGGTTGATGTGGTGAGCCAAGGTTCGGTTAGACGTGGCCGTTTTTCTCCCTATTTACCAGTGGAACATCCAGATATTATGGAGTTTTTGGAAATCGGTACCGAAGGAAACCCAATTCAGGAGTTAACTCACGGCGTAACCGTAACCAATCAATGGATGGAACAAATGGTAGATGGCGACGAAGAAAAACGTGCAATTTGGGCAAAAGTACTTCAGCGTAGAGGCGAAATGGGCTATCCATATATTTTCTTTAAAGACAATGCCAATAATTTTGCAGCAGATGTTTATAAGGATAAAAACCTTCCTATATATGCCAGCAATCTTTGCACTGAAATAATGCTACCATCAAATGACAATTGGTCTTTTGTTTGCGTGCTTTCTTCAGTAAACCTACTTCACTATGACAAGTGGAAAGATACCGATGCAGTGGAAACCATGGTTTATTTCTTAGACGCTGTAATAACTGAATTCCTTGATAAATTAGAAGACTATCGCGACTCAGAAAGTAGAGAGGATCGCCAAACTTTTCTATTTATGGAAAGAGCCTACAACTTTGCAAAAGACAATCGTGCTTTAGGACTTGGAGTTTTAGGCTGGCATTCGCTACTACAATCGAAAATGCTTCCGCTTAACAGTCAGAAAGCTTATGATTTGAACAGTGAAATTTTTAGAGTTATTAAGGAGAAATCCTATAAGGCCTCAGAAGAGTTAGCTGAAAAATTTGGAGAGCCTGCAGTGCTTAAAGGCTACGGAAGACGCAATGCAACTCTTAATGCAATAGCTCCAACAACATCATCTGCCTTCATTTTAGGGCAAGTTTCACAAGGAATAGAACCAATATGGTCCAATGTGTATGTGAAGGATATCGCCAAGATAAAAACAACCATTAAAAATCCATTTTTGGAGCAATTGCTTGAACAAAAAGGAATGAACACTTTGGAGGTATGGCGAAATATTCGCGATTATGACGGCTCCGTTCAGCATCTTGACTTTTTGACTGAGGAAGAAAAGGAAGTCTTTAAAACCTATTCTGAAATAGATCAAATGGATCTAATTTATCAAGCAGCAAACCGTCAAAATCATATTGACCAAGGCCAGTCGGTAAACATTATAGTACATCCTGAAATGCCTGTGAAAGAAATAAATAAAATTCACGTGACCGCTTGGAAACTTGGATTGAAATCTCTTTACTATCAACACAGTATGAATGCCGCTCAAAAATTTGCACAGAAAAAAGACTGTGCAAGTTGTGAGGCATAAACTTCGGAATTAAAAAATTTTTATAAACTCAACAGTAATTAAATAAAAGGATAGGTTCAAAAATAGCTGAGCCTATCCTTTTTTATTCATAGATACATTAAAAGAAGACCACAATAAAGATCAAAAATATTTAAATTTGCCCCAGTAATATAGGCCTCATAGTTCAATGGATAGAATAGCCCCGAAGCCTCGGGGTCCTAAACTTTAGATCCAAAACCACTAACCTTACCATCTTTGAGGCTGCCTAAAGTGTCCTGACACCTTGTAATCATTGAACATATATAATTCCGTACGTTTGGTATTTACTATTTTTCCAGCATGCATTATCTGTATATAATTTATTCCGAGAGTTTAAATAAATATTATATTGGTGAATCTCCAGATATCATAAGGCGTTTAGATCAACATAACAAACATTATTTTCAGAAAAGTTTTACAAAAGCTGCAAATGATTGGAAATTTTCGTTGACATATCAATGTGAAAATAAAATACAAGCTTTATTTCTAGAAAAATTTATAAAAAGAATGAAGAGTAGGATTTTTATTGAAAAAATCATTGGTAACCCACATATACTTTCAGAAATATTAAAAAAAATGTAGCTCTACCTTTCCAAATTTATTAACTCGCAACAACATTGATGAAGAGTAGGGCTTTGATTCCTATAGCTTGAAAAATGACCAGCGGTTTATTAAAAATACCTAAATTTAAACCCTCAAATAAAGGTCCCATAGTTCAAGGGATAGAATAGGAGTTTCCTAAACTCTAGATCCAGGTTCGAGTCCTGGTGGGATCACTAACTTTGGTCAAGGAATAACCCCAAAATGTCGGGATTCTATTTAGATCCAAGTTTCCCCGATCCTTCGGGGTTGGTGAGGCTACAAAAAAACCGTTCCTTTTTAGAACGGTTTTTTTTTAAATCTAAACTTGAATAACGATTGCTCCTAAAGAGTTAAAATCAATACTTCTCCTTCAAGTTTTCAAGCATTATTTTAGTCATTTCATCCAGAGAAATTTCACTTTTCCAACCCCAATCTACTTTAGCCTCACTATCGTCAATGCTTTGTGGCCAGCTATCTGCAATCGCTTGTCTGAAATCTGGTTCGTAACTAATTTTAAATTCAGGAATCTGCTTTTGAATACTTTTAGTAATTTCTTCGGGATTAAAACTCATGGCCGAAAGATTATAGGAACTGCGTATTTTAACCTTTTCACTTTCAGCTTCCATTATGCTTACTGTAGCATTTATGGCATCATCCATAAACATCATTGGCAGTGTTGTTTCAGCATTTAAAAAGCAAATGTATTTTTTGTGCTTCAAGGCTTTGTGGTAAATATCTACGGCATAATCCGTAGTTCCGCCTCCTGGAAGCGTTTTATAACTTATAAGCCCCGGATAACGGATGCTGCGAACATCTACCCCATAACGGTTGAAGTAATATTCACACCAACGCTCCCCGGTTTGCTTGCTGATGCCATAAACAGTACTGGGCTCCATAATTGTTCGTTGTGGGGTATCTATTTTAGGAGTTGTGGGGCCAAAAACTGCAATACTGGAAGGCCAGAATATTTTCTCAATTTTTTTATCCTTAGCCAAATTCAAAACGTGAAAGAGTGAATTCATATTCAGGTTCCACCCTTTCATCGGGAATTTTTCTGCGGTGGCAGAAAGCATTGCCGCCATCAAATAAACATCAGTGATTTCGTGGCGAATTACAATTTCTTCAACTGCGTCATAATCCATTGCGTCCAAAATTTCAAAGGGGCCACTCTTCATTAGCTCTTCGTCACCTTCGCGGATGTCGCTCGCTATCACTTTGTTCTTTCCAAATTTATTTCTTAGATAAATCGTCAATTCAGTACCAATCTGTCCGCAAGCACCAATAATCAAAATCCGCTTTTTCATCCGTTTAATCTTTTAAAAAATGAAGTGTAAATATACATAATATCAGCTCTTTCAGTACTTAAAAATTTTATGTGCCATTTGGTTAATAACCAGTATCTTTGTGCCTCTTTTATACTTTATGAAGTTTATAATTCCTGTTTTATTAATTATTGGTTTCACTTTTTCCTGTGGAAATTCTTCCGAAGAAACCCAAAACCAATCATCCTCAATCGACACCTCCATAATTTTTGGGAATAAAGGTTTTGAATTTCCGCAACTTTCTGCACCAGCAAAGGAGCAGGCTGTACATTGGGGCGTTTTGGAAGATTTTCTTTCTGAAGCAAAAAATGTGAACGGCAGCAATTACCAAGACTTGCGAAACCGTTCTGAGCTTTTAAAGCAATATTCCGATTCGCTTTTAAAAAATATTCCCGACACTTTAAACACCAAACCAATCAACAGCAGATTGTTGGTTCTTAAAACCAGGTCTTCATTGCTTTTTCAAACTGTACACCAAGCTAGCATTGATTCTTTAAAAGTTCAAAATTCAATGGAAGAGTTGAACCTTGCCGTAAAGAACTTGATCGTTCAATTGAACGAGAAATTTCAAAAAGATAATATTGATTTCCAAAGAAAAGAAGACGAAGAAAACGAACTGAAAAAGCAGCAGCGCTACAAAGATTCCATTATGAACTTGGAACTTCAGGACAAAAAGAACAAAAAAGTGTAACAATCAAAGAAAAAGAACAACTTATACTTTCAGTATAAGCTCAAACATTAAATACTTTAAACCAAAACGATATAATGAAAACTAATTTTTTTAAACCTTTATTGGCCTTTACAGTAGTTGCAGTAGCCGCAACCGCTTGTAAAGAAAAAACTGATGTGGCTGTAGCAGATACGGAACCACACGGAATTATTCTTGCAAACATGGATACCACAGTAAGTCCAAAAGCAGATTTTTACAACTATGTGAACGGAAACTGGATGAAAAACAATGAGATTCCAGACGATCAAACAAGTTGGGCCGGGTTCACCATTCTTAGAAAAAAGACTGATGCGGATATGCTTAACATTTTGGCAAAAGCAAAAGAAAGCGGAAAATACGCTCCCGATACAGACCAAGCCAAAGCTTTGATGATTTATGAATCTAAGTTGGACACTGTTGCAAGAAATAAAGCCGGTATTGATCCAATAAAACCAACACTTGAAAAAATTGCAGCTATTAACAGCATGGAAGATTTTCAAAAATTAATAAGTGAAGATGCCGTTGCCGTTTCGCAACCATTTTTGGGTCTTGCGGCTTTTTCAAACCCCAGCAATAGTGCTATGAATTCAGCATATATTACTCCAGGAGGTTTGGGCCTTCCAGATCGTGATTTTTATACCAATACAGATCCTGCTTCAGTAAAAATCCGTCAGCAGTATGTGGACCACATTACACGTATGCTTCAGTTTTTGGGTGATACTGAAGAATCTGCCCGCAAACAAGCTGAGACCATTCTCGCTTTTGAAACAAAGCTAGCTACTCCAAGATTGGATAAAGTTGCGAGCCGTGATTTTAGAAACTTCAACAATCCAAGAAACATTGCCGAATTACAAAACATGCTTCCTCAACTTCAATGGGAAGAGGTTTTCAAAGGTATGGGCGTTACCAAAAAAATGGACACCGTTATCGTGATGCAGCCAAAATATATGGAGACTTTGAAGCAAATGTTCGCGAAACCAGATTTTGATACTTGGAAAACCGTGATGCGTTGGTCAACCCTAAACAATTCCTCAGGAATGTTAACTACAGAAATTGACAAAGCAAACTGGGATTTTTACAGTCAGACCCTAAACGGAACTAAAAAACAAAAACCTGCAAACGAGCGCGCCCTTGCAACAGTTAACGGAAGCGTTGGTGAGGCTTTGGGAAAACTTTATGTTGATGAAATGTTCCCGCCAGAGGCAAAGCAAAAAGCAGAAGCAATGATTGCTAACGTAATTGCAGCATACAAGGACCGCATCAATGCCTTAACATGGATGAGCGATAGCACAAAGATAAAAGCCATTGAAAAACTTGATAAATTCACCGTGAAAATTGGATATCCAGACAAGTGGAAAGATTATTCTACTATGGAAGTGAAACCGGGCAATACCTATTATGATAATATGGTTGCGGTTCAAACTTGGAATTTCAAGGACAATCTTGATAAAATTGACGAGCCTGTAGATCGCACAGAATGGGGAATGAGCCCACAAACAGTGAATGCTTATTTCAATCCATTTAACAACGAGATCGTTTTCCCTGCTGCAATCCTTCAACCACCTTTCTATGATTATAAAGCAGATGAAGCAGTGAACTACGGCGGAATTGGCGCAGTAATTGGTCACGAGATTTCTCACGCATTTGATGACAGCGGTTCGCGTTTTGACGCCAACGGAAACTTGGTAAACTGGTGGACAGATAAAGATCTTGAAAACTTCACCGAACGTGGCAATAAGCTTGCAGATCAATACAGCAGTGTTGAAGTTTTAGACAGTGTTTACATCAATGGAAAATTCACTTTGGGTGAAAACATCGGTGATCTTGGTGGTGTGTTAGGTGCTTATGATGGTTTGCAACGTTTTTACAAAGAAAACGGACGTCCAGATAATATTGATGGTTTCACGCCAGAGCAACGTTTCTTTATGAGCTGGGCCACAGTTTGGCGCACCAAATCTCGTGAAGAAGCACTTCGCAACCAAATAAAAACCGATCCGCATTCTCCAGGAATGGTTCGTGCTACACAACCATTACTAAATGTTGATGCCTTTTACGAAGCTTTTGATATTAAGGAAGGCGACCCAATGTATCTTGCTCCAGAAGAAAGAGTTCGCATTTGGTAGTCCCTAAAATATTTTTGAATGAAAAAGGAGCTGTAAAAGGCTCCTTTTTTTATATAGAAGTTTTAAAAGTATAATTTAAAATAGATTTCAAATTTTCCGAATCTACTTGTTTAAAAATTTCATCTGAATCTCCTTCCGCAAAAGTGGGTGGCTCCAAACCAAGATCTTTTGTCTTTTGAATATAATAATCAGCTTTTGTGGGGTGCTTTGGGTTTACAGCGTTAAATACTTTTCCAAAGGCATCCTGCTTTAAAATTTCAACCAAAATTGAAATGCAATCATCCCGATGTATCAAATTTACAGGCGCATTGCCATCTGCCAAATCTTTGCGTCCCGCCAAGTATTTTGCAGGCTGCCGGCTTCCACCAATCAATCCGCCAAAACGCACAATGGAGGTTTCTAATTCTTCCGAATTAAAAAACAATTCTTCCACTTGCCGCAATTGTTTCCCCGAAATGGTTTCGGGCTTTGGTTCGTCTTTTTCGGTTACATTCCCTTGCGAATCATCATACACCGAAGTGCTGCTCACTAAAATAATTTTCGAAACTGAAGCTTGTTTTATGGCTTCCAGCAAATGAACCATTTTCAAGACATAATCTGCTCCCGTATTTTTCCGAAGTCCGGGTGGAATCATTATCGCTAAGCAATGAACATTCTTCAAAAGCGCTTTTATTTCACCCTCAATTCCCTTTTCTGAAATTTCTAAAGGATACGCTTCAAAGCCATTCTTTTGCAATAAAGTAGCTTTTTCAATTGTTGTCACTGAACCTTTTATTGTATAGCCCAGAGAAGCCAGACGATAAGCCAAGGGTTGTCCAAGCCAACCAAGACCTGCAATAGCAATTGTTTTATTTATCATTCAAAATAATTTCTGGATTGGTATTAATTGTATCTGCAATTTTCACTCTTAAAGAATCTACGGAAAATGTACGTTTCACCGCAACCGCATCTGTAATTACAAATGGCTTCGGCATAGTGTAATCAGGTCTTTTTGAAATATTGAATTGTGGATCGGTCATCAAATCAAAAGAATATTCCAATACTTTGAAAGAAACAGAAGCATCTTTTTCCACAGAAAAATTTACTTTAAGAGAATCATTTTCCGAAACATAATAATTGATGAGTGCATTGTTTTTAGTGCCGCGATAATCCTTTATAGAATCTAAACCTGTAGCTCTTTTTCCGTTGAATTCTAAATATTTAAAATTTGTATTTTCAACACTGTACAAATCTATCTTGTTCACGCTGCGTTTTGGAACAATTATAAACATAACATTCCGGAGGTTTTCAACCAACGTATCTTTCTTTAAAATCACTTCAAAATCTGGAATGTTCTTTTCGGGGGCATCGGCTGCATAACTAAAATTAGCACCGTATTTATTGTAAGCTACTTCATCTAAAATATTGGATGCTGTTTCGGGTTTCTCACCTAAATATCGCTGCGTCCATTCATCTATTTCTTTATCGTATGTGAGCCAATAGGTTTTGTTGGAATCAGCATCTTTATAATAAACGAGGCTGTTTGGTTTCTTCCGTTCTTCGGAAAAATCACTTTTTGAATGCGCCTTGATAAAGAAAAATATTGCAAGTAGGAAGCAAAGAACTGAAAGTAATCCTTTCCCTTTATAATACCCAAAAACTGGCCACAGTAAAGCAAAAAGCAAAAGAGTGAACACACAGCTAATCACTAGCATTTTTAAGCCTAAACCAACTGGGAAAAATTGAATGAGCGGTGCAAAAATAAATAGCGCGGGAGCCGCCAAAAGCGTCATCGCCAAAAGGTTGGGGCGTTCCTGCCGAAGCATCACAAAAAATGACAAGAGCCCAAAAAATACAGGAATGATGAAAAATGCCGCACCTTTCAAGATTATAAAAACGGCCATATTTATTAAAAGCCAGAAAAACAAAGGAGCTACATAAAATGAAGGCTCATTGAATTTTTTGGTGAATTTTTTATAAATCGCAAATGTGATTGCCAATGAAAGAAAAACAAAAAAAGCAATATACCAATGGCCATTGTAAGTGAAACCTTGTTGGATTTCTGCATATTGCGGATAAAGAATTAAAATCAATTTCCAGCCAAATAACCCAATAAGTCCACAAATAATCAATGAAAGTAAAAAAGGAACAAAGCCCAACGCCATGGTTTTACCGTTCAATTTTCTTCTGTAAAGTCCGTAAAAAATTAGAAACAAAAACAGTAACGTTGCCAATATAAGCATAGGCAAAATCCACGAAAACGGATAACTTATCATTTTAAGCAATGGAAGGTTTACATAAACATCATCCGTTTTTGCCTTCAATTTTGAAAGATCGGCGTTGGCAAAATAATGAAGCAATGGGAGGAGATAACTACCTTGATGGGCAAGGCTGTTTCGGCTTAAATTTTCAAAAGTATCGTTAGCAGTATGATAGTTAAAGTGACTGTCAATAAAGGCGAAGAAGAAACTGGGTATATCGCCATCTTCCCTAAAAACAGTAGAATCAGTATCATTCGGCAACATTTTGTAAACGCTGTACATTAAGGAAGAGGCGATCGGAAAATCTGGATTTGCTTCAATGAATTCTTTAACGAGTGCAGCATTTCCGCCATTGGTTTCCAAAATCATATTGCTTGGGCCACTGCTTCCGCGCGCTTCAAAATTGAGCACCAAACCAACGTTTTTTGCCCACGGATGTTGGTTTACAAAAAGTTTGGCCCCGTCCAATCCAATTTCTTCAGCGTCAGAAAAAAGAATGATGATGTCGTTTTTAGGTTGCTCCCTTGAAGCCAAAAAAGCACGGACACTTTCTAAAATTGTAACCAAGCCACTTCCGGCATCGCTTGCGCCAAAAGATGGAACAAGCGCACTATCGTAATGTGAAAGTAACAGTAATGCTTTTCCTTCCCCAGAACCTTTAATTCGAGCAATAATGTTTATGGGTTTATCAAGCGTTTTAGATTCTGGGTTTAGGCTAAATCCTTTTTGAATGTGTGGATCGAGACCTAGTTTCCGCAATTCTGAAATCAAAAATTCACGAACTTCTTCGTGTCCCTCAGAGCCTAAATAATGAGGTTTTTTTGAAATTTCGCTTAAAGGCTGCAGTGCTCTATCTACAGAAAATTTAGTGGCGGGAGCCGTTTCATCTCCATCGTAATGGGGCGTCAATCCGAAAAAACTATAATAGACTAATGCAATTATCAGCAGTAGCGAAAGGATGGCGCCAATTTTCTTCATGGTTGGGGAGTTTAGGTTGTTAAAAATACAATTTTAAATGGAAGGATTTTTTCTAACCAATACTTAGATTTCTGCAGTTTGATAAAATTGACTATCTTAGAAGTTCGCAAAAATTTGATACTATGGGAATTAAAAGTTTTATTGGCAGGAGGGCAAAGCCCCAAAAAGGTTCTTCGGAAAAAATAAAGGTCTCCGATTATATGACTCGTAATCTAACCACTTTCAGGCCAGAACAGTCTATTTTGGAAGTAATGGAAGTCCTTTTGAAGAAAAGGATTTCAGGCGGTCCGGTGGTTAACGACAAAAATGAATTAGTCGGAATTATCTCCGAAGGCGATTGTATGAAACAGCTCAGTGATTCCCGCTATCACAACCACCCCATGGAAGATGTAAAAGTAGAGCAGCATATGATCAAAAACGTAGATACCATTGACGGAGATATGAACGTGCTGGATGCAGCCAATAAATTTTTGGAATCAAAACACCGTCGTTTCCCAATTTTGGAGAACGGCAAGTTAGCCGGGCAAATAAGTCAAAGTGATGTATTACGGGCTGCAATGGAATTGAAAGGACAATCTTGGTAATTACTTTTTTTCTTTAAAAATAATTTCTATTCTTTTATCGGGTATCAACCACATTAAAGCCACTAAGATATAGAGTGCTCCAGCAATCCAAGGGCTGTAAAAGGAAGCAATAATTGCAACGATATAAATTATTGGCGAGGCTTTTCCTTTTAAATCTTTTCCCAATGCTTTTGCTAGCAATGAATCTTTTCCCTGTACAGCCAAAATTCTATTCTGTAAAATAAAATAAGCAATGGCGGCCATTAAAAGCACTACTCCGTATAAAGCCATTGGCAGTTCGGCAAAATGATTTTCCCCCAGCCAACCAGTAACAAAAGGAATCAGTGATAACCAAAACAACAAATGAAGGTTTGCCCAAAGAATGCCACCATTCACTTTTTGCACTGCGTGCATCATATGGTGGTGGTTGTTCCAATAAATTCCGACATAAATAAAGCTAAGAATATAACTCAAAAATACGGGCAATACAGGTTCCAGTTCTTTTAAATCTGTTCCGTGTGGCACCTTTAATTCCAAAACCATAATTGTAATTATAATGGCGAGCACACCATCGCTAAAAGCCTCTAACCTGTTACTATTCATATGGGGTTATTAAATATTGTTCATTTCAAAAATTGAAATTACGGAAAATTTATTTACTTCTGCAAATTGATAGATTATTACAATCATTTGATATTGATACACATATTCGTTTACAAACGCTTACAAACAACTATAAACGAAAGTAAATATGTAACAACCAACTAAAATTTGGTAGCCGCTGTAAGTTTGTCCTGTCGAATAAAATAAAGTTCGATAGTATCAATTGTTTAACATTAAATTTTAGAAATCATGAACGCACTTAGAAACAAAGTACAGTTGATTGGAAGATTGGGTCAAGATCCAGAAATCGTAACATTTGCCGATGGTAACAAAATGGCTAAATTCTCAATGGCTACAGATGACAGTTACAAAGACAAAGATGGCAAAAAAGTGGAACGCGCTTACTGGCACAATATAGTTGTGAAAGGTGGCTTAGTAAAAGTGGTTGAAAATTATATAACCAAAGGACAAGAAATTGTCATAGAGGGTAAATTAACCAACCGCTCTTGGGATGATAAGGAAGGTAACAAACACTATATCACTGAGATATTTTGCAACGAGCTAGTCATGCTGGGGAGTAAATAAATGACTGGCAATTCAAGCCCCTGCTTTTAGTAGGGGCTTTTTAACTTTCAAATATTTTTTTTTACAAAAATGGAAACAAACACCCAGCTAAGCATATTCGATTTGCTGAAAACGCATTTCGGCTACGAGAAATTTCTTCCAAATCAGGAAGAAATAATAAACAACGTTTTAGACAAAAAAGACACTATTGCCATTATGCCCACGGGCGGTGGTAAATCGTTGTGTTTTCAATTGCC
>Ga0209344_10003974_pt1 | contig 14061 bp, 12 predicted proteins | sample Cruoilmetagenom6_FD_187293 | JGI IMG/M metagenome (GOLD analysis project Ga0209344, IMG submission 187293) | Oil polluted marine microbial communities from Coal Oil Point, Santa Barbara, California, USA - Santa Barbara Oil Seep Sample 6 (SPAdes)... | ecosystem: Environmental > Aquatic > Marine...
AGACCCAAAGAAAAAGGCCGACCCACTACAGGCCGGCCCAGGCGGAGACTCGAGATGAGTCACAGGGAAGCCAATTAGAAACGTGGATTTGCAGCCAGCGATTGCGTGCTATCGATGAACAGCTTGACGCTCACGCGGCGCTCCAGTGCATAGCTGTCGACATCCGGTTTCTGCGCGACTGATTCACCGTGCGCGGAAGTGCTGATGCGAGCTGGATGTACGCCGGCATTAATAAAGAGATTGCGAACGAACTCGACGCGGCGTTCAGAAAGCCCATGATTATAGGTTTCATCGCCACGCTCGTCAGCGAAGCCGTCGAGTTGGATCCTGACATCAGACATGTTGGCGAGCGTGCCAGCCATCTGTGCTAACCGCCCACCGGTAGTATCTGTCAGCGCGAATTCATCGGTGCGAAACAACAAGTCCATGTCGATACCGGCCTGCATCAGGCTGAGTAACTCGGGACGTGCGATCGTCTGCAGATTCGCGACCTCATCACTGAGTTCATCAACGTCTTGTTCCAAGCTCAGAACAGACCGCTCTTTGTCGTCCAGAGACACGTGCAGGGTCTCGATCTGATCCGATTTATCATGAAGCGTATCACCGACTTTCGCGCCAATCGCGGCACCAATGATAAAGCCGACCGGTCCACCCGCTAACGCGCCGATAACAGCGCCGCTACCGACGCCGATGTTCTCTTCCTTGGATGCTGCAGCTGATGCAGTCGTGGATCCTAAAGCCAGGATGGTGGCCAGGGTAATAATGGTTGTGTAACGCATGATTGATTCCTCCGAAATTCATGGCCGTCAGTGGCCGGGATCGGAATCAATTACACCGCGAGATTGCGGTCGCGGAGCGCCGCTAATGTGGAAAGCCTGCGATCAATTATGATGAAAAGTGGCGGCTGCAATTCCTGTGGAAGTTAGCGGCCACTCAGGGCAACGAAAGTGCCGCCATGGGTAGCACATACGGCGCGCATGAATGTTGCGAAGCTCGCCGCAGAATTCGGCACTGATGCGCTGCCAAAGCGGCCTGGGAAGCCAACGCCGTGAATACGGATCAAGCGCTCGCCGTTCTTGCCCGGGCGATTGAGTTTATCGATTGCAGCCATCGCCTTGTCGATGGTGCGTATGCCCTGATAGTCATCGCCAAAAACGTAAATGCTTATTTTCTTGTCTTCTTCGCGAAAGTCGAGAATGGCCGCCTCGATACCGTTGACCGGGTTACTGTCGCTGGTGGCATTCCAGGTTCGCATCCGCGAAACGATCGCCTGCCGTCGCCCGGGCGAGTCCGGCATCCAGCGAGCCGTGTATTCTTTGAACATGTACATGCCGTCGTCATTCATGACCTGGATCCCCTTGACCTGTGGATAGGCCTGTAAGGTTTCCCGCAACATCCGCTGCGCGAGAGTCCAGCTCTGATCCAGCATACTGCCGGACGTATCAATCACGAATATGATGTATTCGCTGTCGACAGGAATACCGGCGACTGCATCGGCGTCGGGACGCCGATAATAAGGATTGAGGCGCTTTTGCTCTTCAGACAACTTCTGCCGAGCCACACGAAGCTCACCGATATCGACGGTGGCGTCTTCCGGGTCCTGACTCTGTTTGTACTGGCCCTCAATATCGCTTAAGTCGCCTTTCAAATCGCCTAGTTCGATTCGCGTCGCTCGAGTTTCTTCCTTAACTTCCTTCAGTGTTCGATCGAGGATTGTTGTTGTTCCACGAATATCGAAGAGCTCTTTTTGTAACAAGGCGATCAGCTTACGCAGATCCTGGTCAGCTTCCTCAACGACAACAGGCTCATAAATTTTACTAAGAACGAGCAGTAGAATGATCGCGCCAAAACCACAACAAATGCAGTCGAGGAATGACAGGCTGAAAGCCTCAATATTTCTGCGTCTCTTGGCCATTGCTATCGCATCCTATGGCCAGTCATGACTAACGGTCATGAATGAGCCACGCGACTTCAGCGCCAGCGCCCAAAACGACACCGATGCGCGTGCATCACCTTCCATCGGATACAGCATTATATTGATGGGGATGCCGCTGGGGACGAGCTGCGTCGCCGCTGTGAACAGGTTTAGTCGTTCTCCCGCACCGATTACGCTCTTCGACGAGGTTGCCGCATCCATGGTCGGCATTGAATCGACCAATAAAATGACATTGTCGGGTCGCGGATTCATATCCTTTATAACCTGAAACGCTGAATACATATTGGTGCCATTCTTCGGTACCGTTCTGCGCAGTGTTCGTATCGCTTCGCCGATCTGCTCGTCGTTGTCGGACTTCAACCACAACCCGTCTGTGCCCTTGATGACCGGCTGAGTGACGTTGTTAAACATGTAGATCTGATACTCGCTGTCAGCTTTGAACTGAGTCGACAACCATTCAACAGACGCGACCACCTGCCGCCATTTTCTGGAAAGCAACTGTTGCGACTCGGGAAGATTCTTTCGCCGTAGAATATTGACGATCGTTTCGTGCAGCATGCTTGCTGAACGATCGACCAGTATCAGCGTTCGCTCGCCGCCCAGTTTCAGACCCGTTAGATATTGCCTATCACCTTCGCCCTTAAATGATCGTACACGCTGGCCTGCCGCGTCCTCTTCTCGCTTCAGGGCCAGTAGACGATTCACCTCATCAGTCAGCATTTTGATATCGGATAACAATTTTTCCTTGGACTTGATCTTCGCCAAGGTGTCTTTATCGTATTTCGCCAGCTCAGCCTGCATCTCAGCGATCAGAGCTTTGATAATGGAAATTTGATCGCTGGCCTCGCTCTCCTCGGTCTCGAGCTTCTGTATCGAGGTACGCGCTAGCGCGAGATTCTTGCGGCCTTCGAGAACCTCAATCTCCAACTTGTTGGTCTCAGCTTGCAGCGCTTTAGTCTGATCATTCGGCTGTACGTCGCTGCGCGAATTTATGATCATGAAAAACAAAATAACCGCGCCGAATCCGCAGCTCATACAGTCAAGGAACGACATGCTGAATATCTCGCCGCTACGACGCTTACGAGCCATCGTGATCCTCCGCTGAAATAAGTCGCAAATCGAATCCCGGCGTGCCGATTCTAATCAGGTCGCCGGTTTGCAACACCGCTGATCCATCGATGCGATGGCCATTAAGGAAGGTCCCGAAGCGACTATGATCCGTGACCACGAACTGACCATTGTCGGCGCTAATAACACAGTGTCGACGCGAAACGCCCGGCATCTGTTGTTGCAGATCGAGATAGCGCTCGTTGTCGGCAGTCTGGGAACCGAGCACTAATGGCCGACCGCGCAGGCTGTATGCGTTGTGTCCAAACAGCAGGTGAGTCGGCTGACCACCACTCGCGCTCGAGTCATTAACATCAACGACGACCGGGCTTTGATCCCAGGGCATGTGTCGCAACAAGGTCACGCCACCGCTCGTTTTCTTAACCTGACAACGCTTGATCAGGCCGCGAGCTGTAGCACCTCGCTCGAGCAAGAACACCTCGCCGCCGACTCGCGTTTTCAAGGTATCCGCAAGCCCCGGCAGTTGCGCCGCACGACTCGACAACTGAATCGCTGGCGTATCTTCGGCGCGAAATAGTGCCCGCAAGGTACTGACGATGCATTGATATACCGGCGCCGCTGCCGCCACCAATTCGAGAGACTCTATTTCGGCGTGGTGACTAATGCCTCGATACTCAACTTCGAGTGCCACTGTCGACGCACTAGATGCACGGCTTAACCAGTCTGGCATACGATTCTGAAGCATCTGTTCTGTTTCCGCGGTGTGCAGCGGATCAAATCGCGATTGCTGCACGAACGCCTCGGCAATGATCTTCAGCCAGTTTTCGTATAACAACAACAAACCGCAATCGTCGATAACTTCGGTTCGATCTACCTGTACCTGACTTTCCTGTAGCAATCGGGTCAACATGCTGCAATGCAAACCCATATCAATGTGCACCGGCACGGCATGCTCGTAATGGCGGCGCGTCGCACAAACAGCTGCGTCACTCATGGCGACGATCGGAATATTTAGATCGGCAGAAATGCCGAGTAACAGGCCGAGGTTTTCGGTCGACATGTAGGGTGGAACCGCGACCGCAAGACTGTCGCCAGGAGTGGCAACTCGTTGCCAAATCTGTTCCAACTGGCGACTGACCAGGTCAGCCGCGCTCAAATGGTGAAAGCGCCGGTCCGGCAGGGATTCGGTTTGTAGAGAAGACCAATAGTGATTTTGAATACGCCGTGGCTTCAAGCTCGCACTGGCATAGGCCTCGGCACCGGTGATCAAACCATCGTCTTCAAGCAGCGCGAAACCCGGCTCGTGATAGAGAATCTTCTGGTCATCAACGACCAGAATTTCCGAATCATTAAGATGTGCAGCCAGCAATCCCATTGTCAGTACGGTCCTAGTCTGCCTTCAAATGACGAATGACTTTCTCGTCCACGTAATTTTCAGCATCGAAGACCAGCCGTTCCTGGACCAGCTGCAACTGATGCACGAGGAACATCAGAAAAATACTGATTAGAAGCGCGATGAAGGTGGAGTTGAACGCCACGCCGAGACTTTGCGTGACGCCGGCGATATCACCTTTCACGGCTTTGTCCGCTTGCGCCAGCGCTTCACCGATACCGCGAACGGTACCGATAAACCCGATCGAGGGAATAGCCCACGAAATGTAGCGAATCATCGATAATTCTGACTCGAGCATTTCAGCTTCTGACTCGCATACCGTGTGCGTGCTGGTCGATACGTCCTGGATATTGCGCGTCGAGCTAAATCGGCGCAGGGCGTTCAGTAGAGCCCTCGGCAACAACATTTTTTGTCGGTCCTCCGGCAGTGCCTGCACCTGCCGGGCAAACTCGCGAGTATCCTCCGGCAAAATCCTCATGCCTTCCGCGACCGGCACGAGGTCGACCTCCAGCAAGCGTCGTTCATTGCTGATCTTCACTGCTTTGTAACCCATGATAGCCAGCGCCCAGAACATGAGGATAAAACAGGACTCCTGCTCCAGATCCTTAATCAGAACCCAGGTGCTTCTTTCGCGGACGAAATCCGGGTCTTCCTGAGCTTCCATATTCTGCTCTTCAATCACCTGTGCCGCAGTTGGTCGAACGACAGATACGTAGAAAACGTGTACAACAATTATCGCGATGATCAGCGCAAAAAGCTGGTAAACAAACTCAACCGGGATGTTCTTCTTCTTCATAGTTGAAAACTCATTGGCAATGCGGGTTAGATGTCGACGGGAAATTGCACGGACTGCTGATAAGAAACAGCATCCGTCGGCTTAAATACGTCATCGTCTTCTTCGGTGTGATCTTCCTGGCCATCGATATCGAGATCTTCGAACTCATCGTCCGTGAGGCCTTCAAACGGATCGGGCTCGGGTTCCGGCTCAAGCTCTGTTTCCGTCTCGGTTTCGGTTGCCGCCGCGTCTTCCTCAGCCGGGTCTTGCGCCCAAACCGCCGTCGCAATGGTGACGATTGCGAGCAAGATTAGTCTATACATATCGGAGTTCCTGTCATCCGGTTTCTGTCCAGTGTTTTAGTGAGACCTTGTCTACTCGAAAAAGTCTCAGCCGATTTTAGTCTGCATTGCGGGCTATACGGAAGCCGACGTCAACACGAGCATCCGTCCCGTAGTCACGGTAGCTAAGCCGCATTTCGGTGAACCCGGCCTGCCGCCAACTGGAACCGCGAATAACATGGCTCGAGCCCCGCCTCGGTCCCGTAGGGTCGACAACGACAACGCTTATCCCCGGCGTCGGAACCGTATACCAGTCATTTACCCATTCCGCCACGTTTCCGCCGCCGTCCTGAATCCCCAGAGCATTGGCTTTAAAGGTCCCAACCGGTGCCGAGGACGCATAGCCATCATTGAATGCCGGTATCACAGACGGTGCCAGCTCGCGCGCCGATGTATCAGCGAAATTGCCACTGTCCTTCGGTGGTGGCCAGGTCTTACCCCAGGGAAATTTGCGCGGCGCCGGTTGCTCCACGTAGCGAATCGCCCACGCCCACTCGGCTTCTGTTGGCAGCCTGTAGCCGTCGGTAAACGGAAAAACCGCAACCCATTTTCCGAATTCCTGCTTGTAGACTGGCGTCCGCCCCTCTTTCTTGCTGAGCCAATTGCAGTACTGCACAGCATCCGCCCATGTGACGTTCGCGACCGGATTGTTATCGGCCGCTAGCGACGCATGTACGTCCGCACCGGAATCGTGATTCTTTCGAAACTCTGCGAATTCCTTGTTGGTGACTTCGGTAACGCCAATCAGGAACGGCGTCGCGATAGTAACCGGACGGATGACTTCATTCGCCCTGCGCCCATTCTCGGCACGAGATGCTCCCATTGAGAAGGTTCCACCCTCCACCCGACGCAAGCTCTGGCCCGCGGCGGTTTGTTCCGTTCGAACGACGGCATCACGTGCGATCGCCTCCAAAGAACGTAGCCGCGCCGCAACAGTCTGAGGATAGCCCGGTCGCGGGGTTATGGTCCTCGTCCAATCGCGAAACCCCTGTCGCTTAACTTCGATCCTGTGTGGTGCCGAACTGAGTCGCAAGACGGTGTTACCTGTACCTCGTGTCCGGCCATCAACGTAAACAGTCGCGTCTTGCGGCTGTACGTTCACGGACACGGTCCCTACTCGGGCCGACAGATCCACTGTTATCGACTCGCTAGCGGCCGAGGCTAGTCGAAGATTGCGGCTGGTAACTCCATAACCGGCTTTCGACATGCCAATCTGGTAATCAACGTCTGGTGTTAACGAAAGCGTCAAAGGTGATTGACCGCGGTACCGACCATTCACCGTCACGTTAGCGCCACGCGGAATCGTCTTGACCAGCAGTCTGGCATCCGCCGGCTGCAAACGAATGGTCGCTAGAGTCTGGGCGACATTCGGTTCCGCGATTACGCTACCGTCCCAGGCGCTGAAGCCATCCTTCGATACCGTCAGGTCGTGCGTCCCTTCAAGAAGTTGCACGGTCGTCGGCGTGACTCCGACCTCGACATCACCCGAAAATACCGCCGCACCTTCCGGAATCGAGCGAACCTCCACTTCCGCCCAACGTGGCGTTAGCTGCACATGAAGGCGTTCGATATGATCAAGGCCGGTTACTTCGACAATGTCATTAAACGGCAAAAACCGCTCAGACTGCACATGGACTGTGTGATCGCCCGGCTCGAGCTCGATAGGTCCGTAAGGCGCTTTGCCGACTAGCGAGCCATCGACCGTTATGACAGCGTCGGTGGCTGGCTCGGCGATGACAAACATTTGTCCCGGCTTCTTACGCATCCGTAAACGTACCGTCATCGAAGGCTCATCGCCGACGATAAACGTCTGCCCGATATCGTAGTAGCCCTTCTTCTCGACGTTAACCGTATAGTTACCGCCGCGCAGCAAGATTCGATTGCCGATGGGCAAGCGAAACCACCCACCTTTGATATCAAGGCTATCCGGTTCGGCCGGGTCCACTTCAAATTCAACCGACTTCGATGTAAACAACAAGAACGACATCGACAGAAGCAGGATCAAAGCGACTCCGACGATGATTTTGAGCGGACTGCGGCCATGATCCACATCCTGTGCAGCGGTTTCTGCTACGCGACGGAATGCCGTCGGTGCGATTGACTCATCGTCAGGCCGGTCACCATCGTCAGCCATTTCGGGAGGCTTTGTGACGTAGGCGCTGTCCTCGAGCCTGATGTCCATTGCGATACCGTGGTCGTCAATCGCAACCCGGATTTCACTGCCGTAAAACTGTAAGACGTCGCCGTCAACCAAGCGGCGACTAGCATCAAGAGTGGCGTCGTTAATGCGCATTGATGTGTCGTGACCAACGGGCTGAACGATAGGCTGACCATCGAGCAAATCGAGCATGGCTACAGGCGCACCACCGGGGCCGGGCAAGCGGACCTGGCAGTCACCGCCGGTGCCTAGGCGTAGTGGCAGCTCGCCGCGCCCAAATCTGCGCTCGCCGTTGACGTCCCTGACAATCAGGTCTTCGAAACTCAAATCTGCTCCTCGCACTGCACGATGACTGGCGCCATTTCAATTTCCGGCGCTACACGAAACTCCAGACGCACATCGCGAAACCCCGGGCGCGAGCCTACAGCAACATAGGTTCCGGGTCTGAGATTAACTTCTTTTCGCATAAAGTTTCCGAGCCGACCAACCTTGTATATGGATACCTCAGTGACATTGTCCGACACGAGTGGAACGGTGAGTGGTGTCGCCGCACGTTTTAACAGCCTCGACAACTCGTCACGCTGCCCGGCTAGTCGAGGCCCGACGTCCGGGCGTGTCGTAATATCGACGACAAGCATTGTCGCGTTTTGCATGACTGACGGCACGCTGAGTTGATCTGGCTCCACGATAAGCTTGTCGAGTTCTGCATGTAGCGAACTCATCCGCCGAGCGTGCGCGAGGCCATCAGTCGCGAACGACAGCGTGTTGTCCACTTTGAGGATTTCCTCATAGGTTGTGACAACCGCAGTCCAGTGTTCATCTTGTTCAAGAGACTGGGCCTCAAGTTCCAATGTAGAAATATCCTGAAGTCGCAACCCCTGGTCCACTTGCAACAAGCCGTCGGCTGGCTCTCGGGACTCAGGGATGAGCTTTTGTGCTACTCGAAATGCTGCGCGGGCGCCAAAATAGTCGCCGGCGGCTATCGCCCCAAAACCCTCTGACATTCTTGTGTCGAACTCGATCTCAGTGCGCATCCTCTGAACTCTTAAGATACCGTCATGCGCGGGTTGCCACAGTGGGTCGAGCCTGGCCGCTTGTTCGAAGCTGCTCTGCGCTGCCGCGAGCTCCAGGTCTTCTTCGTATTCTGTCCCTTGCTCAACGAGCCTCAATACAGATTCCAGATTCCTTGCACGTTGGTATCCGGCCTGCGCACCTGCGTGACTGGGTGTAACCGCGACGGCCAACTCGTAAAGCCGCAGCGCCTCGAGTCTATCGCCAGCCTCAAATGCTTCGACGGCACCGGCATAGGATTCCTGGAATACTGGCTCTATGCGCTCGTACAATGGCTCGAGAACGGTGATAGCGCCCAAGTAAAGCTCCTCGGCATACGCGAAATCCTTCTCGAGATAGGCATTGTCACCCTTCGCATACAGGTCACGTGCCGCTCGATACTCAGTGGTGCCCCAGAGCTCTACACCGCGGCTTTCGAGAACTTCCAGCGCCGACAACAACTCGCCCAAGGTGGATTCCGCATTAAATCGAGCTCGACCCTCTTCGTCGAGACCACTGTAGTCCGCTCGATTCTCGGAAAATGTAATGTCGTCGTCGCCTTCCAGTGTTTGCGTTGGTGCGACGCTTTTGCCTTTGATGCGCTGACGCACAGCCGGGTCAACATACACCTCGTCCCGGTTTCTTGATCCGGCGCTACCGGCTACTGCCGCAGCTTCTTCCTGGTTAACATTTGACTCGTCCGGAAGCGGCAGTGGCGTCGCAACATTTTCGTCCGAGGTATCCGCGACCTGATCTGGCAGGATAAAGACGACCCCGAGCAAAACGATGATAAGAACAGCAAGAGCAATGCCGACCTGCTTCTGGCTGAGCCCACTCGATTGCTGCTTAACCGGATCGACGACATCGCCTCGCCGCGAGACCGGACGACTGGATTGGATCGATTCAATAAGCTCGTCGTTGGCTGCCGCTGAGCTCGTACGAGCAGCAGTATCGATGTTTGCCGTACTCGGTTTTATCCCGGCTGTCTGCAGTGCCGCCCGAACTTCATCGGCTGATGGTCTGTTGTCAGCTTGTTTGTCCAACATGCTGCTGACCAGGAGCGTAATCGCCCCTGGTAGAGTCGAGCCATCCGCGGCGCGCAGCACAGCGGGTTCTTTCTGACGTATATCCGTGTCAATGTCGTCAGGGGACCAGGGTGGACGGCCCGCCAATAGTTCGTAGAGCAGCGTTCCCAGCGCAAATATGTCATCAGATGCTGCTGCGGGCTGGCCGCCCAACGATTGTGGACTTGCGGCAATCACGGAGCCACCATGGGCGGCCTGACCAGCCGCACACGACACGCCAAAGTCACCTAGATAGGGCACACCATTGCTGTCGAACAAAACATTGGAAGCTTTTACATCGCGATGCACCATCCCCTTTGCATGCACGTAGGATAAGGCATCGACGAGATACATGATCGGGCCCAGAACATCGCCTGGTGCTAGTCCTGTAAGGACACTGAGATCCGGGCCATCGATGAACTGCTGGCTGAAGAAAGCGGCGTCCGCTTCGGCATGAAATTCAAAGGCGCGAACGATATGCGCGTGCATCATGCGGATGCTCGCCTGCCACTCTGCTCGCAAACGGCCGGTCTGATGCGGATCCGAGTCTGTGATTTTCAGCGCAACGGAGGCCTGTGTAAGACGATCTTTGGCGAGCCACGTGTGCGTCTCACTGTCGCCGCCTAAGCGGCGAATGAGTGTGTATCTATCGGCTAGCTGAATGCCTTTCCTAAGTTCGAGCATTGTTACGGACTAACTAACCCGTTGGTTCCGGCGCCCGCGCCGGGGCACCGACTTCAACGGACTGAGAGAATCCCGTTTCCGCTTCGTAGATTTCTCTGAGTAACTGACGCCAACTCTCGAACTGAGCCTCGGCGGTACCGGTCAGGCGACGTTCCTGACCCTCGACGTTGACGACCATCGGCGCCGCTTCATTACCAAACGACTCGGACAACTCGGCGATAGCATTCAGATGCAACCCCGCATCCCGGTTTCGCCGCATAGCTCCGTAAACAGTATCCAGCCCTCTTGATATGCCCTGATATTGCAGCGCACGATTGATGTTACGCGTATTGCGGCTCGAGCTACTAGTGTTGATTTGTGTTGAACCTGCGAGTACCACAACACCTACCAGAGCCTGCATTGCAGCCGAACGTTTCTCCTGACGGTACTTTACGGTCTCGGCACGAGAGTTCTTGCGCCAATTGCGATACGGAATCGCGATACCGTAGTAGAAATTCGCATAGTGTTCATTCAGGGTATCGACGACCAGACGATCGCGCTCGCGGATCTGGCGCATACGCATCACCGACGGGTCATTTTCAGCCGGCAGCCTAACGACCGAATAAATACCGTCATCACCGCGCTCAATATGCGTACCGTAGGCCGTCGATGACATATCGGCGAAAAACTGTAGCTCTGAAATTTGTCGGGTTTGTTGCAGTTGCCGCGGCGGCATCAACCCGGCGTGTTGCTGCAGGTCATTCGCGAAATCGTTGAAGACTTTTTGGTACGGATCGCGGCGGCGATCGCGCCGCTTCGAATACGACGTCAGACCGGTCTGTGTCTCGTAAGACCGCGTAAACCAATGCCGACCGGACGCGTCCGATACGCTCATCTCTATTTCGATGTACTCGCCGTCAGACCTTTCGATCGAGCCTTTCACAATGACATCTGTAAACGCACTTTCCGAAGGAATGACTCGGACCGCTCCCCAATGACCTGCACCTTGCAGCGTCGTCTTCAGGTGATACGGTATGTACTTCGCTTCAGCACGGCGAATGTCATCATAGATGCCGGTCTTCTCCGGCCGGTTGTCCGCGGGAATGCTGGCATCGAATTCTACGATACCGACATCCAGCAACAGCGCCTCATCAATCGATGCTGCTGCGACAACAAGCTCGGTCTCCTGAGCGACGACAAGTTCCTGTACTGCACAGCCCGTGCCGCAAACTGCGATGACAGACAGCAATGACAATAATAGAAGTCTCTTCATACTTGGAGTTCGACCTACTTCAATCCACTGTACTTGCGATACTCTTCCCAGAGACGCTCGCGCAATTCAGGGTCGTCCTCGGCCAAGGCGGCTTCACGTAATTGCCGTGCCACGATATCGTCGAACTCATTGACTTCAATATCTTCCGGCGTGCGAGCCTGTATCTCCTGATCGCTCATGCCGTCCAATGGACCAGCCTGACTCTCAGAACTACCGGCTGCCCCTCCGGCGCCACCTGCGCCGCCAGCACCACCGCCGCCGCTGGATCCACCGGCTTCCTGTTCACCGAGGCCGATTGAACCGGTCGACCTGCCGGAACCATCGCCGAATCCTTCTGTGTTTCGTCCAACTGACGATACCTGACGCTGTTCTTCACCGAGCGCTTCATCGAAATCGCCGACGGACTTGTCCAACTCTTCACCGAGCGATTCCGCACTTTGGCCACCACCTGGAAACTGACCGACACCGCCGGACTCGTCGCAACCTGCACCGCCGCCAAAGCCGCCACCGGTAATACCACCATCCGCACAACCTTCGCCGCCGCCGGCGCCGCCCAATCCACCCGCGGGCATGCCCGCTGTCGGACCGCCAAGACCGCCACTGCCACCTGCCCCGCCACCTGATGCACCACCACCGGACATACCGCCCGAAGAACCACCAGATGAACCGCCGGACGAACCACCACCGGGCATGCCGCCCGAAGAGCCGCCGCCTGATGAGCCGCCACCGGACATACCGCCGGGCATTCCGCCGCTCGATCCACCACTGGAACCACCGCTGGAACCGCCCGACTCGCCGCCCGATGAACCGCCGGACGAGCCGCCGCCGGGAATGCTCATGCCACCACCGCCGGGTATGCTCATGCCGCCGCTAGGGGGCGGGCCGATCGCCGTCGAACCGCCGCCTGCGCAGCCACTCAATATCAGTGCAGAAACAGCAACCGCGACACTTGTGCGCACGTTCATGAAATTCGTCTTGCCGTGAATCTTGTTCGTCATCGTCTTCGGCCTCGTTGATATCTAAGGGTTGGAGCACCAAATGGGCCGTGGAGTTCCGTAATCACCCCATGAAATCCGCCTGATGAAGAGTCTACTCCCGTCGAAACGGTTCATCACCACCAAAAATTGGCTTTCTCAATCTTCTGTGCCAACCCAACTGGTTTAAGTAAGTTTTTGTTTTGTAGTGCTTTTACTTAATCTGGCTTGCGGAACAAAAGCAAGGATAAATCATCTGGTTTGCTCGGCTCGCCGCTCACGGCTTTTTTCATGCGTTGCTCTGCAAGTGCGACCGCAGCAGTTACAGCGTCTGCCAACGGCCCCTTGCGTACGAATTCGATGATCTCGTCGACGTGAACGTTGTCCATAAGCCCGTCGCTAGCCACCAGCACCGTGTCCCTCTGGTCCAACTCGACCGAAGCGCCAACGTCGATGCGCATCTCCGGCGTGCCGATGAAATTCGACACCAAATGTCGCTCTGCATGGTGCAATGCTTCTCGTTCATCGAGAAATCCGGCCTCGACAGCAAACCCGGTTGGCGAATGCGCTGTCGTCTGCAGCTTCACGACGCCACGCTGGCCGATCACGATCGCCTCTGAATCTCCGATCTGATAGGAACGCGCAAGCCGACCTTCGATCGTTATCACGGTCATTGTCGTCGCAGAACCATTGGCCAACGCCAGAACCGCGGAATTCGCGGCCTCTATTCCGTTCAGTATCGCGGTCCGCAGCAATGTGGTCTTGTCCATCGAGACTTGTAGAGACTCCGCCAAAGTCTTGACGGCTGTGAGCGAAGCGCGTTTGCCGGCCGGCAGACCACCGGCGCCGTCTGCGACAACCAAAACGGCTGCACCCGGCCCGTAGGGAAGAATAGCAGCGGTATCCTCGTTCTCGGTTTCTTTGTACGGATCACGGCACGTATAGGCAACGACCTGCCCACCCGCGACCTTGGTTTGCAAAAAGTCTGGCGCAGTCGCGCCGTCCAGCAACAACATGTCTGTTACTCCGTCAGTCATGCCGCACCGGTTCGCGGCACCAGGCGCAGAACTTCCAATAGTCTCGAGCGATACCCCAGTTGCAGGACTTGCAGGAATGGCGACTGCCTTTCAATTTCCAGGCCTTCTGCACCTTTTTCCGACACCAGGGGCAGTAGCGCATGAAGGGCATCAGCGGTCCTCGGCAGCGTTCCCGCTCGCACTTCGTGATGTAGCGCTTGTCCGGATAGGTACGGCTACTTTCCTCGACGAATCCCGGCCCATAGCAAAATGCACAATAGTCCCAGTCGTTCTTGACGCCACGCTCGCAGCGCGGGCAACTTGATGGCATGCGTGATTCTGACCCACGC
>Ga0209344_10003975_pt1 | contig 14059 bp, 16 predicted proteins | sample Cruoilmetagenom6_FD_187293 | JGI IMG/M metagenome (GOLD analysis project Ga0209344, IMG submission 187293) | Oil polluted marine microbial communities from Coal Oil Point, Santa Barbara, California, USA - Santa Barbara Oil Seep Sample 6 (SPAdes)... | ecosystem: Environmental > Aquatic > Marine...
ATGTAGGACGTTGTATAAAAAGTGCTGGATTAAACTTAGAAGGCATCACGCTTGAACCTCTAGCATCTGCTAATGCAGTTTTAAGTCAGGAAGAAAAAGAAGCTGGAGTTGCATTAATAGATATAGGTGGAGGAACGACTGATTTAGCAGTTTTTAAAGATGGAATTATTCGTCATACTGCTGTTATTCCGTTTGGTGGAAACGTTATTACAGAAGACATAAAAGAAGGTTGTTCTATAATTGAAAAGCAAGCAGAATTATTAAAAATAAAATTTGGTTCTGCATGGCCTGGAGAAAATAAAGAAAATGAAATAGTTTCAATTCCTGGTTTAAGAGGTAGAGACCCAAAAGAAATAACATTAAAAAACCTATCAAAGATTATTCATGCTCGAGTTGTAGAGATTATTGAACAAGTGTATGTTGAAATAAAAAATTACGGACACGAAGAGCAAAAAAAGAAATTGATTGCTGGAATTGTTCTTACAGGTGGAGGAGCTCAGCTTAAACACTTAAAACAACTAGTTGAATATATTACAGGAATGGATACCAGAATTGGTTATCCAAACGAACATTTGGCTGGAGATAGTGACGATGAAATTACAAGTCCTCTTTATGCAACAGCTGTTGGTTTAGTAATGGATGGTTTAAAAAGGCAGGAAAGAAAAAGAATTGAAACAATTGAAGATGAAATTTTAGAGAACCCAATCCATGAAGTTGAAGACCATATTGAAAAAGAATTAAAACAAAAACCAGAAAGACGTTCGTTCTTAGATAAGTTAACAGAAAGAGTAAAAGATTTTTTAGATAACGCTGAGTGATACTAGAAGATAAAAGCAAATAAAATTAATCCATAGATATTTTAAATATCAAGAAAAGTAATAGAATTAAAAAAACGAAATTCATGAGCAGCAACAAAGAATTCGAAAGTAGTATTTCATTTGATTTACCAAAGAACCAATCAAATGTCATTAAAGTCATTGGTGTTGGTGGTGGAGGTAGCAATGCTATCAATCACATGTTCCAACAAGGTATTAAAGGAGTCGATTTTGTAATTTGTAATACAGATGCACAAGCGCTTCAGAATAGTGGTGTCCCAAATAAAATTCAATTAGGTTTAAACTTAACCGAAGGTTTAGGTGCAGGAGCAAATCCAGATATTGGAGAGAAATCTGCCGTAGAAAGTTTTGAAGACATTCAAGGCATGTTAGATACAAATACCAAAATGGTATTTATAACTGCTGGAATGGGTGGAGGAACTGGAACTGGTGCAGCTCCAATTATTGCTAAAATGGCTAAAGATTTAGATATTTTAACGGTAGGAATTGTAACAATGCCTTTTCAGTTTGAAGGAAAAATGCGTATTCAACAAGCGCAGATAGGAATCGAAAAATTAAGAAATGTTGTAGATTCTTTAGTTGTTATCAATAATAATAAACTTCGAGAAGTTTATGGAAATCTAGGTTTTAAAGCAGGTTTCTCTAAAGCAGACGAAGTGTTATCTACTGCTGCTCGTGGTATAGCCGAAGTCATTACACATCATTACACACAAAACATCGATTTACGTGATGCTAAAACGGTTTTAAGTAATAGTGGTACTGCTATTATGGGATCTGCATTGTCTTCAGGGCAAAATAGAGCTTTCGAAGCTATTTCTAAAGCCTTAGATTCACCTTTATTAAACGATAATAAAATTACTGGAGCCAAAAACGTATTGCTGCTTATTGTCTCTGGGTCTCAAGAAATTACCATTGATGAAATTGGAGAAATCAACGATCACATTCAAAACGAAGCTGGTCATGGAGCTAATATTATTATGGGTGTTGGCGAAGATGAATCTTTAGAAGAATCGATTGCTGTAACCATCATTGCTACAGGGTTCGATATCGATCAACAAGATGAAATTTCTAATACAGAAATCAAAAAAGTTATTCATGCTTTAGAAGAAGATAAATCTTTAAAACAAGACTTGTCAAAAAAAGAACAAGCTCCAGCTATCATAACTCCAAATATAGAGTTAGAAAAAACAACGGAAACTCCAATAGTTAAGCATACGTTAGATTTAAATGAACTAGAAGAAACTGAAAGTCCTGTTAATGTTTCTAATGAAAACGAATTAATTCCAACTTCTGAATTAATAAAAAATATTAATGTTATTTATGATGAAGTTCTTGATTCAGTTAAAGAAGAAGATTTTATTATAAATGAAGTTCAATCTGAAGCTGAACAAGAAGAAAAGATTGAAGATGAAGAAGAGCAACAAATTACTTTAACATTCGATTTGCCTATTAGCGAATCAACTATTGAAAATAAAGATGACGACTTTGTGGTTCATGATCTAGAGGAGAACATCAAAAAAATGCCTGTAAAAGATTATGTGGAGTTAATTCCAGTAACAGAAACAAACGAATTTGGTGAGACTAGATATGCTCTAGACGATTATGTTGAAATAGAATCAGGTATTAATAAAAACCAAAAGCAAGAACAAGCCGTTGAAATAGCTGAAGAGCTTGATAAGGAAATTGTTTTTGAAAAGAAAACCGTTCTAGAGGAAGAATTAGAAGAAGGTACAGATGAAATAGACCCAATGAATAGTCCTATTTCAGAATTGTTAAAAGAACGTGCTGAAGAACGAAGACGTAAAATGAAAGATTTTAATTATAAATTCAATAATTCGAAAATTGATGATATAGAAAAAATCCCAGCCTACAAACGTCAAGGAATCAATCTTGATGATGTACAACATTCATCTGATTCTAGTATGTCTGGAACAAGTATAAGTACAGACGATAATGATGATATACAATTAAGGAGCAATAATTCGTTTTTACACGACAACGTTGATTAATAGCAATTAAGTTTAGTGTTTTAGCTTCTTGAAAACCCAGAATTATCTACAAAGATATATTTTGGGTTTTCTATTTTTTAAAATATTGATTCCCTAAAAAGGAAAACTATTTTTCTTCCTATCTTCGTGCTATAATTAAATTAATAAGATGAGTTTACAAGATAACATTATGGTTGCTTTAAAAGAAGCCATGAAAAGTAAAGATCAAACAGCCCTAACGGCTTTAAGAGCAGTAAAATCTGCTATATTACTGGCTCAAACAGAAAGTGGAGCTAAAGAAGAATTAACCGGAGAGCAAGAGCTTAAAATACTTCAAAAACAAGTGAAGCAACGTAAAGATAGTGCTGCTGTTTATTTAGAACAAAATCGTGAAGATTTAGCTGCTCCAGAATTAGCAGAAGCAGAAGTTATTTCACAATTTTTACCAGAAGCACTTACCGAAGAAGAAATTGAAAAAGTAGTAGTCATGACTATAGAAAAAGTTGGTGCAGAAGGCATGAAAGATATGGGTAAGGTTATGGGTATTGTTAGTCAAGAATTAGCCGGACAAGCAGATGGCAAGACTATTTCTAATATTGTTAGGGCGAAGTTGTCTTGATCTATTTATTAGATTCCTGCTTTCCTGTCTGCCGACAGGCAGGCGCAGGAAGTTTGGCCTCGTAGTTCAACTGGATACCTGCCTGCCGGCAGGCAGGGAATATCAGATTTAAAGTATATGAAACCCTATTATGCATATGTTTTGCGAAGTAAAATTGACGGAAGGCTTTATAAAGGTCACACAGATAATGTTGAAAAGCGCTTAAAAGAGCAAAATGCTGGAAAAACCAAATCAACAAAAGGCTTTACTCCTTGGGAATTAGTTTACTTTGAAACTTTTAAATCGAAACAGGAAGCTATTCTTCGTGAAAAGTATTTTAAAACTGGAAGTGGAAGAGAATTTTTAAAGAATAAAATAGATGATTAATTGGCCTCGTAGTTCAACTGGATAGAATATCAGATTTCGGCTCTGAGGGTTGGAGGTTCGAATCCTCTCGAGGTCACATAATAAAAACTCAATAAATTGATTTTCAATTAATTGAGTTTTTATATTTTTAATATGTGTCACTTTAAGTGTCATTTTTATTGAACTTCTATTCAATCTAAAAAAGCGTAAGTAATCATAGTGATTGTATCGCTTTTAGGAATTTCAGTACTAATAAAGTTCTAACTAACAATATATGAAATCATAAATGAGCATTTATAACAAATTTGGCTTTAGTAAGATATAAATCAAAAAATCATTGGACTAGTATTGAGTTTATATTAAAACAAGTACATGGGAATTTTAATTTAATAAAAGCTGGAATTGTGCTGAGGTGAAGCTCTTTCTAGAGCTTTAGTGGCATTCTAAGTTTGAAACAACCAAAAGCCATAAAGAATTTGCTTGAATTACAGAATTCATTTGACATCGCAACCCATGCTTTAAAAAATTTCAAATTTAATATGAGTAAATTTATAGTCATCTTCTTTATAATTAAATATCAGTTATTTATACGTTTAATATTCGTTTAATGCACGCATAAAAAAAATGTTGATTTTGGAATTAGAAAAACACAAATCCTTTACAAACATAATTCTTTAATGACAACTTGGTTAAAATATCTTAATACAAATCATTTCAATTCAATAAAAAAACTATTAGATTTGTAGAGACATATAATAGAAATATACTCCCTAAAGGAGCGCATTAAATTGTTGTGCATAATTATGAAGAAACGCAAAAAACTTTTATTAATAATAACTACTCTTCTCCTAATTGGGATTTTATTTTGGATTTCTTATTATGATATTAAATACTATATTAGTTCTAGGCAGTTGGTTTTTTGGACTAATGATGTAATATTAAAGCCTGCTGATTTTCAAGGAGAAATTGATTTAAATTCAGACTCCAACTTGTATTACTACTATGGACTTCTGATTAAATCAACTTTTTGGCAAGATGTTGAAATTAAAGCTGTTTTTGACAAAAATAAATCTTGGATAAAAGACAATACTGATTTTAACAATCAAGATGAACTCCAACAATTGACATTTGACCTTTACGAAATTTATGCAAATGAGTGTACTAACAGAATTAAGAAGATGGATTATTTTAACGATTCCAATAAATCATTTACGGATTTAAGAAATCTAGTAAAATCAATGCATAAAGATTTAAATATTGTTGTTGATTCATTGCAAAGCCCTAATCAAAATCTTCAGAATTGGAGGAAAAAAGTGGATAGTTTATTAACAGTGAATAAATAACTATGCACAACACTGTGTATAAAAAATGCTTATTTTAGTGCCTGACCAAAGAAAAGTGCATGTTTGCTACTTCTGATTTTCCTGCGGAAAATCCTCGCACGCAAACTCGCACTTTTCATACACGAAAACGTTAGCAAACATTTGAATGAAAGCAACCCATATCATATATATATTAATATTTTTTATATCGATTTCTTGTAAAGAAAAAGAAACAAAAATAGCTGATTTTACAGAAACTGTGTCAGGCACTACCAAACAATATCGAAAAATCAGTATTCCTTATGGAACTGAAAAGGAAATATCAGAGGAATATGAAGTATACGTCTCGAAGAAAAATGATTCTTTTTGGAATCAATGGAAATTTTATTAAAAAGGAATTATAGACAGTTCTAAAAGTAAATTTTATAATTTAAAAATCGATGGCTATGAAAATGATTCTATATTTAAAGGTGAAATTAGTTTCTTTTCACCTGCTGATAGCATTCCAGATTCGCAAATAAATTCTAGAACCATCACTTTTATTTATTTACAAAAAGAAAATGATTCTACAATATTCAAAGAAATTAAGACAGATAAAAACGTAATTCATTTTGAATATAAAGATTTTGAGAATTTTAGTTTCGTCGGTTATATTTCTGATTTTCGATTTATAAAAATCGATTCTTTACCTGAAAAATTATTACTGAATAGAAATGACTTTGCTATAGATAGCGAAGCATCGACCAATAATACATTTGTAGATTTATTAAAATAAAAACGTTTGCTAGCCCGAATATAAATAATTGCTGGTGTTTGGCTTAAACAAAGTTAGTTGCAAGTTTGATACGTCTGAATTTCCTTCGGAAAATCCTCGCACACAAACTACGCACTATTCTTAACGTAACCGTTGGCAACAATTTGAGAAAACCCAGAACTTAATTGAAAAATAATAAAAAGAAATATGTTTAAATGGTTTAAAAAAAAAGAAAATAGGACAACTGAAAGTGGAAATGGAACTGATTTCAGCAGAATTACTACTAAAAGTAAAGCAGTTGATTTATACAAAAAAGGAGAATTAGTAAAAGTTCACCTAATGGCATTAGAATTTGGCGGAGAAGATAGTGAAAGAAATATTCTTTATGTTCCTGAATTTGCCCAAACCTTTAAACATCGATTTGATAAAATGATTGAGGAATTATTAATTGACGGAAAAAAATTGAGTTATTCTGCCGAACCTGAATATAAAGGAAAAAGCGTTGTTCCATCAAAACTTAAGATAAGTGTAACTGGAGAATCTGAATTTAAAGAAACTATAAACATTTGGTAAAAATAAAAACTGTTACCAACACAGTATATAAAAAATTGCTAGTTTTAGCTAAACCAAAGTTAGTTGCTCGTTTGCTTGCATCCGATTTTCCTTCGGAAAATCCTCGCACACAAACACGCAACTTTTAATATACATAAACGTTACCTACAATTTATGAAACAACATATATTCATTATTATAATTACGTTAATTTTTAGCAGTTGTAATCGATTTGAACAAAATTTGTATGATAAAATTGACGCTGCTCAAAAAAATGCAATTGAAAATAATACACCAGTAATATTTGACTTAAATGACGTTACTGATTTCGAATGGACTAAAATGCTTCATATTCGTGGAAATGAAAGTGTTCCGATTCACAACTTCGAAATTGAACCAATATTAAACAAAAAAACTACGGACTTAAAAACTTGGAAAAATAGATTTTACTTTTTGAATTCTAAAAATGAATTAATAATAAAAGACATTGACTACCAACATTACCCTTCTTATGCTATTGAATTTTGTTTGAGAGACTCTATAAAAACTAATTATCAGTGGCTGACTAAAGACGAATGCAGATTCACTTTAATCCCAAATACAAAAAAACTAGGAACTGGAATGGTATTTTTATTTCCTGAATGTAAAACGAAATTTGACAAAAATAATTTTGGAATATTTCATAAAGAAAAATAAAAACTGTAGGTAACAACGTATAAAAATAATGCGTAGTTTAGTGCTTAATCAAAGGTTAGTGCAATTTTGTTACGTCTGATTTTCCTTCGGAAAATCCTCGCACACAAACTACGCACTATTCTTAACGTAACCGTTGGCAGCAAGCTAAACAAACAATGAAACTGACAATTTACATATTGACATTCACCCTTTCAATTTTAACGAGTTGTAGGCAACCAAATTCGAAACAGAAAAACGAACAGAAAATTTCAACTAATACCGACACTCTCAATACTGAATTGAAAAATAAAGAAGCTGAATTAAACACTTCTCAAAATTTAATCGAACGGACTGACTATCAAAAAAAGGCTTTGGACTTTGCATATGAAAAGGCAATCTTATTCCAATTGACGGATACTATAACTGCGGACTTTAACGGAGATGGATATCTAGATAAAGCGACTTTAACAAAAGAGAACGAAACTTCAGGGTTAATAATCAAGCACGGAAAAAATAACGAACATATTAAAATAGGTTTCGGAAAGAGCTTTTCAACTTGGGAAGATTTTGATTTGAATTGGGTTGATTTTTGGGGTCTTGTAAATGACTCTGAAACGTACGAAATAGTAATTGAAGATGCTGAAATTATTGGAGAAAGAAAGGTAAATCTTGTAAATCCTTCTATTGTTGTTAGAAAAGAAGATGCTGGTGGTGGACTAATAACATTTAGAAACGGAAAATATGAATGGATTCACCAATCGGACTAAAAAAAAATAATAAAAAGCCAGCTGCCAACACCGTATAAAAATAATTGCTAGTTTTACCTTGCTTACGAAAATCCTGTCGGATTTCCTATTCAATAATTATTTGCTAAATTAGGTGCTTAAACACGCCACTAATCATACACAAAAACGTTGCCAACAAGCTGAAAAATGACAGTAGAACAAAAAACATTATGGAATAAAATAGAAGAGTTCCAATTGGATGATTTTGAATCTACATTTACTTTTACTGATAGGCTATGTAGAGAAAATGGCTGGAAATATGAATATAGTGTTCGAGTTATTAATGAATACAAAAAGTTTATTTTTCTAATTTGCATTTGCGACCATCCACTAACACCTTCTGACCAAGTTGACCAAGTATGGCATTTACACCTTTTGTATACGAGGTCATATTGGATAGAGTTTTGTCAAAACACATTTTCTAAGGAAATTCATCACGGACCAACTAAAGGTGGAAAAAATGAAAAGGAAAAATTTGGAGATTGGTATTCTAAAACAAAAGAATTGTATACAAGTATTTTTAAAAAACAACCACCAACAGATATATGGCCTTCTTCGAAAGTAAGATTTGGAGAGTTAAACTTCAGAAGGGTTAATCTTCATAGAAATTGGGTGATTTCTAAATTTAAAAAAGTATGATTAAAGAATTAACTGATTTATCACCAGCCGAAGTCTTGCTTATTGAGAATCCCGCTGTTAAAATTGATAAGCTGGCAAGAGTTACCTTTTTCGATTTAATTCTAAAGGACGTTCTTAAAATAGAAACTGCCTCAAAAGCAACTAAAAAAGAAAAGAAAAATCCAATTGTAAGTGTTGGACAATCCTATTCTAAATACGAACCTCTTAAACACGAGTCTATATTTCTTTCCGTCTTTAATAAAGATTCTGAACTCAAAATAAACATATCAAATCTATTAAAAACTGCTTTTGAAAAAGTTAAGAATAGTGACGAATACAAATTGAAGTACGTTTATTCAGATAAGCGTATGAATAAATATTTCAAATCAAATTTTTTTCAAAAGCTGTTTGGAATCAAAGCTATTTCAGAAAACGGATTAAAAGTTCAAAAAGAAATAAAAAAGGAACTAAGACGAATTAAAACAAACACCACTAAAAAGAATGTAAATATTGTTGAATCGCTAATTGCACTGAATGGAAACATTGTATTAATACCTAAAATACCAATCGAAATTTTCGAGCAAATTGAAAAAAAGAAATCAAATTTCAGAAAAGAAAATTCAGGCTCTGTTTGGGTAGATTATGGTTATTCAAGTTTATATTATCACAATACAACAAAAAATCAATTTGATTTGATGGCTATAAACAATTCTGACTTTATGCCGATTATAGAATCTGTAAATGGATTTGATGATTCTTCAGACGATAGCGGTTGTGGTTCAGATGGAGGTTGTGGTGGCTGTGGAGGATGCGGAGGTTGTGGTGGTTGCGGATAAAAAATGGTGCCAACACCATGTATATTTAATGGCTTGTTTTAGCTTGCTTACGAAAATCCATGCGAATTTCCTAGTTGGTTTTTATTTGCTAAATTTGTGCTTAACCACTCAACGAAATCTTACACAAAAGCGTTACCCAACATTTAAAACAACTATGAAATTCACATTTTTACTCTTATTTACACTATTAATTAGTTGTGGAGGAAAACTAACAAAAGGAAGTTGTGATTTTGAGTTTTTTGAGAAAATAAGTGAATTGAATTTTCCGAAAAATGTGGAAATCATTAATTGCGGAGATAGTTTAGAAGGTGATATTTGGGTTCATTTACAATTTTCTGAAAAAGATGCGTCTGATTTTATTACAAAAATGGACTTTCATTCCTACTCAAACGATGCGGAATATATAGAAGAGGATACGGATAAAATTTTACCATTTTTTCCTGATAATAATTCGATAGAAACATTTGAGCAAAATATGTCTGAAAAATATGTTGAAATACCTAAAACGGATTTGACTTTTATTGCGACTATTTCAAAAGAAAAACAATATCTGATATATATACTGAATGTTGAAAGCGGACTGTTTTGGGGACATATAGCATATCCTGATTGGTCAGGTGATTTTTAAAGCTGAAAGAATGAAAGAAAGACCTATTTTGATTACCGCAATAATTCTGACTTTAATTGTAGAATTGACTTTAATGATTTTAGTTTATAATAAAGTTGGAGATGAAAGACTTCCATCTCAATTTGGCAGGTTAGCTGTTCAGTTAATTTTAATTTTCTGGATTTTGGGGAGTAAGTCAAATATTGCATTATTCTTATTAGCTGGTTATCATATCATTTCTGGACTTTTTGGTTTGTATTCAAAAGGTTCAGCGGAATTATTAGGACAAATATTAATTGGTTTTCATCTCATAATTGGAATTATTATATACTTCCACGATTGGATTGAAAACAAAATCGGAATAAAAAACGTTGGGTAACACCGTATATAATTTATTGCTAGTTCTAGCCTACTTACGAAAATCCTTGCGGATTTTCTATTTGGTTTGTATTTGCTAAATTAGGTGCTTAAACACACGACTAATCTTATATATCAACGTTGGCTGTAATTAAAACCCAAAAATGAGAATAAAACTATTATTTATCGCACTTTCACTATCATTATGTGCTTGTGGACAATCTACTGAAGATAAAAAACAGAATTCCGAAAAAACTCTAATTCTTGGAACTCGAATTTATTTAGAAAAGCCAGAAAACTTTAAACCTTCTAAAGATTTTATTGGATTAGAAAGCGGACAATCTGCTATTCAATTTATCGACCTTTTTGGAGGAAACTACAATTCGAACACTAAAACTTTTACTAAAGAAAATTTTGAAAGTAGAGGTGTAAAAGTGTTTGACTTTAAAGAATTGAAAATCGACAATTATCCTGCAAAACTTGTATTTATTCAAGCAAACCCTAATCAAAAAAGTCTTCAATTAGTATTTGGAGACAATGAGTTTTCAGTAATGGCAATGGCGTTTGTCCCAGACTTTGAAAAAGAAAATATTGAAAAGATAGAAAAGGCACTATTGACAATTGAATATGACAAGAAAAGAGTTGTTGACCCTTTCGAAATTGTTTTTTTTCAATTAGACGATTCTAATAGTTCTTACAAGTATTCTAAAACCGTTTCAAATATGTTTCTCTATAGCAAAAATGGAGAGAAAAAGGACAATTTTATGGGCGAATCAGCGTATTTAGTTTCACAATTACCAACTGACAGACCGAATATGAACCCAAAAATGGTTCTCGACACTAATTTAAATTCCTTAGTTCAAAATGGTTTACAAATAACTGAAAGAAAAGTGACTGACAGAACAAATATTAATAATTTTAAATGTTATGAAGAAATAATAGTAGGAACATTAAATAATCAAGAAACACATATATTAATGACTGCTGTTGTAAATAAAAGTAGGTGCGTAATTATTGCAGGTTTAGCAAAAGATAATTTCAAAACAACAATAAAGGAATTTGAGCTACTGACAGATACATTAATAATGAAATAACTACAGCTAACACCGTGTAAAAAACATTGCTTATTTTAGTTCAGCCGTTTGGTCGTTGCTTTGTTTGCTAGCTTCTGATTTTCCTGCGAAAAATCCTCGCATACAAACCCGCAACTATTCTTATACATAAACGTTGGCATTCATTACAAACGAGACATAAAACTTATGAAATATTTTGTAGGACTAGTTTTATTAATTATAAGTTTTAGTTGTTCAAAAACTAGTAAGCGAATTCTAATAACAGATTCTTTGTCTGACAGTCTTAACGTTGTTTTGATTGACGCTAAAATTGACTACGATAACGATATAACAATACCATTGACTATAAATAATGGCAATAGTAATTTTTCATTTCTCCCTCAATGTTCGTTTTGGCATTATGACTCGATTAATAATAAAGCAATTATTTATTCAAAGTTTACTAAAGCAAATTTAAAACAAATTAATACTTTGATTCTTATAAAATACAAAGGTCTATTCAATAAAATAAATTTTGGAACAGGCTACTTATATAACAATGACACTTTACATGTTAAATCTATTGGATTATTTGGAGAAAATACTTTTAGTTTGATATCTAATAATGGTGAGCTATTTATGGAAACAAATTTTCAAATCCAGAATAATGAAATTAATGCAGAATATTATGATAATTTCGATTCAGAAAAAAAAGTTAGATTCATAGAAAAATATGAATATAAACTAATAAAGAAAGTTGGTCTAGAAGTTAAAACTAATGGATACGAATGTGAATAGAAAAATAACGAAATGCCAACACTGTGTATAAAAAATGCTTATTTTAGTGCTTAACCAAAGGAAAGTGCGTGTTTGCTTTCTTCCGATTTTCGTTCCGAAAATCCTCTGACACAAACTCGCACTTTTCATACACGAAACCGTTGTGTGTTTTGTAACAAAACCCTGAACTGAAAAAGAAAAATCTAAATATAATCTATCTGATTGTCGGACTTGTAATTATTTACATAGTTTCAGTAAAACCATTATCAAATTATATTTCAGAAAGATATGGTCTGGAAATGAATGATAAAAGGATAGATTTGGGATTGGGAGAATTGAACAATGAATGGAAACTTGACAGTATTCAATATATAGACCAAGACAATATTTATTATCCTTATACAGAGTTGACTGAATCAAAATTTTGGTATAATATTAGAAACCTAAAATATTACTGTCAGCATTGGACAAATACTACTAAAGACACATTAAATCCTTATCATAAAACCAAAAGAATATTCTATGTAAAAAGTTTTTGGTTGTGGAAAAATAAATTGGAAGCGGAATGGGATGAATATATTAATCCAATTTCCAAATTTGAAAATGTCGAACTGTATATCTCATATAATTTTGCAAAAGAAAGACGATTTAACCAAATTGACACTCTGGAAACTGATTATAAAATTCAAAGTGACTTAAAAAAATTAGACAGTCTTAACAATCTTGGAGTTGGTGGATGGATTTGTGGAACTGATTTATTTGACTTTGAATTAGACACAATAGGACTGTCGAAAACCAAAACTGATAAAATTTTTAGAAGTTGGAAACTGAAATAAACACTACACTCAACACCGTGTATAAGCTATGGCTTGTCCTCGCCTACTTGGAAAATCCTGCGGATTTTCCTCTGGCAAGTATCTGTTTGGAATGTTCCGTAACGAATCCACGCCACAGCTCATACACCAAACGTTAGCAGTAATTAAAAAATGAACGAAACAACCTCAATAGATAATGCTATAAAGAAAGGACATCGAATGATTACTCGACCGATGTTAATTATTTGTTGTGCAACTTTTGGAATCTTTTTGTCCTTAAACAGTTTTTTTGAAAAACATTTAATAAATGGTTTGTTTTTTGGCATTTTAATGCTTTTTTCTATGGTACTTTTTCCATTTATATATAGAGGTTTCGTTTTGCCTAAATGGAAAATTTGGGCGTATAAAAATGTTCGAAATGTTCACGAACTTAAAAAGAGAGCAATTCAAGAAGATATTCTATTTGAAAAACAAAATATATTTACAAAAATTGAATTTCTGAGTAAAAGAGATAATTCAGAATGGAAATTAATTGAACTAAAATTTAATCAGGAGGACATTTTTATTGATGTCCCAACTATTCCTCAAGAGACTATTATCTATTACTCAAAGAAAAAGAATATTGGAGCATTTATAATTATGGTTGTTTGTATTTGGTTATCAATTACTGTTATTATGGCTTCTAAATCAGATTTCACAACAATTATTTTTGCTTTATTCTTTTTTGTAATAGGCGTATATTTCGGATATGACTTCTTTAAGTTTTATTTAAATTCAAAACCCCAAATAATTTTAACAAAACAAGGAATTAAAACAGTTTCAACTAAATTTGAAAAGTGGAATGATATTAAAAATGAGGAAGTAATTAGTGATAAAAAAGGAAAAAAACCAAACTTCTATTTAACTTACGAACATTCAAATGGAGTTGAAAAATTAAGAATTAACAGACTTACAACTAATCAAGCAAAACTTGAGAAACTAATGCAAATTTATCGTGGAAGAAATAACTACTGTTAACACAGTATATAAAAAATTACTATTTTTAGCTTAACCAATGTTAGTTGCCCGTTTGCTAGCTTCTGATTTTCCTTCGGAAAATCCTCGCACACAAACACGCAACT